>Ga0163163_10000195_pt1 | contig 62526 bp, 49 predicted proteins | sample S65metaG_FD_119766 | JGI IMG/M metagenome (GOLD analysis project Ga0163163, IMG submission 119766) | Switchgrass rhizosphere microbial communities from Kellogg Biological Station, Michigan, USA - S6-5 metaG | ecosystem: Host-associated > Plants > Roots > Rhizosphere > Soil | place: USA...
ATTTAGGAAGTCCCAATGCAGCAACAACAACATTAAACAATCTCATCCAGGGAATTTATACTCTTAGGCTGACAGTAACCGATAATAGGGGTGCTACTGCAACAGACGATGTAACTGTTACAGTAAACGCTGCACCTAACCAGGTTCCCATAGCCAATGCAGGCATTGACATCAATCTGACTCTACCTAACAACTCAACTACACTGAGCGGTTCAGGTTCTGATGTTGATGGAACAATCGCCAGCTATGCGTGGAATCGGGTAAGTGGCCCCACAACCTTTAGTTTAGGTAGCGCCGATGCAGCAACAACAACATTAAACAATCTTGTCCAGGGAATTTATACTCTAAGACTGACAGTAACCGATAATAGCGGTGCTACTGCAACAGACGATGTAACTGTTACGGTAAATGCTGCAGCCAATCAACCTCCCGCAGCCAATGCAGGTCCTGATCAAACTATAGTTTTGCCTTCTAATTCTGTTACTTTGGATGGCAACACTTCGTATGATCCAGATGGCACAATTTCAGGCTACCAGTGGCAACAAGTAAGCGGGCCCAACTCTTCAACATTTTCTTCCACCACTGCACCGACAATCACTGTAAGCAACTTGACTGAAGGAACTTACACTTATCAGTTAACGGTAAGAGATAACGACGATGCTACCGGTACGGCCACGGTAAAAGTTACGGTTTTAAGCGACTTTCGTATTTCGGGGCCAGTTGCAATATTTCCAAATCCGGCACGGGACGTTATCAATATTGCATTGACAAGCGATAGCAGTGCAACCGTTTTGTTTAATATTTTGGATGGACAGGGACGTATCGTAATGCCAACGATGGAGATGAATATGCCGCAGGGTTTTTTTGTTATACCAATCAATATTTCACGGCTACAAGCAGGGATTTATACTTTGGAATGTCTTGAAAACAAGAATAAAAAAATAATAGCCAGATTTGTCAGGTTATAAAAACACAGGGATCGGTAATGAGGTTTGAGTCGTAATCCTGCTGTAACAGAATTCTCTAAGCCAACAGTGCGACGCTATTGCTACAGCCGTTTCAAGGTGTGGTAGGTTCATGTAAGTCCAGTTTTTCATAAGCAGAGTTTTTGCTTTTATATTCTGAGACAATCGCTTTCATTTGTTTTACGACCGATATATTCTTATTCTTTTTAGCAAGTTCTATCAGGTAGTGAATGTTAGCGAAGATATTTTCGGAGCCTTGGTTATTGACCTTAGCAATCATGATTTTTTTGTGATGTGTCGGAATGACCTCCTCATTTTTATTTAGTAATTCTTCGTATAACTTTTCGCCTGGTCTCAATCCCGTAAATTCTATGCGAATGTCTTTCACTGGAGTTAAACCAGCCAATTTTATCATTTTATTAGCCAGATCAATAATTTTCACTGGTTCACCCATGTCAAAAACAAATATTTCTCCACCACGGCCCATCGTACCTGCTTCAAGCACCAGTGAACAGGCTTCCGGAATGGTCATGAAATATCTCATCACGTCAGGATGAGTGACCGTGACGGGGCCCCCTTTATCGATCTGCCTTTGAAAAAGAGGAATAACAGATCCATTCGAGCCTAACACATTGCCAAAGCGGGTAGTAATAAATTTGGTATTTTCTGCTCTGGAGTCAATGGCTGCGTTATCACGCGCAATAAAATTCCCAATGGGATTTTTTTGAGTATGTTGCTGGACGGTTTGTAATTCCGCTACATACATCTCGGCAATCCGTTTGGAGGCGCCCATTACGTTGGTTGGATTGATCGCTTTATCTGTAGAAATGAAGACAAAGCGTTCCACCCCATAAGCTATTGCCAGATCAGCTACGATCTTTGTACCGAGGACATTGTTTCTAATAGCTTCAGCCGGGTGCATTTCCATTAGCGGGACGTGCTTGTAAGCGGCGGCATGAAAAACAACGTGTGGTTTATATTTTTCAAATAGATTTCGCATTATATTATTATTCCGTACGTCGCTTATGCTGATCACAACAGCATCTCTTTTAATCTCTGTTTGTTGCAGTTGATATTGTAATTCATATAATCCGCTTTCCCGGTTGTCGGATAAAACAAGTAATTCAACTTGTATTCCCGTCAATTGTTTCACAATTTCACTTCCTATGGAACCGGCCGCTCCGGTAATCAATATTCTTTTTCCGGTTAGATATTCGCGAACGTGGCCAGGTGCCAACTCAATGCTCGGGCGATTTAACAGGTCTTCAATTTTTAAATCTTTTAATTGTCGGACTTGCAATTGGCCATCCATCCAGTTTTGAACTGCAGGGATTGTCTTTACCCTGATATTTTTCGCCAGGCAATAATCTACGATCTTATTTTTCATCTCGACATCCGGGTCATCTGCAGCCATAAAAAGAAATTTTACGCTGAAGATTTCTGCAATGGCCTTTGCGCTTTCAAACGAGTAAATTTTAATGTTGTCAATTGATTTTCCTTCAAGATTTTTATTATCATCAATAAATCCGATTACCCGATACCGGCTGTTCGTATTAGACTCTATCGCGTTTTTTAAGAACGCCCGGTTCATTGTTTTCCCAAATATCAATACATTGTCCGCAATAAATTTTCCCCTTAAGCTCCTACTATAGAGTATTTTAACCCACATCCGGTACGAAAAAATTAGAAAGGATGCAGTGAAGAAATAAATAATTAACACGGAGATCGGAACCAGGTATGGCAATCCGAATAGCGCACTGCTTACGATGGATGCTAATAAAACAAAGGCTGAGCAAAATACGGCAGAAACACACCTGACCGCTTCCTGGATGCCAGATAATCTTATAATACCTTCATACGTCCGAAATATGCCGAAGAAACCAATGTTCAGGGCCGTGACAAAAAATAATGGAAGTATGGCTCCATAATTGATAACGGCGTCAAAATCCATGTTGAATCGAAGCAAATAAGCAACATAAAGGGCGACATCACAAATGCACAGATCTAAAATGAAAATAATCCATCGCGGAACTGTCGATTTATTTTTGACGAGTTTATAAAACCTGTCAATCAAACGCACTCTCATCATACGAATTAAATTATTGGTTAGGTATGCTTTTTGGAAAGGATGACTTATTTTACAGATTGGGTGATCTATCTAAAGGGCTGATGCTAAGATCAGCTTCAATTCGGCTTTAATTACACATAGTTACCTCCTCGCGTTTCCTGTATATTCGCGATCAGTGTCGTTTGGTGTTTGGAAATATTCGAAAAAGCTCTTCTTGGGGCAGTGTTCGCACTGCGCGCCAGTTTTCTCTTTTCCTGGCCACCAATAACCAGGAGTCTTTCCACCCGCGAAATATACTTGTAACAAAAAGAAACAGCGGCTGCGCGAGGTTCGACAGCCTATTTTCCAGCATATGGTCGCAGCCCCTTAGCTCCAGGATGTCAAGATTCAAATATTTTGCAAGCTTGGATAAATCATCTTTAACATATTCCCTGATGTGTCCACGCCAGGGGTCAGGGTACCAATAATATTCTTCATAGTTGGTCATATTAGTTCTTCCGGAAAGAACGTCTATTCGTTTTCTGATGTTAACGGCATTGGGAACCGTGATAAATAATAATCCGCCGGGTTTTACAAATTCGAGCAAGCTATTAATCAGTTCACGTGGGGAATCATGGAGATGCTCTATTACAGAGTTGAGCATGACCATATCAAAGAAATTCTTTTCAAAAGGCAAGGTATGGTCAATCGCCAGCTTAAAATGAACACCAGATTCGCGGGCAAAGGAAATTATCTTCTCCTGGTTACCCGGAATCAGGTGCCAATCGTCCTGTAGATCGTCATAAGCCGTGCATTCAAAACCGAGTAACTGTAAAATAGCCGTATTGTCGCATGGGCCGCTTCCAAAATCCAGAATCTTGTTACCTGGTTTAAGATAGCGCACAACCGTTTTAGCTATGTTTGAATAGGCCTTCCTTGGCCGGGAACGAGACGTCATATATTCTTTAAAAGGAAATTTGCTAACGGTCAAATCAATGGCTTCCGCTGTTGTCATTTCTATTTCTTAAGATGGTGTTGAATAAAATTGTTTGTCAAAGCAGGCAATCGCACATACCTCGAAATGAGCACTAGCATTCGTAAAGAAGAGAGCTTTAGCTTCGACCAATTGGAAACTGATTTTGTAACCAGACTTAATTGCAAAATTTGATCGTGAGGGATCATCCATTTGATTTTAAACTTTAATGACTTTGACCTTTGCAATCCGATCAAATTCCATTTTTATATTTTCTACCACTGTTTTCAATTCGGATCGGGTGAGATTTGACCCGCTTGGTAAGCATAAACCTGAACGAAATAAGTTTGCAGACACATTAGTCCCAAAATAAAGACAATCTGAAAACACTGGTTGTAAATGCATGGGCTTCCATAGTGGTCTGCTGTCGATATTCGCTTTTTCCAGCCCAAGCCGAATGTCTTCCCGGGAAATACTATTTTTTGAAGGATTGATCAGAACGGTCGTCAGCCAACGGTTGCTAAAATATCCTGACGGCTCTGGTAAGAAAAAGAACTCATCCAATTCCGATAATGCTGCTTTATAAAAACTAAAATTATGTCTGCGCTGTTTTACTCTTTCATCCAATACCTTCATTTGACCTCGCCCAATACCAGCCGAAATATTACTCATCCTGTAATTGTAACCAATCTGTGAATGTTGATAGTGTGGCGCATCATCCCGGGCCTGTGTCGCTAAAAACTTTGCTTTCTTTATCCAATCAGAATTTTTGGAAAGCAAAGCTCCCCCGCAGGAAGTAGTGATGATCTTGTTTCCATTAAACGATAATACACCCAAATCGCCCAGAGTGCCACATTTGAGGCCGTGAAATGAAGATCCCAACGCTTCCGCTGCATCTTCGACAACAGGGATTTCGTATTTATTTGCAATTGCTGATATCGCATCCATTTTTGCGGGCATTCCATACAAATGAACTGCAATGATTGCTTTCGGCTTTTTATATTTCTTTATCCGATCACGAATAGCGTCTTCGAGAAACCCGGGATCCATATTCCAGGTTTCCATTTCGCTATCAATGAATATAGGCTTGCCGCCAAGGTAGACGATGGGGTTGGCCGAAGCAGAGAAGGTCATGCTCTGACAAATTACTTCGTCACCCGGTTGAACACCAAGAAGTATCATTGCCAGGTGAATGGCTGCAGTGCCAGAACTTAAGGCAGCTGCGAATGTATTTTCGCCGAGATAAGCTTCGAGGTCACCTTCGAAGGCATTCAAGTGCGGCCCAAGGGGAGCAATCCAATTAGTATCAAATGCTTCGTCTACAAATTCCCTTTCCTCACCACCCATATGGGGAGTTGAGAGCCAGATTTTTTGCTTTGATTCCATTTTAGTTATCGCGAGAGTTTTGTTGTATTAATTCTGCTGAAAAAAAAATTAAATGGTCGTCACTCGCGACCTGTAAATGGGAAAATAGTTGGATGATTGATCGGAAGAACCCTTAAACAAAGTATTTAGATCACGATATTTTTCCTCATCTACAATATATTGCCACACGCGGGATTGAAATCTTATGTCGGAAAACCCGGACTTGAATAAAAACAGAGAATCATCATCTTTATCACCAACGCTTCCACCCAGGTGCAGGTATTCAAGCCCTATAGCATTTCCAATCATCCTGGCCTCGTCGATTATAAGTTTCATTGGCCCTTCGCGAATGTATTCGTCTGCTGTACCCGCAAGATGATATTGCATAATTCGTCCAGCTATTGTAAAAACAGCTCCCGCCACGGCACGCCCCTCTGTCATGGCCAGCAACAATTTCGATTTAAAGCATGAATTGTTCAAGAGATTATAGATATAGTCGTATTCGAAAAAATAACCTCGTGAGGCATTGACCCTTTTCATTGTATCGTGATAAATGTTGACAAAATCTCTGATCTCATCCTCCGATGTGGCTTCTTTAATAACAAATTTTTTCTCCTTTCTCATTTGGTTTATTTCTGATTTATTAGATTTTCTATATCGCCTTTTCTGCTCAGCCACAGGTAACGTAAGATCTATTGCTACTGTTTTGTTAACACGCCTTATTATACCAAAGCCAGTAAATACTTCGTCCGCCATAATGATCGGGTGCAAGCGGGAAAACACAGTAATGATGTTTTCGCGTCTGAAAAACTGTTGAAGCTCGCACCGGAATTGAACAAACATCTCCTTCGGTAAGTCCCTGAACTCGCAATTGCTCAACGGGCCACAATAACCATAAGCTGAAGTGCAATCCTTCAAATTGGTACCGGCAATCGTTCGCAAAATAAGGGGCATTGCCAGAAAGCAGGCATTGTCGCATATTACAAAAAGCAAGGGGGTGCCTCCTTTATCCAATTGATGATAGCTACGGGTATGACAAAAATCATATTGCTTGCTTTTGGCAACCAAATCGGTCCAAATTGGATTAGTTATGTTCACTATGGAAAAGCGCCTCATTGAAAAAATTGGCTTAAAGTTTCCACTATGTAATTCATATCACAATTATTGTAGCGGTAATCAACGTGCAAAAACAACATTTTTGTTTCCATTTCACGGTCTCTTAGATTGAGTTGGCCCGGCCACAAGACTGCGGGAAAAATATTTTTCGAAATCAAATACTGTTTTAATTGCTCTCTTTCCTGGGAACATGCTGTGAGCAATAACAATCCAAGCGCATTTTCATTTGTAAATGCAAGCAGATCAGTTAGCTTGTTTTTTTTAAAAAGACAAAATGCCTCCTTCAAATTGTTCTTTTTAGCTTCAAGAATGGCTTTGATATCCAGACCTGAAAAAATTGTTTGAACCACTTGCGGCATTCCACTTTTTGTAAATTCATTGTCAAATTTTCTTTCCGCGTCAATCATTTGATCTCTCCATATTCCCTTTTCCGGAATGCGCCCTTCTAAATAGTCCTTCTTCAGCACCATAGCCGCAATTTTTTGAAGGGAAAGCTGGTCACTTTCCAAGTTGCATTCGGCATGAGGCAGTTCCTTTCCTTTCGGGGAATAGCAAATTCCTCCGCAAGGCAAAGGAAGCAATTTGCGCAACGACCCGAAACAATAATCAGCACGGCTCTCCTTATAAGCGAAAATATCATGAGTAATGTCGTCAATGATCACTGATCTTTTATAACTATGTAAATCAAGTGTCGCTGCACCAAAAAAACAGACATTAATAATTGCATTTCCGGACTGGTCTTCTATTTCAATGTCCTTGCTGCCCGAATCCAGAAAAGGATTAAACTGATAATAACCGATCTCTATGGACAAAGATTGAGCAAAATGAACAACTTCGTGACAATAGTAGCTTGGGAAATACGCTTTCTTCCAGCCAAGGTAGTCTTTACCAAATTTCAATAAGGAAAATATCGCTGCACGGCCCGAAAACCAAAGAGAAAAGATTTTGCGATCAGAAAAAATAAATTTTTCTTCAGGTTGACAAAATTCGGCCTCCACGCATAAATGAAAATCAGACCCGTACTCGCTATTTATTACTGTTCCAATAACCGTTCTCTTTAACTAGTTGCAGATAATCATCCTGTGTAATTCCAACTATGAACTGATCCCACCATTGGCTCTTCCTGAAATAATAGTTTTTTTTAACACCCTCAATTTTCCATCCGCATTTTTCCGTGTAGACGCCAATCGATGGTTTATTATATGAGATAATCGTCGTATCCAATCTCCTGAGCCCAAGTTCTTCAAAGGCAAAGCGCGCAATGGTCATAACTGTGTCAACTCCATAGCCCCTGCCGCGAGATGATGTTTCTCCCAAAAACATTCCGTGAAATGCGTTCCGATCCTTCCAGTTAATATCAACCAGATTGGCCATTCCTATTAATCCCAGGTCAATTGTATCAATGGCAAAACGTTGGTTCGTGCTGTTTTCAGAAAAGGCATTATACCATTTCTCCTGGTCTTGCATACTTGAAGGGAAATGCCAGCCACCCAGATTGTAATTTATTTCAGGGTCATTAGACCACTTATGAAGAAACTCAAGATCTCTTTTTTCAATTGCACGAAGTATTATTTTTTTGCCCTTGATATTCATTCTAATTTTTGCCCGGCTGAATACTTTTTAAATTTCTGGTTAATCCTATGTCGTCAATGGCCTCAACATTTTGACCATTTATCACATTCCCAGATTTGAACAATACGGATCGTATAGTTAGCAGAATAATTTTTATATCCAGCAATAGTGATACATGATCGACGTAATAAACATCATTTTTCAACCTTTCGCTGAAGAGCATTCGGTTTCTCCCTTTCACCTGGGCAAGCCCTGTGATCCCGGGTCTCACTTCATGTCTTCTTTTTTGCAGTTCGTCGTACATAGGAAGATACTCAGGCAGCAAGGGTCTTGGTCCCACTAGGCTCATGCGCCCGCTGATCACGTTAATGAATTGGGGTAGCTCGTCAAGAGATGTCTTGCGAACAAATTTCCCTACGGCAGTCAATCGTTTTGAATCGGGTAACAAGTTCCCTTCCGTGTCCACTTTATTATTCATTGTCTTAAACTTGATGATCGAGAAAAGCCGCTCTTCTTTTCCAGGTCGTTGCTGGATGAAAAATGGTTCGCCCTTGTTTGCAATGAATAACGCGATCGTCACTATTAGAAATACAGGACTCAACAAAACAAGCCCAACGATTGAGATAATCAAGTCAAAGATCCTTTTGAAAAATCTCTTATACATATGCTCTTTTGCTTGAATAATAGTGCACTTCCTCCAGAAATTTTACAAACTTGTCGCCAAGGCATTGACGGGAAAAACATTTTTCAGCAAGTTGCCTCGAATTTTCTGCGTATGTCTTTCTCAATCCGGGGTTATCGGCGAGATGAATAAGCGCTTTAGCAAAAGCGAGAGGATCATCGGGCGGTACAGCTATTCCACACTGGTGTTCCTGGATCATATCGGCAAGCCAGCCCGGGTAATTGTTCAGTACCGGTAGTCCGGATGATATGTAGTCAAAGAATTTATTTGGCGAGGTGCCATAATAAAAAGCTGGAAGATTGGCTAATATCATCAAGCCGATATCGGCATTTGAAATGATCTGGCTCAATTGCAATTTTGATACCGATGGCAAGAACATGCAGTTGTTAAGATTCTCCTGCTTCGCACGTTTTACAAGCATTGATTTCGATCTCCCATCACCAATGAACACCAATTTTATATCATCTCTTCCCATTTTTCGTAATTCCCCCGCAGCGTTCAGAACCGCATCTAAACCATTTCCTATTCCATGCGCACCTGTAAACACGGCCACTGTGTCCGACTCAGAAATTCCTTCCAGTTTCAATTCGGCCCGGTTACCCGGCTTGAATATATCAAGATCACATGCGTTAGGCACCATTTCTATTTTTTTATTTTTGGAAGAACGCCGGGCAATTCCATTGCAAATGCCGGGAGCCAGTCCTATACAGGCATTAGCCGATCGATAAGTGAGCCATTCCAAAATACTCATTCCCCAAAGTAAGAAGGGGTTCTTTAACCCGAGTGCACGTGGAAGCTCTGGCCATAAATCCCTTACTTCAAAAATGAATTTTTTATTCCTGAACAATTTCATCACTATGCCTGGAATTCCCGCCGTGAGGGGCGTCGACGTAGCGAAAAGAACATCATAGTCTTCACGCAAAGCAATTCGTACACTGTGTAGGGCAAATCGAAGATAGGTGGCTACTCTTTTTGAAATACCATCGGTGTTCGAATAATGCAAAGAGATCTGGATCACATTGATACCATCAATGACTCCCCTGGATATTGCTTTTTTATCAGTAGGCGTAAGATCCAGCTTTGCAAATTCGCCGCACACAATGCATACGGAATGACCTCTTGCCACAAGTCTTTTCGCCAGTTCGTAGGATCGAGTTCCCCCGCCTTTTTCAGGAGTAGTGAAGTGTTGATGAAGGTACAATACCCGCATAATCAGAGGAGTGTTAAAGTAGTTGAAATTTCAGCATCGAATAGAAAGGCACACGCCTTTCCTTTTTCTTTTGTCCCATAGTAAACTGAATTGAACGACGGCACTTCAGCAGGTGCAACATGATTACCCGAGGGTATTTGTGCCGCGATCTGCAATGGATGATCGTCATAGTGCCATATTTGTTTCTTTGTAACATGGGGTAGACCGATTAATTTGTCAATGACGATCCATTCCGGTTTCCCTTTCTTTTTTATAACTATCCTTTTATGTACTGCAAGAGGATTCAAAAACCTGAAAGCACTGACCTTCCCCTGGAATTTGTATTCTTCTAGTGATTCTGACCAACCCGCCGATTGGGCCTGAGACCAATAATACCATATAAAACGGTTGCCTTTCAACATTTGTGAATGGTCTTCGACCATAACCGTATTGTGTGAAGCTGTGCCCTGAAAATATTCCAACGTTTTGTTTTCCGTATTGTATTTATAGCTGCCGGAGTCTCTCATGACATTCTTTCCTTTCACCCAAATGTCAAGATGCAGATTATCTGCATGAGAAGGCCTGTCGTTGTGTTTGCCGCAGCGAATGAAGGTAAATGTGTCTTCTTCACGTAATAAGTAATAACCTCCAATGGGATACTTCAACATACCCTGTTTCTGAATTCTTGTGGTTTTTTCTTTTTCATTGATTCCATACCAAAATTGTTCTTCATTATTTTCCTCGATGCTGCCTTCGTGAAGTAAAGTCGATAGGGCGTTTAACTGGGGGCGATAGTCCCTGAAATCACAATCACTTAGAGAAAAGAATAACGCGCCATCATTTGCGCCATAGTTTGGCAAATATCCATTCTGCAAACTCATGCAATTAAACAAAAAATCCAGCGAGGCCGAGGCACGATCTCGCACTACCTTTGCAAGACTTTCATTATTGATGGCCGAAAGGCGGATTGCCCAGGTAAGCAGCTGCACTACTACGCGATGATAATTCATTGAGAACTGAAGAAAAGTTCCGTCCGCGTAAACCTGGTAAGCGATTTCTTGTTCAAACCATTTTTTTCCATTTCTCTTCCACTCTGCGGCTTCCGGAAAAAATGGCAACAAAATTCCAAACAGGTACAATCCCATCGTTTCCGTGATGGCGTGATTATTTCTTACAGCAATGCGGGAAAAATTTATATTGCTATAAACGTGCTTAATCTGCCAGTAAATATTCGTCATTATTTTTTTGAAAGTGGTATCGGTGAGGTTGCTGGAATTTTTATAGTAGTGTAATGCAAAAATCCAGTTTAATACACGCAATGATATTTCCTGGCTGCATCGATAATTAGGTCCACAGTTGACCGGGTTATGATCTATCCAGGAAAGAATTTCACTGAAAACTATATCGGAGCAATCGCGGTTAAAGTGGTAGTCGTATCTTATTAAAACATAGAGGAAAGAAAATCTTGATTTTTCCCACACATATTTAATGTCACCAGCCTGGGGCGAGTAGTCCGGAATCTGGGTCCAGTGCTTGCTGGCATCATACCTGTAGCCAGTTTCGGGATTGGTTATCCAATCATATTGCGTACCAAGGTCAAATTGCGTGCCGTTGAAAAATAGAAATTTTCCGGAAAGAATATCGTTAAACTTTTTTTCCAATTCTGGGGTAGGTCTTTTTGTGAGCTTTATACAATCCTTATTGTCAAAGAAAAATTTTTCTTTTTGCATTCGCCAGGTTTCGAGGTGCGGCAAAGGCGGGGCTGATGGATTAACCGGGAATTTTTTTTTCAGCAACCCAGAACGAATTAAAATTTCATATTTGGCCCGATAGCTTATGTAACGAAAACCCATGTTTTGAACCAGGTTGATCGAATTTTTTATTCGTTGAAACATTACTTAAACTATTTAATCAATGAACGAAGCAACGCTACAATTTGCTCTTGCAATTCATCGATTCTTCGGACAAAAGCTATTGACGAATAGAGATCAGGCACTGATGCGGACGCTAGGAACAGTTTCTACCTGGAATAATTCACAAATATGATGGACAATTCGCTCAGCCGTTTGTCCATCCCACATGGGTGGTCTGCTTCCCTTTTTATATTCACCTGAAAATAATTTTTGCAAAGCCGGTTTTATGGCGGAAGGATTGGTACCCAGAAGTTGATTAGTACCGAGCGTAATTGTTTCTGGCCTTTCTGTGTTATCCCTTAATGTAAAACACTGCACTCCGAGGACTGTGGTTTCTTCCGTTATACCGCCAGAATCTGTAATAACAGCCTTGGCATCCCGAACGAGATAATTAAATTCCAAATAACCCAATGGATCTATAGGGTAAAGGTTTTGTGCCTCAATCCCACTTGCCAACAAAACTTTCGCCGTTCTTGGGTGAACAGGGAAGATCACCGGAAGCCCCTTGACGCTATCAATGATCTCCTGTACTAATTTTTTTAATTTCGCTTCGTCATCCACATTTGCTGGTCGGTGCAATGTAACGACAAAATATTCTTTCGGCCTGAGTCCAATTGTATTCCATTCAGCCGGTTGTTTTAATCTTGGCAGATTTTTCAACAGCGTATCGATCATGATATTGCCGACGAAAAAAATACGGTCATCCTGTACGCCGCTTTTTCTTAAATTTTCATTGGCGTTTTCCGAGGTTGTAAAAAAATAATCCGTGATGGAGTCTGTCACCATTCGATTAATTTCTTCCGGCATGGTCAAGTCAAAAGAACGAATTCCCGCCTCCACATGCGCTACTTTCACCTGCATTTTCTTAGCAACAATGCTACAGGCCATAGTGGAAGTTACATCACCTACAACCAACACAAGATCTGCGGGGAATGTTAAAAGATCTTTTTCAAATTTCATCATGATCTGTGCTGTTTGTTCAGCCTGGCTGCCGCTACCACATTCCAGGTTTACATCCGGTTCTGGTATGCGCAATTCCTCAAAAAAACTTTCGCTCATGTTCCGATCGTAATGTTGTCCAGTATGAATAAGACGGTATTTAATATTTTTCCCAGCTTTTTTCAGCTTTCTGATTACGGCAATAAGAGGCGCTATTTTCATAAAATTGGGCCGTGCGCCAGCAATAATATCAATGAGCATAGTTTAAATTATTTTCACCCAACCATTATTTTTTAAACTTTCAATAGCAGCGAAGCTTGCTTTGGTGGTATTTACAATTTCATCAAACGGAATGAGGGGGTCGCCACCAGTTTTTACGTGTTTGATTAACTCAGTAAATTGATTTTTATGTCCTTTATCCAGCCGGGTTTTTAATTTTGAAAAGCTCTTAAACCCATAGCCTATCGTTTTTCTGAAATTATCAATAATAACTGTTCTTTCCTGCGCATGAACTTCTATTCTTTCTTTTGAATAGGCACGTGAACCATTGGAAAAATAGTTAATTACGCCAGTAGAGCCATCTCCATACTTTAAAAGAATAGACGCGTTATCTGTACTATCGTCCGGATGCGTTCCCATAGCGTTCATGCAAACTGCTATTACTTTACTTCCGGTAAAGAATGTAATAAGATCTATAAAATGGCAAGCTTCACCAATGATCCTTCCGCCACCGACTTTCAAATCGTGCACCCATACGTTCCGCGGAATATGTCCGGCGTTCATTGTGGCAATTACATTCATAGGACCTTTCCCGACCAGGCTTTTGACCTTTAAGGCGTGCGGGGAAAAGCGCCGATTAAATCCAACAGTCAAAGTAGTTTTTGATTGTCTATATGCAACGGCAATTTGTTCTAATTGTTCATTGTTCAAAGCCAAAGGCTTTTCTACAAATACGTGCTTTCCTGCAACTAACGTTTCAACGGTCATGCAAGCATGTTTATCGTGGCGTGTGGTAATCAGAACCAGGTCAACGTCCTCATCATTAAGAATTTCCTTGTAGTCAGTAGTGGAATGAGAAAAGCCATATTTTTTAGCTAAAGCGGTGCCACTTACGCCTCCTGCACTTGCAATGCATTTGTAACCGGCTCCAGTGCCTTTTAATGCCGGCAGCATAGTCATTTTAGTAAAGTTGCCTGCACCAATCACTCCGATCACTCCTTTTGATTCATTAAAGTTTACGCATCGAAGCTTAACAATATTCGTTGCGGTTATTTTTTCTTCTGTATTGTATTTTAAGATTGAAGCAATGGATTTTTTGGATCCAATTTCGCCATAGATATTTTGATAGTCATCTATAGGTAGTACTTCTGAAATCATATCCTTTACATGAAGTCTGCCCGATGCAATGGAATGAAGGATGGCTTCAAAATTTCTTCTTTCTGTCCATCGCACGTAAGGTAATGGATAATCATTGCCTCCCTGTTCATAACCTTCATCATATCGCCCTGGTCCATAAGAACACGAAACCTGGAAGCTCAACTCTTTTTCGTAAAACTCTGCTCTTCTTAAATTTAATCCGATAACGCCTACTAATACAATTCGCCCGCGTTTTCTGCTCATCCTTGCAGCCTGTGAAATGATCTCATCGTGTTTTGCAGAAGCAGTAATGATTACACCATCAACGCCTGTACTTCCCGTTATAGATTGCGCAAACTTCACCGCGTCGCCGTTTTTTGAATTATAAGCAATCACGCCCCATTTCCTGGCAAGATTTAATTTATCATCATCGATATCGATGCCAATTACTTTGCAACCATTTGCTATAAGAAGTTGAGCTGTAAGCAAACCAATCAGTCCCATCCCGATTACAGCCACGGTTTCGCCCAATGCAGGATTTAAAAGACGTATTCCCTGCAAACCGATAGAACCAATAACTGTAAATGTTGCCTCTTCATCACTCACTTTATCAGGGATCGTCACAGCCAGGTTTTTGGGGACGCACACAAATTCCGCGTGAGGTCCATTTGACGCAACACGATCCCCAATATTAAATTCGCTTACTCCGTCCCCGACGGCTATCACTTTACCTACATTGCAATAACCCAAGGGCAATGGTTCATCAAGTTTATTAAATACCGCTACCAAAGTAGGTTTTAACCCTTCCGTGTTTATCTTCTCTATAACCTGTTTTACTTTATCAGGCTGCTGACGAGCTTTAGAGATTAAGTTGGACCGGCCGAACTCCACCAGCATTTTTTCTGTACCAAGAGAAACCAGGGTGCGGCTTGTACGGATCAGTATTGTTCCTTTACGCAGTACCGGGACAGGCACTTCCTCCAGTATCGTCTTGCCATTACTCAAGGATTGAATGATCTGAAACATTTTCTAAAATTGGGATAAAGCTTTTTTTTCCAGGCGATTGGGATAACTAATCAATACCGCGCGGTATTTTCCTTTAAATACAAAAAGGCTTCCGGCCGCGGCACCGATTATCTTGTATTTTGCAATCACTGTTTTGATATGATCAATACTGCCAGCTCCGCCTAAAATTGTTATCGGAACCTCGGTCAGCCCTCGCACCATGTCGATCAGCGCAAGATCATACCCTTCCATTTTTCCATCACGGTCTATTGAGTTAATAATAATTTCTCCCACTCCAATACTATCCAGTTTGGGTATGAGTTCTTTTATGTCAAGCCCGGTAGATTTTTTCCCATTGTGAATAAAAACTTCATAACTACCGGATACTTTCTTCTTCACATCCAAGACCACTACTACACTTTGAATGCCTACTGCCCGGCCTATATTGAATAACAGCTCAGGGTTTTCAATCGCGGCGGAACTCAATGCTACTTTCTCCGCGCCAAGACCGATGACTTTTTTAGCTTCCTCGACGGTTTTCACTCCTCCACCGTAACAAAAGGGCATCCTGCATTCAATAGCAAGGTTGCGGATTAGTTCAAAGTCGGGTTCCCTTTTTTCAACTGACGCATCGATATCGAGAACAATCAATTCATCAACCTCTTTTTCATTAAAGATTTTTACGGCATTAATAGGATCACCCACATATTTGGGATCCCTGAACGCTATGGTTTTAACAAGACCTTTATTGTGCACAAGGAGGCAAGGTGTTATTCTGGACCTGAGCATGGCAGAGATGAAAAGTTTTTTAAAACATTGACACCATTGTGATGGCTTTTTTCAGGATGAAATTGTACACCGAAAATGTTTTGATGCCTGACTGACGACGGAAAGATATTTCCGTAAGCGGTTGTAGATACTATATCGCCCGGATCGGCACATTGGAAATAATAACTATGAAGAAAATAAAACCCTTGTTCTTCATCCACATCCTTAAATAGATCATTAGCTTTTAACACTTTTACCGAATTCCAGCCCAAGTGCGGTATTTTGGGTTTGCAATTCAATAGGGTTTTATCAATCTTCTTTACTTCTCCATCAATCCAACCCAAACCTGGCAAATGACCTTCCTCGCTTTTTTTGGCTAAAATCTGCATGCCAACACAAATGCCTAACACAGGTACCCGGTTTTTCAAAACTTTGTTGTCCAAAACAGATTTGAATCCCGATCCTTCAAGCATTGTCATCGTTTCATCAAACGCGCCCACACCCGGTAATATGATCTTGTCTGCGTCTGCCACTTCGTTTGGAGTATTGGCTATCTTAAAGGGAATATTCAGCCGTTCATATATATTCCCAATTGCCCAAATGTTGCCGGAACCGTAATTGATAATTGTGATCACCTTTTAATTGACCTTTCTATTCCCATAAATTTTAGAACCTTTGCACCAATTTTGAACATGAGCTCCTGGTTTTTATAATCCCAATAAAACTTTTTCTCCATGGTAAAATATTCTTTTAGCTTTTCGGCTGTTATTCCCAACTTCGTCGCGATATAATTGAACTCGTCAACAATGGTTTCAGGATCATAAGGAGGTTTTTTCAACCGTTCAAGAGCATCATTGCGACTCATCTGGCCGGTCAGAATCAGGCTGGAATATTGAACTTTTCTTGTATCAAATCCGAACCGTTCGGGTAACCAGTAGCCCTCATAAAATTTAGTGAACCTTGATTCAAAATGTTTTTGAGGATAAGGTTTCCAGCCATAGGTTGACTGCAAAAGTTTCGACGCTTCTGCCTTAATGTAGGGCATATAGTTTAACGGCTTCACTACTTTTACGCCTTTGATGTACCGGAGGTAAAACTTATGCCTGAGTATGGGACTAAATGGATAAGTTTCGAGCTTAATCGTGCAAAATCTTTTGACGATATCATTCACCTGCGCCATGTCGGTTCCATAATACAACCATTCCATTGGGTTCCTGACACATTCAGTGGAAATATTCCCACCATTTAAAATGTATTTGATCTTATATTTTTCAGCAAAATAATAAAGCGTTGCAACGAATGCGTGATCCTGCGGCAGGTCAAGAGAAGGAAGGCCAGATTTGAAATAGGCCAGTTGCAGATCTTTTACTTCTTCCCAGTTTATAACTTCTGTGTACAAGTCAAGCCCCAGCTTGTCTACCATTACCTGGATGTTGTTAACTGCAATTTCAGAATTCCACCCCGCGTCAACATGGAAAACCAGGGGTCTTAACCCGAGCTCCGTTACAGCCAAATGAGCGAGATAGGAGCTATCAACTCCGCCGCTCATTCCAAGGATACAGTCAAACTCCTTTCCCTGGCCCTGTTTTTTGATTTTTGATACTATGGATTCCAACGCAGCGCGTCCCCTCTCATCGGTATGCCAGTTAGGAAGAACGGTTTTGTAAAAATCATTACAATGATCGCAAACACCTTGCTGATCGAAAGTGATCCTCGAGTCGGTTGTGTCCATTACGCAATTAGTACAAACTTGCAGATTCAATTTTTACTTTTTGTGTATGATATCTCTCGATAATTGCTATAAACTTGTCAAATGCCTCGCGCCAGGTTAAGAGGGAATTCAATCTTTCCCTTCCGAGGGATACGTTCGCCCCGATCAAGTCAGGATCATTAAAGGCCGATCCGATTGAATCAATTATTGAATGCGCATTCAGCGGATCAAAATAAAATGCCGCCTTGTCGCAGACTGCCCGCGCAAAATCGAGATTTGAAGTAAAAATCGGTTTACCATGATACAGAGCTTCCACGTAGGTTCCCGAAAAAGATTCGAGTAAAGAGGGCATTAAAAGCGCGTCGACCTGTTGATAGAGTGAGGGAACATGGTCCATTCGAACGGGCCCAACATTTATTATAGCATCACCGAGATTTTCATTTTTTATTTTATCAAGAATTTTTTTTGCTCCTGCATGTTGATGTTCGTCAATAGTAATAATAAGACTGTATGGCAACCCCCTTTGCTGGATGATACGAGCTAATGGGATAAAAATTTCAATGTTCTTATGAGGATAATATTTTGTCAGGTACAAAAAACGAATCCTGTTTTTGGGCAAAGCAAAGTCACGGGGTTGTCCGCCAGTCAGATTGTCTACCGAAACGGCATTTGGAACAATCTCAACATTCGTAACAGCAAAGATCTGTTTGATCTTTTCTGCACTCACCTTTGTTTGTGCAATAATTAAAACCGGCAAATGAATCCAGCGTCGTATCAGGTAAAGCTTAACCTTACGAAATAACCATTCTTTTTTACCGAGTTTTTTCCAGGCAATGCTGTGAGGATATAAAGCAAAAGGCCAATCGAATAAATAAATTTGCCGCGTCGGAACGGGTGCAATAATATCTGCAAGGTTAAAAATCACTGATACGTTGTAATTTCTTATAATTTTCCTGATGGTTGAGAAATAAAAACGAAATAAATGGAGATTGGAATTCTTTAAAGGAATTACATGAACACTTTCCCTGGAATATTCTAAATATTCCTTGTCGTCGGGAACAATCACCACAAACTTTTCCTTGTTATCACGAAGCGATAATAGAGTAAGGAAATTAGCAAGAATGCTTTTTCCGCCTCCCGATTTCGCGGATATACCATTGATTAAAATACTTCCCATCTTCGTGCACGTATATTGCAGACGCGTATCAATTTAAAAGGTTGTGTTTTTTTATGAACGCCGAAATTTCTGATGTATAAACAGTTGCACCATTTAATTTCAAGTGCGCGTCATCAAAATAGTACTCAGCATTTCTATAAACAGCATTTGTGGTATCGTACTCCATTACATAATTATTCCGTCCTGCTAGTTCACTGATTCGTTGTGCAAATCCAATTGAGGGCTTACTAAAATTGGGAGCGCAGGCAAGTAATACAATAATATTATTCTTGCGGCACATTCCGATAATGTTTCGCAAGCTTTGGACCTTATCAGGTATTTCTTGTTGTTTGCTATAGACAATGGGCTCAAAACAAAAAGTGCGGTTAAATTTTTTGCTTTGCCATGATATGGGCATCGATCCATCCTTGAATAAACTGTCCTGTGGATTAAATTTCTTTTTACGGGGATCGAAATTTGCTACACTCAGCTGTTGAATAACAAACATCTTTGAAAGGAACCTATTCTTGTCTCCTTTTTCGATCAGGGTTTTTCGAACGCAGTCATACTTCACCAACGGATACAGCCTATCGAATCTGAACACTAAAGTCGGGTCATTCTTTAGCTCCAATGGGTTGTCAACTACAATGACTAGCAGTTTTGGCTTTTTATTTCCATTACTGATCAATTGTTCTGTGAGGTACTCGTGAAATTGAACATCCGAGCCCGGATAGCAGAGATTATAGGCTTTGGCGTTGAGTGAATCGCTAATCTGGGAGGCAATCACATCTCTTGCGCCGCGCGAAGAGCCTATCACCACGATGTCTGCGTCCATCGAACCTGTTATCACATATTCTAATCGCCTGTCAAGTTCTCTTTCTGGCAATTTGTCGCGCAACAAGATTAATCCTTTGTCGAGTAAAAAAAATACGACAAAGAAGATAATACAACGTATGATAAATCGGCTCATTCTAAAACTGAAAATAGATGAACTGCTGTTCCTTGCCCATGAAAAGAAATACTGTTGCTAGCAGAATGGAGTATGCTGCCCATCTTGCAGGCCTTTTCCACGACGCTCCAAACCCGGCTAAAGCATAATGATTTTCTCTGCCCAGCCATTCGGTTACTAATAAAAATGCTATTAGCAAAAGCATTAGGACAATATTGATTTTGCTTTGGACAAAAGCTTGTGTGTCGGGCGCCTTAAACAGCGACGCAGAGAACATTCGCTTTATGTAATCGAATGCTTGCCGAACGGATTCTGCTCGGAAAAAAATCCAGGCCAGGGTCACCATGCAAAAAGTGGTGCAAATCGCGAGAAATTCCTTTATGCTTGGAAATAATTTTCCCTTTGCCACGATTTCCAGATGGGTACGGTTAATATTCAATATATACAGTGGGATAAAGAATAGTGCGTTCAACAATCCCCACGCAATAAACGTCCAGTTGGCGCCGTGCCAGAAACCACTCACTAAAAATACCAAAAATGCCAGTCGTATTTTTTTCCATGCCGGGCCACGATTTCCTCCCAGGGGAATATATAAATAGTCCCTGAACCACGTCGTTAATGAGATATGCCATCTGCGCCAGAATTCGGCGATATCCCTTGAAAAATAGGGGAACGCAAAGTTTCTGAGGAGGTCGATGCCCAGCAATCTTGCACTACCTAAGGCGATATCGGAATATCCGGAAAAATCGCAATAAATCTGGAATGCAAAGAGGAAAACCCCCAATGCAAGAGTACTGCCACCAAACGATTCATAATTCGCGAAAATACTGTTCACGTATTCGGCACAGGTATCGGCAATCACGACTTTTTTGAAAAGACCCCATAAAATTTGCCGCATTCCATCTACCGCAGCACTGTAATTGAAGACGCGGGGTTTTTTGACTTGCGGCAAAAGATGCGTTGCTCTTTCAATTGGACCTGCAACCAGCAGCGGAAAAAAACTGACGAAGACGGCATAATCGACGAAATTCCTTTCGGACGATATTTTTTTGTGATAGACATCGAATACGTATGACAGACCGTGAAAAGTATAGAACGAAATACCGACCGGTAGAATAACTTTTATCGTAACGATATCGCCTTTTAACCCGAATTGCGAAAATAGTTCCGCTAGCGATGAAGCAAAAAAGTTATAGTACTTAAAAGTTGCAAGAAATCCCAGGTTAATTACCACGCTGATCAAGAGCCACAAGCGTTTATTTTTTGTGGTATCTGAGCCCATTTTTAAACCGGTGAAATAGTCGAGTGCTGTTGAAAATATCAATAAAAAAAGAAAGCGATAATCCCAGCATGCGTAAAAAAAATAGCTGGCTGCAAGCAAAAGCAAATTCTGCAACCTGAGATTTTTGTTGGTAACAAACCAGTAGAGAATAAAAACTACTGGTAAGAAAATCGCAAAACTGAATGAGTTGAAAAGCATCGTTTGTTCAGGTCATTTGACGCGCAGGAGCCATTGGTTTATCAGTGCTGCTAGAATTTAACCAGGTTTTCAGGATATCGCGCTGTTCTTTTACTATGCCCGCGAGCGTATTGATCTTTAGATTATTTCTTTTGACGTCGGATTTGGTGATTGAATTGAAGCAGGCGGTAAGATCCTCCTTTTTCGGCAGTAAAAATCCTTCCGGTTTAAGCCGCTTAAATTGGCGTACATAATCGGACTCAATGTCATTAATAATAATCGAAAGACCGGCATTTAGGTACTCCGAAAACTTTGTCGGCGCCGCGCTTTTATTAGTAACGGTATTGTCTCTGATTAATAATCCAAAATCTGCGGCATGATAATATTTCTCGATATCTGCATACTTGGCACTTCTGATCCTGATTTTATCTGCCGGGATTTGGTATTTGTTTACCAATGAGTTTATTTCTGGCGCATTCGTCAAAAAAATCATCTTTAAATTAGGATTGGTGGACCGACTGTAAGCTTTGAGAAAAAACTCCACGTTCTGATAGTCTGCCAGGTTCCCCGAGTATAACAGCACAATATCGCCGTCAGAGAGCTGCATGCCCTTTCTTATTAACGCCCGGTTTTCTTCATTAAAGTCAAACTTATTGTCCGCCACAAATGTTGGAAAGACATGCGCGTTATTCTTGTCAAATTGATATTGGCTACACACTTTTTCTTTGAGATAATTGCTCACAAGAAATAGAATGTCGGCACTCTTGAAAACAAATCTTTCGGATTTGGAGAGAATGACCCTATTGATGAAATTGTTCTTCATGCCATCGAGGGAAAAGCCTCTCGTATCATTTAGCAGTGTTATGCAGTTCTTGTACAAATAGTGTTTGACGAATGAACCCACAAGCCCGCCTCTCAATCCCCTGCTATAGATCAAATCAAATTTTCCCTGTTTCAAAAACGAATTCACAGATTCTTTCTGCCGATAAAAATTAATAGCGGCCAGGTAATAATAATAGTCGCCTTTTATCGAGCTATAGTGAAAGCTATCATTGATATAACCGGTCTCTTCATTTTTAGTCATTTTCAGCATTGTCACGTCAAAATACCTACGCAGCTCAACAGTCTGAGGTAAAATTTGCGAGTGATAGAGAGGTGCAGCTTCATTAAGGTCACTGATGTAAAGAATTCTCTTCATGTACAGCCTGTTTAGCGAGGACCGCCGGGGCCCAATTATCCATAGATGTGTAAAAAAATATCAGCATTGTTATTGTGGAGGCTTCAAAAATCACCGGATCAATAAAATTTGTGAGAATAAATATCGAAACGCCGATTAGACAGCTGGTGGCATAAACATTTTTTTTGGGCGAATTGAGATAAAACCGGTAGTTTTTTTTAACAAGTATAACTAGGAAAAGCAGGAATGGCAAGAAACCAAAAAAACCGTATTGAGCAAGAAAATCTATCCAGGGAAGGTGTGACCCGATTGTTTTCTCATCCCCCCATTCAGGAACACCGGCTCCAAAAAATGGGTGATTCACAAATGTTTTCATTGAATTGGCCGCCAGGTCCATCCTGCCATCTTCTTTCAAATTCCCGCTTTTAATTAGTCGTATTTTTCTTTCGATGGGTTCAACAACCCGGGAATTTGCCAAAAATGAATTGTAAAGAACTACCAAGCCGGTACACAGAATGCCTATTATGAAAGCGTACTTCACTTTCAGTTTTCTCCAATTAGACCTTAGTAGAAAAATCAGCCCGCCGATAGAAAGCATCCAAAACGCAACCGAATAAGATGACGCAAGAATTGAAAAGAGGATCAATGCCAGGCAGATAATTGCGATAGAGCGAATTGTCTTATCAAATTTATTGAGCATTCCTATTCCAAGGAAAAATACTCCGCATAAGAAAGAATATAAGTTTGCGCTGCCTACACCATGCTTCAACGCATCAACAAGCTGTACTCCTTCCAGCTCGCCTGAGGTGTACATTCTTGAAACCAGATCGTCCGCTTGAATCACATAGGGAATCGAAATCGCCGCTTGCAATGCCAACACAATAATCACGGCAAAAAATATGGTGAATTTATACCGGGGATTTCGCCTGAAATAGTACGAGTCCATAACCACAAGCAAAAAATATGTCACGGGCATCAGGGTGAACTGAAAGGCTCTGCCTGTCGTCGTAATAAAGAAATAATTGAAAAGTGCAACGAGAAAAAAGAGAAATAGCAGCATCAGTTCCGCTTTTCTCGTTGCAAGACTGTTTAATATTTTATCGAATTGGCCCTTCCTTAATATGACAGAAGCCAACCAGAGAATAAAGATGGTATATGAAATGATATCGCCTCTTCCGATATAGCTTACGTATGGAATGACGCAAGAAACGATAAATAATGTTGCAAGCAGGGAATCCAGATTGAATATTAAGCCTGTTTTGTCTGTGCGCATTTTAAAGGAGTGAGTACAACTTTATTGCTGAAACCAATGTAAGCGCCTGGGTCTTTTCAGTTGCTGAGCCAGATCCATATAACTTTTGACACACCGCACGCAGCTCAGGATATGAGTCCAGACGTTCTTGATTCACCACGAAATATTTGTCAAGAAAACACCGCAGTTCATTATTTGAAGCATACCAATAGTCCAGTGGATTCATATTATGCCTCGTCTGACTTGGTTTTTTCCTGAGATTAAGTTTTCTTAAAACGGAGGAATGGAGCCGGTCAATAGGAATTTTTTTATCTCCGATCGCAACATGAATTATTTTTTTGCTGATCTTTCTTTTGATTGCTTCCCAAACGTAATTTCCGGCGGCGGGATATTTTTTCAGTATCCATTTCTTGTAAATGCCGTGATTGATCCTGATATTAATGGGTATGGATAAACAAAACTCGAAAAAATCAACATCGCAAAATGGTGACAATATCTCGGTGTAAGCCTGCTCAGAAAGGTAACCATTATTTGCCCCAATAAAGGCTCTTTGATACAGAAGTGAAATTTCAAGCTCCGGAAAGCCCGCAAATTGCACTGGATCTGTTTGAACGTGGTCAATGAATCGCTCTGAATACGCACCTCCCAATTTCAGTAAAGATTTTTTATTAAAATTTTTAAGGATACTGCCTATGATTGCTTCACCCACCTGCCCCGAATGAATGATACCAAGCTGATCGAAATTGATCAATTTATAAAGACTATTACTGTGTGCAAGACCGTAATAAAGAACATTACCTCCCGTGATTAAATTGATCTCTTCGATGTCTTTCAGAAACAATCCATTGTCCAGAGCTTTGAATATCCATTGATGCTTTAGATCCGCGGCAATTTTTTTGGGTGTAGTCTCATCCAGGTAATCGCTTTGAGAAAAGGTGAAATTGATCTGGTTTGTGTAACCCAGTTCGTGCGCCACCCACGATACCATTCGTGAATCCAGTCCACCGCTGAGCGAAACAAAATGCTTGTAGTTGTATTCTTTATCTTTTTCAAATTGCAAACGAATTACACGCCTGAATTCTTCATCGAGCCTTTCAACCAGTCCTGTCTCATCAAAATTTTTATCAATGAATGATTTCGGCAATCTATAGTACTCATGCGTCTCCAGTGAGCCACCCTGAAGTACTGCATAAGTACCCGGAAGGAGTTTTTTGATCTGTTTGCACAGTGTATTTGTATCCAACATATATCCATAGCTGAGTAGCATGTAGGCCGCATTAACATTAAGGTTCGGAGTGATTTGGTGCTGAGTCAAATAGTGGTATATCTCGCCTATTTCACTTGAAAGCGCGAGTTTTTTTTCGTACTGATAATAATATAATTGTTTCGTACCTATATGATCGGTAAAAATGATCCACTTGTCCTTAGCTCTGTCATACAGCATCCCAGAAAATGATCCTCTAAAGATGCTGAAGAAACCATCTCCATTTTTGTCATATAGGTGCCATACCACTTCCCACCATGACCTATTTGCGTGTTCTTTTAAGAGGTCACGTTGATTTAGAATAATACCTTCAAGAACGATTATTCCTTTCTCATTTTCTTCGAACAGCTTGTCACTGATAAATTTGTTCAGAGTGTGTCGATGCACTTGAAAGTTTGCGCCTCCTATTTCGTCATAAACAAGATTCCCTGTCTTTCTCAATTTGGAAGATGTATTATAAAAGAGGCTAAAACCGGGCATATTTAGTCTATGCGTTTACTGTGCGAATATTTTCGTGGCCAATGCTTCTTAGAAAAATGAAAAATAGGAAAAGTGATATGAATCCGGATAAAATGAAAATGCAACTGATAGAAACTGCGATACCCATCATTCCCCATGAATAAAAACTATAGATGCTGATGGGAACAAATGCGATCAGCCAGAATATAGTATGAACCATGTTCCAGTCCGCCTTGCCCACGGCAGCGAGTATGTTTCCCAGGGGAATCCTAAAAAGGAATGAGAAGAATACTCCGAGGACCAATGCAAAAGACATTTCACTGGATCCCGCATACTTGACACCGAACAGAAATACTAAAATATATTGATTAAAGATCAATAACAGCAGGAAGGGGATTATTGTTATTGCACTTATCGTTTTTAGATATTGAAAATAATAGCTTCTTAAGAGGACGGGGTTTTTTGAATTCTTCGAAAAATGAACGAAATCTGTAGTCATGATCATCAGGGGGAAAACAAGCAGGTTAAATGGAATTATTGTCGCTACCCTGAACATCGCCATATCGTTCGATGTTGCATTCAAAAAACCTCCGATAACGGGGCCCAACGATATTGTAGCCTGACTGGCAATCATGCCGAGACTTGCATATATCCCATAGGTTAAAAATGTTTTATCGGGGGTATTTGATAATTCGCGTTTTCGAAAATTAATATGCTTTCGATAAAATATGTAGGTAAGAAGTGGTGCGAGAACTACTGCAATAACATATCCTATGGCATGAAAGAAACGACTCAGGACCACGGAGAGAACCAGCATGATCAGCGAACCGATGACATTTGATTTTGAATATATTTTGTTCTTCCCAATAATTCTGAAATACGACTGCAGCAATTGATACAGGAAAGTGCTTAAAATTCCAAAAGACAACAAAATGAGATAGGTCCGCGAATTCTTCAGGTTCGCCGGTAAAAAAAATGATCCTGCGATAATTATCAAAATGAGTGGTATAGTATACGCAATTCCTTTTTTTACAGAATACTTAAACAGCTGAAATTTGGCGCTGACTGAAGGCAGGATCGGTCCAAAGCGAAGAAGCGACCAATTAGCTCCCATGCCACCAAATACCGTTAGAATATTTATAATATAAAGGGCAAATGCAATGTCACCGTACTGATTAACTGGTAAAAGCCTTACAACCACAATCGATACGACGATTCCCGAGATTTTTATCAAAACTGTAGAAAGTAAGACGGATAGACCATCTCGTTTCACAAACCCATTGATGAATTTCTTCACTGACACAGTGTTCCGTTTAATTCATAATTCTTATACCAATTCTTCCTGATTGATTCCCACTGTATCATTTTAAGAATGATTTCCTTGTTAATGGCTGATCTTCTCTTGTGTTCATCGAGATGATCCAGTACTTCAGCAAGAACGGTCGCCAGGCTATTGGCAGAGTCAAGCATAATGCAATAGACTCCCAACTCCATCAGACTCCGGTAGGGTAGCCACGAGCCGGTAATAACGACGCTGCCGGCAGCAAGATGTTCAAGCAGGGAAGCGGCCAGCTGATCGGTTGACGGTATAACTATAAAAATATCCGCTGCCAGTCGCAAAGCATGCAATAAGTTTACCGGCAAAAAATCCTCAAGTATCTGCGAATCAAATTGGGACGAATGCAATTTCTCTCTTACCATAACCCTGGTATTTTTTGCGTTCCATCCATAGGTCATCGGAAATACCGTTTTAAAACTTTTCAACTTGTCTGCTACCTTTTTTAAGCCGTCAATGATCTTGGAATGCTGCATTAACGCGCCTGCGCTGTAACCGCAAACGATCACGCCCTTTTCAAAATGCCAGATCTTTTTTGCTGAACAATGGGTATGGTTGTTAAGAAAGTCCGCGAAAGAAACGTAATTATCCATCATGAACATAAGAATACCCGTTGCTATGTGACGCTTGTTAAGGCTATACCTCTTTGCAATGTCTTCTAGCATGGTTTCATTTTCGGCAAAAACACCATCGAATGCGACTAGGGACCTTTTATTAATAAAATGCGTGAAATTGTTCACCCGGTAATAATCCGATCCGAAAAAAGTAAGAAGAAAAAGTTTTGCCTTTTTTCGGATAATGGGCGTAAAAGATGCGTAATAGAAATAGTAAAAGTGAACGTGAACTATATCATATTCAGGTAATTTGCGCGCAACTTTCCTTAGTCCATAAATATGTTGCAGCAACCTGAACTTGGGAATTTTGCTGATGATTCCTTTTGGATATTCATTTACAAATACATTTTCAAAATCCTCGCACAGCAAGAGGCGCGTGCGATCATCAATTGTTGTGGTAATGAAGCAATCAAAGGAAGTACCGGTCTCTTGCTTAATTCGCTTAATTGTTGTCAGCACAAAGGTGCGGATTAAATGTGCTTCCGAAATTATAAGTATTTTTTTTCTCCCATTCATCCTTTATCCCAGGTATGTTTCAATAAGTGAGCTTCGCCTATATCTTTCCACGATCCTTCGCTTACAGGAAATACTCCTATTTTCCCCTTCCTGTTTTTAATCATCTCGATCAACTGGGTAATATGAAAAAATTGATTTTCCGGAATCTCTTTCAATAAATGCGGTTCCAGCAGGTACATGCCGCTATTTATTTTAAAAGTGAGCTCTGGTTTTTCAGCAAGGTCCAAAAGTTGACCATTATTCCCCGTTTCAAGAGTACCATAGGGAATTGAATAGTGTTTCAATGCGGCAACAATGGTAATCTCATTTTTGTTTTTATAATGGAAATCCAATATTTCAGAATAGTCGTGGTCAATGAGAATGTCACAATTATTTACGAAAAAGGTTTTGTTGATTCTATCCTTCAGGAGAGACAAACAGCCGCCAGTACCCATTGGCATGTCTTCTTTAACGAATATCAAATCGTATGGCAGGTTTTCATTCTTCAAATAATATTCGATCAATTCTGCCTTGTAATTTAATGAGACATAAAATCGCCGGCATCCATGGTTGGCAAAACGATCAAATATTTCTTCCACTATCGTCTTTTTGCCAATTGGTATAAGCGGCTTGGGCAGTACACTGGTTAATGGCCTTAACCTCGTACCGAAGCCACCCGCCATTACAACTACTGGCAGATCAAATTTAGCTACGGGGGGCTTTTCAATGTCTTTAAAGAGATCTTCCCAATAGTAGATTTTGATAATTTTATTGTCTTGATTTACTACCGGACAAAATTCCATCCTGTAGGTCAACATCATCCTCCGAACCTTCTCAAACGAATCAGCTGGCCTTGCTATCCTTATTTTTTTTCTTAGCACTTTCGAGATCGTGGTGTCAAGGGATTTATTTTTAATGATTGCTCTTTGAATATCTCCAGCGCTCAGAAGACCCCGGTATTCATTCCTGTCTACGACAATCAGCAGCTTTTTTTCCAACGCATCCATCTGCTTTAGTGCATCCAATAGATTTTGATCAGATTTGATGGTTATATCCATAAAATCTACAGGGAAAGAAACATCCAATAAAGTCGTAGACAATTTTGTTAAGTTCTCAGACTCTTTCATAGTTTGATCTGATGAATTCATGTCGGGTTGTGAATACTATTGATTGATCGAACAGCGTGATAGTAACGAACGCGGAGACAGACACCAGGGAAAGTTTACAAATGCTTGTCTTTATTTTTTTAGTACACAATTACCAAGGACCAGGATATCTAAGCCGGTGCCGTAAAAAGTTCTAATTGCATCGGCAGGCGTACACACAATTGGTTCGCCTTTTATGTTGAAAGAGGTATTTAGAACAACTCCGATGCCCGTAAGCTTTTCAAATTCCTTTAGCAATCGGTAGTAGCGTTGATTAGCTTGCGGATTAACGACCTGGATACGCGATGTTCCGTCGATGTGGACTACGGCAGGTATATCCTTTTTTGCTTTTTCATTTGCTGTTAAGGTAAGAGTCATATATTCAAATGAAGGAAACTTTAAACTGTTCGAAATTTTATTGTGATGCTTAAAATACTTTAAGGCAGCCTCTTTCAGCATGGAGGGACAGAACGGTCTCCACGGCTGACGGTATTTGATAACCGCGTTCACAGTATCCCGGGATGTTGTGGTTCTGGGGTCAGCAAGTATGGATCTCGCTCCTAATGCTCTTTGGCCCCCCTCCATTCCCATTTGAAACCAGCCGACAATCTTTCCATCCGCGATTTCTTTAGCAATTTCAGCTTCGAGGTTTTCTGGTTTACTATAAATGAGTTTGCATTTGGACACTACCTGTTCAATTTCATCGTCGGAAAATGAATTGCCGAGATAAACATTCTTGATAGGTTTATTCTCAAGTGAACCATTAACGTTGTATTGATATGCCATAGCTGATCCGATTGAAGTACCGGCATCGGCAGCAATTGGGTAGACATAGACATTATCGAGCCATTCAGATTCATACAGTTTACCATTCATCTTGACATTCATGGCAACCCCGCCAGCTAAACAAAGATTCCTGGTTTGTGATGCGTTTGCCCAATAGCGAACCAATTGCAGTGTAAGCTCTTCTAAATGATCCTGTGCTGCAAGTGAAAAATCCTTGTGCCATTGTTCGACCGGGTCCGATGGAATTCGTGCAGGCCTATTCACCAGCTCAACAAAGGCATCCGAACAGTATTGGGAAAAAGTTCTTTTACCGAGCGACATAAGATGAGGGTTTCCCTCCAATCCTCCGCAACCATCGTAGTAAATTACTTTTTCAAATTTTTTCCTTGCTTCCTTGTAATCGCTGTTTCGTCGTCCATAGCTGGCCATTCCCATCACCTGCCATTCATCTCCGTACGCCTTAAAACCGATATATTCTGTAAATCCCGAATAAAACCACCCAAACGAGATGGGGGTCTTGATCTCTTTGAGTAAGTATAATTTTTGATCTAAGCCTGTCCAGATACTTACCGTAATATCTTCTCCTGACCCATCAATTGATAATACAAGGGATTCCTTTAAGCCACTCGTAAAAAATGCTGTGCAAGCATGCGATAAATGGTGATTTACAAAATGGATTTCAGGTAGCTCAATGTTTCCAAAATGCTTTCGAAGATTACGAAGTACTATGCGCTCTATATTCTCTGATTTGAAATAAGACAGGTGAGACTTTTGGTAATTTAGATCGTTCGGATGATGGATACAGTACTTAGGATTGATCTCCTGGTAGTGGCGTTCCATCCGCCCATCGTCATATTTAGTACAATCCCAGGGATAAGAAATACTGTCAATATCCTTCCAGGATAACTTTGTTTGAAGCATTACCTGGTCGATGGCTTTGATTGGAAAAATATCAGTGGCATGCTTGTACCGCAATAGTCGTTCTTCTTCAACATACGCAATAGCCTCTCCATCACGCACAATTGCCGCGGATGGATCCGCACCAAGGTTGTAAATTCCTAACGTTGTCATTTTTTAATTTAGCAGATTTCTTTTATTAGCATAAATGCTTCGGCATATTGAACCGATACCTGACTTCCCCGATACCTCTGCAATGCCTCGACAGCAGAAATGCTCCGGGTATGAGGATCTTCCAGTAACTCATTTTTATAGAGATTCAATATTTCCATTTTCTCGTCGCGATATTTTGTAATATCAACAAAAACATTTGGAACGAATGAATTTTCAGCAAGAGACGGCGCCATGTCAGTTTCTGAAATAACCTCGCACATCAGGACTCTTTTGATGAACGGATACCGGAACGATTTGATGCAAGCTGTAACGACGGACCATACCTTTCTGTGATCCGAATGGGAATCCGATCGGTTAGGAACATATAAAACGGAGGGCTCGAATTTGTTGATAATATTGGAAAATACCGGAATGAGTTCGCTTAGACTCAAATCATCAAGAGTGATTTCAGGCTTGTTAAGCAATTCTGTATAATCAAAGTCGTACTTACCGGCAACCTCATCTATTAATATCTTTTGACCATCATTCCCGGAGGTTACAAACATACAGCCTACAATGTCACCTTCTTTTTTATGCTTCAGCAGAGTTCCCCCGCATCCTAGTGTTTCATCGTCGGGGTGCACTGCAATTGCTAATACTTTTCTCAAAATTTCATTTTTTACTATTTATATATTGTCTGATAACCTGACACTACTTGGTATATTAACAATTCGTTCCGCTAAATACAGGGCATTAGTTTGTGAATCTTTTTGACAATTGCGGAACATTGGTAAGCGAAACATTAATTGCCAGGCAGGTCTTGTTATGACATCTGCTTTGTCCGACATTTTTAAAAATTTATCTCGTTCATCTCTATCTTTTAATAAGATGCAGTTTAGCCAAAAATTTGCCTTTGCATTTTTAATTTCATCTACAAATGGAACATTCTGTTTTTTGAAAAATTCTCTGTAATTACCGGCTAATTTTCTTTTTTTTTCCAAAATGCAGGTTAGTTGTTCCATTTGCGCACACGCCATAGCTGCATTCAAATTTGGCATCCGGTAATTATAGCCGATGTGATCGTGAATAAATTCCCAGGCATGAGGTACTTTAGCCTGCGTCGTCAGATGCTTAGCTAATTTAGCCAGCTCTTCATTGTTCGTCACAATAGATCCGCCACCGCCGCAGGTGATCGTTTTATTTCCATTGAAACTGAAAGTGCCCATTAATCCAAAACTACCGGTGTGCCTCTCCTTATAATAACTGCCGATAGACTCTGCAGCATCTTCAGTCACAGGAATATTCCATTTCTCACAGATTGCAACAAGTTGGTCAATGCGACAAGGAAAACCAAAAGTGTGCATAGGCACACAGGCTTTTATTCTTTTTCCGGACAATTTGTTATATGTATAGCCATCATTTCGTTTCACGCCAAACTTTTCTAAAAACTCATTTAGTTTTTTTGGGGACATTCCCATTGTATCTCTATCTACATCAATAAAGACGGGTTTAGCGCCAATATATGAAATTGAGTTTGCCGTTGCTACAAACGTGAGGGCTTGAGTCAACACCTCATCTTTCGCTTTTACACCCGCCAGAATAAGGGCTATATGCAAAGCGGATGTTCCATTAACGGTAGCTATCGCATGTTCTGTCCCGGCCAGTTCAGCCATCATTCTTTCAAAACGATTCACATATTCTCCCACTGAGGAGACAAAAGTTGAATCAATAGCATCCGTTACATACTTTTTTTCGTTCCCTCCAATAAACGGCTCATGTAGTGGGATTTTATGTTTGCCCGGCTGAAGGTTTTTTATAAATGAAATTGTCTTTGCAAACATATCGGCACTTAGATGTTTACCGACGTGTTTTTTCTGGTTTCTCTGGGTGCGATCGTAGGATACATTTGAACTTAGATCAGTCATTGTTTAAGAGTTCCTCGATACCTGTGAGTGAGTAATTACCATACTTTTCTCTATTTCTTATTGAATCATCATAGACGCCAAGTTCTAATGCTTCCAGGAGCTCCTTTATTCCGTCAACCACGGTAAATTCAGGTTCAAAGCTCAAAATACTTTTAACCTTTGCGAACGAAACTTTATAATTCCTTGGGTCACTTCCATTCTCTTTATAATTGACTTTTCCTCCAGGTATGTATCTTAAAATTTCATTGATTACCATTTTTTTTGTAAAATTATTGACCTCTCCGCCAGCATTAAACACCTCAAATCCTACTTTTGTTTGATCCGAAAGAATTACCATCTCTAACAAGCGAGCAAAATCCCGTACATGACAATAAGGTCTCCATGTATCGCCATCGTAAATAAGTAATTCTTTGCCGAAAAATATATCCCTTGTAAATTCACTAACACTCAAATCAAATCGCATGCGTGGAGAAAGCCCAAAGGCGGTTGCAAACCGCAAAATGACTGCCGCATAATCAACCAACCCCTTTTTATTAAATAAATATTGCTCATTACTAACCTTAGCTTTTGCGTATAATGATAACGGGCGGAGTAGAAATTCTTCATCCGCAAGTTCATTTTCTTTTATCAACCCGTAATTTGAACAAGTTGATATAAAAATTAGTTTGTCAATTCCTTTACCATTAAAGTAATCAATGCAATTTTTAACTCCCTTATTGTTGATAGAGTCTGATATATCCGGGTACTTTTTGGTTATTGGGTCTCCGACCAGCCCTGCAAGGATAATTACGTCTGTAATATCATCACTTACCAAATCCAACACACCATTATCACTCATATCACCATAAAAGATTTTGTAATTAGCGTCACCTAGATAATGTTGTATGGCAAATTGATTTTTATAAATAAAATTGTCAAGTACAGTTATTTTGTATCCGTTTTTTAAAAAATGCGAGGTTACTACTGTGCCCACATAGCCTGCGCCACCAATTAATAGAATGGATTTCATAGTTCTTATCGTTAGTTTTTTTAAATTCCGGTCTATAGCTCTTGAACCGTAAATGGAAAGAGGGGTATAAGTATTGCTTTTTGACGGCCTATCAAGTCAAGTATGTTCATGTCTTGTCGTACCTTATTAAACTATTTTTCGGCGTAATAATATCCCTTGGAGCCGTTTCCATATCCATATTCATATCCACCAAGTCCAAATCCACCGCGGTAACGCCTTCTTTTTCCTACGTCATTCAGTAAAAGGTAGATGGGATTCGCAGGATATGCATCAGTCCGGTGTTTCAATGCGCTGTATATTTCGCGCGAGGTATGGTCCTGGCGTAACACGACTAATGTTACGTCTGCATATTGCTGTAGTAAACTGGCATCCGTAACGACACTTATAGGAGGAGTATTAATGATAATATGGTCAAATCGTTCGAGTAGTGTTCCCATCAGATGCGGCGTTCCCGGGCCGGAGATAAGTTCAGCCGGATTAGAGGTTAAATTTCCGGCCGGTACTACGAACAGGCAACCTTTATAGTCCTTGATCTCAACCAATACGTCATCAATCGATGACTGGCCACTGAGAACATCGGCGATGCCTTTCTCTGTATCCAACCCCAAATCCCTCGCAATATGCGGTCTTCTTAGGTCGAACTCAAGCATCACTATTTTCTTTCCAAGGAGCGCATAACCAGCAGCCAGATTGAGACTCACAAAGCTTTTGCCGTCACCGGACTGAAACGAGGTAACCATTATAGTCTTCACATTTTTTCCGTTTCCCAGATGATTGATGGAACTGCGGATGCTTCTAATTTGTTCACTCACTACTGAACGAGAACGAGAATGTAGAACGACCGAACTTTTTAATTTTTTTACATGAGAAATTACACCTAACAAAGGCAAACTAGTATGTTGTTTCACCTGGCTGATATCTCCGACCGTGTTTCCCATAAAATCTTTCGCACCAATGATAGCCACTGGTATCACCATGCCCATTAAAATACTAAATAACCAAACTAATTGCGCTTTAGGAGATACCTTACCAAGACTTCGAGCTTTCAGAATGGTTCGGGAACTTTCAATATTGGAGGCGCGGACAACAGAGGCCTCCTCACTTTTCTGCAACAAGAAACTATATAGTTGTTCCTGCACATTCTTGTTGCGGGTTATTTGAACTAAACTTTTTTCCATTTGGGGTACGTTATGAATCAAGCCATTCAGTTGTGCATCTTTTTTTGAGACATCATCAAGAGATATCCGGTAAGCTTGTTTGAGATTGCGCACACTAGCCAGCAATCTGCCGCGTGTTTCCACTATTTGGTTATCCAGGTCGATCATCATAGGATGGTTGGCCCCTACTTTTTCTTTCAGTTTTGCTTTTTGGAGCGCCAGTTCATTGTGTTTTTCTATTAACTTTTCCAAAGTGGGGTCTTCTAATCCCAAAGTCGAAGGGACAACTTGTGGATTATCTTGAGCCACCTGGAGATTTTTTTCCAATGCACTGATAATGTTTAGTTTGGTTTCGGCTTGTGCTTTTTGAGCGTCTACCTGCTGGGAAGATTCGAGGTATTGCTGAGCATCGGATGAAAGATCGGTCAGCTTGTTCTTATTTTTGAATCTCTCTACAGAACTTTCTTCACCCTGCATCTCACTGCGTACCGAGGCGATCCGATCGTTGAGGAAGGCAATGGTATTTTCGGATATCCGATTTTTATCTTCCAATCCCTGCTTATTGTAGATTGCAATCAATGCCTGCAGAATAGAAGTTGCTTTTTCTTCGTTCCGATCTTTCATGGTGAGATTAATAACAGTTGCTACTTTACTGGCGGGCTCAACCGACAGTTTTCCGCTGTACTGTATGGTTGTTTCAGATAGGGAATTTATGTCGATCCGATACTTAGTAGAGTCGGTCGCCTCAGTCGGTGGCAAATCAACCAATCCCGCCGCGGGCACACAGCGGAATATTACGCCGCCGCAGTTAAGCGTTTGGCCATAACGAATAAGAATGGCATGCTTATCATTTTTACCCCGGAAAAAAATCGCACCACCTTTTTTAACTATCGTGCAATGAATTGTCTTATTTATTGCCTCAGGATTGATCACCTCAATGACGAATGGCAATTCATCATTAAAAACAGGGACATCTTTTATCCGGCCCGCCTGTTTAACCGATACGAAGAGATGCAGTGTATCCACCACGGCCTCCATCAAATCATAGCTCTTCAATTTCTCGATTTCATTTTCCACGAGTTTGTTAGAACTGCCGCCCAAACCCATCTCATTAAATATCGAATTATCCATCAAGTCTTCCCCTTTCTTTTCATCTTTTACAATCAGGGAGGCCACGGCTTTATAAACCGGGCTGGTATATCGCAGATATAAATAGGCTACCGAAAGGCAAAAGAAAAGACTGAGCAGGAATAAAGGCCATGAGCGAAATATGCGAGATGCCCATTTTTTGAAAGTAGCATCTTCTCTTTCCTGCCAGATGTTCAGTTCATCTGATTCTTGTCGCATAACAATATTTGAGGAGTTAAACTTTAAAAGACCATGAGCCATTCCAGAAAATGACTCCTCAGGCGAAATAAAGAACAGTGATCACAAATAAGTACCGTAATGAGAAATGCCGGCTTTGTTTGATAGTAGCTGAAGGTTAATTAAATTTTGTTCGCATTAGTTTGTTCATCATCCTTTGCAGTGAGAATCGCTCAAAGCCAACATCATTGACTTCTTAATGCAACAGCATTTTTGGAGGAGTTCGGTATTTTTTAGCGGCGTCAAAATCTAGGAAGTGTACATTGAGGCAAGTTTTCAGACTTGTTCAATAGTTAGTAACTTATGGATACTTACAGAAATTTTTGTGCAAAGCTTCGCCTCCTCAGTCACATCGCTGCTTTTGTACGCAATTGATTAGCAGTACTTAACAGATGAGCACCACGCAATAAACAGCTATGACCAGTAATAATGCATTGTTATTTGCTTTTTCCCAATCACGGCAAATTATTGCCCATACCAATTTGGCCGCAATACGATACTAGCAAATTGTTCAATTCGATTAAATAACACGTCAGACGAACGATGTTAGTTAGTCAATTAAACTCCAATTATTTTTTGAGTAATCGGGTTGAATGTATTTCAACGGTACTGATCGGGAAGTAATGGTTTCGCGGTTATAAATAGGAGAGGATACTAAAGAGGTCGACAAGGTAAGTTAAAAAGAAAGTTTCGTTCCAAAATTCTCAGTTTTTTTTTTTACACTATTTAAAAAATAGTAATGAGTGTCACGAATTCGTTCGCACAATCGGTTGTGCACTTTGGCTGATGACCTCGGTTATAGCGAAAATTTTTTTGTTTTAAGCGACGTTAAAAAAATTTAAGTGAATATCAATTACTATTTCAAATTTTGTAAATTACAAAGTCTTGCTACTTGATTTCTCAGGATGCATTTCAATTGCAACTATAAATACACTGCGACTTAATGATCACTTGCAATAATGAATAAACAACTTTTCGAGTATCACCCAATAATTGGATATCGATTCATTCCAAACGTTCAAACTCGTGTTCAACATGAAAGCGGTGGATATTTAGTTAAGACAAACAGCCTTGGATTCCGATCGGAATTAGAATTTACTCCCGAAAGAACTAAAAATTATAAGCGCATTTTGCTCTTCGGAGACTCTTATACAGCCGCCGACGGAGTTTCAAACAAAAAAAGATATTCCGATATATTGATGCAACTGTTGCCCGAGACCGAAATATATAATTTCGGTATGCCTGGTACGGGAACCGATCAGCAATATTTGATCTACAATGAATATGCGAAAAATATTGAACATGACTTGGTCATGGTTGTAGTGCTGGTGGAGAACATCAGGCGAGTGAATGTACAATACCGAGTTTATCTTAATGAGAAAAATGAACGAGTAGTTTTCCAAAAGCCTTATTTCGAATTGGAAAACAACGCACTTGTTTTAAAAAATATACCAGTGGATCCAAATCAAATAAGAGCGAAAGATTTTTATACAACTGAAAAAAAAAAATTGACACAGGAGGCAGATTCCCCACTATCAGGCAGTTTATCAACAAAGCGGGCCTTAAAGACCTGGCACAGGTACTTACAAAATATCAACCTCTTCCGGAATATAAAAGAAATAAAGGGGAGTGGTTGCTAATGAAATCTATATTATTAAAGTGGTTTGCCGAACTTGACAAACCTTTATTGCTGATTCCGCTACCCCTTCATCAATATGTGGAGGACCAAAGTGATTACACGGATATCCAAAAAAGATTTGAAGAATTTAATCATATTCAAAATCTTTTCTTGTTTAACCCAATCAGTTACTTAAAAGAATTCCCGATAGGAGATCGGAGGAAATTCAGATTTGAATATGATGAGCATCCCAGTCCCTTTGGGCATGAGACCTATGCGAAAATTTTTAAACCAAAAATTGAGGATATCCTCGGTTCCGGCTAATGGATAAATATATATTAGGCATATCAGCGTTTTATCACGATTCGGCTGCTGCGCTGTTAAAAAACAACGAAATAATAGCTGCTGCGCAGGAAGAGCGGTTTTCCAGAAAGAAGCACGATCCGAGATTTCCTTTTAATGCCATCAATTATTGTCTCTCTGAAGCATTCATTGAATCTGATGAAATAGATATGGTTGTGTTCTATGACCACCCATTACTGACGTTTGACAGGCTGATAAAAAATTTTATTACCGCAGGCGATAAGGGATACGAGCTATTTGAGGAAGCAATGAAATCGGCAATGGGTATTAAGTGGTGGGTAAATGACTATGTGAAAAAATCCCTCGGCAATATCGGAAAAGAGAATAAGATATTTTACTGCGGCCATCATATGTCTCATGCAGCTTCTGCATTTTATCCTTCGCCCTACAAAGAGGCCGCCATTCTAACTGTTGACGGCGTAGGCGAGTGGCAAACAACGACGCTGGGGTATGGGAAAGACGAGCAAATACAGATACATAAGGAAATCAACTACCCGCACTCGTTAGGCCTTCTTTACAGTGCCTTTACTTATTATTGCGGATTTAAAATTAATTCCGGCGAATATAAGTTAATGGGTCTTGCACCTTATGGTATCCCGAAATACGTTGATCTGATTCAGAAAGAGCTCATCGATGTAAAGCAGGACGGTTCGTACCATTTAAACATGAACTACTTTGGATATATTGATTCCAATAGAACCATTAATGAAAACTTTGAGCAATTGTTTGGTGGAGCAGCCCGCAAATCGGAATCAAGGATAACTCAAAAGGAAATGGATATCGCAGCATCTATTCAAAAAGTGATTGAGGATGCAATGGTTAAACTAGCAAAACATGTGAGAGACATTACCGGATCCGAAAATCTATGCCTGGCCGGCGGCGTCGCTTTAAACTGCGTTGCCAACGGCAAGATTTTAAAAGAAAAGTTGTTCAAGAATATATGGATCCAACCTGCCTCCGGTGACGCCGGTGGCTCGTTAGGTGCAGCATTATTGGCGGCTCATCAATATTACAAATTTAAAAACGTTAAGATGCAGTCCGGTATCGATTTACAAAAAGGATCTTACCTCGGGCCATCTTTTTCTGAAAATGAAATAACAGCGTTTTTAAAGCGTCATAATTATCCCTTCATTAAGTATGAAACGACGGAACAAAGAAATATTTCACTTGCAAAGGAACTGAAGGATGGCAAGATATTGGGGTATTTTGATGGCAGAATGGAATTCGGACCCCGCTCATTGGGAGCGAGATCGATTTTGGGAGATGCGAGAAACAAGGATATGCAATCCCTGATGAATTTGAAAATTAAATTCAGGGAATCATTCCGTCCGTTTGCACCGGCGGTGCTCATCGAGAATGTGCATGAATATTTTGAACTGCATGAATCAAGCCCTTATATGCTGCTGGTTGCGCCTGTGATAAAGGGAAGAAGAATTTCGCAACAAGAGAGGAATCCGACTGATGATATGCTAAGTATTATCAATGAGGAACGCTCAGATATTCCTGCAGTCACGCACGTCGATTATAGTGCGAGGGTCCAAACGGTGCACAAGGAGACGAAACCTGATTTTTACGATTTAATAAAAGCTTTTAAAAACTTAACAGGCTCATCGGTGATTGTAAATACGTCCTTCAATGTGAGGGGTGAACCAATAGTCTGCTCGCCCCAAGACGCATACCTATGCTTTATGAGAACCGAAATTGATATTTTGGTGCTGCAAAATTTTGTTTTATATAAAGAAGACCAGCCACCGTTGCTACATGACACAGAGTGGAAACTTGAATATGAACTTGATTAAAATGAACAGTAACGACGATAGAATCAAAGATTTTTTCGTGTACCACATTTCTGCCTTACATAAGAACATGAAAGGGCAAACGTCTTGTTATTTAGACCTCGGATTCAAGCAGGACAAGCAAAGCTATTTCACGAGCCCACTTTATCCGCAGCATATGAACATAAGCAGCCTTCCTATTGAAAGTGAAAGGCAATTGGCAGATTATTTAAATGAATTATGGAGAGAGGATCCTAAGCTCCTGGATTTAATACCCGATTTAATCCACTTGGCGTTCATCTTAAAGGAAGAGTATAGAGAACAAACTGCTGAATTATCCCCTTTTATTTATGCCATGTTTTAGACCCTTAATCAAGTCATCGCTACTAAAAAAGCGCTTCGCGGGATCGGTGACATAACCTCGGCGTTAAATTTTCTTGATTAACGAGACGGCCTGCATCCCCTGAAGGGCGCCCGAATTTATGAGTAGCACTGCGAAGGTTGAAGGTCGTCTTCGCTAAAGCTTAGGCGACCGCAGGCGGAAAGAGAGGGATTCGAACCCTCGGTACAGTTGCCCGTACAACGGTTTTCGAGACCGTCCCATTCGACCGCTCTGGCATCTTTCCATTTTCAGATTAAAAATAAATATATTCTTGCCTAGTTTTAAATGAATACCCCTGTTTTAGTTTTTATTTGACGCCCCGAATTGTATATTCGAAAACCGGATCATATTATTGGCTACCATATAATGCTGCGAAAATCCGAAATACAATTCAAAAATCATCAAAGGACATCAACGTCAATTGATGTTTCCCCGGTGGTTACTATTTTAAATTATTTCCATCCTTTAAGCGAAGGCACTGTGAAATTTTTTAAAGAGCATGCTTATGCCATGTTTTTTAATAAGGGCGAACTACTGTTGGAAGCGGGCCAGGTGTGTGAACACATCTATTTTATAAAAAAAGGAGTAGTGCGCGGATTTATCAAAGAAGGCAAAAAGGACATCACCACATGGATCACAGCAGAAGGTGAAATGGTATCATCGATCCTCACTTTTGAGGGAAAAGGTTCTGCCATAGAAAATATGCAGGCTATCGAAGATTGTGAAGTGCTCGCCCTGACGCTTGTAGATCTTGAAAGGCTATACGACCAACATCCTGAATTTAATATTGTAAGCCGGAAACTGCTGCAACAATATTACAGCGACGCGGAGGTAAGGGCGTTTATTGCAAGGCTCACCAATGCAGAAACTAAATACAAGCAATTTTTGACACGATATAGTCACTTTGCTAACAGAATTCCTTTGACTTACATCGCTTCTTTTCTCGGAATTACTCTAGAAACGTTGAGTCGAGTCAGAAGAAAGCTCTCTACGAAAAAAAATTGACCTGCTTATTAAATAAATGTTCTTACCCCTGAGGAAGTATAAGTTTCTCTGAACTCTTTGGGTGTACACGCCTTTTTCTTTTTAAAGGTGCGATTGAAATTAGACATGTTATTAAACCCACATTTATAAGCAATTTCATTTATACTTTGTGTTGTCTCAATAAGCATTCGCGAAGCATGACCAAGACGGATCTCGCATAGCGCGTCGACAAATGTTTTTCCGGTTCTGAATTTAAAAAAACGACTCAGGGAGACTTCGGTCATAGCGGCAATTTTAGCTGCTTCGGATAGTGAGACAATCTTATCGAAATTTTTGTTCAGGTAGTTCATTACATTCTCAATTCGCCGGCTGTTATAAGAAAAAGTTTCCGAACTGCTGAAAGTAGAATCTGATAGTATACGCACATTACGCGAAGTGGAAAGGTCATGTAATATAGACATCAGTTCCAATACTGAATCAAAACCACGCTTTTGAGACAGTTTGATCAGCCGGGGCATAATTGTCCGGGTCGTTTGCGGCGAAAAAAGGATTCCTTTTTTTGAGTGTTCGAACATACTTCTGATAAAGCTCATTTGGTTTCGGTGGAGAAATTTTTCATCAAATAGGTCCCTGTGAAATTGTATTGTTATTTCCTTTATCTCCTTTCCCTTCGATTTGTTGGTAAACCAGGCGTGAGGAAGATGGGGCCCAACCAGGACTAGTTCTAATTCATCAATTACTTCAATGTGGTCGCCAATAACTCTTTTGGCCCCCTTGGCATTTTGAATAAAATTCAATTCAAACTCTTCATGACAATGCAGGGGAAAATCGAATTCATATTTTATTCTGGAAAAAACTGTAAAGCAGTCACCCTGGGTAAGTGGCGTTATCTCCCGCAGAAGGTTTGCGCTCATTAAAAAGTGGTTGGTCTACCGAAATAAAAAATACGATATATGCTAATAAACTATCAGTATGAAGTTATGTCAATCGGGAAACATTCTACTTGCACAATAACAGATTTTTTTTAACGTCGTAGAAACAAGTACTCAGAATGGATAAAAAAGTATCATAGTCAGGATATCTTCCAAGTTAAATTTGGTAAAAATTTGAGCACTTAAAGTCTCCCGGTCTAAGGCTAAGTCACTTTAGTAAACCTAAAGTAGCTTAATTTAATAACTGTATTAACCGCTGCAACATGAAAGAAGGGGCTTGTCGGTCTTTTTGGTTTCTATTTATTTTTTTAAACTATCTCACTGTATTGGGCCAAACGGTCACGGGGGATTTGCCCGCTGATAAAAAAGCTACAAAGGAAACAAAAGCACTTTATCGCAATCTGAGAAAATTATTGGATAAAGGAATCATGTTTGGTCACCAGGATGACGTGGCTTATGGTGTTGGTTGGAAATATGAACCAGGAAGAAGTGATATTAAAGATGTGACGGGGGACTATCCAGCGGTATATGGTTTTGAATTAGGGCGTTTGGAAATCGATCAACCTGTAAATCTTGACAGCGTTCCTTTTGATAAAATGAAATCTTTTATTCGTGAAGCTTACGATCGCGGCGGAGTGATCACATTGAGTTGGCATCTCAATAACCCACTGACCGGGAAAACGGCTTGGAATCCTGCACCCGGCACGGTGGCTTCAGTCCTGCCTGATGGTGAAAAGCACGATCTCTATAAAACATGGCTTGACAAGGTCGCCGCTTTCATACTTGATCTGAAAGGCAGGCGTGGTGATTATATTCCCGTCATCTTTCGCCCGTTTCATGAATTGAATGGAGACTGGTTCTGGTGGGGAGGAAAAAATTGTACGCCCGATGATTTAAAACAGCTTTACCAGTTCACGGAATCCTATTTGAGAGATACCAAAAATGTACATAATCTTTTGTACGCTTACAATACAGATAAGTTTTATTCAAAAGAAGAGTACTTAAGAAGGTATCCCGGTGATGAATGGGTTGATATAATAGGCTTTGATATTTACCAGGCATATAATACAGCCAGCAGCCCCGATTTTATCAAACATGCCGGAAACATGCTGGCAACATTGGATTCTATTGCAACAGAACACCATAAGATTCCCGCATTAACAGAATTCGGATACAACGGATTAAAGGATAGTGTATGGTGGACAAAAACTTTTCTGAAGGCCGTTGCTCCGTACAGGATTTCTTATGCCTTAGCCTGGAGGAACGCGGGATTCAGAACAGCCGATCAATATGAATTTTATGTTCCTTATAAAGGGCAATTATCATCCGGTGATTTTGTTGAGTTTTATAAAAATGGAAAAACTTTATTTCAGAAAGATATAGTGAAAGAAAATTTGTATCAGTAATGAGTAATGAGTAGTGACTGGTCAGTGGTGGAAGAACAATTTGTTACCCCCGATTGACGATTCATAATTGACTATTGACCATTTACAACTCACCATAATGAAGTTACAAGCCATCGACATATCGATACTTATTTCCTACCTGGCCGCCATGGTGATGATCGGGTGGTTATTAAGGAAGAAGGCAAGAGTAAACAAGGAAAGTTATTTGCTCGGAGGAAAGAAATTGCCATGGTATTTATTAGGCCTGAGTGATGCGTCCGATATGTTTGATATAAGTGGAACGATGTGGATGGTAGCGCTTTGTTTTGTGTATGGAATGAAAAGTATTTGGATCCCCTGGTTGTGGCCGGTGTTTAACCAGGTATTCAATATGATGTTTTTGGCGAAATGGCTGAGGCGTTCAAATGTCAGCACGGGTGCTGAATGGCTTGCAACGAGATTTGGATTAACCGGTAAAGGAGTAAAGGCATCTCACACGGTGGTCGTGGCATTTGCCCTGATCGGTTGTTTTGGTTTTTTGGCATACGGCTTCGTAGGCCTTGGAAAGTTCATCGAAATTTTTATTCCATGGAATGAGGTGAAGGAATATGTCCCGTTCACTATCGCGCCGCAATATGTTGCCCATTTTTATGGAATAATCTTCACCTTGTTTGCGGTTTTTTATTCAGTGCTCGGGGGAATGCATAGCATTGTGTTGGGTGATCTGATCAAATATATCATTATGACCGTCGGTTGCATATCGATAGCCGTAATTGCTATGTTGCATTTGAATGAAGGCAAATTGACTGTGCCACAGGGTTGGTTCAATCCATTTTTTGGATGGCATTTGGACCTTGGTTGGTCAACAATCATTCCTGACGCAGACAAAAAGATCAGTAGTGATGGCTTTGGACTGTTTGGATTCTTTTTTATGATGATGCTATTCAAAGGAGCATTTGCTGCGCTGGCAGGTCCCGCTCCCAATTATGATATGCAAAAGATTTTGTCATCGCGTTCACCAAAAGAAGCGTCAAAGATGACGGGTTTTGTGTCTATCATCTTACTGCCCATCCGGTATTCAATGGTTATTGGATTGACCGTGTTGGGTCTTTTGTATTTTAATCAAATGAATTTATCGGATGGATCTGGTGGAACTGATTTTGAACGAGTGCTTCCTGCCGCCGTCAATAATTTTCTGCCTGCGGGAATTTTGGGTATCGTATTAACCGGGTTGCTTGGTGCTTTCATGGGAACTTTTTCGGGGACATTGAATGCCGCGCAAGCCTACATCGTCAATGATATCTATCTGAAGTATATAAATCCAGGTGCTTCCAACCGTAAAATAATTTCAATGAATTATTTATCGGGCATTATAGTAGTGACGATCGGGGTGATACTTGGTTTTTTCGCAAAGGATGTCAATAGTATTTTGCAATGGATTGTAGGGGCTCTGTATGGTGGCTATATTGCTGCTAACATGTTCAAATGGTATTGGTGGAGATTTAATGCCAACGGATTTTTCTGGGGCATGGCAGCGGGCATTGTTGCTGCTTTGGTATTTCCCTTCATTTTTCCGCGCACATTACCATTATATGTATGGCCATTGCTGTTTTTGATCTCTGTGATTGGTTGTTTGGCGGGAACGTATACAGCGCCGCCAACTGACATTAGGGTATTGAAATCATTCTATAGCACGGTTCGTCCCTGGGGATTTTGGAAACCGGTACACAAGCAGCTCCTCAAAGAAGATCCAAATTTCCGCGAGAATAAGAGATTTAAATTGGATATGTTTAACGTGGTGTTGGGGATAATTGCACAATGTTGCCTGACGATCCTGCCAATGTACATAGTACTTTGGCTGAAGTTGCCTTTGTTAATCACGATCTTAATATTAGCAGTCATCATTGTAATCTTGAAGAGAACGTGGTGGAACAAACTGGAGAATTAACTATTGCGACTTTACAAGAGAATTAACTAAACAACGAGAGATGAAAAAGAACTTTGAGAAACGTTTGTCGGAATTGAAACGTACACACAAGAAGCTGATAAAAAGAAAGAATAGGAAGAAGCCAGACAGTAATGGGATTTATGAACGATTCGAATATCCCGTTTTGACGGCAAAGCACACGCCATTATTCTGGAGGTATGATCTGAATGAAGGAACCAATCCTAATTTGATGGAAAGATTCGGGATCAATGCCGTATTCAATTCGACGGCCATAAAATGGAAAAAGAAATATTTACTGGTTGCAAGAGTAGAGGGAGTTGACAGGAAATCCTTTTTTGCAGTAGCAGAAAGCCCCAATGGTATGGACAGTTTCAAATTCTGGGATCACCCCATTACTATTCCTGAAAATAAAAGCCCAGACGTGAACGTGTATGACATGCGCGTGGTGCAGCATGAAGATGGCTGGATCTATGGAGTATTTTGCACCGAACGACGTGACCCCAACGCTTCTGAATCTGATCAATCGGCAGCCATTGCTCAATGTGGCATTGTGCGAACAAAAGATTTTCTGGTGTGGGAAAGACTCGGAGATTTGAAAACCTCTTCTCCTCAGCAAAGAAATGTGGTTTTACATCCGGAATTTGTAAACGGAAAATATGCCTTTTATACACGGCCACAGGATGGTTTTATTGATACGGGAAATGGCGGAGGTATTGGTTTTGGATTGAGTGAGAGTATTGAGTGTGCAAAGATCGAAGAAGAAAAAGTGATCGACCATAAAAAATATCATACAGTTTACGAGGCAAAGAATGGGTTGGGGCCTTCTCCCATCCGGACTGAGAAAGGCTGGCTGCACCTCGCACATGGCGTACGCAACACCGCCGACGGCCTTCGGTATGTGTTATACTTGTTTATGACCGATCTTATCGATCCCTCAAAGATCATTCATAGACCCGCAGGATATTTTATGGCTCCTGAAGGAGAAGAGAGAATCGGAGATGTATCCAATGTACTGTTTAGTAACGGATGGATCGCCGAGAATGACGGAACCGTACTTATTTATTATGCTTCGTCTGACACACGCCAGCATGTTGCTGTATCAACAATCGACCGATTACTGGATTATGTGATAAATACCGCCGAGGATGGATTGCGAAGTGCAACTTCGGTTGAAACGCTCAACCAGATCATTGCGAATAATCTGAGGAATGGAAAAGAAAACAAAGAGTCCGTCCAAACTGAAAAACGAGTACGGGTATAAGGGAAATCACAAAGTGTTATTCTAATGCCTTTTTTCAAATTGCTGAAATGACAGAAAAGCTTGCCGAGTATAAAAAAGAATTGGAAATGGAATTGCGTGAAATCCTTTCATGGTGGATCCAAAAGACCATTGATGAAGATCATGGAGGTTTTGTTGGCAAGATCGATCATGAAAATACGACCTGTCGAGAAGCGGCAAAAGGCTCCGTATTAAATAGTCGCATTCTCTGGGCTTTTTCATCAGCCTACAATTTGACAAAAGATCGCGAATACCGGGAAGTTGCAGAAAGAGCATTTCATTATATAGCGGAACATTTTATCGACAAGGAATTGGGTGGAGTTTACTGGAGCGTCGATTTCAAAGGGAAGCCGCTCGACACAAAGAAGCAGATCTATGCTCTGGCTTTTTGTGTATATGGATTAAGCGAATATTATCGTGCCTCAAACAATGAGAATGCAAAAAAAATAGCTGTTTATATTTATAATGATATTCTTACCCATAGTTATGACGAAAAGTTTGGTGGCTACATCGAGGCACTGACGAGGGAATGGAAGCAGGCAGCCGATTTGCGCCTAAGCGAGAAAGATGCAAATGAAAAGAAGTCAATGAACACTCATCTTCATTTGCTGGAGGCATTTGCCAGTTTGTACGGAATATGGAAAGACAGATCTTTGGAACAAAGGATAGTCGAGATCATCCGGATCTTTTTAGATCATATTGTTGATAGTAAAACGGGTCACCTTATTTTATTTTTTGATGAGGCCTGGAAGCCAAAGTCAAATATTATTTCTTATGGTCACGATATCGAAGCGGCGTGGTTAATACAGGAGGCGGCCGCGCTCATTGGTGATGATTTCTTATTGGATGAAGTGAAAACAAGATCGGTACAAATTGCGCAGGCCGCGGCAAAAGGCCTTGACGGGGACGGCGGATTGTGGTATGAATACGACGTATCGCAACAACAGTTAACAAGAGAAAAGCATTCATGGTCCCAGGCTGAGACAATGATTGGTTTTTTCAGTACATGGCAAGTAACCGGGGATGAAAAATTTCTGAAACGATCATTGCAAAGCTGGGAGTTTGTGAAAGAATACATGCTTGATAGAACATTGGGTGAGTGGTATTGGGGCGTAAATGCAGATCATTCACCGATGAAGGAGAGAGAAAAAGTGGGAATGTGGAAATGTCCGTATCATAATAGTCGCGCCTGCATCGAAATTATTCAACGGATTGAGAATATCTTTAAAGAAAAAAAATGAAACCAACTGCTGAGTATATAACTTACCTCATTTTCTTTCTCCTTTCTTATACTTCTCTTTGGGCAAATATTCGCGTGCCGGCTGTTATCGGTTCACACATGGTGCTGCAGCAAAAATCGGAGGTAAGAATCTGGGGTTGGTGTGATGTTTCTGAGCAGGTCAAACTAAAGGCGAACTGGGATACTTCAACTTATACGACCACTGGATCAACATCGGCTAAATGGGAGATAAAGATCAGTACACCCGACGCAGGAGGGCCTTATCAGATAGCGATCCAGGGTAACAATAGGATCATTTTAGATGATGTATTGATCGGCGAGGTATGGATCTGCAGTGGACAAAGTAACATGGAGATGAGCATGGGCTGGGGATTGCCTTACAAGGATGAAGCGGCGAATGCAACGGATAAGAACATTCGTTTTTTCAACATACCAAGAACAACGGCTGATTACCCGCAAGATGATGCGAGAGCCGAATGGGTCGTATGCAACCCGGAGGATATGAAAAAGTTCAGTGCAGTTGCTTATTTCTTTGGTAAGTCACTTCGTCAAAATTTAGATGTTCCCGTGGGCTTGATCGAAGCAGCATGGGGAGGAACGCCTGCTGAGGCATGGACACCTATAGATGCGATAAATAGTAACTCTGTTGTGAAAGAAGCCGCTGCAAAACTTTCTCCTGTGCCATGGGGACCTGTAGTGCCTGCTGCCATTTATAATGCCATGATCTACCCAGTTACGAAATATTCGATCACCGGGGCAATCTGGTACCAGGGAGAGGCAAATGTAAAGGGAGCATCTACCTATTCGGATTTGTTAACTACTTTGATCAACTCCTGGCGAAAGTCATGGCAGAAAGATTTCCCTTTTTATTACGTGCAGATCGCTCCATACGCAGGCTATGGTGACAGCAGTTCATCAGCATTTCTGCGCGAAGCACAAACCAAAACTTTGACTACTCCCAAAACGGGCATGGTGGTGATAACAGACCTGGTGGATAATATCAGTGACATTCATCCAAAGATGAAAAAAGAAGTAGCAGATCGATTAGCTAATTATGCATTAGCTGAAACTTATGGCAAAAAAGATATTGTCTATAAGAGCCCTTTGTACAGAGGGATGAGAATAGAAAAGGATAAAGTCCTGGTTTTTTTTGACAATGCAGAAAAAGGTTTAATAAGTAGGGGTGATGCCTTGAGTGAATTTTATATTGCGGGCACCGATAAGAATTTTGTTCCAGCCAATGCAAAAATTGATAGGAACTCCGTAATAGTATGGAGTAAAAAAGTAAAGGTTCCGGCAGCGGTTCGTTTTGCTTTCCGGAATGGAGCGCAACCAAATTTATTCAGCAAAGAAGGTTTGCCTGTTAATCCTTTTCGCACTGATGATTGGGACGTGCAGATCACTTTAAATAAAAAATAATTTTTCTGGTAACATAAAATCATACCAATGACTGCAAAAATTTTAAAACTAATTGCAATTTTCACTGTCAGCATCTTTAGCCTCGCCGGTAATGGTCAGAAAGTCGGAGATTTTGATGGTCATGATGATGTGGGGGCAGTTCTTCATAAAGGTTCAGCAAACTATAATGAGGCAACACGCTCGTATCAGTTGACTGGTGCAGGTGGTAATATCTGGTTCACTCACGATGAATTTCAGTTTTCATGGAAAAAAATGAAAGGAGATTTTATTCTCCAGGCAAGAGGAACATTAATTGGTGCCGGTGTTGAGGCGCACCGCAAATTCGGTTGGATGATACGAACGAGTCTTGATTCAACTTCGGCAATGGTTTGTGCAGCTCTGCATGGCAATGGCCTTACCTCATTGCAATATCGTAAGTCGCCAAAAACAAACGTCGAAGAAGTTCCGTTTTCGAGTAAAGCACCTGATGTTATAGAACTGGAGAGAAGGGGGAAGCAATTTATTATGTCAGTTGCTCATTTCGGTGAAACATACACAACAGAACAAGTGTCAGACATTGACCTTGGAGATGAAGTGTATGTTGGTCTTTTTGTTTGTGCCCATAATAAAGACATTACTGAAACGGCGTCTTTTGATAATGTAAGGATTATAACTCCTGTAAAAGCTGACTATGTCCCTTATCGTGACTATATAGGCAGCCACATCGAAACAATGGATGTATCAACCGGTCAGCGTGAAATCATTTACACTTCGCCTATATCATTGCAGGCTCCAAACTATATGATAGATGGTAAGTCACTTATTTATAACAGCAACGGACTTATTTATAAACTCGATCTTAAAAAACGTGTTCCTGAAGTATTGAATACCGACACAGTGAAAAAAAATAATAATGATCATGTTCTTTCTTTCGATGGCAAGATGCTGGGCTTAAGCAGCAGCGGTGGAAAATATAATTCAGTGGTCTATACAGTTGCTTCCACGGGTGGAGTTCCCAAACAAATCACCCCTGTGGGTCCGTCTTATTTACATGGCTGGTCCCCTGATAAAAAATTTCTTGTTTATACCGCTGAACGCGGTAACGGTAATTTTGATATTTATAAAATTCCTTCCGCAGGTGGCGAGGAAGTTCGTTTGACCACTGCAGACGGCCTTGATGATGGTCCCGAATACAGTCCCGACGGAAAATATATTTATTTTAACTCGGTGCGCGGGGGCAATATGCAAATATGGAGAATGAACAACGATGGCACCAACCAGGTGCAATTGACCTCTGATGAATACAACAACTGGTTCGCACACATTTCACCCGATGGCAAATGGATGGTTTTTATCAGCTATCCAAAGGAAGTGAAACCGTCCGATCATCCTTTTTACAAACATGTGTATTTGCGTATGATGCCTGTTGGTTATGGTCAGCCAAAAGTAATTGCGTATGTATACGGAGGGCAGGGAACCATAAATACACCTTCGTGGTCTCCTGACGGGAAAAAAATTGCATTTGTCAGTAATTCAGAAATAAAATAAAGAAAGATCTTCTAATGCATTATTTGTTTTAAGAACTTGTCACCTATTATAAAACCAAATTGCTTATTATGAAATTGACTAAATCATTTGCATGCCTGCTTTCATTGGGACTTTTAGTGAATAATGTGATCGCACAAACTGCATCACAGCTCAATCCTTCGATTGAATCCAAAGTAGACCGGTTGTTAAAACAAATGACACTGGAAGAAAAAGTGGGACAAATGGCCCAGGTGTCGATTGAATCGCTCGGCGGTTCCAACGGACAGGTTTTTACTTTTTCTGATAAAATGAAAGACGCTGTTGTCAACTATAAGTTGGGTTCGATATTGAATAGTCCCGGCCCGTTACAAACTCCCCAGGATTGGAACAGGCTTATTAGTGAAATACAGGACGCTGCCAAACAAACAAGATTAAAAATTCCGGTCCTTTACGGTCTCGATGATATACACGGTGTAAGCTATGCTGCAGGTTCAACACTTTTGCCGCAGGAGATAGGCCAGGCCGCAACATGGAATCGTCAGCTCGTCCACGATGGGGCAGTCATCACAGCTTATGAAGCAAGGGCGGTGGGAGCACCCTGGACATTTTCGCCAACGCTTGACCTGGGAACAAATCCTCAGTGGCCGCGTATCTGGGAAGACTATGGCGAAGATCCTTACTTGTCTGGTGAATTGGGAGTTCAATTTGTGAAAGGTGTACAGGAACCTTTGGGAAGTAAGGAGAAGCTGGCCGTGAGTTTGAAACATTTTATGGATTATTCGGATCCAAAATCAGGACAGGATAGAACTGACTCATGGATACCTGAACATTATTTGCGTGAATATCATTTACCTCCTTATGTTGCGGCAGTCAAGGCTGGAGCAAGAACAGTGATGATCAATTCAGGTTTGATTAATGGAATACCTACTCATATCAATAAACATATTCTAACTGATATTCTAAAAGGTGAGTTACATTTTACCGGTTTTGTCGTCAGTGACTGGCAGGATATCGAAAACGTTTACCGTCGTGATAAATTAACTAAGGATGTAAAGGGGGCGATCATGCTTGCTGTTAATGCTGGTATTGATATGTCAATGATTCCTTATAACTATAAAGGATTTTGCTCGGACCTGATCGCTTTGGTAAAAGAAGGTAAGGTTTCACAGGCAAGAATTGATGACGCAGTAAGAAGAATTTTGAGAGTGAAATATGAGCTTGATCTTTTTAACACTCCTGTTACGTTATTAAAAGATTATCCAAAATTTGCAAGCGCGGAATTTCAAAAAGCAGCGTATAATACAGCAGCAGAATCGATCACTTTATTGAAAAACACAAATAATACCTTACCACTCTCGAAGAATGCAAAAATTTTGGTAACTGGTCCGAATGCGAATTCCATGCGCAGTTTAAATGGCGGGTGGACGTACACATGGCAGGGTAATATAACAAATGAAATTGCCCAACAGTATAACACTATTCTTGAAGCAGTGATAAACAAATTCGGAAAAGACAATGTTACCTATGAGCAGGGAGTTGCTTACAAAGAGAAAGGTCAATACTATGAGGATACGGTTATGGGAATTGATGCAGCTGCACAGGCAGCAGCCAACGCAGACTATGTTTTGCTTTGCATTGGGGAAAACAGTTACACTGAAACTCCCGGAAATTTGGTTGACCTCAGTTTATCAGATAATCAATTGGCCTTGGCGAACGCAATAATAAAAACAGGCAAGCCTGTGATCTTTGTGCTTAACGAAGGAAGGCCGAGGATTATCAATAGAATTGAACCGGGTGCAGCCGCCGTGCTTAACGTTTATCTGCCCGGTAACTACGGAGCTGATGCCTTGGCCGACATTCTAACGGGCGATGTAAACCCATCAGGCAAATTGCCGATAACTTATCCGCGTTATACAAATGCACTCGTGAGTTATATTCACAAACCTTCCGAAGGAGACAATAATCCGCAAGGCGGAGCATTCAAACCACAGTGGCCTTTTGGTTTTGGTTTATCTTATACAAGTTTTGCTTTCAGTAATCTTACCATCAATAAAAATAGCTTTGGTCCTGACGAAGCCGCAGCCATTTCAGTAACAGTAAAAAATACTGGCAGCAAGGAGGGGAAAGAAGTTGTGCAATTATTTATTTCAGACCTGCTTGCTTCCTTTACGCCTGATGTAAAAAGACTAAGGGGATTTGAAAAAGTTGATCTGAAAGCAGGTGAGTCGAAGACAGTAAGTTTTAAGATTCCAATGAAAGACCTTGCTTATATCGCACCCGATAATAAAAAACACCTTGAAGAAGGAGAGTTTAAGATTCAAGTTGCTGATCAGTCGGCAACATTTAATGTAACAAAGACGGTTATTTTCTGATCTATGAAATATTTTATAAAAACGATCGCAGGGATTTTTTTCTACCTCATATTCACTGGACGCATCTATGCCCAGGTTGAAAAGTTGAATGACGGGGTAGTGATCCATTTAGAACGGGCAAATGCTAAGGCGATAAAATTAGAAGTTGTTTCAGACAGAATCATTCACGTGATCACAAGCCCTGTCGCATCGATCAAGGCAGATACCAGCCTAATGGTTATCGCGGGTAATAAAAAAACCGAATGGTCTGTTGACACAAAGAATAATGAAACGACGTTGGTCACATCTCTCCTGAAAGTAATTGTAGAATTGCCCACAGGTAGGATAAAGTTTCATGATTTGAAGGACCAGCCTTTGTTGGAGGAGGAGAGCAATGGAAGCTCGTTTACTGCGACCACAATTGACGGGGGTCCCTCCTGGCAGATCAGGCAAACATTTCTTTCGCCAAAGGATGAAGCGTTTTATGGACTAGGGCAGCATCAGCAGGGCATTATGAATTACAAAGGGGAGCTCGTTGAACTACTGCAAAACAACACAGAGGTTGCCGTTCCTTTTTTAGTTTCAAATAATGATTACGGTATACTTTGGGAGAATTATTCGATCACACAATTTGGAGATGGAAGAAACTATCAGCCGTTAAGTGAATTAAATCTGTACGATGAGAAAGGCAACCCCGGAGGATTAACCGCGAAATACGTTTTTAAAAAAGACAGCTCCAAAATATTTACAACAAGAACCGAGCGGGATATTTCTTATGATTTCCTTTCATCACTTTTAAAATTTCCCAACGGTTTTTCATTGGGTGATGGCAAAGTTACCTGGCAAGGCTCTATTGAATCTTCATTGACCGGCATGCATAAATTTTCTGTAAGGTATGGCGGATATATGAAAGTTTGGGTTAATGGAAAACTGCAGCTAGATGCATGGCGGCAATGCTGGAACCCCGCTACCAATATTATTCCAGTTAGTATGCAGGCGGGCAAAAAATGTCCTGTCAAAATAGAATGGACACCCGATGGAGGTGAATCGTACGCTGGGATCAACTGGATGAAGCCGGCAACTTCGTATAACAAAACTCATTTTGGGATAAGCTCTGAAGCGGCCAACAATATCAACTATTATTTTGTTTACGGAACAAGTATAGATGAAATCATAAGTGGTTATCGTTACCTCACCGGAAAGGCACCTATCGTACCTAAATGGGCTTTGGGTTTCTGGCAAAGTCGTGAGCGGTATAGAACACAAAATGAAATTCTTTCGACCGTAAAAACTTTCCGAGAGAAAAATATTCCTCTTGATAATATTGTTATGGACTGGCAATACTGGAAACCCGATGAATGGGGCAGCCAGGAATTTGATCCGTCAAGATTTCCCGATCCCAAAGGAATGATCGATACACTTCACAAAATTTTTCATGCTCATTTTATGATTTCGGTGTGGCCAAAATTTTATTCCGGAGTAAAGAATTACGACCTGATGAACAGTAAAGGGTTTTTGCTGACGAAGAATATCCAGGAAAATCGTAAAGACTGGCTTGGCTATGTGTCCACTTTTTACGACGCATTTAATCCAGCAGCGGGGAAATTCTTCTGGCAACTGATAAAAGAAAGCTTGTATGCAAAAGGTATCGATGCCTGGTGGATGGATGCGCCGGAACCGGATATTCATTCAAATCTTTCCATTGAGAAACGTAAAGATCTTATGTTCCCGAATGCCCTGGGCTCTGCAACAAAATATTTTAATGCCTATCCGTTAGCCAATGCCAGGACGATCTATGAAGGACAACGCTCAGCTGATCCAAATAAAAGAGTTTTCATTCTGACCAGGTCAGCCTACGGTGGTTTGCAACATTATGGAGCGGCTGTATGGAGCGGAGATATTGGTTCAAGATGGCTGGATATGAAAAACCAGGTTTCAGCCGGAGTAAATTTTTCCATGTCAGGGCTTCCTTATTGGACCATGGATATCGGCGGTTTTGCAGTTGAAAACAGGTATGCGAATGCAAAAGGCGAAGTCGCGAATGAGTGGAAAGAGTTAATGACTCGATGGTACCAGTTCGGTACTTTTTGTCCTTTGTTCCGTTCTCATGGACAATATCCGTATCGTGAAATATTTAATACAGCTCAACCAACTGATACCGCATATCAAAGCATTTTGTCCTATGATAAACTGCGATACAGGTTGCTGCCATACATCTATTCGATAGCTGCTAAAACCTATCAAAATGATTATACGATCATGCGCGGCCTGGTGATGGATTTTCCGAATGACAAGAATGTTCTCACTATCAATGATGAATATCTTTTTGGCCCTTCACTGTTGATCAACCCGGTTTATAACTATCATCAAAGAACCAGAAATGTTTATTTACCTAATGGACAAGGTTGGTATTATCTGCATACCGGGAAATTTTTCAATGGGGGGCAAAACATTAAAACCGACGCCCCCTATGATCGCTTGCCTGTTTTTGTGAAAGAGGGATCAATCATTCCCGTCGGTCCAGATCTGCAATATGCGTCTCAAAAACCTGCGGATACGATCACTTTGTTTATCTACACCGGCAACAACGCTTCGTTTAAATTGTATGAAGACGAGGACACCAATTACAACTATGAGAAAGGAATGTTTGCTACGATACAAATAGATTACAGCGAGCAGGAACGATCTCTAACGATCTATGATAGGAAAGGAGAGTTTCCTGGGATGCTGCAAAAAAGAGTGTTTAACGTGATATGGATCACAAGAAATATAATGAAGAGTTTCGATCCTGATCAAGCACCCGATGAGCGGGTTTTATACGGAGGAAAAAAGCAGGTATTAAAACTGAAATAAGTATCAACATGATAAAACTATCAAATATTCTTTTGTTATTTCTCTTAAGTGTTAAAGTGTACGGGCAAAAATTTGAAGGACTTGCACTCACTCCGCCAATGGGCTGGAATAGCTGGAATACTTTTCAAACCGATATCAGCGAAGAACTTGTAAAGGGGATTGCTGATGTAATGGTTTCATCAGGAATGAAAAATGCGGGGTACAGTTATATTGTGCTGGATGATGGATGGATGACTATGGAAAGAGATCCAAAAACAGGTGATCTTGTGGCTGATCCGAAGAAATTTCCCCATGGTATGAAGTCGCTTGCTGATTACGTGCATTCAAAGGGCCTGAAATTCGGATTATACAATTGTGCAGGAACAAAGACGTGTGCCGGTTATCCTGGCACGAGAGGATATGAGTACCAGGACGCCCGATTGTATGCTTCGTGGGATGTTGATTATTTGAAATTTGATTGGTGCAATACTGAAGGAATAAATTCACAAGAAGCATATACAACGATGAGCAAGGCCCTGAAGGCGGCGGGACACCCGATTGTTTTTAGTTTATGTGAATGGGGAACAAATAAACCCTGGCAATGGGCTACACCAGTTGGACATTTGTGGAGAACGACCGGGGACATTTCTAATCTTTTTGACGGTGTTCTGGATCATGGTAACTGGCAGCAACAAGGGATCATGAGGATCGTCGATTCGCAGGATACGATACGTCAATATGCAGGCCCCGGTCATTGGAACGATCCCGATATGCTGGAAGTGGGAAACGGACTGACAATCGCTGAGAACAGAACACATTTTTCTATTTGGTGTATGCTGGCTGCACCATTAATTGCTGGCAACGACATGCGAAAAATGAACGAAAGCACTAAAGACATTTTGACCAATAAAGAAGTAATTGCTGTGAACCAGGACGCACTCGGCATCGAAGCCCTTAAATACAGTGATAAGGATAGCTTACAAATTTGGTTCAAACCTTTATCGAATGATGGATGGGCAGTTTGTTTTTTGAACCGTAGTGGTAAATCAAAACAAATAGATTTCATCTGGCAAAATGAGATGGTTAATGATCAGCTTTCAAAAAGAGAATTGAATGCAACAACAACTACCTATAAGCTACGCGACCTTTGGTTAAAGAAAGATGTGGGCGATACTAGAAAATCTTTGAAAGCAACGATTGCTCCCCATGATGTTCTGGTGTTGAAATTGAACAAATAATTTCAATCTCGAAGGAGAAATTTTATCAGGAATACAAGTTTGCGAACAGTAACGAAAGAAATTGATTTTGCTCTTTAAGATTTCATTGGCGATTTTGGAATTCCACTGATGTAGAATATCAGGATTGGTAAGGTTATAAGCTGGATATAAAATTGCCGGAGCTATGCAAAAGCAATGACTCAGTAATGCCCGCGAATAAAAGGTTTTATCTTTTTATCATACAAATTTCGCAATTCTTGATGGACTGATTTATTCAGCGGCGGTAGATCAGATGCGGCCATGTTTTTTTTAACCTGCTCAACTTTTGTAGCTCCTGGAATGACCGTTGTTACCTGGACATGATCGAGTATCCAGCGAATGGCCCACTGGGATAAACGGTCATCGGGTAACAATGAAGAGATTTCTTTTGACAGTGTCAGGCCTTGTGAAAATTCAATGCCGGAAAAAGTTTCTCCCGCATTAAATGATTCTCCGTTTGCATTAAAATTCCTGTGATCAGTTAACGCAAATTTTGTTTGTTCATTGAATTTATTGGCAAGTAAACCGCTTGCCAACGGCACTCGGACGATAAGAGCGACATTTTTTTCTTCCGCCTTTCCGAACACTTCATCTGCTACGTGCTGCCGGAATAAATTAAAGATGATCTGCAGTGAAGCAAGTCCTTCCTGTTCGAGACAAATTAGGGCTTCTTCATTCGTTTCCACGCTTGCGCCCCAAAATTTTATAAGCCCTTCGTTCTGCAGTTTTCTAAGATGATCAAACACTTTTCCTTCACGTAATTGTTCTGTTGGTATGCAATGCAGTTGTTCCAAGAACAGTTGAGACAGCTTAAGATTTTTCAATGAATTTTCAATGTGTTGCTTCATCACCTCATATGTAAAATTTTGAGGCCAACCATATTGTCCATCGTGCCTGCGGCCGAGCTTGGTGGCAACAAAAATTTTCTTGCCGGATGATTTTAAAAAATTTCCGATTGTTCTTTCGCTTACGCCGAGTCCGTACACGTCGGAAGTGTCAATAAAATTTCCCCCAGCTTCGGAAAACGCTTGCAAAATTTCAAGTGCTTCATTACCTTTGACTTGGCCCCAATCGGCATTTCCCAGTTGCCAGGTGCCCAATCCGACCTCTGAAATTTTAAGTCCCTTGAATAAACGGTATTGCATGAGCAAAGCTTTTGATATTCCTTGTAAGAACTATTGGATTCTGCAAAGTTTGACCATCCTTTGAAAAATACGCACCACGAGAGTTTTAATAATTCCTTGAAAAACCAGGTTGCAAATACAAAAGGGTTTTTAGTAATAAGGAATAATAATGAACAATCGGAACTTGCTTGCTCAAAGTTGTGCATTCCTGTTTAGAAAGCGGACAAAATCTTTCTTGCTTTTGTTTGTTTTCCTCTTCTTCCGGTCTATTGTAATTGGCCAGAATGATCCGATCAGGCTCAACCAAATCGGATACTATCCAAATTCAACAAAACTGGCAATTGTAACTGGCAAGGTGCGATCCCCACTTTTTTGCATCGTTACAAGTGATGGGAAAGATACGTTGTATGAGGGATCATTAAGTCTCGAAAAAAAATCCACTTTTTCGCGTACGATTACAAGGATAGCCGACTTCACAGATTTCCAGCAAACCGGGTGTTTCGTTTTGCGCATCGATGGCATCACTCAATCTTATCCTTTTGAGATCAAAAGTGAGGTTTACCATGAACTGGGCAAGGCCGTTTTAAAAGGGTTTTATTTTCAGCGTTCTTCGATCCCGCTTGATGAGAAGTATGCAGGCAAGTGGCAAAGAGGCGCTATTTACCCGGATAATGTCGTTCTTATACACCCTTCAGCCGGTGATGATGATCGCCCCGCGGGAACCGTTATTTCCTCACCGGGTGGTTGGTATGATGGCAGTGATTGTAACAAGTATATTGTGAACAGTGCCATTACGCTGAACACACTGCTTGGTGCATACGAGGACTTTTCAAAATATTTTGATTCGCTTACGATAAATATTCCCGAGAGTGATGATAAAATTCCTGATATTTTAAACGAGGCTTTATATAATATCCGATGGATGTTTACCATGCAGGATCCTTCTGATGGAGGTATTTATCATAAGTGTACAAATGCCGGACCTGGCAATATGCTGATGAACGTTGTTGCTAAGGAGCCGCGATACGTGGTGCAGAAAAGTACAGCCGCAACGCTTGATTTTGCTGCAGTGATGGCCCAGGCGGGGAGAGTATTTCAAAGAATGAAGCTTCAACTTCCGGGATTGGCAGATAGTTGTCTTAAAGCTTCTGCAAAAGCGTGGTTCTGGGCTTTGAAAAATCCAAAGGTGGAGTATGACCAGGAAAAATTAGACAAGCAATATAAACCCGCAGTAACAACAAGTGCTTACTCAGATGGAGAACTTGATGATGAATGGATGTGGGCATCGACAGAAATGTTCGTTACGTCAAAGAACAGGATGTATTTCGATGCAATGGAACAAAACATTGACGACTCAGTATCTCTTCCTTCATGGAGTAATGTTAGGATGCTGGCCTACTACACCATGTTGCGTTACCAGGATAATTTGCCGAAATATACAGCTGACATCGTTGAAAAGATGAAAGAACGTTTATTGCGTATTGCCGACAATTATCTTCGTCACATCGCCAGGAACGCTTTTGTTACGGTAATGGGCCAGTCAAAAAGAGACTTTACCTGGGGTAGCAATGGAATAGCCGCTAACCAGGGAGTTTTATTAATCAACGCTTTTTTAGTTACGGGGGATCAAAAATACATAGAGGGATCAGTGAGCAATCTCGATTATTTGCTAGGGAGAAATGCAACTGGGTATTGTTTTGTTACGGGTTGCTTCGGAACAAAATCACCGATGAATCCGTCTAATCATTCGTTCATGGGATACAAGATCAATGAACCGGTGCCTGGGCTTTTAGTTGGAGGCCCTAATATCGAGAGAAAAGACAAATGCCGCTATCCTTCGACCGACCCTGAAACTTCTTACGTTGATGATGAGGGTGCTTTCGCAAGCAATGAAGTTGCGATCGATTGGAATGCATCAATGGTATATTTAGTGAACGCGATGGAGGCAATGCAATATGGGCTAGGTTATTCAACGCAAAATAATACTTCAACGACGCGTAAATAAATTAATAGGCCTATCATGATGGGTATAAAAAAACTCCGGTGATCAACCGGAGTTTTTTGTTAATAAGTTTGATTCAATACAAATAGTTCAATGCTGTTACGTCGTTTGAATTAAATGGGCGATTTTGTCCCGCACTGACACAGGAAAGCATCCATGAATTTGGATCAGGGCCAGCAGGCGTTCCGGGAATCTGGATGGCTCCGACATTTGAAGCTCCCTCGTTAACGGCTGAACCGCCGCAACTATAAGAGCGGTTCATATAATCCGTATGACGAAAACCAATGCAATGACCAACTTCATGAGCGAATATGGAAGTGGCAAATCCTAAAAACGTAGTCGAATTACTGTATTGTGTAATTGCAGATGTATTTACGTTCACTGTTGGATAAGGACTGCCCGTTGAACTGGGAAAACCGGACGATGCAAGATAGCTGCCGTGAGCAACTTTGAAAACGATCTGTCCTCCTGAAGAAACCTTTGTAAAATGAATTTGCAGGTTTAATGCATTGTATCGGTCGACCATTGCTTGTAACACAGGGCCATATGCTGATGGGATTCTCTGGTCAAGACTTACGGTGATTGTTCTTGGCAAACTTTTTACAAGGTTTGTGGTGCGATACTGTTCTTCATCCCCGACGCGGAGAAACTGTGATTGGGGTGAGCTGTTCAATAATTCAGGAGTAATGATGATGTCCCCTTCTACGAGATATCCTTCATCTATTTTTTGAGCATTAGCAGACGTAAAACCCAGGGCCGTGATCTGATCTTTAACTGACTTAGGCACTTGTTGTGAGATAGGTTGTCCTTCCTTTTTGCAAGAGAAAAGAGCGACGATGCCGATAAGGAGTACGATGCAAATAGTTTTCATCATGTGTTGCATAATCTGATTTTTTTTGATTTAAAAAATTGAATTGTAATTGTGGGTCAATTACAGTTTAACCAGGTGGAGTCGTGTAAGATACTCAAACTTTTTTTTTAAGAAGAGAAACTTATGATTTTTTTATGCGGACTGAAAGGAATCGGATATTTCCCATTCCAAGAGGAAAAGTACGATCGACCTTTACTGCTTAAGAAGACTGCCGACTTAATTTAATACATTTGGAAATGCGATCTGTTCCTTGGATAAACTGCGTGTTTGCATCGAAAATTGGGTTGCTGCTCTTTGTTTTCGTTGTCCCTCAGTTCCTTTTTTCGCAACCGACAGAGCCACAACTAAAAAAGTTTTCTCCAGTTCTTCAAAAGGAGTGGAAAACAAAATCGCTAAAGCAGACTTCCAATTATACCATAGCCGTCAATAATTTCTCGCTTTTTAAAGGTGATATTGAAAAGAATTCCCATGTAAAAATTGTTTTTGAGTACAAAAGCGCAAATGTTTTTTTGGTAAGGACTGACTGGAATGAGCTAATAAAATCTATTTTGCCCAGGAACGAAGTCTTATTTGTAGATGAACAACGGAAGGCAAAGGAGGAGCTGGCTGTTAGCAATCTTGATCTCAGTGCAAATAAGGTCAACGTTCTCTTTTCAAAATTTCCATCTGACAACGGAAATGGACTTGTTGTTTCAGTGAAGGAAAACCGGCCAGATACTTCGGACATTGACTTTCACGGCAGGTTCATGTTAACAGATTTGAGCTCGACCTCTTTTAGCACTCATGCCAGCGATATGGCTACCATTATTGGAGGTGGCGGCAATACATATTATGAGGGAAAAGGAGCAGCGCCAGGTTGTACCGTTAGTTCTTCAAGTTTTGCAGTTCTACTACCGGATGCCGATGATGCCTACGAGCGATATAATATCTCAGTGCAAAATCATTCTTACGGTACCGGCGTTGAAAATTTTTATGGAGCAGACGCTGCAGCCTATGACGCCAGTGTAACTGCCAGACCTTTTTTGATGCATGTTTTTTCTGCGGGCAATTCAGGAATGGA
>Ga0163163_10000196_pt1 | contig 62407 bp, 60 predicted proteins | sample S65metaG_FD_119766 | JGI IMG/M metagenome (GOLD analysis project Ga0163163, IMG submission 119766) | Switchgrass rhizosphere microbial communities from Kellogg Biological Station, Michigan, USA - S6-5 metaG | ecosystem: Host-associated > Plants > Roots > Rhizosphere > Soil | place: USA...
AACTCGCCGACATCTCGCTCAAAGGCGTGCTGATCGAACATCTGGCTGGCTGGAACGGCAAGATCGGCTCGAGCTACCGCATGGACCTGCGCATCAACAATTCCGTGATCATCAGCATGGGCGTGACCGCAGCGCACATCATGCCGCACCGCGTCGGCTTCCAGTGGCAGAAGATCGACCTCGACAGCTTCGCTGAACTGAAACGCCTGGTGGAACTCAATCTAGGCGATCCGGCGATCCTGAATCGGGAACTGTCGGCGCTCGGTTAGTTCACGTTGCTGATCGCATCAGCAAGCCTCTCCACGGCAACAATTTCCATTTCTCCCATTTTTGCCTTTTTCGGCGCGTTTGCCTTCGGCACGATCGCTTTGAGGAATCCGTGGGTCGCCGCTTCGCGCAGGCGTTCTTCGCCGTTCGGCACCGGCCGGATTTCGCCGGACAATCCGACTTCGCCGAACGCGACGAGCTTGTCCGGCAGCGGCCGGTCGCGAAAGCTCGACAGCACCGCCAGCAGCACGGGCAGATCGGCGGCGGTTTCCTGCACGCGGATGCCGCCGACCACGTTGACGAACACGTCCTGGTCGTAGACGGCCATGCCGCCATGCCGGTGCAGCACCGCGAGCAGCATTGCCAGACGATTCTGCTCGAGCCCGAGCGCCACGCGCCGTGGATTGCCGAGCGAGGATTGATCGACCAGCGCCTGCACCTCGACGAGCAGAGGACGCGTGCCTTCGCGCGTGACCATCACGGCGCTGCCAGGCGTCGGCGCGCCGTGGTTGGACAGGAAGATCGCCGACGGGTTCGGCACCTCGCGCAGGCCCTTGTCGGACATCGCGAATACGCCGAGTTCGTTGACCGCGCCAAAGCGGTTCTTGAATGCGCGCAGCACGCGGAAACGCGATCCGGATTCGCCTTCAAAATACAACACCGCGTCGACCATGTGCTCGAGCACGCGCGGACCGGCGATGCCGCCTTCCTTGGTGACGTGCCCGACCAGAAAGATGCTGGTGCCGGATTCCTTCGCATAACGCACCAGGCGCGCCGCGGATTCGCGCACCTGTGATACCGAGCCGGGCGCCGCGGTCAGCGTCTCGGTCCAGATCGTCTGGATCGAATCGATGACGAGCACGCGCGGAGCAGCCTTTTGCGCTGAATTTTCGGCCTTGGAAAATTCCTTTTGAACAATTTCCACAATGCGCTCGACACAGGTTTCCGCCAGACAGCGCAACGGCTCGAGCGGCAAGTCCAGGCGCTGCGCGCGGGCTGCGATCTGTGCGAGCGATTCCTCGCCGCTGACATAGAGCGTGCGCAGACGCGCGCCGAGCGCACCGAGTGCCTGCAATAGGAGCGTGGACTTGCCGATGCCCGGATCGCCACCGACGAGCACGACCGAACCCTGCACGAGACCGCCGCCGAGCACCCGATCCAGCTCGCCGATGCCGATCTGCGTGCGCGTCTCGGCTTCGGCTGCTATGTCCGCGAGCGCAACGATCTTCGCTGGCGCTGCGCCGGCATAGCCCGTGCGCTTGATCACCCCGGCCTGCGCCGTCTCGACGACAAACTCGCTCAGCGTATTCCACACGCCGCAGGCCTCGCACTGGCCCTGCCATTTGTTGTATTCGGCGCCACATTGATTGCAGACGTAGGCGGTTTTGGCTTTTGCCATGATCAGCTCTGGTCCTCGACGAACAACACGCGCCTGGTCATGCCGCAGGTCAGGTCGTAGCTGATCGTGCCTGCGCTCGCAGCGATTTGCTCGGTCGGCAAATCTTTTCCCCACAGAACGACACGATCACCGGCTTTCGCGCCGGCAACATTGCGCAAGTCGATCGTGATCAAATCCATCGACACGCGGCCCACGATATCGGCGCGCCGGGCATTGACGAGCACCGGCGTGCCGGACGGCGCGCTGCGCGGGTAGCCGTCGCCATAGCCGATTGCGGCAACGCCGATGTCCATGTCTTCGGGGCATTGGTAGCTTGCGGCGTAGCCGATGCGCTCGCCCTTGGCAATGCGATTGACGGCGATGAGCTTCGTCGACAGCGTCATCGCGGGTTCGAAGCCGAGATCCGCGCCAGACTTGCCGTCGATCACCGACAGTCCATACAACAGACCGCCCGCACGGACCCATTCGCCGCGTGCATCCTGCCAGCCAAGCACGGCGGCAGAATTGGCGAGTGAACGTGCCCCGGCGCAGTCGCGCGTGGCTGCTTCGAATGCAGCGATCTGATCTGCTGTCAGGGCATTGTCGAACTCATCGCTGGCGGCGAAATGCGTCATCAGCACGATATCCGCATCAACGTTCGCGAGGGCGCGCAGGCACGCGTGCACATCGCGCGCATGCGCAGGCGCGAAACCGAGCCGGTGCATGCCGGTGTCGAGCTTGAGCCATACGCGCAGCGACCGCGCGTCACGGTCCACTTCGAGCCACGCGAGCTGCGAATCATGATGGATCACGGCATCGAGTTGCAGCCGGCGAAACTCGGCGAGATCGCCCGCTTCGTCCGGACCGGAGAGTACGACGATGCGCTTGTTGATCCCGGCGGCGCGCAAGCGCAGTCCATCGCCGAGCGAGGCGACGCCGAATGCATCGGCGTCAGCCAACGCACGCGCGACGCGTTCCAATCCATGCCCGTAGGCGTCCGCCTTGACCACGGCCATCACGCGCGCCGTGCCCGCACGCTCGCGCACGCGCGCAAGGTTGCGGCGCAGTGCGCCGAGGTGGATCGTGGCGACGGTGGCGCGGCTCATGCCTGAGCTGGAATTGCGCGACTCACTGGTAGTGGCCGTGCGCTTCCGACGCAATGCTCTCGAAACGCGTGTACTGACCGAGGAACGTGAGCTTCACCATGCCGGTAGGGCCGTTACGCTGCTTGCCAATGATGATTTCGGCCTGGCCCTTGTCGGTCGATTCCTGGTTGTAATACTCGTCGCGATAGATGAACAAGATCACGTCTGCGTCCTGCTCGATCGCGCCGGATTCGCGCAGATCGGCCATGACCGGGCGCTTGTCGGTGCGCTGTTCGAGCGAGCGGTTGAGCTGCGACAGCGCGATCACCGGGATGTTCATCTCCTTGGCCATGGCTTTGAGGCTACGCGAGATTTCTGAAATTTCGGTGGCGCGGTTCTCCTTGTTGCCGGGCACCGCCATCAATTGCAGGTAGTCGATGACGATCAGGCCCAGATCGTGCTCGCGCTTCAGGCGCCGCGCACGGGCGCGCAGTTCGGCCGGCGATAGCGCGGGCGTGTCGTCGATGAAAATCTTGGCGTCTGCCAGCAGCGTGATCGCGCTGGTCACGCGCGGCCATTCCTCCTCATGAATGTCACCGGTGCGCAGATGCTGTTGATTGATGCGGCCGAGCGAGGAAATCAAGCGGAAAGCAAGCTGCGAAGCCGACATTTCCATCGAGAAGATCGCCACGGCCTTGCGTGATTTCAGCGCTGCGTGTTCGGCCATATTTACCGCCAGAGCGGTCTTGCCCATCGACGGCCGGGCGGCGACGATGATGAGATCGGAAGGCTGCAATCCCGCGGTCATCTCGTCCAGATCGGTGAATCCGGTGGCAAGGCCGGTCACCGAACCCTTGCTCTCGTAACGCTGGTGCAGGATCTGAAAAGCCTCCTGCACGGCCTTGCGCATCGGCACGTAGCCTTTCTTGCCGCGCGCGCCGGATTCGGCGATGTCGAACACCTTTTTTTCCGCGGACTCGAGAATTTCCTGCGAACTACGCCCTTCCGGCTGGAAGCCGTCGCCGACAATCTCGGTACCGGCATCGATTAGTTGGCGCAGGATCGATTTCTCGCGCACGATTTCCGCATAGGCGGTGATGTTCGCCGCGCTCGGCGTCGAATTCGCGAGTTGAACCACATACGTGGTACCGCCGACGAGTTCAGCGAGACCGTTCGAGTCGAACCACTCGCCGAGCGTCACCGCATCGCACGGCATATTCTTGTTCGACAGCTCGCCGATCGCGCGAAAAATCAGGCGATGATCCTTGCGGTAGAAATCGTCCTCGGAAAGCTTGTCGGCGATGCGCTCCCACGCGCGCTCGTCAAGCATCAGGCCGCCGAGCACGGCCTGTTCGGCATCGATTGAATGCGGCGGCACGCGTAATGCGTCCACACGTGCGGGAACGAAACGGTCAGGCGAAGCGGCCATGCGATCCCTCGGGGTAACGAGGAACGATCTTACTCAGTCGCGTCTCAGCGCGCGATACGATAACTCTGTGGATATCTTGTGTGCGGAAATTCCTGCCACGCCGAAGTGCTCCTGCATTTCCGGCGTACCGACCATCCATGGTCATCGCCGAAAATTGCTCCTGCATTTTCGACTCACATGGATGTGGGGAGTGCCCGCGGGTGCCGGGAGCACCGGCGGGCCGGCATACCGACCATCCGTGGTCATCGCCGGAAAATGCTCCTGCATTTCCGGCGTACCGACCATCCATGGTCATCGCCGGAAAATGCTCCTGCATTTCCGGCGTACCGGCCGTCCATGGCCATCGCCGGAAAATGCTCCTGCATTTCCGGCGTACCGGCCGTCCATGGCCATAAAAAAAAAGGGCGCCTCGCGGCGCCCTTTTCTGATTTTTCAAGATCGATCGATCAATCTTCGGCAGCAACCGTAACCTTCACGGTCGTGTGCACGTCGGCGTGCAGGTGCACGTGGATCTCGAACTCGCCGGTGTGCCGGATCGGGCCTTCGCCCATCACGACTTCGCTCTTCTCGAGCGGATGGCCGGCGGCGCTGAACGCTTCGGCGATGTCGCGCGGGCCGACCGAGCCGAACAGCTTGCCTTCCGGGCTGGCGTTCGCCTTGACCGTCACGCTCGCGCCTTCCAGCGCGGCCTTGCGTGTTTCCGCGGCCGACAGAATGGAATTGGCCTTAGTCTCGTACTCGGCGCGGCGCTTCTCGAACTCGGCAACGCTGGATTCGGTCGCCGGCACGGCCTTGCCGTGCGGCACGAGGTAGTTGCGGCCGTAACCCGGCTTGACGTTGACCTTGTCGCCGAGATTGCCGAGATTTTTTACTTTTTGCAAAAGTATAAGTTGCATGATTTTTTCCGATTCGTTAGCGCCGGCGGGTGCCGGCGCAGCTTGCGTTGTCCGAATGGACTAGGCGGTCAGTGATTGTCGCAGTACGGCAGCAATGCAAGGAAACGCGCATTGCCGATCGCCTTGGTCAATTCGCGCTGGTAACGCGCCTTGGTTCCGGTGATGCGGCTCGGCACAATCTTGCCGGTTTCGCTGATGTACTGGCGCAGCGTGTTGAGATCCTTGTAATCGATCTCGGTGACGCCTTCGGCGGTGAAACGGCAGTATTTCTTGCGGCGGAAAAATTTTGACATGTCTGATCTCCCTTATTCGGCTGGCTCGACCGGCGCGGCCACTGCGACGGGGCGCGGTGCGCGTTCCGGGCGCTCGCGGCGCGGCTGGTCGTCGTCGTCGCCGAAACCGAAGCCTTCGTCGTCACGGCGCTTGCCGCCCTTGTCATCCTTGTTCTTGAGGATGAACGACTGGTCGGTAACCGGGCCTTCCTTGGAAAGAATCAGGTGGCGCAGCACGGCGTCGTTGAAACGGAAGCCGGATTGCAGCTCGCCCAACACCTTGTCGCCGCACTCGATGTTCATGAGCACGTAGTGGGCCTTGGCGAGGTTGTTGATCGGGTACGCCAGTTGGCGGCGGCCCCAGTCTTCAAGACGATGAATCTTGCCCTTGTCGCCCTCGATCAGCACCTTGTAGCGCTCGATCATCGCGGGCACTTGCTCGCTCTGGTCAGGGTGGACCAGAAACACGACTTCGTAATGACGCATGTTGTCTCCTTGTGGATACCGCGCGGAAGGATTTCTGTGCGGCAGCCTCCCGCGAGGCGGTGAGGCAAGGTCCTCGAACGGCTTGAACGAATTCGAGGGGCGCGAATTGTAGGCGAATCAGAGAATTGGCGCAACCAGGAGCCGCAAAGGTTCCTAGATCCACACGTCGTTCGGGGCCGTCCTCTCGCCACCCGCATCGCCGGTGTTCACCGTGCCACGCGGCTCGACCAGCATGATCGCGCATTCGCGCTCCGCAACGGGCTTGTGCTCCACGCCGCATGGGACGACGTACATGTCGCCGGCCTTCAGGTCGACCTTGCCGTCGCGGAATTCCAGAGTCATCTCACCGTCGACAATGATGAATACCTCGTCGGTGTCGGCGTGCGCATGCCAGACGAATTCGCCCAGGATCTTGGCGAGCTTGAACTGGTAATCGTTCATCTCGGCGACCACGCGCGGCTGCCAGTGTTCGCCGATGCGGCCTAATTTGTCGCGCAGATTGATCGCCTCGCGGGCGCTCACGCCGCGTCAGTCTGTTCGCTTACGGTGAAGCTCTCGCCACACCCACACTCGCCGGTCACGTTCGGGTTGCGGAACACGAACGAGCTGTTCAAGCCCTGGCGCGCGAAATCGATCTCGGTACCGTCGACGAACGGCAAGCTCTTGCGATCGACGACGAGCGTGATGCCGTCCTGTTCGATCACGCGGTCGCCCTCGCCTATCTGATCGGCGATATCCACGACGTAGGCGTAACCGGAGCACCCGGTCTTGCGCACGCCGAACCGCACGCCGGCGGCCTGCGGTTTGGCCGCGAGAAAATCTTGCATGCGTGTGCGTGCGGCGGGCGTGAGCTGGATGTTCATGGTTCGATTCTACACCTGCAAACGACGCGCATGCGCCGCTTCCGTTATCATTCGATGTTCTATTTGTAGCGCATTCACGGGAGTTTCAAGGCATGTCGGCAATCAGCGTCAAACAAGCGTTGTCGGGTGCGGTGGCGGAAGGTAGCGAAGTCACCGTCAAAGGCTGGGTGCGCACGCGGCGTGATTCGAAAGCGGGGCTGTCGTTCGTCAACGTCAGCGACGGCTCCTGCTTCGATCCGATTCAGATCGTCGCGCCCAACACACTGCCGAACTACGCTGAAGAAATCGCCAAGCTCACTGCCAGCTGCGCGGTGATCGCGACCGGCACGCTGGTCAAGTCACAGGGCAAGGGCCAGGCGTTCGAAATCCAGGCATCGGCAGTCGAGGTAGTCGGCTGGGTCGAGGATCCGGAGACCTATCCGATCCAGCCCAAAGCACACACGATGGAATACCTGCGTGAAGTCGCACACTTGCGCCCGCGCACGAACACGTTCGGTGCCGTCGCCCGCGTGCGCGACTGCATCGCCAAGGCGATCCATCGCTACTTCCATGAACGCGATTTCTTGTGGGTCAACACGCCGATCATTACTGCATCCGACGCCGAAGGCGCCGGCCAGATGTTCCGCGTCTCCACGCTCGACATGGTCAACCTGCCGCGCGACGACAAGGGCGGCATCGACTGGCACAAGGATTTCTTCGGCAAGGAAGCGTACCTGACCGTCTCCGGCCAGCTCAATGTCGAAGGTTACTGCCTCGCACTAAGCAAGGTTTACACGTTCGGTCCGACTTTTCGCGCCGAGAACTCGAACACCACGCGCCATCTGGCCGAGTTCTGGATGATTGAGCCGGAAATCGCGTTCGCCGATCTCAACGACGACGCGACGCTGGCCGAGGATTTCCTCAAGTACATCTTCAAGGCGGTGCTCAACGAACGCATGGACGACATGAAGTTCTTCGTCGAGCGCCAGGAGAAAACCGCGATCTCGCGCCTGGAAACTTTCATCAACGCGCCGTTCGAGCGCATCAACTATACCGACGCCGTGGACATCCTGAAAAAATCGGGGCAGAAGTTCGAATACCCGGCCGAATGGGGCCACGACCTGCAGACCGAACACGAGCGCTACCTGACCGAAAAGCACGTCGGCCGTCCGGTCGTGGTGATGAACTATCCAGAGGCGACCAAGTCGTTCTACATGCGCCTGAACGACGATGGCAGGACCGTCGCGGCAATGGACGTGCTCGCCCCCGGCATCGGCGAAATCATCGGCGGCAGCCAGCGCGAGGAGCGTCTGGATGTGCTGGACAAGCGCATCGCGCAATTCAAGCTCGATCCGGCGCATTACCAGTGGTATCGCGACTTCCGCCGCTACGGCACCGTGCCGCACGCCGGCTTCGGCCTTGGTTTCGAGCGTCTCGTCGTTTACGTGTGCGGCCTTGCCAACATCCGCGATGCGATTCCGTATCCGCGCGTGCCGGGCTCGGCGGAGTTCTAGCTCACTCCAGATTGCACGGCCCCACTTCGCGTACCTCCACGCTCGCGTAGTCGCTCGCCGGACATTCGCGCGCGATCGCCAGCGCTTGCTCGCGCGTGGCAACGTCGAGATGGAAGAAACCGCCGATGATTTCCTTGGCTTCGGCGAACGGTCCATCTACCGGCTTGCCTACGCGCGTGCCGTCTGCCAGCGAGCGCAGCGATTCGCTGCCCAGGTGCACGCCGCGCGCTTTCAAGCTCTGCTGGAACTTCAGCATTGCATCGCGTTCCGCGACACCTTGCCCCGGCGTGCGCTGCTTTCGACGCTCGGCTTGCTCCATGATCAACAGCATGTACGACATCTTGCGTCTCCATCGCCGGAAATTGCTCCTGCATTTTCGGCATACCAGCCATCCGTGGCCATTAAAGAATCAGTTGTGCGCGGTTTTCGCCGCGCGTTCCAACAACAAATCGCGTTCGCGCGCGTTGCGCGTGAGTGTGGCGGCGCGCTCGAACTCCACACGCGCTTCATCGCTGCGCCCGAGTTTTTCGAGCAGATCGCCGCGCACGGTCGGTAACAAGTGATAGGCCTTCAACGCCGGTTCGGCGACGAGCGCATCGACGAGTTCGAGCCCCGCGGCCGGACCTTGCGCCATCGACACCGCCACCGCGCGATTGAGTTCCACCACCGGCGAGGGTGCCACGTCGGCGAGCGTTGCATATAGCTGCGCGATGCGCGCCCAATCGGTGGCCTCGGCTTCGCCTGCGCGCGCATGGCAGGCGGCGATCGCCGCCTGCAACGTGTAACGTCCCAGTGCACCGCCAAGTTTTTCGGCCCGCTCGAGCGCTTTCAGGCCGCGCCGGATCAACAGCTGGTCCCAGCGCCCGCGGTTTTGTTTGAGCAGCAGGATCGGCTCGCCCTTCGGGCCAGTGCGTGCGTGCAGGCGCGAGGCCTGCAGTTCCATCAGCGCGACCAGACCGTGCACCTCCGCTTCGTTCGCCATCAGGCCGACGAGAATGCGGCCCAGGCGCAGCGCTTCCTCGCACAGTTGTGGCCGCACCCAGTCTTCGCCGGCGGTGGCGGTATAGCCTTCATTGAAGATCAAATAGATCACTTCGAGCACGGACGCGAGTCGCTCGATCAACTCCTCGCCGCGCGGCACTTCGAAAGCGACTTCCGCGTCGCTCAGCGTGCGTTTTGCGCGCACGATGCGCTGCGCGATCGTCGCTTCCGGCGCCAGGAACGCACGTGCGATCTCGTCGGTAGTCAGACCGCCGAGCAGGCGCAGTGTCAGCGCCACGCGCGCCTCGGTGGACAAGACCGGGTGACAGGCAACGAACACGAGTCGCAACAAATCGTCGCCGATCGGATCATCGAGCACAGCTTCGGCGCTCACGTGCGCGTCGTCCAGCGCCGCTTCGAGCTCGTGCGCCAGTTCAACATGCTTGCGTTGCAGCAGCTCGTCGCGGCGCAGCTTGTCGATCGCGCGATGCTTGGCCGTCGCCATCAGCCAGGCGCCCGGATTGTCCGGTACGCCAGCCTGCGGCCATTGCTCGATCGCCGCGACGAGCGCGTCCTGCGCCAGTTCCTCGGCAATGCCGACATCGCGGACGATGCGTGCGAGCGCGGCGATCAGCTTGGCCGATTCGATGCGCCAGACCGCCGCGATGGTTCGATTCAGATCGGTCGCCGTCATGGCGGCCGATCAAAACATTACATGGCCTCGCACACAAGAGCCGGAACGGACGCATTTGGATTTTCCGTTCGCTAAGTAGCGGAGGGTGCCGTTCATGCATCGAGTACCTGAGCACAAACGGCTACCCATCGGATCGCCGCCAATGGACCTAGGCGACAGCCCGTTCCTCCAGGCATTCCTCCTGCTCCATCAGTGCATAGGTGATGCACTCGCCGTCACCGGCCACGTCCATGAAGCGCTTCGCGCCCTCGATCGCGGCCTCGCGGGTCGGATATTGCAGCATCGCAAAGCCGCCGATCATTTCTTTCGATTCGGCATACGGACCGTCGACGACGCTGTGCTTGCCGTTCGTGCGGCGTACGACCGCGCCATGCGACTTGAGCGGAAGGAAACCGCCGCCGGACAAGAACTCGCCGCGAGCGATCGCCTCGCCGACGAACTTGTCCATGCGCTCTTTCTGCTCGCCGGTCGGCTTGCGCGCCGGATTGGTCTGCGGGTTCGGAATGTAAATACTGAAGTACTTCATGGTGGCTTTATCCTATTCAGTGGGTTGCGCTTTTCGTGATCTGCGCACGCAGGCGTTCTTCCTGTTCGCGCAGTTCGGGAGTGAATTCGGCGCCGAAATCCTCGGCTTCAAAGACCTGGCGGATTTCCAGCTCCGACTCGCCGTGCTCGAACGGATTCGGCGCGCGCTTGGCCCACTCGATCGCCTCTTCCAGCGACTTGCATTGCCACAGCCAGAAGCCGGCGACCAGTTCCTTGGTTTCGGCAAACGGGCCGTCGACCACGCTGCGCTTGGCGCCGTTGAACTTCACGCGCACGCCTTTGGAACTCGGATGCAGGCCTTCGCCGGCCAGCATCACGCCGGCCTTGACCAGTTCCTCGTTGAAGCGGCCCATGTCGGCGAGCAGCTGCTCGCTCGGCATCACGCCGGCTTCGCTTTCTTTGGTTGCCTTGACCATTACGCAGAATCGCATTGCAGTTCTCCTTTCGGTTGCCTTCTTGGATTACGTCGAACGGGAATCGCGGAAATCGACACGAACCATCGCCGGAGTACTCCTGCATTCCCGGCATACCGACCATCCATGGCCATCGCCGGGAATTGCTCCTGCATTCCCGGCATACCGACCATCCATGGCCATAATTTTGGGTCGCGTGGGTCTCTCGTTGATTACGTCGAACGGAAAAGATCGAAATCGACAGCGATTCTCCGCAAGCCGGATTACAATCGGCGCATGTCCGATTCCTACGACGACGAACAATGGTGGGTCGCCTCGCTCGGTGACGCCCTGATCTGGGCGCGTCTGCGCGTGCTGGAATCCGGACTGGCCGAAGTGCTCGACTCAGCCGGTGAAACGCTGCGTTTCGACGACGAGGACACCGCACAGGCGGCGCTGCTCGATGCGGAGTTCCGCGCTTGGGACGGGCTCGACGAGGAGGACGCTGCACAGATGGGTTTTGACCTTGAATTCACTGCGCCTCCAGAAGCGGAAAGCGACGAGGACTTGCTGCCGTTGATGACGGAAAAACTCAGCAACCACTAGCTAAAGGGTCGCAATGGACTTGAACCTTTCCGGCAAGCACGCGCTTGTCTGTGGCGCCTCGCAGGGTATTGGTCGCGCTGCGGCAATCGAGCTGGCGCAATTCGGCGCCAGCATCACCCTGCTCGCGCGTTCGCGCGAAGCGCTGGAAGCGACGCTCGCGGAATTGCCGAAATCCGCAGCGCAGACACACGCCTGGATCGCCGTCGACATGAACGATCACGCGGCGCTGCGCGCTAAAGTCGAAGCGGCAACGCAGGGCAAACCGGTGCAGATTCTGATCAACAACACCGGCGGCCCGCCGGCCGGGCCTGCCCACACCGCTGGCATCGATGATTTTCGCAGCGCGTTCGATCAGCACCTGATCGCCGCGCAGATCATGCTGCAGGCCGTGCTGCCGGGCATGCGCGGCTCCGCTTATGGCCGCATCGTCAATGTGATCTCCACGTCCGTGAAGGAACCGCTCGCCAACCTGGGCGTATCCAACACCGTCCGCGCAGCAATGGCGAGCTGGGCGAAGACACTGTCAGGCGAACTCGCCGCGTCGGGCATTACGGTCAACAACGTGCTGCCGGGCTACACGAAAACGCAGCGTCTGAGCAGCCTGATTGCCAGCAGCGCGAAATCCGCCGGCAAATCCGCAGACGAGATCGCGCGCGGGATGCTCGGCGGCGTGCCTGCCGGCCGTTTCGGCGAGGCAAGCGAAATCGCCGCGGTGATCGCGTTCCTGTGCACGCCGGCGGCCGCATACGTAAATGGCGTGAGCATTGCGGTTGACGGCGGCCGAACCCGGGCCTTGAGTTGAGCCTTTGAATAAGCTTGGACCATGCCTGATCGCCTGATGCTCGCAAACTATATCGACGGCCGCTTGTGTGCGCCGCGCTCGGTGCGCTATCTCGATGTGTTCGAGCCCGCCACCGGCAAGGTCTACGCCGATTGTCCGGATTCCAACGCGGAAGATGTCAACGCCGCGATCGTCGCCGCGCAACGCGCTTTTCCGCCTTGGGCAGCAACGCCAGCTGCGCAACGCGCAGCGCTGCTGAATCGCATCGCCGATCGACTCGAAGCGCGGCTGGATGAATTTGCTGCCGCCGAATCGCGCGACAGCGGCAAGCCGGTCGCGCTCGCGCGCAGCGTCGACATTCCGCGTGCTGTGGCGAATCTGCGTTTCTTCGCCGCCGCGGCGACCCAGTTCGCCTCCGAAGCACACGCGATGGGCGAGGACGCGATCAACTACACGCTGCGCGCGCCGCTCGGTGTCGTCGCCTGCATCTCGCCGTGGAATCTGCCGCTGTACCTGTTCACTTGGAAGGTCGCCCCCGCGCTCGCAGCCGGCAACACCGTGGTCGGTAAACCGTCGGAAATTACGCCGGCAACGGCGACGATGTTCGCGCAACTATGTATCGAGGCGGGACTTCCACCGGGCGTGTTGAACATCGTGCATGGCACGGGTCCCGGCGCAGGCCAGCCACTCGTCGACCACGCCGGCATCAAGGCGATCTCGTTTACCGGCAGCACGCGCACTGGCGCAGCGATCGCGGCGACGACGGCGTCGCAGTTCAAGAAGGTGTCGCTGGAAATGGGCGGCAAGAACCCGACCGTGATCTTCGCCGACTGGGACGCTACGCCCGGCAATCTCGACACCGTCGTACGCTCGGCGTTTTCCAACCAGGGCCAGATCTGCTTGTGCGGCTCGCGTATCCTCGTCGAGCGCTCGATCTACGACAAGTTCAAAACTTCCTTCGTGGACAGAGTCCGCGCGCTGCGCGTCGGCGATCCACAGGACGCCACCAGCGATCTCGGCGCGCTCGTCTCGCAAGTGCATTTCGACAAAGTGCTCGGCCATATCGCGCTGGCGCGGGAAGAAGGCGGCCAACTGCTGTGCGGCGGTGACGCGGTCAAGCCCGGCGGCCGCTGCGCCGATGGCTGGTTCGTCGCGCCGACGGTGTTCGAAAACCTGGGCTCGCGCACGCGCACGAACCAGGAGGAAATCTTCGGCCCGGTCGTCACGTTGCTGCCGTTCGATAGCGACGAACAGGCGCTGGAGCTGGCGAATGCGACGGCATATGGACTTAGCACGTCGGTGTGGACGACGAACCTGGCGCGCGCGCACCGGGTCGCTGCGCGTCTGGAATCCGGCATCGTCTGGATCAACTGCTGGATGCGCCGCGACCTGCGCACGCCGTTCGGGGGCGTCAAGCAAAGCGGCGTCGGCCGCGAAGGTGGCGTTGAAGCATTGCGCTTCTTCACCGAGGCGAAGAATGTCTGCATCGAACTGGGGTGAGTACAGGCATGAACAATTCCTGCAGAGCGCTGCTCGTGTGCATCGGCATGGCCGCCGGCGTGTGCGCGGCCGAAACAATCAACGTCAGTCCGACCGATCAGGAGATGTCGCCCGGCGAATGGCGCCAGCGCCAGCTCGTGGCCGCCGACAAGTCCGACGAGATCATGCGCGCCGCGAACAAGCAGCCCGGCTTGCTCGGCAAATATCTGCACATGAAAGCCAACTATGACGTGAACCACGAGCGCGCGTTCCAGGTGATCTTCGGCCAGTACCTGTCATGGTTCCAGACTTTCATCGGCGATTACGACAGCGCCGCCGCGAGTTTCTCGATTGCGCAGCCAGCGCAGGGCGATGACGCGCCGTCACCGCAGGGCGGCGACTGGAGTGCACGTCCCGCGGCTGACGTCATCCTCGATCTTGCGAAGAACCGCAAGGCGGTGTTCTTCAACGAAGCACACAGTGCACCGATCACGCGCACGTTGACGATCGAGTTGCTCGCGAAGCTGCGCGACGAAGGTTTTAACTATTTCGCCGCCGAAACCTTGTACCGCACTGACAAGGAGCTGGAACAGCGCGGCTATCCGACGCCGGAAAGCGGCTTCTACGTCAATGAACCGCTGTACGGCGAAATGGTGCGCACTGCGCTCAAGCTCGGTTTCAAGGTCGTCGCCTACGACGTCGAGAACGCCGGCGCCGGCGATGCGCGTGAACAGGCCGGCGCCGCCAACCTGTATGGAATTCTCCGCAAGGATCCGCAGGCGCGGCTCGTCGTCAATGCCGGCTTCGCGCACATTCAGAAATCCGGCAAGTACCTCGGCGGCAGCAGCATGGCCGAGTTCTTCCAGAAGATGTCGGGCGTCGATCCGCTGTGCGTGGAACAGACGATGCTGGTCTCGCACGCGCTGCGCGACCGCAACCATCCGTACTACACCGCAGTCGCGCAGTCGCGCACCCTGACCCGGCCGACTGTTTTCGTCAGCGGTGACAAGACCTGGACGCTGAAACCCAAACAGTACGACCTCAGCGTGTTCTTTCCGCCGAGCAGCAGTTCGCAGCAGCGTCCGGACTGGGCCGCGCTGGACGGCATGCGGCTGGAGTACAAGGTGTCGAGTGATTTGTGCCGCGGCCAGCTGCCGTGCCTGATCGAGGCGCGCTATGCCGACGAGCACGATGATGCGGTCGCCGCCGACCGTGCGCTGATCTCGGTGCCGCGGGAGACGAGTTCCATCGAACAACAAACGACGACGCACGAGATACCGCCGAGCCGGCTGTTTCTGCGCCCGGGCCGATATCGGCTGATCGCGACCGACCGCAACAACCGCGTGCTCGCAGCGAACGAGATCACCATCGGGGCCGCGCCATGAGTGACATCGTGTGCGCCGAGCGCGCGCCCAAGCCGATCGGCGCGTATCCCCACGCACGCCGCGTCGGCAACTTGTTGTTCCTGTCCGGCGTCGGTCCGCGCAATCCAGTCAATGACGAAATCCCCGGCAACATCCACGACTCCAACGGCAAACTGGTCGCCTACGACATCGCGCTGCAATGCCACACCGTATTCGCCAATGTGCGCACGATCCTCAGCGCGTCGGGCGCGCGCTGGGAAGACCTCGTCGATGTCACCGTATTCCTCACTGACATGACGCGCGATTTCGCCACGTACAACAAGATCTACGCCGAATATTTCACCACCGCGCAGCCGTGCCGCACGACGCTCGGGATCAGCGCACTGCCGACGCCGATTGCGATCGAACTGAAATGTATCGCCGCAATTCCGGAATCCCGCTAAAGATGCTGAATCCGCCACTCAACTTCCAGAAATGGATCGACGACCACCGGCACCTGCTCAAGCCGCCGGTCGGCAATAAATGCATCGTCGACGGCGACTTCATCGTGATGGTGGTCGGCGGGCCGAATGCGCGTACCGACTATCACTGGGACGAAGGCCCGGAGTTCTTCTACCAGCTCGAAGGCGAAATGCTGCTGAAAGTGCAGGAAGACGGCCGCGCGCGCGACATCCCGATCCGCGCCGGCGAAGTCTTTTACCTGCCGCCGCGCATACCGCATTCGCCGCAGCGCATGGCGAACTCGATTGGCCTCGTCATCGAGCGCAAGCGCCTGGCGCACGAGCAAGACGGCCTCCTCTGGTTCTGCGAGCGCTGCAACCACAAGCTCTATGAAGAATTCTTCATGCTGAAGAATATCGAAACCGATTTCCCCGCCGTGTTCGAGCGCTTCTACGGCTCGCTCGATGCGCGCACGTGCAAGGCCTGCGGACAGGTGAATCCGGCGCCGGAAAAATATCGCAGCTGATACTGTGCGCGTTAGCGCACGGACGCGCGCGCCGCGCTGCGGCCTACTCGTCGCATGGATGCGAACGCAAAACAAGGAATGCGCTGGATGCGCTACCAGCAAGGCAAGATCGGCTACATCCTCGCATGGCTGCTCGGGGTGCCGATTCCGATACTGGTTGTTATCTTCCTGCTGCGCGGCTGCCAGTAGGTTACGCGACGCGCTGCGTGCCGCCGCCCGGCTGTGCGGGCGTTGCGGGAGTCGCACCAGGAGATTGTTGCGGCGCTTTCGCGTACATCGTCGCGCGCACGCCGGCGGCCACGATCGCGAGCACCGCCGTGGCGTAATACGCCTCGGTGTTGTGCGGCGCCTTGCTCGATTCTTCGCCGAACTTGCGGATCGCCGGCAACGCGGCCTCGGCCATCGCGATTTGCGCGGCCTTGAACTGATCGGTCGTCGGCGTGCCGGGATAGATGCGCCGAAAAATATCCTGTGCTGCCGCACCGGCACTGCGCGTCAACACGGCGATGGCGGTTGGATTCATTGCGCTCTACGGGTCCAATTTCACATCCGGGATATTACGTGCCCAGTATGCCAGATTCAGTGACGCAGATAACGATCGCGGCATTGCCCGCGCCGCTCCTCGCCAAAACAGCGCCGCTGGCGCGCGATCTCGCTATGATCGCGCCGTGCTCAACGCCCTGCTGCAACTCAAGCCGCGCGACGTTCCCGCGGTCGTCGCGTTGCGCAACACGGCGGCGGTCACCCTGCCGCTCGCGCTCGGCGTGGCGAGTGACCACGTCGGCATCGGTCTGGGCGTGTCCGCCGGCGCACTCAACACGATGTTTTCCGATCAGCCGGGCCCATACCGGCTGCGTGTACGGCGCATGCTCAGCGTCGCTGCGCTCGCGGGGGCGTCCGCGTTCGTCGGTTACACACTCGGCTCCAGCAATGCGCTCATGGCGCTGGCGGCACTGATCTGGGGATTTTGCGGCGGCATGCTCGTGAGCTTGAGTCCCGAAGCGGCGCGCATGGGTCTGACAAGCATGATCCTGCTCGTCGTTACCGGCGCCGATCCGCGCTCGCCGAGCGAAGCGCTCGGCCCGGCGCTGCTGATTTTTTGCGGCGGCGCGCTGCTCACGTTGTTTGCGATTGCTGCATGGCCACTGCAGCGTTATCTGCCCGAACGCAATGCGCTGGCGAAATTCTGCCGCGGCCTCGCCGCCAGCGCGCGTCGGCCCGACGACGCCACGCTGGCGCCACCGGCGACGCAGGCGCTCACCGACGTGGAAAACGCGCTGCACGGCAATTATCGCGCGCGCGGCGTGGCGATGGACACCTTCCGCGTGCTCGCAGAATTGATCGAACGCATCCGCCTGGAATTGCTCGCGCTCGGCGCCATCGGCAATGAGCCGACTATCATGCGGCTGCGCGAATACGCGGCACGCGCGCTGGACTCGATCGCCGCTGCGGTCGATGCCAGTGCACCGGCACTCGCCGCGAGCGCTGCACTGGAAGGTTTCGACGCGGCCGTCGGGGCGTTGGTAAAGTCCGCTGCGACCGGCAGCGAGCCGCGGCTGGTCGTTGCGCTTGCGCACGCGCGCGCGCTTGGCGGGCAACTGCGCGCCGCCGTGCGCAACGCGGATTTCGCCGGCGGCCGCGGCGAACTGCGCCTGGATGCCGTCGAAGCGCGCCTGCCAGGCGAACTGCGTCCGCGCAATGCACTCGCGATCCTGCGTGCGAACCTGCGCCTGTCCTCGATTGCGTGCCGACACGCCATCCGCTGTAGCGTGTGCCTTGCGCTCGCGGTCGCCGGTGAACGCTGGAGCGGTCTTGCGCATGGCTACTGGATTCCGATGACGACCGCGATCGTGCTGAAACCGGATTTCGCCGGTACCTTCAGTTTTGGGTTGTGGCGCGTGATCGGCACGCTCGCCGGTCTCATTCTGACCACCGCACTCGTGCACCTGGCGTTCGGCAACGAGTGGTTGCGCATCGGTCTGCTTGCGCTGTTCTGCTTCGGCTTTCGCCAGCTGACGACGATGCATTACGGACTTGGCGTGATGCTGCTGACCGGACTGATCGTCGTGCTGCTGAGTTTTGCCGGACTCTCGCCGGCCGACACCATGAGCGCACGCGCGATCGGCACCTGCACCGGCAGCGCGCTCGCCCTGTTCGCCTATCTCGTCTGGCCGACGTGGGAACGCGGCCGCGTGCGCGCCGTGCTCGCCGATTTGCTCGATGCCTACCGCCAGTATTTTCTCGCTGTGCTGCACGACGACACGCGCGTGCGCGCCGACGTGCGTGCGGCCTCGCGCCGCGCACGCACGAACGCGCAGGCTTCGCTCGACCGCTTGCGCGGCGAACCGCGCCGTGACGCGCGTGCCTTCGCTGTCGCCGAAGGCGTGTTCGCCAACGCGAATCGCTTTCTTCGCGCAGCAATGGCGCTGGAAGCGATGCGCCAGAACGCGCCGGGGGCAGCTCCGCACCCAGCCGTCTCGCGGTTCGCAGCGCACGTCGACAGCCGCTTGCAGAATCTGGCCGCGGTCCTGCGTAACGGCGGCGCTCCTGTCGCCGATACCGGGCTGCGCGATCTGCAAAACACGCTGGAGCGCGCATTGGAATCGGTTGCAGGCGAGGATGAACGGCTGCGCGCGATCGCCTGGATCGAGGGCAGCGATCGCATCACCGATGCCGTCAATACGCTTGCGCATTTGTTGCGCTGAGCAACTCGACAGGCGCCCGCGCGAAGCCTACTCTGTCCGGCACAGGGAAAGCGCAATCGCGCTGCCGTCTACCGGCTCTTCGTTTGGTCTTGAAGTCCCGTCTGTTTTTGACTTCTTTGGAGGGAACGAAATGTCGAAGTGCACTATATCCGTGCCAAAAATGAAGCTGCTGGCCGCCGCGCTGTCGATCGCCTTGCCGGCCGCGCATGCCGTCGAGGCGGGCAACAAGGCGCCACAAAAGCCGCTGATGCTCGATTTCAGCGGCGTACGCGCTGCGCTCGCCCACTATGTGATACCCGCACCGAAGTCCGGAGCACCACAGCGCGCTCCGATAACGCGCGCGATCACGAAGCTGACCGACGCGGGCTCGGGTTCGCTGCGCGAGGCACTCGCGAACTCGGTCGATGGCGATGTCATCGACCTGAGCAAACTGCGCGGCCACATGCTGCTATCCAGTCCGCTCGAACCGACTGCCACGGTGACGATCAAAGGCCCGGGCCGCGATCAGCTTACGCTCGACAGCGCCGGCCACGGCCGCGTGCTGCAATCCGCGCACGGTTTGACGCTGTCGAACGTGACACTCACCAACGGCACGGTCGTGTCCTCGCCCCTGACGCCACCCATTGGCGGCTGTCTGATCGTGTCCGGATATCTCGTGCTGCAAAATGCCACCGTAACCAATTGCCATGCAGTGGCGACTGGTCCCAACCCTTCTTTTGGCGGGGCCATTGCCGTTGTTGGTACCCCCGGCACGGCTATACTGAAGTACGACACAATCACCAACAGCTCGGCAACCTCGGCGGTCGAAGCCGTAGGCGGCGGTTTGTTCGCGTACGGCGCCGCCGACGTCCTGTCCAGCACGATCAGCGGCAATTCCGTCATCCAAGCCAACGGCACGACGGAGACGAACATCGCTGCCGGCGGCGGCGTCGTGGCGCTCGACGACTTGTTGCACGTAGTCAATTCGACAGTCAGCGGCAATTCCGCGACCGCTTCAGGCGGCTTTTATTACAACCCCGTGACCATGATCACGACCCCAGAAATTGGCACAGCCGCCGGCGGCGGCGTGTTTGCGAACTATGCGTACGTGGACTCCAGCACGGTCAACGGCAACACGATAACGGCCAACGGCTTTGCATTGGGCGGCGGCGGTATCGTAGGAAACAACTCCACCGTCGTTCTCAGCTCGTTCTCGCAAAATTCCGTCTCTTCAACGTTAAATTCTGCCGCCGGTGGTGGATTGCTCAATGCCGGATCGCTCGAAATAACGCAAAGCTCCTTCACTGCCAACCAGGTCAGTTCGGCGTGCGCCGGCTGTTCCGTCTTTGCGGGCGGTGTAGGCAGCTACAGCAATGGAACCCTGGACATCACCGCCAGCACGATCAGCGGCAATTCGCTGGCGACGACCGGCGCGACCGCAACTCCGGCCGGCGGTGGTGTCGGCGTCAAGTACGCGACTGCCCCCCCTCCCGCCGTAGCCAGCGCGACGCTGACCAATAGCACGATCAGCGGCAACACGCTGACCAGCGCCGCGGGGCAATCGAATGGTGGGGGAATCTGGATCGGCGGCAATCTTACGCTCAACAACAGCACGGTTGCGTTCAATACCTCCGATGGCGTCGGCGGCGGTATCACGGCATCTTATAATTCGACGACACCGTTTACGAATACGCTTTACAGTTCAATCATTGCCAACAACAGCGCAGGACTCGATGCATCAACCGCCGACGCGTTCTCGTTCGGATCGCAAGTCATTGCCGGCAGCCACGATCTGGTCATGGCAGCGGGTGCCAACATCACTCTGCCGGGTGGCACGCTGAGCAGCGATCCCATGCTCAAACCACTTGCGTTCAATGGCGGCCCGACGCAGACGCTCGCGTTGGATCCAGCGAGCCCGGCCATCGACACGGGCTTGAGTCCCGTCAGCCTGCTGTTCGATCAACGCGGACCCGGCTATCCGCGCGTCGTGGGACTTTTCGCTGACATCGGTGCGTATGAACTCGATGCCGACCGCATTTTCTACAGCGGTTTTGAATTCCCGCAACTGCAATAGCCGAGCGGGCAGAACGCGCAGCGCAGGCGATCAGTGAGCCTCGCTACCCGTTAGAATGTGCGCATGCTCAAAATCGACACGCATGCGCATATTCTCCCGCCCGAATGGCCGAATCTCGCCGAAAAATACGGCGATGACCGTTTCCCGGTAATGGTGCGCACCGAAGGGCGTCATCGCATCTACAAGGACGGCAAATTCTTTCGCGAAGTCTGGGCAAACGCGTTCGACGCCGATTACCGCATCGCCGACTACGCGAAATTCGGTGTGCAGGCGCAGGTGATCTCGACCGTGCCGGTGCTGTTTTCCTATTGGGCGAAGCCGGGCCAGGCACTGGAACTGCACCGTTTTCTCAATGAGCACACTGCGGAAATCTGCCGCACGCGTCCGCGTCATTACGCCGGCATCGGCACGGTGCCGCTGCAATCGCCGACATTGGCGATCCAGGAAATGGAGCGCTGCGTCGAACAGCTCGGCCTCGCCGGCGTGCAGATCGGTTCACATGTGGATTCGTGGAATCTGGATGCCCCGGAGCTGTTTCCGTTCTTCGAGGCCGCCGCCGATCTGGGCGCGGCGATCCTCGTGCATCCGTGGGACATGATGGGCCGCGAGAGCATGCCGAAATACTGGCTGCCATGGCTCGTCGGCATGCCGGCCGAACAGGCGCGCGCGGCATGCTGCCTGATCTTCGGCGGCGTGCTCGAACGTCTGCCGAAACTGCGCGTCTGCTTCGCCCACGGCGGCGGCGCGTTTCCTTACACGATCGGCCGCATCGAGCACGGCTTCCGCATGCGCCCGGATCTGGTGGCCACCGACAACTCGCGCAATCCGCGCGAATACTTCGAGCGCATCTGGTTCGACTCGTGCGTGCACGATGCGCGTGCGCTGCGCTATCTGCTGGATGTCGCCGGCGCCGACCACGTCATGCTCGGCACCGATTATCCGTTCCCGCTCGGCGAGCAGGAACCCGGTGCCGGCATTGCTGCGCTCAATCTCGCGGAGAACGAACAGGCACGCTTGTATCATGGCGCCGCGCTCGACTGGCTCGATCTGCCGCTCTCACGTTTCCAGTAACCGGAGGCAACACAAATGCGTTTTGTATACTTTTTCACCGGCGCCCTGCTCAGCGCCGGTGCTGGCGCTCAGACCCCCGGCGAGTTCTCGCTCAACCAAGGCATCGTCAAATTCACCGCGCCGCCGGCGTGGCCGGTGATCATGCAGAAGACCGAGGGCAATCCGCAGGCCGTCGCGTTCCAGGTCAAGGATCCCGCCGACGAGGGCACCGGCGAAGCGACGCGCGTGACGGTCGGCACCAAGCTGCTCGACGACACGAGCAATTTCCAGGCTCTGGTCAATGCCGACGTCGACAAGGGCAAGCAGATGCCGGACTACGAAAAACGCGACAGCAGCGACGCCACCGTGCTGCATTTCGTCGCGCGCAACGGCAAGACGCGCTACGAATACCGCGACACCTGGTACTTGAACGGCCACATCATGGTGCACGTGCGCTGCGCAAGGCCGATGCTGGAAAAGACCACGCCGCAATGGGCGGCCGATTACGAAAAAGGTTGCGCGCAGATCATGGCATCGGCGAAGCCGCATTGATGAATCGCGCGGCGGATTTTGCGGCGGACGAGAGTTGGGCACTCGCGCGCGATGCCGCCGATCCGCTCGCCGGCTTCCGCGACGAATTCCTGATTCCACCGCACGCCGCCGGCCAACAGGTATATTTGTGCGGCAATTCGCTCGGCTTGCAGCCGCGCGCCGCGCGCCAGGCTCTGCTCGACGAACTCGATGCCTGGGCGCAGCTTGCCGTGGAAGCACATTTCCAGGGCAAGCACCCATGGATGCCTTATCACGGCGAAGTGCGCGGGAATCTGGCCGAACTCGTCGGCGCGCAGCCGGCGGAAGTCGTGGCGATGAATTCGCTCACGGTGAACCTGCACCTGATGATGGCGAGCTTCTATCGGCCGACGGCCGAGCGCAGCGCCATCCTGATCGAGAAGAATCCGTTTCCGTCCGATCGCTACGCCGTCGAATCGCAGATTCGCATGCACGGTTTCGACCCGGCGACTGCGCTGATCGAACTCGACAGCGATGAAGCGAACGGCTGCATTTCCGATGCCGCCGTGGAATGCGCGCTCGATGCGCACGGGTCGCGCATCGCGCTCGTGCTGCTGCCGGGTGTGCAATACCGCAGCGGGCAGGTGTTCGATCTCAAACGCATCACCGCGCTGGCGCAGCGCCACGGCTGCAGCGTTGGTTTCGATCTCGCCCATTCCGTCGGCAACGTGCCCGTGGACCTGCACGACAGCGGCTGCGATTTTGCCGTCTGGTGCAGCTACAAATATCTGAACTCCGGCCCCGGCGCTGTCGCCGGTTGTTTCGTCCACGAACGCCACGCGCAGACCACGCGACCGCGGCTCGCCGGATGGTGGGGCCATGATCAAGCCACGCGTTTCCGCATGGGCCCGGATTTCTCACCGACACCCGGCGCCGACGGCTGGCAGCTGTCAAACCCGCCGATTTTCGCGCTCGCCCCATTGCGCGTGTCGCTGGAAGTATTTCACCGCGCCGGCCTCGCGCGGCTGCGCGAGAAGTCGCTCGCCCTGACCGGCTACCTCGCCTGGCTGGTCGAAACGCAGCTGTCGAATATTCTGGAAATCGTCACGCCGCGCGAGCCGCAAAGACGCGGTTGCCAGCTCTCACTGCGCGTGAAGGGCGGCCGCGACGCCGGCCGCGCACTGTTTGAATACCTCGGTGTCAACGGTATTGTCGGCGACTGGCGCGAGCCGGACACGATTCGCGTCGCGCCAACGCCGCTCTACAACCGGCACATTGACTGCTTGCATTTCGCGAAAGCCGTCCGGCGCTGGGCCGCCGCCTGAACGCCAAGCCGATCGATCAGACCGATCGATAAGTTAACGTGAGCGTCACACGCTGGTGTGGCAATTCTGTGCGGGCGCTAACAGGATTTCTAGTAAAGAGTACGTATTCTGCGCAGCGGGAGTCCGGGAGCCGTCCGCAAAAGGAGATTCGCATGCATCCTCACCAGCGATTTTACGGACTACTGATTGCGGCCAGCCTGCTCATTGCTTGTCCGCTCGTCCATGCCAAACATGACGGTGGCGATGACGGCGGTAGTCATGGCAACGGTCACGGCAATGGACCTCCTCCCGGCCACGGCGATGGCGGCACCACTAATCCGGGTGGCGGCAACTCCGGCGGCACCAAGGTCAAGGGCCCGGCCGGTACCTGCACCGATGAAAGTGCCGGTATTGACCTGCAAGGTCCCGATGGTCAATCCGGTTCCTCGCACGTCGCTCATACCGACTTCGGCATGATGGACGTCACGACCGGTACTGGTGTGCCATCGGACGAATCCGCGCGGATGATGTATTTCTGGTACGGCTCGACGTTCGACTACGTGCTCAATGCACATCAACTTCCTGCCGCAAGCGAGTGGACCCTGACCTACCAGCCCGAACCGCTGCCTTCCAGTGGCGTCATGTGTCTGGGTACCGCGACCGTGAATGGCGGTGGTCAGCTGCACCTGGCGAATTCGCTGGAGCTGGACTCGAACTTGCCGACGGCTCTGGACCCCACGGCCGACCCGTCGACGCAGCCAGCCGACGCGCTGCTCGCACTGGTGCCTTCGGCGGATGTCGACTGCGCTGGCGGCACGATGACGAATTTCGAACCGAACGTCTATCTGTGGTCGGCTCCGCGCGTGCGCTACATCGATACGGATCTGCTGCCTGCGGTGCAATAAGCCACCATCCGGACCGTTCGCCTGAGACCAAGGCGAACGGTCGTGGATTATTGCATTGAATTACTATACTGGTTAGTATTGCGATAGTTGAAACATGAACTATCGTCGATGCGATCGCTTCCTGCCTGTCCCAGCTTCGCCGTAATCGAATCCAGCATCGGCCGCGTGGCCAAGCGCCTGCACGGCGCACCGGTGCAGGACCTCGTGATCATGCGCCTGATCAAGCACCTGTCGGCGCAGTTCAGTGTGCATTTCAGTCCCATCGTGCGTCCGCTCGGACTCAACGAAGTGTCGTTCCGCACCTTGATGATGCTGTATGCGAATCAATCCGGCGTGCACGCCTCGTTGCTCAGCGAAGCCACCGGCGAGACGCGCACGAACATCACGCGCATTTGCGATGAACTCGCGCACAAGGGGCTGCTCCTGCGCCATCCCGGCGTGGAGGATCGCCGCCGCGTTGTGCTCGAGCTCACGCGCAAGGGCGTGGCGCTGATCGAGCGCTTGCTGCCGAAGGTCTGGAGTGAACTCGAACGCGGCCTGCGCACACTAAGCACGAGCGAGAAACGCGATCTCGAACGCCTGCTGAAGAAGCTCGCCACGGCGTTCGATGCATTTGAGATCAAGGATCGATGACATGTTGCGCATCCCACAAGCTTTGATCGTCGCCGGCACTGTCCTGATCGCCGGTTGCGCGATTCCGCCGCGACCACAAGCGCCAGCGTTGGTGTCGACCGCACCGATGGCCGGCGTGGCTGGCACCAGCGCCGCGGACTGGCCGGACAGTAGCTGGTGGCAGCGTTACCACGACGATCAGCTCGACGTCCTGGAAGCGCGCGCGCTCGAGAGCGCGCCTACGCTCGCCGTGGCACGCGCCCGCTTCGAGCAGGCGCTGCGCGCCGTCGATGTCGCGGCAGCCGAAGGCGGCCTCGATGTCGGTGCGAATGCCCAGCTGACGCGGCAGCGTCTGAGCGAAAACGGCCTAATCCCGCCGAAATTCCTCGGCTTCACCTGGTATAGCCAAGGCGATCTCGGCCTCTCATTCAAATACGATTTCGATTTCTGGGGTCGCCACGGCGCCGCAGTCGCGGCCGCGACCGATCGCACGCGCGCTGCAGCTGCGGAACGCGAATCTGCCGCAATCATGGTGACGAGTGCGGTTGCCGATGCCTATTTCGGCTGGCAGGCGACGCAGGCGCGCCTGGAGCTGGCGCGTGAACTCGTAAGCCTGCAGGAACGCGCGCACGCGATCGCCGCCGCGCGCGCGCGCCAGGAAATAGACTCCTTGGACGTGGTGTTGCAGAGCGATGCGCAACTCGCCGGTGCACGCGAACAGGCTGCCGCGCTTGCGGGCACCGCACAGATCCAACGCGCCGCCCTCGCCGCGCTGCTCGGCGTCGCACCGGCCGATCTGCCCTCGTTGCAGGCGCGCCCGTTGCCGACCGCGGTTGCCGGGCTGCCGGCAGACGCGGGTCTGGACCTTGTCGCACGCCGCGCCGATGTCAGCGCGAGCCGCTGGCGCGTCGAAGCCGCGCTGCGCGATGTCGATGTTGCGCGCTCCGCGTTCTATCCCGACATCAGCTTGGCCGCGATGCTCGGTCTGCAATCGATCGATCTCGACAAACTGTTCAGTGCCGGCAGCCGCGTGATGTCGATCGGCCCGGCGCTGCATCTGCCGATTTTCGACAAGAGCCTGCATGCGCGTTTCGGCGTGTCACAGGCAGCGCTGCAGGCTGCGGTCGCCGACTACAACGCCGCGGTGGTAGACGCAGCGCGTGACGTCGCCGCGCAAGCGCTGACGCTGAGCCAGGTGCAGGCGCGCCAGCACGAGCACGTGGCGCAAATCGTCGCGGCGGAAAACTTCCGCAAGAGTGCGCAGGCGCGCGAAACGCGCGGCGTCGCCGACGCGCGGCCGACGCTCGCGGCGAGCGCCGAACTGCAGCGCCAACGCGACGCAGGGATCCAGCTCGACGCCGCCGCATTGGCGACGGAAATCGCCCTGACCAAAGCGCTCGGCGGCGGCTATCGACCCGATGCATCGAATGATGCCAACGCAGTATCCGGAGCAACACGGCAATGAGTGCTACCCCGAACCCAACCAAGAATGGCAACGGCAAGCGCCGCGCCATCCTGCTCACCCTCGCCGCGCTGTTCCTCATCGGCGGCATCATCTGGTTCCTGCTGTACTGGTTTTCGTTCCGCTGGCGCGAAGTCACCGATGACGCCTACGTCAACGGCAACCAGGTGACGCTGTCTTCGCAGGTCACGGGCACCGTGGTTGCCGTGCTTGCCGACGACACGCAACGCGTGGAGGCTGGCCAGACACTGGTCAAGCTCGACCCGACCGACGCCGAACTCGCCCTCGCCAAGGCGCAAAGCGCACTCGCACAAGCCGTGCGCCAGGTGCGCCAGCAGACGCAGACGGCAGCGCAATACGAAAGCTCGATCGCGCCGAAACGCGATGAACTGCAACGCGCCCAAGCCGATCTTGCCCGACGCGAACCGCTGCTCGCCGAACATGCGATCGCCGCGGAAGAAGTGGCGCACGCGCGCCAGGCGGTCGCCGACGCGCGATCGGCGCTGGACGCCGCACAGCGTCAATCCAATGCCGCAAATGCGCTCGTCGACGGCAGCAATGTCGCCGGCAATCCGCTCGTGCAGCAGGCGCGCACGGCATATCGCGAGAGCTGGGTGGCCGCGCATCGCAACGCGATCGTCGCGCCGGTCAGCGGTTATGTCGCACAACGCAGCGTGCAGGTCGGCAGTCGCGTGCAGCCCGGCCAGGCCCTGCTGACAATCCTGCCCTTGCACGATCTTTGGGTCGACGCGAATTTCAAGGAGGGGCAACTCAAGCACATCCGCATCGGTCAGCCGGCCGAAGTGCGTTCGGACGTGTACGGTGGCGACATGGTTTATCACGGCAAGGTGCAAGGCCTCGCGGCCGGCACCGGCGGTGCATTCGCGCTACTGCCCGCGCAGAATGCGTCCGGCAACTGGATCAAGGTCGTGCAACGCGTGCCAGTGCGGATCGCGTTCGATGCGCAAGAACTGGAGAAATATCCGCTGCGCGTGGGTTTGTCGACAGAAGTAAAAGTGGACACCCACGATCGCAACGGCGCGGTGCTGGCCCAGGCCACGGCGAGCAAGGCGATTGCGCAGACGGATGTCTATACGTCCGACACGGCTGCGGCCGATTCCGCTGCCGACGCGATCGTCCAGGCCAATCTCGGCCACTGACGTGAGTGTGCCGAACCCGAACGGCAAAGCCGCCTTGCCGCCGCTGCGCGGTGCGCCGCTCGCGCTGCTCACGGTCGCGGTCGCGTTCTCCACGTTCATGGAGGTGCTGGACCTGACGATCGTCAACGTCTCGGTGCCGCACATCGCCGGCAGTCTTGGCGTGAGCCCGAACGAAGGCACGTGGGCGATCAGCTCGTATTCGCTCGCATCCGCGGTAATGCAGCCGCTGACCGGCTGGATCGCGCGGCGTTTCGGCGAGGTGCGCTCGTTCTGCATCGCCGTACTGCTGTTCGTGTTGATGTCGATGCTGTGCGGACTTGCGACGAGCATGCCGATGCTCGTCGTCGCACGCCTGTTGCAAGGTGCGGGCTCCGGGCCGATGGTGGCGCTGTCGCAGGCATTGCTGCTCAACAACTACCCACCCGACAAGAAAGGCATCGCGCTGGCGCTGTGGGCGATGACGGTCGTGATCGCGCCGATCTTCGGCCCGATTCTCGGCGGCTGGATCACCGACAATTATTCATGGCCGTGGATCTTCTACATCAACGTGCCGGTCGGCATACTCGCCGCGTTCGTCACCTGGACGCTATTGCGCGGACGCGAATCCAAGATCACCCATGCGCCGATCGATGCGATCGGCCTCGGCCTGCTCGTGATCGGCGTCGGCTCGCTGCAATTCATGCTCGACAACGGCAATGACATGGACTGGTTTTCCTCACCGTTGGTCGTCACGCTCGGCATCGTCGCCCTGCTCGGCATCGCGTTTTTCATCGCCTGGGAATTGACGGAAAAACACCCCGTCGTGGATCTGTACCTGTTCCGCGGACGCAACTTTTCGATTGGCGTGCTCGCGCTGTCGATGGGAATGGTCGCTTTTTTTGCGATCAACGTAGCGTTTCCGCTATGGCTGCAGATCGATCTGAACTACACCGCGACTTGGGCTGGCTTGGCCACCGCACCGGTCGGGATTCTGGCATTCCTGTTCTCGCCGCTCATCGGCCGCAATATCCAGAAGCTCGAATTGCGCTCGGTATCAAGCTTGGCGTTCATCATCTTCGGCGTATGCGCTTTGTGGTTTGCACGCTTTCCGAGCAATGCGGAATTCGGGCAGCTCGTATGGCCGCGTTTCCTGATGGGCCTGGGCATCGCTTGTTTCTTCGTGCCGATCAACCAGATCATATTGTCGGGCGTAAAGCCCGAACAGATCGCGTCCGCAGCCGGCATTTCGAATTTCTGCCGCACGATTTCCGCGAGTTTTTCCACGGCTGTGACCGTCACGATCTGGCAACACCGCGGCGATTTTCACCACGCGGTTCTGGCCGAGCGCATGAACGCTGCCAATCCGATGGCAACGGACTACCTGCAACAGCTGCACACGCTGGGTGCATCACCCGGGACGGCATGGTCGTTCGTCAACACCGTCGTCAGCCGCGAAGCGCTGACGCTGGCCGTCAACGATGTGTTTTTGCTGTGCGCGATCATGTTCTTCGCCATGATCCCGATCATCTGGATTGCGAAACCGCCATTTGGCAACGCGGGGCCGGCGGCCGCGCACTGACGGGAAAGCACGCTTGATGGAGGAAGTGCGGCCCGATCTATCGCGGGCCCTTTAGGCACTACAGGCCCGCCTCGAAACCGTTGCGCAGGACGCCATCGCACGATTGCCCATCCATGCACAGGCCAGTCGCAACTACGGAATTGACGAACACCATATCCGTATCGATGCGACCGAATCCGCTGAACTGGTCACAGGCGGCATCGCCGAACGAGGCAACGCCAAGCATGAGCGGGAATCCGTCCGTGTCATAAACATACAGCGGCGAGCCCGAGTCGCCCTCGCAAGTACCAGTCGACGTCGATGCATAGTCCGCCAGAATGATGTGCGCGTCGAAGGTGCTCACGACGACCGCCGCGGTTCGCTTGATCCCCGAGTTCATTCCGCTGCTATCGACGCCATAGCCGATAATCAGGGCGCCACTGCCGTTGAGCGCTGGCGTGAGCGCGGTCGAATTGAGCTTGAACGCGAGCACCGGCATGTCGCTCGTGACGTGGAGGAGCGCGACATCATGGCCGGCGCCGAGATCATTCGAATTGAACAACGGATGGTACGAGCTCTGGTCCACCGTGAATGTGGCGTCGGGCGAATTGATGTTGGTGCCCATGAGAAAAGTAAACGAGGCGCTGCCGACGCCAGCGGGATCGACACAATGCGCGGCAGTCAGCACCCATCGCGTTGAGATCGCAATGCCGCTGCACATATAACCCGTCGACACATCGACGGCGCCGGCGCCGGGCCACTGCGATGTGACATGGCCATTGATGATGTCCGGGGTGGCGTCGCGGGCGTGCGCGACGAGCGCAGCTGATACGAAAAAGACCCCGGTCATGAAGCTGCCTTGCCACGCGTGGATTCCACTGCGCATAGGAAGTTCCGCTCCGTTCCGAGCGGATCATACACCTGGGCAGCTGCGCTAGAACATGTGCTTCTCGATGCCCTTCTGGGCGAGGATTTTGCTGGCGATTTCCTCGATCGACGTGTGCGTGGTGTTCTGCACCGGAATGTTGTCGCGCCGGAAGATCTTGTCGGCCTGCGCCAGTTCGTGGCGGCACTGTTCGATCTTTGCGTAGCGACTGCCCGGCTTGCGCGCTTCGCGCACCTGGGCGAGGCGTTGCGGTTCGATGGTGAGACCGTACAAGCGCTGCTTGAACCCGGCCAGACGCTTGGGCAGTTCGAGCTTGTCCAGATCGTCTTCGGTCAGCGGGTAATTCGCGGCTTTCACTCCGTAATGCAAAGCCATGTACAGGCAGGTCGGCGTCTTGCCCACGCGCGAGACGCCGACGAGAATCACTTCTGCGTCCGCGTAGTTCACATCGATGCCATCGTCGTGCGTCAGCGCGTAATTCGTTGCGTTGATACGCGCCTCGTACTCGGCGAAGTTGGTCATGCCATGTGCCTTGCCAACACGCGGCGAGCGCTTGGTGCCGAGTTCGTCCTCCAACGGACCGATGAACGGGGCGAACACGTCGATCATCAGCGCGCCGCTGGTGGCGAGCACTTCGCTGAGCATGGGGTCGATCACGGTGTTGACGACCACCGGCCGGGCGCCGCTGGTGGCGTAGACGTTGCGGATGCGCGCCGCAGCGCCGTGGGCTTTTTCTTCATCATCGACAAACGGGATGCGGAACGTGTCGAACTCGATGCCGTCGAATTGGGTCAGCACGGAATGACCGATCGTCTCGGCAGTGATGCCGGTGCCGTCGGAGACATAGAAGATGGTTCTGCGCATGGCATTAAGTGTACGCGATGCGATTTCAATCCTTGTCTTGGCCGCCCTAAACCCCGAAAATTGGCGTCTTTTCCGGGCCAGTCCGGCCCGCATCCGCAATATTCGGAGAATTCCCTTGAGCGACCTGGTGCTTTGGCTGGATCAACTGCGCTTGTCCGACCTCGGCAAGGTCGGCGGCAAGAACGCCTCGCTCGGCGAGATGATCGGCAATCTGGCCAAACTCGGCGTATCGGTACCAGGCGGCTTCGCGACGACCGCGTACGCATTCCAGCAGTTCATCGCCCAGTCCGGCCTCGCCGATCGCGTGCAGAAAAAGCTCGCCACACTCGATGTCGATGATGTCGACGCGTTGACGAAAGCCGGCGGAGAAATCCGCAGCTGGGTGATCGACACACCGCTGATCCCCGAATTCGATCGGGCCGTGCGCGCCGCCTACGCGAAATTGTGCAAGGACGCTGGAGGCGACAACATCGCCGTTGCCGTGCGTTCCTCGGCCACGGCCGAAGACCTGCCCGACGCCTCGTTCGCCGGCCAGCAGGAAACGTTTCTCAACGTCAGCGGCGCCGATGACGTCATTCACAAGGTCAAGGAAGTTTTCGCCTCGCTGTACAACGATCGCGCGATCGCCTATCGCGTACATCACGGCTTCAAGCACGAAGACGTGTTTCTTTCCGCCGGCGTGCAGCTGATGGTGCGCTCCGATGTCGGCGCTGCCGGCGTGCTGTTCACGCTCGACACCGAATCCGGATTCCGCGACGCGGTGTTCGTCACCGGCAGTTACGGCCTCGGCGAGATGGTCGTGCAAGGCGCGGTCAATCCCGACGAATTCTATGTCTACAAGCCGACGCTGAAAGCCGGCAAGCCGGCGATCCTGCGTCGCCAGCGCGGCGCCAAGCAGCAGCGCATGGTCTATTCGAGCAAACCCGGCGAGCGCGTGCGCGTCGAGGAAACGCCGGCCGCCGAACGCGCGAAGTTCTGCATCAGCGACGCCGACGTGCACGAACTCGCCAAGCAGGCGCTGGTCATCGAGCAGCACTACGAGCGGCCGATGGATATCGAATGGGCCAAGGACGGCCACACGGGGAAAATATACATTGTGCAAGCGCGCCCGGAGACGGTGAAGTCGCGCGGGCGCGCAACGCAGATCGAGCGCTTCCAGCTCAAGGAAAAAGGCAAGGTGCTCGCCGAAGGCCGCGCGATCGGGCAGAAGATCGGTGCCGGTACGGCGCGTGTGATCCGCTCGCTGAAAGACATGAGCCGTGTCCAGGCTGGCGACGTGCTCGTCGCCGACATGACCGACCCGGACTGGGAACCGGTGATGAAGCGCGCCGCGGCCATCGTCACCAATCGCGGCGGCCGCACTTGCCACGCCGCGATCATTGCTCGCGAGCTCGGCGTCCCGGCCGTGGTCGGCACCGGCGATGCGCTCGACAAGATCGCTGACGGCGTCGAAGTGACGATTTCCTGTGCCGAAGGCGACACCGGCTTCATCTACGACGGCAAGCTCGCCTTCGACAAGGTCACCGCCGATCTCGCGCAGATGCCGCCGGCACCGCTGAAGATCATGATGAACGTGGCCAACCCCGAACGCGCTTTCGACTTCGCCATGCTGCCGAACGCCGGAGTCGGCCTGGCGCGGCTGGAGATGATCATCGCCAGCCACATCGGCCTGCACCCGAAGGCGCTGCTTGAATACGCGAAACAGGACGCGGAAACGAAAAAGAAAATCGACGAGCGCATCGGCGACGAAGATCCGGTCGAGTTCTACGTGAACCGCCTCGCCGAAGGCATTGCCACGATCACCGCGGCGTTTGCGCCGAATCCCGTGATCGTGCGTCTGTCCGATTTCAAAACCAACGAATACGCGAACCTGATCGGCGGCGCGAAGTACGAACCGCACGAGGAAAACCCGATGATCGGCTTTCGCGGCGCGAGCCGCTATGTCGATCCGTCGTTCCGCGACGCGTTCGCGCTCGAATGCCGCGCGATGAAAAAAGTGCGCGAAGAAATGGGTCTGAGCAACGCCTGGGTGATGATTCCATTCGTGCGCACGCTCGAGGAAGGCCGCAAGGTGATCGAGGTGCTCGCGCAGAACGGCCTCAAACGCGGCGAGAACGATCTGAAGATCATCATGATGTGCGAAGTGCCGTCGAACGCGCTGCTCGCCGACGAGTTCCTCGACATTTTCGATGGCTTCTCGATCGGCTCCAACGACCTGACCCAGCTCACGCTCGGCCTCGATCGCGACTCCGGCATCGTCGCCCACCTGTTCGACGAGCGCGATCCGGCCGTGAAGAAGCTTCTCAGTTTGGCCATCCAGACAGCCAAATCCAAAGGCAAATACATCGGCATCTGCGGCCAGGGGCCGTCAGATCACCCGGACCTCGCCGAGTGGCTGATGCAGCAAGGCATCGAGTCGGTGTCGCTGAATCCGGATACGGTCGTGGACACCTGGCTGATGCTGGCGAAAAAGAAGGCGGGCTAGAACGCGCCCGCCTGGAAAATCATTTGGCCGCCGCCGCGCCCGCCACGCGCACCGGAACCGGCACGCCGCACACGTCGATATATCCGACCGGCACCTTGTACCACTCGTCACGACGGTTGCGCCGTGATTCGACCAGCGCGGTGAATGTGGGCGTGTCGGTGCGCAACACTTCGAGATTCGAACGCTCCTTATCCGGCACGTCCGCGGCCAGGCGGATCGATTTGATCGGCACGCGCTGTTCGGGTTTTTCGTAGAACCCGAGTGGCCCGGTACCGCGCGGCAATGTCGACAGCAATTCCATGCCCTGCAACACGCGCCCCACGACCGTGATGTTGCGGTCCAGCCAGCGTGCCGCGCCGATCACGACGTAGAGCTCCGTGCCGCCGCCCGAATCGACGTCGAGGTCGCGACCGACCCCGATCGAGCCATAGCAATGGGTCGGCCACGTGGTTTGTGTTTTTGGGTCGCGCGCAACGGGGAAATCACCCGAAAAGCCGGTCTGCGGCGCGTAACCGTCGCGGTCGGGCAAAAGCGTAAACGGCAATTCTTTGCTTGTTGGAATTGTGAACTCGGCCTTGAGCTTCTCCTGCGCGCCGCCGACGGAACGTTTCTTCTTCGGATCATCGCTGTCCGGATCGCCCCACTGCACGACATAGTTGTCTTGTGCGCGCAGAATCGCCAGGCCGTCGAAATACTTCGCATGCGCCAGTATTTTGATATTCGCGACATGCCTGGGCGCGAGTGCCGGTGCCAATTCCATGACGACGCGTCCGCTCGCCAATTCCAGATACAGCGTGTTCTGCGGATCCAGCGCGTGCCAGTCGGCAGGTTTCGACGCTGCGAGCACGTCCGCCATTGTCGGCGGCTTGCCTGGCGCATCGGCATGGGCGAGCGCGCACGCGCCAAGCAGTGCGCAGAAGACGAAGCGGTTCATTGTTGCTCTCCCACGGATGATTACTTGCGAGCGGATTCGGCCAACGTTCCCAGCCGCACGATGCGCTCGATCGTGGCGCCGTCGCGGCGGATCGTCAATGTCACGCGCTGACCCATATGCTGTTCGAGCAGTCCCTGAAACGACGGCTTGTCCAGCACCGGCTGACGATTGAACTTGAGCACGAAATCGCCTTCCAGCAGGTTTGCCTTCGCCGCTGGCGTGCCGCCGACGACGCCGCCGATCTGCACGCCACCGCCGCCTAGCATCTGCTGCTCATCCGGCGTGAGATCGCGGAAGTTGGCGCCGAACGGCAGATGCAAGCGCACGTAATAGGTCGCGATCAGCTCGAGGCTGTCATGCGGCGGATAGATCAGCACCTTGTCCGCACCGACCTCGAGACCTTTGCGTACGGCCTGTTCACGCGCAGCGTCGGTTTCGGGAAAATGACCGATGCCCATCTGCACGTAACCTTGCCCGCGCAGCAGGTTTTCGTCCCCCAGTTGCGAGTGCCCGTCGCTTACTTCGGGCTGCGCCGGCGCGGGCTCGGCGCGCAGCCGCGCGACGACCTCGGGGCCACGTCCTTGTACGATCTCGTACCGCGTGGCCGATGCTCGCTGTGGCGGCGCTTCGGGTGGACGCACGATGTGCGCGCAGCCGCTGAGTGCAATGACACCAATGACCGCGTAGCGAATTGAACAGCGAGCATCCATGCACCGGCCTCGCTAGCGGGCTGCGGGAGGCGCTACGACAGGTGCCGGCGCGGGGCGCTTCGGCATCTGTTCGGCGTCGAGCAGGCGCTCGATGCGCGCGAAGACTTCCGAGCGTGAGAACGGCTTCTTCATGAAATCATCGGCGCCGATGCGCTGCGCATAGAACTGCTCGGTGGCCTGTTCATTGCCGCTGATCATGATGATCGGAATCTCGCGCGTGACCGGGTCGCGCCGCAACAGGCGCAGCGCAGCGAATCCGTTCATCCCCGGCAGCACGATGTCGAGAAAGATCATGTCCGGGCGTTCTGCGCGGGCCATCTCCACGCCTTTTTCCGCATCGCCGGCTTCCAGAGTCTGATAACCGTTCTGCTGCAGGAATTTACGCAGCAATGCCACGATCGTCGGCGAATCGTCGATGATCAGCATGCGCGTGCCCTCGCGGGCGTTGACGCGCGTTTTCTCGCGGCGTTCCTGAGTGCTGCTGCTGCCACCAAAAAGACGTCTGAACAGGTCGAATTGGGCCATGGTCACGTCCGATTGGGGGAGGCATGAAGTTTCCGGGTTAGGACGCGCGCTGACAAGCCCTGTTCACTTTGTGACGTTCCACGGCACATTATTCCAGTGTCCCGAACGGTATGAACGGGCCGCCAGAAGAGCTTTTCCAGAGTTTCACTTGTGACTTAGATCACGTTCGTATGGCATAAATCATGCTAGCGGCAAGTGTGACGTGCGTCACAGTTTCAGGGGTAGCGCCCACGGCGCTTGTATTCATTCGACTTTGGGGTTGTTTTCTATGAAAAGCTTTGCACGTTTGCCGGCGGCCGCCGCCAGCGGGAAAATCCACCTCGCCAGCATTTTTCGCGCCGTTCTGTGCGTTTTTTCATTCGCCGGCGCCTTGGGCCTGCAAACTTCCATTGCATTCGCGGCTACCGAAGATGCGGAGCTGATCAGCCTGGTCAGCCCCTTGCCGCCGGCAAGTTCCAACGGCGGCGCCGCCGTTTCCGTTTCCAACGACACGGCCGTAGTCGGGGCTCCCGCGCAGAATTCCGCCTATGTGTACACGTACGACGGGGTCACCAATACATGGATTTACCAGACCACGCTGACGGGCGGCGTCACCGGCGATCGATTCGGCGCTTCGGTGAGCATTTCCGGCAGCAACGGCAATTTCAACGTCGCCATCGGCGCACCGGGCACGAGCAGCAACGCCGGCGTCGTATACATTTTCAACGGTAGCGCCAACAGCTGGACGCAAAACGCAATGTTGACCGAAACCGCTGCCAGCTCGGGCAATCAATTCGGTTATGCGGTGGCAATGGACGGTTTGCGCTTGGTCATCGGCGCGCCGTTCAAGGATTTCAGCGCGAAGATCGGCGTGGGTACAGCGTATCTGTACAGCACCGCCGATGGCACCAATTGGAACCTGAACACCTCGATCAGTCTTCCACCTGGACTGCAGCACACGGGCTCGCACATCGGCGCCTCGGTCGCGCTGTCCGGCGCGCAGCTGCTGGTCGGCGCGCCCGATGACAGCAAGGGTAGCCATACATTTGCCGGCAATGTCTATGACTTCGTCTGCAACGGCACCAATTGCACGCGCGCGCAACGCATCGCTCCGGCTCCGGTCGACAACGCCCACCTGGGTTCATCGCTGGCGATTCTCAACAATACTGCCCTGATCGGCGCCAGCGGTGATGCCGGTTCACTGGGACACGTCTATGTCTTTAAGCTCACCACGACATGGAATCTCAGCCAGACGCTGACCGGCGACGACACCGTCAATGGCGACCTGTTCGGCAGCAGCGTGGCCATCGGCGGCCAGCAGGCAGTGGTTGGCGCGGGCGGAGCCGCAAACGGCGGCAAGTCCTACTTGTACGGCCTCAGCGGTGGATCCTACGCGCAGCTGGATCAGTTGCTCGGCAACAACACGGCAGCCGGCGACGCGTTCGGCACGAGCATCACGCTTAGCGGCGGCGAAGCCGTTGTCGGCGCACCATTCGCGACGAATCCGACCGGCAGCAATGCTCAGGACGGCGGCGCCTATGCATACAAGACCGCGAAGTCCAGTCTGACTGTCATCTCCAACGTGGCGCCGGCATCAAGCGTCACCAACGAAAGCTATACCGTCAGCGTGCAGGTCAGCGATGCTTCTGGCGGCGCGGCGATTCCAAGCGGAAGCGTGACCGTGGCCGACGGTATCGATTCCACGGCGACCTGCAATTTCACCCTCGACAACACCGGCGCTGGAAGTTGCCCGCTCATTTCGGCGTCGCTGGGCCAGACCACCCACAACATTGAAGCGACTTACGGCGGCAGCGGCGTGTTCGGCAACTCCAGCGCAAACCAGGACTACGATGTCGGCCCGGCGGATACGACGACGCTGATCACCGTGCAGGATTTCAACCCGTCCGCTGTCAACCAGAACGTCACGTTCACCGTCAGCGTCACGCCGGCATTCATCGGGCCTGCCGTGCCGACCGGCGCCGTCACGATCAGCGATGGCACGAACACACTGTGCACCGTGCCGGATATTTCACTCGGCCAAACCTGCAGCTATCCATTCCCGGCTGTCGGCACGACCGGTCTTGTCGCAACGTATGCAGGCGATCAGAACTTCAACGGTTCCGCAGACAGTTCGGCCAGCCATGAAACCGATGCGGCCAATACGACCACCTCTGTGCAAGCGGACATCGAGCCGTCGGTCGTTGGCCAGCTGGTTACATTCACCGTGACGGTGACCGGGCAGTTCGGCGGCGCGCCGACCGGCTCCGCCAGCGTCAGCGATACCAGCAACAACGTGCTGTGTACGATTCCCGACATCGTTGCCGACCCGACCTGCAATTACACGTTCACGGCTGCAGGCTCGACCGGCATCGTCGCGGCGTATTCGGGCGACACCAATTTCCTGGCATCGGACTCGTCGGCCACCACCACGACCCATGTCACCAACCCTGCTGATACGACGCTCACGGTCACCCCCGATCACAACCCCTCATTCACCGGCGGTGTGGTGACTTTCACGGTCGGCGTTGCAGTCACCAGCCCGGGCGCAGGCAGCCCGACCGGTTCGGTCGCCATCACCGATACGAGCCTCAATCCGATCTGCACGGTGCCGGACATCACTGTCGCCACGCCGACTTGCCAGCACACATTCGCCACGGCCGGTTCCTATGACCTCGTAGCCACGTACTCGGGCGACAGCAACTTCAACACGTCGCAGTTCCAGTACACGCAGACCGTCGGCGATCCGACTACCCATTTGGCGTTCAGCAACGCGATCGCCAATGTGGAGCAAGGCAATCGCCCAGCAGCGTTTTCGGTGAATGTAATCGACAACGTATCCGGCAATCCGGATGCAAGCGACAACACCACGCAAATCACACTGACGCTGAACCTGCAGCCGTGCGGCACCGCAGTCACATTCGGGCCGGTGCAGGTGGTCGCTGGCGTGGCTGACTTCAGCACCGTCATTTCACGCTTTTATACGCTGCAGAACGGTTACATGCTGACCGCGTCGAGTTCGACCGCACTGCCGACCGTCGACAGCAACAGCTTTGATGTTGTGGCTGGTAACCTGATCTTCAGCAACAGCTTCGACGGCTGCCGCCCATAAAGTCCGCGTACCCCGCACTCAAAGCCCGCCGCAAGGCGGGCTTTTTCTTTGGGTCAAGTTTCCCAGGTTCACGCGAAGTGCATGAAACGGCTGCCAACATCGCGAATGGCGTCACAGGCGTCACATTCGCCCTGGCTTCGCCGAAGACAGGAGTATTGCTCGCAACAGGGAGACTTTTGCAATGCGTAACTTCAACTTAGGACGATTCTTTTGCCGCGGCGCGTTATTGGCGGCCATTGCCTTGCCCGGCCTGGCCCCAGCGCAAACCATCAACGAACAGCAGGAACTCCTCGCTTCGGTGGCAAGTGGCGTCGATAGCGGCAAGTCCGTATCGATCTCCGGCAGCACGGCCGTGGTCGGCGTGCCCGGCGACAACAGCGGTGCCGGCGACGTTTACGTGTTTACGCGTAGCGGCACCGCATGGACCCAGCAGGCGGTACTCACCGCCTCGGATGCGACTGCCGGCGACAGCTTCGGCGCGGCCGTTAGCGTCAGTGGCACCTCGATTGCCGTCGGTGCCCCGGGGCATGGCGGCAGCCAAGGTGCCGTGTATACATTTACCTTCGACGGCGCGAACTGGAACCAGAACGCCACGATTCTGACCAATAGCGGCGGTGCGGCTGGCGATCAACTCGGCACGGCCGTTTCAGTGCAAAATTTCACGGTCGCGGCCGGTTCGCCGTTTTCCACCGTAGCGGGCAACGCCGCGGCGGGCCTCACCCTTATCTTCGATTCGCCGGACAGCGGCGCGACGTGGAACCAGATCAACTTGCGCGAACCGCCCGGGCAGACCGCGGCGAACAACCATTTCGGCACTTCGGTTTCCCTCTCGGGCAGCAGCGTGCTGATTGGTGCACCCAACGAGAATCAGGGCGTGCATCCGAACTCCGGAGCAGCCTATGTATTCCTGAATACCGCCGGTATCTGGGCCCAGCAACAACGCATACAGCCCGGCGCCGGAACGGGCGCCGTTGCGGGTTCGTCGGTGGGTCTGGACGTCGACACTGCAGTGATCGGCGCACCGGGTACCACCAACGGCACGGCCTTTGCGTACACGCGCGTTGCCGGAGTGTGGACGCTCAACACCACACTCACAGCGTCCGACGCAGCGGCGGGAGACAACTTCGGCGCCAGCGTTGCCGCTTCCGGCAACCTGATCGCCGTCGGCGCACCGCTTGCCAGCGGCGCCGGGGCAGCCAGCGGCAAGGCCTACGAGTTCAACCTGGTGGTGCTGACCTACAGCCAGATCGACGCGCTCGTCGCCACCAACAACGCCGCCGGAGACAACTTCGGTGCCAGCATTGCATTGGACTCCGGCTACGCTCTGGTCGGCGCACCGCTGGCCAGTGCCGGCGCGGGTGCCGGTAACGGCGCGGCTTATGTGTTTGCGCCGCCCCCGGCCAGCATACCGACCACGACGACGATCACGAGCATCGTTCCGGAACCGAGCAACATCGGACAGTCCTACACGGTCAACGTGCAGGTGACGGCCAATATTGGCCTCGGTATCCCGACCGGCTCGGTCAACATCGACGATGGTCTCGGCAATAATTGCTCCGCAGCTTTGGATTTGACCGGCGCCGGCAGTTGCCTGCTCACTAACGCCTCGGCCGGTTCGCTGACCATCAATGCGGATTATCCTGGCGAAGGCCCCTTCATCGGCTCGAGCACATCAGCCCCGCACACCGTCGTGGGCAACCATATCGTGTTCATGCCGACACTCATGCCGAATGTGCTGCAGTACGATCAGTTGAACGGCGTGACGGTCGAAGTGCGTGACGGCAGTGACGCACTCGTCACGACCGACAATGCGACTCAGGTGACGGTGAGCATCGTCGATCCGTGCGGCGGCGCGGACATCGTGTTCGGTACCGTGACGGTAACCGGCGGTATCGCCGACTTCACCGGTGTCGGCCCGCATTTCTACACGCTCACCAGTGGCGGCGCACTGCAACTCAACGCCATATCGGACACCAGCGGCAGTGCCGTCAGCGGCACCTTCGACGTGGTCGCGAACTTGGTGGACGCGTCGATCTTCGCCGACGGCTTCGAGAGTTGCCGCTTGTAAGAGTGCGGCTTGTTTCGCAAAAAGGCCCGCCGCAATGGCGGGCTTTTTTTGTCCCGTGGTGTCGTCTTGCAGTAGATTAGGCTGCCTTCCGATTGTCACCATTGACAGTTGCGGCAGACAGGATTCAACATGAAAATTAAGGGTTTTTCTTAAAACACGCCTTTATGGCATGAATTTAGCTTAGAGTGTGATCGGATTCACGTTCTTGGGCGCGGCAGTATGCATCGGCGTTTGCCCCAGCCAAATCACATTCAGAGGAACCATTCATGCGCACGAATTTATCGGCGACGGCCCGCGGCCGTATCGCACTTTTGGTGCTGTTGCTCGGCGCTATCTGGCCCTGCCTCGGCATCGCGCAGATTACGATCAACGAAGAAGCGAAACTGTATGCCGCGGCACCTGCCAGCCCCGACGGTTACGCCGGCAGCGCCGTATCGATTTCCGGCACCACTGCAGCGGTTGGCGCACCCAATACGAGCAGCGGCAAAGGAGCGGTATACATTTTCGTGCGCGATATCGCCACGAGCGTATGGACACTGCAGAAGGTACTGACCGCCAGCGACGGTGTCGCCGGCGACAATTTCGGCGCGGCCGTGAGTCTGTCCGGCAACAACATCGCCATCAGCGCGCCAAATCGCAACGCCAGCGCCGGCGCGGTATACACGTTCAACCGCAGCGGCACGACGTGGACACCGAGCACGATCCTCACCGCGAGCGGCGGCGCCGCCGGCGATCAGCTTGGCTTCTCGGTCGCGATCGAAGGCCTGACCATCGTCGCAGGCGCGCCGCATTCCTCCGTCAGCACGCGCACCGATGCCGGCACTGCCTATGTGTTTACCTCGCTCAATGGCGGCGTGACCTGGCAGCAACAGTTCCACATCCAGGTGACTACCGGCCAGGCGCGAGGCGGCGATCATATCGGCTGGTCCGTTGCGCTCTCGCAGGGTACGGTGCTCGCGGGCGCACCTGACGACGATTTCGGCAGCAAGATGTCAGTCGGCTCCGTCTACGTATTCGTGCGCAACGGCACCGCATGGTCGCTGCAGACGAAGCTCAGCCCGGGCGGGGGCACGGCGAACGTTCGCTTTGGCGACGCCGTATCACTGTTCTCGAATACCGCCGTCATCGGCGCCGATGGCAAGAATTCTGCGCAAGGCCTTGCCTACGTCTACGCGCGCACCGGCACGGCCTGGGGTCTGCAGGGTACTCCGGCCGCGAGCGACGGCGTGGCCGGTGACCGCTTCGGCAGCTCCGTGGCAGTGTCGGGCACGCAAATCGCCATCGGCGCGCCCAAAGCGAACAATGTCGGCGCCGCCAGCGGCAAGACTTATGTGTTCTCCGTCAACGGCGCGGTGTGGTCGCAATTCGCCTTCCTGAAAGCCACCGACAATGCCACTGGTGACAACTTCGGCTCCAGCGTTTCGCTCGATTCCGGTCGCACGCTGGTCGGCGCGCCGTTCAACGCCAGCAACGCGATCAGCGGCAATGGCGCCGCATATTCCTTCGTGACGCAAAGCGCCAGCGCGACCACGATTACGAACATCTCACCGGAACCCACGGTGATCAATCAGAGCTACACCATCAGCGTGCAGGTGGCCTCCAGCCCCGCCGGTAATGGCACGCCGGCTGGCACCGTCGTGGTCAGCGATGGCGTCGGCGCCTCGTGCCCCATCACGCTCGATGCGAATGGACTAGGCAGCTGCGCGCTCGCCACCGCATCCGCCGGCACCCAGACGATCAGCGCGAACTATTCCGGCAGCGGCATATTCGGCGCGTCGTCGGCAACGGCCAGCCACGTCGTCAACGGCGCCACCACGACAACGACAGTCACCGCCGAAACGCCTGATCCTTCCGTCGTCGGACAGGCAGTCAATGTCACCGTCAGCGTGACCTCCGTCAGTGCCGGCACGATTACCGGCCCGGTGACGGTGAGCGGCGGCGGCGCAAACTGCACGATCAACGACATCTCGCTCGGCAACTCGTGCCCGCTCACCATCATGACCGCGGGAACGAGCAACATTACCGCGATCTATGGCGGGGATGCGAACTTCAACAGTTCCAATTCAGCCGCCGTGTCGCACACCACCAGCAAGGCGGACACGACCACGACGATCCAGAACGAAACGCCGGATCCGTCGATAGTCGGCCAACCAGTGACAGTGACCGTGGCCGTAGCGCCGGTTGCGCCAGGAGCCGGCACGCCGGCCGGTGTGGTGACGGTGAGCAACGGCACGGATCAATGCACGATCTCGGACATCGCTCTCGCCAATTCATGCCAGCTCAGCGTGAGCACGGCCGGCATCTCAAATCTCGTCGCGACTTACGCCGGCAACGCGAACTACAACGGCTCGGCGTCCAGCGGCACGCCGCACACAGCGACGCCAGCGACGACGACGACTGCCATTCTCGCCGAAGCACCGGATCCTTCGTTTGCGGGACAAAACGTGCAGGTAACCGTGAGCGTGACGCCGAGCACATCGGGTACTCCGACTGGCAACGTTCTGGTTACCGACGGCGTCGCCAGCTGCAACATCACGTTGCCGAGCGCAACCAATTCGTGCCTGATGGTGTTCAACGTGGTCGGCACCACCGCTCTTGTCGCCACGTACGCCGGTGACGGGAATTTCGCGGGTTCGGTGTCGGCGCCGGTATCGCACACAGTGAGCGCGCCGACGGCACAGCATCTCGCGTTCGGCGTGGAGCCGCCGGCAACGGTGCTGCGCGGCACCGCACTCAATGGCGTCACCGTGGAGGTGCTCGACATCAGCAACGCCGTGGTGACCACGGACAACAGCACGCAGATCACCCTCGCGGTGCCTGCCTGCAGCGGCACGTCGCTGGCCTTGATCGGCCCGGTGACAGTCGTCAATGGCATCGCGACGTTCAACAACCTGCCGCCGCGCTTCTATACGTTGGCGACGGGCCTACAGGCGGGTGCGCAGAGCATTCCGGCCTACACGCCGGACACGAGCAGCGCCTTCGACGTGATCGCCAATATCGATCTGTTGTTCGCCAGCGGTTTCGAGACCTGCCGCTTGTAAGCGACACGGCATCGCAAACCAAGAAAAGCCCGCCGCCCGGCGGGCTTTTTTTATGACCACGGATGGTCGGTATATCGAAAAATGCAGGAGCAATTTTTCGATGAAGACCATGGACGGTCGGCACGTCGAGAATGCAGGAGCAATTTTCGACGATGACCATGGATGGTCGGTATGCCGAAAATGCAGGAGCAATTTTCGGCGATGACCATGGATGGTCGGTACGTCGAAAATGCAGGAGCAATTTTCGGCGATGACCATGGAAGGTCGGTACGTCGAAAATGCAGGAGCAATTTTCGGCTCTTCGAACTATTCGCTCACTTGCGGTTCTACAATCCGGCACGCACCAAACCCAAGGAGGATTTATGAGCTACGTCGATGGCATGGTCATCCCGGTTCCAAAAGCTAATCTGGCGGCCTACAAGCGCATGTCGCGCCAATGCGGCAAGATCTGGCTCGAATACGGCGCGCTGTCCTACAACGAATGCGCGGGCGACGACGTCAAGCCGGGCAAGGTCACGTCGTTCCCGCAAGCCGTAAAGCTCAAACCTGATGAAGTCGTGGTGTTTTCGTGGATCGTCTACAACTCGCGCAAGGATCGCGACCGCATCATGAAGAAGGTCATGTCCGATCCGCGCGTGGCCAAGATCATGGACCCGAAGAGCATGCCGTTCGACGGCAAGCGCATGTTCTGGGGCGGCTTCAAGCCGATCGTGCAGATGTAGGATCGCCCAAGTCCTTGCCGATGCGGACGGCATCTTCCGTGCCGTAATAGCGCGGCAGCTTCGCCAGTTCGCGATAGCCGCGCGCGCCGTAAAACGCGCGTGCCGCACGATTGCTCGCGCGGGCCTCCAGGAAAATCAATTCGATGCCCGCGGTAGTTGCGGTGCTTTCGAGCCAGGCGAGCAACTGCGAACCGATACCGCGGAGTCGATATTCGGGGCGCACGGCAAACAGCAGCAGGTGCGCGTCGTCGTCCAGGTACTGCATGATGCCAAAGCCGGCGAGATCAGTCCCGCATTCGACGAGCGCGACGTTCGTGGCGGGGTCGCGGATGCTGCGTGCGACGCGCGCCGGCGTCCAGCCCCAGCCCAGCCCCGCTTCGATGTAATCGCGCGATATCGTTGCGATGCGCGCCGCATCCTGGGCTAGCGCCAGTCGGATTTCGCGCGCGTCGATCATGCCCACATGCTCGCACAGTCCTCTGCCGCTTCGGTTAAGAAATGACAATTGTCATAGGTGATTCCTGCGCTCGAGCAATCCCGCGCCGGCGCGCGGCGTGCTAAGTTCTGCGCGATTTTGCGGAGGCGCGCCATGCACGATATGACCAAGGGTCCGATTACCCAACACCTGATCAAAATGGCGGTGCCGATCGCCGTCGGCATGCTGTTCCAGACCCTGTATTTCCTCATCGACCTGTACTTCGTCTCGCGCATCGGCGACGCCGCGATCGCCGGCGTCGGCGCGGCCGGCAATCTGACATTCGTCGTGATGGCGCTGACGCAAGTGCTCGGCGTCGGCACGGTGACGTTGATTGCACAGGCGGTCGGGCGCAAAGACCCGGTGGATGCGAATCTCGTATTCAATCAGAGTCTGGCGATCGCTACGCTGTGCGCCATCGTGACCATGGTTGGCGGTTGGCTTGCCATCCCGCCCTATATGCACACGCTCGGTGCAGACGCAGCCACGCAGGCCGCCGGCATCGATTACCTCATGTGGTACCTGCCCGGTCTCGCGCTGCAGTTCGCGAGCGTGGCGATGGGCTCGGCGCTACGTGGTACCGGCATCGCCAAACCGACCATGTTCGTGCAGATGGCCACCGTCGTGCTCAATGCGGTCCTCGCGCCGGTGCTTATCGCCGGCGTCGGTTCCGGGCATCCGCTCGGCGTCGCCGGCGCAGGCCTGGCGACGACGATCTCGATCGGCTGCGGCGTGCTGCTGCTCGGGCTTTATTTCGCCCGCCTGGAAAAATTCGTCGCGTTCGATGCGAAGTTGTGGGCGCCGCGCCTCGACACCTGGGCGCGCATTCTGCGCATCGGCTTGCCCGCCGGCGGCGAGTTCGCGCTGATGTTCGTGTACCTGGCGGTAATCTACACCGTGATCCGCGATTTCGGCGCGACCGCGCAAGCCGGTTTCGGTATCGGTAGCCGCATCATGCAGGCCATCTTCCTGCCGGCGATGGCGCTCGCATTCGCGACGTCGCCGGTAGCCGGCTAGAATGTCGGTGCCGGCTTGTACGACCGCGTGCGCGCAACGTTCCGTGCCGCGGCGATAATCGGCAGCGTGATCATGGTCGTGCTCACGCTGATCTGTCAGATCAAGCCGGAGTGGTTCGTGCGCGGCTTCACCCAGGACCCTGCCGTGGTCGCCGTCGCCGCGGAGTTCCTGCGCTACATTTCGTGGAATTTCGTTGCTTCCGGCTTGATCTTCACCTGCTCGGGCATGTTCCAGGCGCTCGGTAACACTGTGCCGGCGCTGCTCAGCAGCGCGTCGCGCATCGTCACGTTCGCGCTGCCGGTGTTGTGGTTGTCGCGTCAGCCCGATTTTCAGCTGCACTATGTGTGGATTACGTCGATGGTGACGGTGGCACTGCAAGCCGTGCTGAGCCTGTTGCTGCTGCGCGGGCAGTTGCAGCGGCGCACGCAACCGTTGTCGGCCGCGGCGCCGGCGTAATGGCGCAAATCAAGCGAAAGTGACGGCGTACACCGGCGGCAGCCGCGCATCGAGCATCGCCCAGCGGTCGCCCTGATCTTCGCTGATCCAGGCGCCGCCGGTCGTCGAACCGAACGCGAGCCGGTCGCCGCTGGCGTCAATCGCGAGTGCATGCCGCAACACCAGATCGTAGGCGTTGTTCTGCGGCAAGCCGTTGCGCAGCACTTCGAAACTCTTGCCGCCATCGCGGGTGCGCGCGACGACGACTTTGCCGTCGACCGGAATGCGGCGCTCATCCTTCACCGCCGGCACGAACCACGCCGTGTCCGCATCGCGCGGATGCACGGCAACAGCGAAGCCAAATACCGACGGCGACACGTTCGTGACCTCCTGCCAATCGCCGCCGTCGTGGCGGAACACGCCGTTATGGTGCTGTGCCCAGAACACGTGCGGCTGCTCGCGGCATTGCACGAGCCGGTGCACGTCCTGCACGTTCGGATCATGCGCGCGCTCCGGCGGCATGTACGCCGCGCGCATGCCTTGTGCGCATTGATGCCACGTCGCCCCGTCGTCATTGCTGCCCCAGATACCAGCGGTGGAAATGCCGATGCGGATCATGCGTGCATCGCCCGGCTCGACGCAGATGCTGTGGATTCCGGGCTGGTCGAAGCCGCCGCCGAACCACTGCTTGCGCTCCTCCATGTCCCACAATGAGCGCACGAGCTGCCAGCTCGCTGCGTGATCGTCCGAGCGAAACAGGCCACCCGGGATCGTGCCGGCCCACAAGCGCCCCGGTTGGTCCACACCGCCGGGTTCCAGCGACCAGATCAGGCGCAGCGTTGCCGGCACCGGCAGCTTGCCGTCGCCGGTAATGACCTGCTCGCCTTCGGCATACGCAGGTACAGCGCATTCATTCCAGGTCTTGCCGCAATCCCTTGAGCACTGCAACTTGTTGCCGAAGTGGCCGAGGTCCAACACTGCGTACCACGCGCCATCGCGCGGATCTACGCAAGTCAGCGCGACGTTATCGCCCAGAAACGCCACTGCGGCGATATCCCACTCGCCGTGACTGCGCTCAACCACGAACAAACCTTTGCGTGTGGAAATCAGTAACGTATTCGACACGTTCATCCTCCTGAGAGTGCCTGCATCACATAGATTTCCGAGCGCTCGTTCAGCGGCTGCGTCGGATGACGCTTGTCGACGATCGCCGTGCCGTCGACGAATACGGCAACGTGATGACGCACTGCGCCATGCTCGTCCAGGACGTAGTCGCGCAGGTTCGGAAACCGCACGAACACACCGGTCAGAACTTCGTCGAGCCGCGCCCCGGGCACGTCGACGATCACGTCTTCGGACGGCTTGCCGGCCGTAGCCGGCAGCCAGCGCGACAGCGCCGAGGCGAGAACTACTTTGGCCATGCGCGCAGAATAGGCGCAACCCGCACGCCGGCCAAGTACCCGCGCTAGAATGCGCTACGGAGGCCCGCAATGCAGACTCACGTTTTGCAGGAAACGCACGATGCACTCACCGGGCTGCCCAATCGCCGGTGCGTGGACGACTTGGTGCGCGCGCTCGACTTGGGGGCACGATCCGATCTGGTCCTTGTATTGATTGATCTGCCGTGTCTCGCTGACGGCATGCGCAAGACCATCGCGCAGCGCCTGCGCGCCTGCGCGCGCAGCGACGACATGCTGGCACGCCTCGGCGACGATCGCTTCGCCCTGCTGCTGACGCCACGTCTGGCACAAGGCGAGGAGGAAAAGCTGTTGGGGCGCCTGCGTACAGCGATCGGCGCACATGTATTCGGCATCGCTGCCGAGTTCGGCATCGCGCGCTGCCCAGAGGACGGCACCAGCCTCGAACAACTGCTGGCGGAGGCCAGCCAGCGCCTGCGCAGCGGGACTACCGCGCATTGATGGCTGAACCGGGACAGATCCGCGTCGGCATCGGCGGCTGGCTGTTCGCGCCATGGCGCAACAATTTCTATCCGGCGAAGTGGCCGCAGAAGCGCGAGCTGGAATATGCGAGTCGTCAAGTCACTTCGATCGAGATCAACAGCACTTACTATCGCGCGCAGACGCCGACGACGTACGCGAAATGGCGACGCGAAACGCCCGAAGGCTTCGTGTTCGCGCTGAAGGCGCAAAAGGATGCCACCGCCGAACGCGTCCTCGCCAATGCCGGCCGGCGCGTCCGCGGATTCGTTTTTGGCGGCATCGCTGAACTCGGCGACCGACTCGGGCCGATTTCCTGGCAGTTCCCACCGGACAAGCCTTTCGAGCGTGACGACTTCGCAGCGTTCCTCGATCTGCTGCCGCGCGAGCTCGACGGCCTTCCGCTGCGCCACGTGCTCGAAGTGCGCCACGAAAGTTTTCTGTGCGAGGCATATCTCGCGCTCGCGCGCGCGCATCGGCTGCCCACCGTATTCACCGATTCGCCGGATTACCCATCGTTTGCGGACGCCACCGGCGATTTCATCTACGCACGCCTGATGCGCAGCGAAGCGGCCATTGCGACCGGCTACGCCGCAGGCGATCTGGATGCGTGGGCCGCGCGTGCGCGCACGTGGGCGGGCGGCGCGGAACCCGCCGACCTGCCGTGCGTCGCCAAGCAACCGGCCAAGGGGATACCCGCGCCGCGCGATGTATACATCTATTTCATCAGCGCGGCGAAGGAGCGCAATCCAGCAGCGGCAATAGCGCTGCTGGAGCGCCTGCGCTAGCCTTTACTTGCCCTTTTTCGCCTGCTTCTCGGCGCGTTTTTCCTTCAGCGTCTTCTCCGGCTTCTTCTTCGCGTCTTTCTTCTGGTTCATGCCTTTGCTCATGGACTCTCTCCGTTTTCGTCGGTGACCACCGCTTTGCGGCGACTTGAAAAATACCCTGCTACGGCGCGAATCTCAATCGCTGGCTGGTTCACCGATCACGCTGCAGCGACCAGAAACCGATCTCGCGCCGAAGTTCGTAGCCAAGCTGCGCATACAGCCGCTCGGCTCGCACATTCTCGCGGCTCACGTGCAGGAACGGCAAGCGGCCGCGGGCAAGATTGTCATTCGTCAGCAACGCCGTGAGCCGGCGTGCGTAGCCAGCGCCGACCAGAACGGATTATCCAGCGGCGCCGTCATTTTGACGGCAGACGGCTCGCATGACTGGCCGCGAGCAGCCAGTGGCCCTTGCGGCGCACATAGGTGTCGGTGAACTGAAAGTCCGCGGCGAATGGCTCGCCTTGCGAGCGGCCCTTCACGCTGGTGATACCGATCACGATCGCCGCGTCGCCGTAGAGTCGCACGCTCTGATCGTGATTGCGGAATACCTCGTAACGCGGCTCGCGTTTACCAACCTCGTCGAGATTCTGCGCAAAGTCGGAGATCTCGCCACGCGAATTCGTCAGCGTGAATGTCGCGTCGAGGTCCTTGCGCAGAGTCGGCGCGTCGCCGTCTTCGAATGCCTTGCACAATTCCGCCTCGACGCGGCGGATTTCGCGCTCGTCTTGCGCAGGGTCGCGCGCGGACACCGGCAACGCAATGCTCAGCACAATCATCGCCGACAGCCAGATTTCGTGTTTCATGATTCCTCCTCGTTCTCAAGCGTACGCAGACGTAACGCGAGTCGCCCGGCGTCGCATCTACCGCCTGTTCGCGCGCGCCCGGCCAGACGTTACCAATATCGCATGGCTGCCGTGGCGAATCGCCCGCCATTGGAGGAGAATGGCCGTGCGAGTGCAGCGGCGACCAGGGGTAGTTCGCATGGATTCGTACAGCATCTCGATCGAACAGCGCCAGCGCTATCTCTACGTCACCGTGACGGGCAGCAATTCGGCCGCGACGATCGCGCGTTATATCGCGGACGTCCGCAGCGCCTGCATTCGCTTGCATATGTCCAAAGTACTCGTCGTTGGCAACCTGGAAGGCCCCGCCGTGAGCATGCTCGATCTGTACAAGGTCGTAACCACCGGCAGCGATGAGTCCATGGGCATCCGTTTGCAAGCCGCCTACGTCGAACTCAACCCGCTGCGCAGCGACGACAACATGCGCATGGCCGAAAACGTCGCCCGTACGCGCGGCATTCCGGTGCGCACATTCCGCGATGTCGAAACAGCCGAGGCCTGGCTGCTCGGTGGCATCCAATGAACCATCCCTACCAGATCGAGTTCGAGGAACACTCCGGGTACCTGCGCGTGGCCGTGCGCGGACCGAACACGGCCGAGACGATCGGCCGTTATCTCCTCGACACTCATGCCGCATGCCAGCGCCTCGCGCAGAACCGCGTGCTGATAATCGTGGACCTGCACGGCCCCGGCATGAGCATGCTCGATGTGTACAAGGCTCTCGCCACCGGTTTCGACGCGGCCGCCGCCAGCGGCATCCGCGTAGCGTATGTCGATTTGCGTGATCACAGCCTCGCCAACATGCTGCTTGCCGAGAATGTCGCCATGACGCGCGGCCTGCCGATGCGCACGTTCCGCGACATCGCAGTCGCCGAGGCATGGCTGCTCAGCGCGCCTGCACATTGACGGGTTCACACGCGCCGCGAACTCTTTTACGCTGCGCCCATGACCGACGAAGCCAAACGCAAAGCCGCACCGCTGATTCGCGCTGTGATCATCCTGCAACTCAAACTGCTGCTCGGTGCGGGACGTGATCTCGTATTGATGCCGATCGCGCTCGTCGCCGCACTTTGGGATCTCATGCGCATCAAGGACCGTGAACCCCGCCACTTCCGTCAGATCCTCACGATCGGCGAACAGACCGACCGCTGGATCGATGTCTGGTATGCCAATCACGACAGCCAAGCCGAGCCGCGCGAAAATATCGACCTGCTGCTGCGACATGTCGAAGAAGCGGTGCGCGACCGCGAAACCGGTGCGCGCCGTGCGCGGGTACTCAAGCGCTGGGCGTCACGGCAGATACAAAGGGCCAAACAAGAGGTCAAGAATCGCTAGCTACGGCGTGCGCAACATCCTCTCGTGGAATAACACACTCGCACCCTGGCTATTTCTTGTCTTGCGCCTGCGCATTCTTTGCGGCCATTTGGTCGCACGCGTTCATGGCCGTCTCCTGCTTGGATGCGACGTTGGCGCGGGCTCTCTGCTGAAAATCGCGTTCCTTGGCGATCAATCCATCGACCTCGGCGATCGCTTGGCGAGAGGCAGGATCGTCCACCATTTTGCCCGAGCCATCCGGCGCATAGGCTTTTTGCGAAGCTAACGTGTTCTTACGTTGCTGGTAATCAGCGATGTGGCGATTCGATTCCTCGATCTGCTGGTCGACATTGCCGTTAGCCGATTGTAGGGCGGCGCGACGGCAATCGCTGTCGGTGACGCCGGCGGCGATTTCCGTGAGATTGCCCCCGCTGCCGGTGCGCAAGGCAGCGGACGTGTCCACTTTCTGGGCTTTTTGCTTTTCGGGACATGGCGCGTCGGAAAAGATCACGCTGCCATCGGCAGCCGTGCACTTGTTCACGACCGCATTGATGCGCGGCGGCGGCTGATCGGACTGCGCCGACGCGGAACCGTACGCCAGTAAAGTCGCTGCGAAAACAAAAACGCGCGTGAGGGTCATTCGAGTTCTCCAACGTCGCGGCGGGTAGCACAGCCTAGAACAAATAGCCGGCCAACAAAAGTTCTGCGCTTGGGGTAAGCCCCTTACGGTAATCATCACGACGAGACTTGCGCTGATCCAGGGGAATCGCCTACACCATCGGCAACCTCAACCCCTGCTCCTTCGCACACTGTATTGCGATGTCGTAACCCGCATCCGCATGCCGCATCACACCGGTACCGGGATCGTTCCACAACACGCGTGCGAGGCGCTTGTTGGCAGCCGGTGTGCCGTCGCAAACGATCACGACACCACTGTGCTGCGAGTACCCCATCCCCACTCCGCCGCCATGATGAAAGCTCACCCACGTCGCGCCGGCGGCGGTGTTGAGCAATGCGTTGAGCAGCGGCCAGTCGGAGACAGCGTCGCTGCCATCTTTCATCGCTTCGGTTTCGCGGTTCGGCGAGGCGACGGAACCGGAGTCGAGGTGATCGCGGCCGATCACGATCGGTGCTTTCACTTCGCCTTTGCGCACCATCTCGTTGAACGCAAGGCCGAGTTTGTGGCGCTGGCCCAGACCCATCCAGCAGATGCGCGCGGGCAGGCCCTGGAAGCTGATGCGCTCGCGCGCCATGTCGAGCCAATTGTGCAAATGCGGATCGTCGGGAATCAGTTCCTTGACCTTCGCGTCGGTCTTGTAGATGTCTTCCGGATCGCCCGATAGCGCGACCCAGCGGAACGGGCCGATGCCGCGGCAGAACAGCGGCCGCACGTAGGCCGGTACGAAACCCGGGAAATCGAAGGCATTCGCGCAGCCTTCGTCTTTCGCCATCTGGCGGATGTTGTTGCCGTAGTCGAACGTCGGTGCGCCCATCTTCTGGAATGCGAGCATCGCTTCGACGTGCACGCGCATGGATTTTTTCGCCGCATCGCGCGTGCCGTTCGGATCGGACTTGCGCCGCTCGAACCACTGCTCGACGCTCCAGCCAATCGGCAGATAACCGTTCACCGGATCATGCGCGCTGGTCTGGTCGGTCACCGCGTCGGGCTTCACGCCGCGCTTGACCATCTCCGGCAGGATCTCCGCCGCGTTGCCAAGCAGTGCAATCGAGATCGCCTTGCCCTCCTTTGTATACTTCTGGATTCTGGCGAGCGCGTCGTCGAGATCCTTGGCCTGTTCGTCGACATACTTCGTACGCAGACGCATATCGATGCGGCTCTGCTGGCATTCGATGTTTAGCGAGCACGCACCGGCCAGCGACGCCGCGAGCGGCTGCGCCCCGCCCATGCCGCCCAAGCCCGCCGTGAGTATCCACTTGCCTTTCAGGCTGCCGCCGTAATGCTGGCGGCCCATCTCGACGAATGTCTCGTACGTGCCTTGCACGATGCCTTGGCTACCGATGTAAATCCACGAGCCGGCCGTCATCTGGCCGTACATCATCAAGCCCTTCCTATCGAGTTCGTTGAAGTGCTCCCAGGTCGCCCAGTGCGGCACGAGATTGGAATTGGCGAGCAGCACGCGCGGCGCATCCACGTGCGTGGGGAAAACGCCAACCGGCTTGCCGGACTGGATCAGCAGGGTTTCGTCGTCGTTGAGTTCGCGCAAGCTGCGCAGAATCGCGTCGAAACATTCCCAGTTGCGCGCGGCGCGGCCGATGCCGCCGTAGACGACGAGCTCGTGCGGATTCTCGGCGACGTCAGGATCCAGATTGTTCTGGATCATGCGGAACGCGGCCTCGGAGAGCCAGCTCTTGCAATGCAGCTGCGTGCCGCGCGGCGCGCGGATCGTGCGTGTGGTGTCAATGCGAGTGGGGGCGTTCATGGCCTGCTCCGGAATTAGCGGTCGCGATTATATGTCGCGCTGTTGCCCGACGAACACGACGCATGGTTGTTTCGGCCCGAGCGCGTTTCACCGTTTGGTTTTCAGCACATCGCCGAGCAAGGATGTGTTGCGCGGCAGCGCCTCGAATGACGCTACAGCTCGCGCGCTACGCGAAAGCCAACCCGCGCGCTGCGCGTGTCCGCCGGCGCGGCGAGCCGGAATGCCGAACGTACCTGGTCCGGAGCGCTGCCCCAGGAGCCGCCGCGCACAACGTGTTCGGCGCACCCGGGGTTGAACCAGGCGCGGCTGTCGGCCGGCGCGCGCGTGTAGTTGTCGTGCCAGCAATCGGCCACCCATTCGGACACGTTGCCATCCATATCGATCAGGCCGAAGGCGTTCGCGCGGAATTTGCCGAGTAGCGCGGGGCCCCAGTTGCCGTCGTCGTAGCGCTTGAAGCCTTTTGCCCAACTGCGGTTCAGATGCGGCGAACGGTCGCCGTCGCCGGTGAAATTGTCGGTGCCTCGCTGCGGAGCGCCATCGCCCCATGGGTAGCGCGCGGTCGATCCGGCGCGCAGCGCGTATTCGAATTCCGCTTCGCTCGGCAGGCGATATTTCTTGCCGGTGCGCGCGCTGAGCCACTGGGCGTAGGCAACAGCGTCGTTCCAGGTCACGTGGATCACCGGCAGGTTGTCGTCCCCTGCACCGCCGAGATAATCGTTGCGCCAGCTCGCGCCTTGGCGGTCGATCATGCGTCCGGACTCTTCATCGTAGACGTTCGAATCGCCGGCCTTCTCGCCGTCGGTCAGATAGTTGGCATCGTCGACGAACGCGCGGAATTCGCCGATGCTGATCTCGTCGCGGGCGAGCGCGAAACCCGCATCGATTTTCACTTCGCGCTGCGGTTCCTCGGTTGGACGATGGCCGCCCTCGCCCGCCGGCGAGCCCATCAGGAACACGCCGGTAGGAATCACCACGACCGGCGGCGCGCCGCCGTGGCGATCGAGAAACTTGTCGGTGATGACCTGGCCGGGACTGAAACTCGCATACAGACGCGAGTTGCGCAGGCGGCGGTTGAACTCGTCGACGCCGGGCAGATCCTGGCTCAGGCCCAATGCCCGCTTCGCCAACAGTTCGGCGAGGTCGGGATTGCCGGCATCGAGCGCGGAACTGGCTTGCGCGAGCGTGTTCGTCGCGCGCTCGCGGCGAATGCCTTCGATGCGCGTGCGCGTGTCGAGCAGTTCGCGCGAACCCGGGCGCAGCGGCGAGCCTTCGGCAAGAATCTTGTCGGCACCGTCGAAATCATCCTGCGCTGCGGCGGCGAGCGCGCGATCGAGGTATTCCTGCTGGATCTGCGCAAGACCGGCATCGGCGAGCTTGTTCGCCGGGTCGAGCTTCAGCACCTGTCGGTACACCGCAAGCGCGTTCGCATCGGCGGGCATCGTCGCATGACCGGCTTTGAGCAAGTCCGCCGCGCGCGTCAGCAACGGCAGTACCTCATGCACGGTTTTAAGGCGCGCCTGCAGTTTGGCCAATTCGTCGCCGGATTTCGGCCACTGCGCGAGAGCTGCGAGCAGTCGTGTCGAGTCGCGCTCGTCGCCACGATCGAGCGCCGCATTGGCTTGCTGCAAAAGGGATTTGTGGACTTTTTCCACCCCGCGCAGCGCCGCCGTGTTGCTCTCATCGATCACCAGCACCTGGCGATACAAGGCCAGCGCGTTTTCATCCTTGGGCTCGATCAGGTCTTCCTTCGCCAGCGCTTCGTTCGCGCGCCGCAGCAGCAGCGCGATTTCCTTCGACGGCGGGATGGCTGGCACGGCCGGTTCCGCCTCCGGCGTGCTTTCGGGCGTGGGCCGGGGCGCCGGCGGCGCAATGCCTGGAGCGGCAGGCGGGTTGATCGTCAGCTCCGGGCCCGGCGCAACCGGTTCCCGCGGCGCCACGGATGCGGGATTCAGGCCGTCAACAGGGTAAAATCGATACGCCAGCGCAAACGCGAGCAAGGCGATGCCGGCCGCGCCACCGAGCACGGTTTGCTTGCGGACGACTTCAGTTCCTGGCATTGCCATCAGGCGTCATGATCTGTTGGCCAAGATAGGCGAATCGCGCTGCAACCTCAAGGAATCCGCTGTTGATGCATACATGGATTGAAGATGCCGCGCCGCTCGCGGCCTGGATGAATTCACACGCCGCAGCTACGACCATCGCGCTCGACACGGAGTTCATGCGCACGAACACGTTTCGGGCGCGCCTGGCGCTCGTGCAGATCAATCTGGACGACGATATCGCCGTGCTCGATGCGCCCCGGCTCGGCGATCTCGCGCCGCTGAGCGCACGCTTGCGCGATCCGACTTGCGTCAGCGTCATGCACGCGGCCAGCGAGGATCTGGAAGCGCTGCTGCCGATCTTGCCGCAAGGCCCGGCGCGGCTGTTTGATACGCAGATCGCCGCGTCAATGGTCGGCCTCGGATTCGGCCTTAGTTATCAGAAACTCGTGTTCGCGCTGCTCGGTGTCGACTTGCCGAAAGCGGAAACGCGTTCGGACTGGCTGCAGCGTCCGCTCACGGCCGCACAGCTCGATTACGCCGCGCAAGATGTGGCGCATCTGCGCCTCATCCACAGCATGCTGGCGGAAAAACTCGCGGCGCTCGGGCGCAGCGACTGGCACGCGGAAGATTGCGCGCGCCTGGTCGAGCGCATCTGCAAAACCGAACCGGATGCGCAGCCACAGCGTGCGTTCCGCGGCGCGGCCGGATGGTCGCGCGAAAATCAGGCGCTGCTGCGGCGCGTGCTGCTCTGGCGCGATGCCACCGCGCGCGCGCTCGACAAACCGCGGCCATGGATACTCGACGACGCGCACGCGCTCGGCCTGGTCGCGCAACCGCCGGCCGATGCCGAAGAGCTGTTCGAGCGCTGCAAGGGCCAGCGCGCGCTGCGCGGCGAGCAGCGCCGCGAGCTACTCGACGTGCTGCACATGCCGCTGCACGCCGCCGACCTCGACATCGCACCGATTCCCGCAGCGCCGACCTCGGCACAAAAACGCCAGCTCGCAACGCTGCGCGATGAAGTCGCCGCGATCGCGCAGCGGCTCGAACTGCCGGAAGGCCTGCTGTGTCCGCGCCGGCATCTGGAAACGCTGGTTTACGATGGCGTATGGCCGCAGGGGCTGGACGGCTGGCGCCGACCGCTGCTGCACGAGGCGCTGACGGCAAAGGACTTGCCGGCTTGACATACCCAACCGCCTTCAGTTCCACTACGGCCATGTCCGCGCACTTTGCCATGCTGATGACGACGACTACTACCACCTTGCTGGTGCGGTCGGCCGTGCGCGATTGAAGTTTCACATCCGGCCCCGCACCTCGATCGAGATGCGGGCCGCGACCCTCATCTGCCAACGAGTGCGGAGCCAATAACGGAGGCTCCATGCAGACGCTCGACATTGCCCATCCTGTGCCAAGCGCCAGCGCGGCGCCGGCAGCTAAGCCCACGCAGCGCATCGTCGCCCACAAGTTCGGCGGCTCGTCGCTGGCCGACAGCGCACGCATCCGCCATGTCGCCGGTCTGCTGCGGGCGCGCGATGAAGACGTGCAGGTCGCCGTCGTCTCCGCGCTGCAAGGCGTCACCGATGCACTGATCGCGCTGACGGATACCGCGTCCAAACGCGGCGAATGGCAGCCGCTGTGGGAACGGCTGCGCGACCGGCATCTGGTCGTCGCCGGCGAATTGCTGATGGATGCGGCGCCGCTGCGCGGCTGGCTGTCGCAGCAGTTCGCACAGCTGGGCGAGATGTTGCATGCGATCAGCGTGCTCGGCGGTGCCGGGCGTGAAATTGCCGATGCGATCAGCGGCCTCGGCGAGGTCTGGTCGGCGCATCTGATGCACGCCCATCTGCGTGCACGCGGCTCTGACTACGGCTTGCTCGATGCGCGCGACGTGCTCGTGGTGCGTCACGAGGAACTCGGCGTCGCCGTCGATTGGGAGCAAACGCAAGCACTGCTGGCGCTGTGGCGCGCGGGCAATGCGCAAAACCGCCTGATCGTCACCGGCTACGTCGCGCGCGACGCCAACGCCCGGGCGACGGTGCTCGGCCGCAACGGCAGCGACTATTCCGGGGCGATATTTGCCGCATTGTGGAAAGCTGCAGAATTGCACATCTGGACCGACGTCGATGGCGTGCTCAGCGCCGATCCGCGCGTCGAGCCCGAAGCGGTCACGCTCGCCGCGATGAGCTACGAGGAAGCGTGCGAACTCGCCTACTTCGGCGCCAAGGTGATACATCCGCAGACGATGGCACCGGCGATCGCGCGCGGCCTGCCGATCCATATCCGCAACACGTTCAACGCCGCGCATCCGGGCACGCGCATCGATGCCCACGGCGACGCTGCAGGGCCAGTGAAAGGCCTCACGCTCGCGCACGATCTCGCCCTCGTCAACGTCGAAGGCACCGGCATGATCGGCGTACCCGGCACTGCCGAGCGCGTGTTCGCGGCCTTGCGCGCGGCCAGAGTCTCGGTGGTGATGATCTCGCAGGGTTCGTCGGAACATTCGATCTGCTGCGTCGTGCGCGCGCATCAGGCGCAGGATGCGCAAGCGGCGCTGGAAGGCGCTTTCGCGCGCGAACTCGGCGCCGGCCAGATCAATGGCGTGACGCTGACCGGCGACATCGCCGTACTCGCGGCAGTCGGCGACCGCATGGCCGGCACGCCGGGTGTCGCCGCGCGGCTGTTTGACGCGCTGGCGCGTTCGCACGTGAACATTCGCGCGATCGCGCAGGGTGCATCGGAACGCAACATTTCGGTGGCGATCGGACGCGCGGATGCGACCGTCGCGCTGCGCGCCGCACATGCCGCGTTCTGGCTGTCGCGGCAGACCCTGTCGATCGGCCTGATCGGACCCGGCAAGGTCGGCTCGGCGCTGCTTGACCAGATTTCCGCCGCGGCACCGCGCCTGCGCCGCGAAATCGGCCTCGATCTGCGCCTGCGCGCCATCCTGTCGACGAAATACCTGCTCGCCGACGAACGCGACCTGGGTTCCAACTGGCGCGACCGCGACGCCGACTTCACGGCCAACGACATCGAAGGATTCATGCGCCATCTGATCGCCGCGCACCTGCCGCACACCGTGATCCTGGATTGCTCGGGCAGCGACGCGGTTGCCGAACACTATCCGGCGTGGCTCGCCAGCGGCATCCACGTGATCACCCCGAACAAGCAGGCCGGCGCCGGGCCGATCGAGCGCTATCGAGCGATTCGCGAAGCCGCCGCCAGCGGTGGCGCACGCTTCCGCTACGAAGCGACGGTCGGCGCCGGATTGCCGGTCATTTCCACGCTGCGCGATCTGCTCGACACCGGCGACGAACTGCTCGGCGTGGAAGGCATTTTCTCCGGCACGCTCGCCTGGCTGTTCAACAAGTACGATGGCAGCGTGCCATTTTCCGCGCTCGTGCGGCAGGCGCGCGAACTCGGCTATACCGAACCCGACCCGCGCGACGATCTGTCCGGCGTCGACGTCGCGCGCAAGCTCGTCATCCTCGCGCGCGAAGCCGGCCGCGACTTGTCGCTGGCCGCGGTCAGCGTGGAAAATCTCGTACCGGAGTCGCTGCGCGCACACAGCGCCGAGGAGTTCATGGCCAAGCTCGATCAGCTTGATGCGCCGATTGCCGCGCGCTATGCACAGGCGTCTGCGCGCGCGCACGTGCTGCGTTACGTCGCGCGCCTGGACCGCGACGGCAAAGCCAGCGTCGGCCTCGTCGAACTGCCGCGCGCGCACGCGTTCGCGAACCTGCGCCTGACCGACAATGTCGTGCTGTTCTCCACGCGCCGCTACAGCGAAAACCCGCTGGTCGTGCAAGGTCCGGGCGCAGGCCCTGAAGTCACCGCCGCCGGCGTGTTCGCCGATCTGTTGCGCGTGGCGGCATCACTTGGCGCACGCGTATGAAGCAAGCGACTGCATTCGCGCCCGCCTCGGTCGGCAATATCGGCGTGGGTTTCGACATCCTCGGCCACACGATCGAGGGTCCCGGCGACCGCGCGACAGTGCGTCGCATCGATGCGCACGAAGTACGCATCGCGGAAATCCGCAACAACACGGTCGAATTGCCGCGCGCGGCCGCGCGCAATACCGCCGGCGCCGCGTTGATCGCGTTGCGCACCGCACTGAACCTCAACTTCGGCTTCGAAATCGAACTGGACAAGGGCATCGCGTTCGGCTCCGGCATGGGCGGCTCGGCCGCGTCCGCGGTGGCCGCGCTCGTCGCTGCGAATGCGCTGCTCGATCGCCCGCTTGCACGCGAGGAGCTCTACCCGTTCGCGCTCGATGGCGAAGCGGTGGCGAGTGGCGGCTATCACGGCGATAACGTCGGCGCGATGCTACTCGGCGGTATCGTGCTGGCCACGCGCGAGCGCCTCGTGCGCGTGCCCGCGCCGAAAGCCTGGCATTGTGTACTTGTACATCCGGACGCCGCGCTGGAGACACGCCATGCACGCGAAGCGCTCAAGGGTGCCTATGCGCTGACCGAGTTCGTCGCGCAAAGCGCAAACCTCGCTCTCGTGCTCAGCGGCTGTCACCTCGGCGACGCCGGTCTCGTGCGCGCGGGCCTGCGCGATGTGCTGATCGAGCCGCGCCGCGCGGCGCTGATTCCCGGTTTTGCGCGCGTCAAGCAAGCCGCGCTCGATCACGGCGCGCTCGGCGCGAGTATTTCCGGCGCCGGCCCGAGCGTGTTCGCCTGGTTCGAGAATATCGCTGCGGCCGCGGAGGCGGCTCCCTCGATGCGCGCGGCGTTTCAGCATGAAGGTATTGCTGCCGAAAGTTTCGTCTCGCGGGTGAACGGCCCGGCGGCCGAACTCGTGCGATGAAATTCGTCTCCACGCGCGGCGACGCGCCACCGGTTTCGCTCAGCACTGCCATCAGTGCCGGGCTTGCACCCGACGGCGGACTCTACGTGCCGCAAGTACACCCGCAGCTGCGGACGCTGGATTTTCCGGTGCATGCGCCACTGCCGCTGATCGCGTCAAAGTTGCTCGCCCCGTTTTTCGAGGATGATGCTCTCGCCACTCAACTCGACGCTATCTGCGCCGAAGCTTTTGCTTTCGAAGCGCCACTGCGCAAGCTTGCGACGTACCGCGACTACTCGCTCGAACTGTTCCACGGCCCGACGGCAGCCTTCAAGGACTTCGGCGCGCGTTTTCTCGCCGCGTGCATGCGGCGCATTCCTCACGCCCAATCGCAACCCCTCACGATCCTTGTCGCCACCTCGGGCGATACCGGCGCTGCGGTCGGCGCGGCATTCGCCGGCATCGACGGGTTCCGCGTCGTGATCCTGTATCCGGACGGCCGTGTCTCGCCGCGCCAGGCGCATCAACTCGGCGCATTTGGCGGCAACGTAACCGCGCTGCGCGTCGCGGGTTCGTTCGACGACTGCCAGACGATGGTCAAACAGGCGTTTGCCGATGCGGACCTGCGCGCGCGCGTGCCGCTGTCCTCGGCCAATAGCATCAGCCTCGGCCGCTTGCTGCCGCAGATGGCGTACTACGCTAGGGCCGGCATAGACCATCTCAAGGAAACCAATACCGTTTTGAACTTCGTGGTGCCTACCGGCAATCTCGGCAACGCATTCGCCTGCATCTTCGCCCGCGCGTGCTGGCTGCCGATCGGCGAGATCGTGCTCGCCACCAACGCCAATCTCACCCTGCACGATTTCTTCGCCCGCGGCGATTATGTGCCGCGGGCGAGCATTGCCACCCTGGCCAACGCGATGGACGTGGGCAATCCGAGCAACTTCGAGCGCCTGCGTTGGCTGTATCCGGATGAACAGGAGCTGCGCCGCGCTTTCAAGATAGACGCGATCGGCGACGCAGCAATCGCCACGACGATCCGCGAACGCCATGCAAAATACGGTGAGGTGTTCTGTCCGCATACCGCCACCGCAATCCGCACGCTCGAAGCGTTGCGCCAGGAAGGAGTCGACGCCGACTGGGCCGTTGCAGCCACCGCGCATCCAGCCAAGTTCGACAGCGTGATCGAACCGCTGACCGGCGCAGCAGTATCGATCCCGCCCGCGCTCGCCGCGCTGCTTGCGCGTTCATCCCAGGCTGAGCCGTTGCGCGCCGACTACCCGAGTCTGCGTGCTTTCCTCATCAGCGAGTCCGTCGGCCTGGCCTGATCGGGCTTGGCGCAGAACGCTGGCCGCGGTATCATGCGCGCCCTCGCGCCGCACCAGATCGGCGCCAGGCGTGTGGGGCGGTAGCTCAGCTGGGAGAGCGCTGCGTTCGCAATGCAGAGGTCGGGAGTTCGATCCTCCTCCGCTCCACCAATTCCACTTCCCGCAAGACACCTCAAACCGCGCTACGGCGCGGTTTTTTGTTGTCCGCATGTTACGGAACGCCACCGCTTGAGCGCAGCCAGCCAGCCCGCGGCGTGCTGCTGGGCAAGCCGCACATCTCCCAGCGTCCGGCCGCTGCCGCGCTGCGCCGGCAGTTGGGCCACTGGGAGGGCGACACGGTCATGGGCCGCGGTGCGACGCATTG
>Ga0163163_10000197_pt1 | contig 62158 bp, 45 predicted proteins | sample S65metaG_FD_119766 | JGI IMG/M metagenome (GOLD analysis project Ga0163163, IMG submission 119766) | Switchgrass rhizosphere microbial communities from Kellogg Biological Station, Michigan, USA - S6-5 metaG | ecosystem: Host-associated > Plants > Roots > Rhizosphere > Soil | place: USA...
ATCTCTATCCCGATGCCAAGGCGGCGCCACAACTGCAGCCTGAAGTGACGCACCTGCATCCGCCGGTGCGCGTGGGTGTCGCTTTCGTTCCCGGCTGCGCGTGCGGGGATGGCGGACCATCAGAAGCGCAGAAAACCAAACTGCTCGTACAGGTGAAGGATTCTTTTTCGAAGTACGGCTACATCGGCAGCATTGAAATCATTCCGAGTTCCTACGTGCGCGCACATGGCGGCTTCGAGAATCTCGATCAGGTCTCCCGCATGTTCAACGTCGAGGTCATCGCCTTGGTGTCCTACGATCAGATCCAGTTCAACGACACCAACTCACTAGCCGTACTGTACTGGACCGTGGTCGGCGCATACATTATTCATGGCGACAAGTACGATGTCCAAACCCTGGTCGATACATCCGTGTTCGACATCGGCAGTCGCAAATTGTTGTTCCGCGCACCGGGCAGCAGCGAAGTCAAGGGTGCGGCTTCGATGGCCGGATTCAGCGAACATAGTCGCGTGGCACAAGGAGAGGGTTACCAGAAAGCCATTGATCAGATGATCCCGGCGCTGCACGCGGAACTCGGCAATTTCAAAGAACGCATCAAATCCGACGCGGCGTTCAAAGTCGAAAACAAACCCGGTTACAGCGGCGCCGGAGATTTTGGCTGGTTTGGCTTGATTCTCACGCTGAGCCTGTGCGGGGTCGCCCGTGCGAACCGCGATCAAGCGTAAATGGCCTTGGGTCAGCGTGATTGTTGTGGCTGCGTGCCTGCTGTTTGCGCTGGTGCCAGCCTTGCTGATCGAGTTTCTGAGTGGCGATCGCAGCGCGATCTTGCGCGGCGAGTTGTGGCGCCTATGGAGCGGGCACCTGGTGCATTTTTCGCTGCGCCACGCGCTGATCGACTCGGCAACGCTGCTGGTGATTGGCACGATTGCCGAAGTGGAGTTTGGATCGCGCAGTACTGCACTATCGCTGCTCGTCGGCGCACCGCTGATCTCGATCGGAACGCTGCTCGCGTCACCTGCACTATTCGATTACCGAGGTGCGTCCTGTATCGCCGTGGCGCTTGCCACCGCGATCGGCTTGTCATGGTGGCGATCACGACCGACGAGCCGCCCAGTCCTGGCAATTCTCGTGCTGTGCCTGGTCGCGAAAATCGGATTCGACGCGATCGGGATGTCCGTGACGCTCTCCGCTTTGCCTGACGGGGTACGCGTGGCGTGGCAGGCGCACCTGCTCAGCGGCGTGCTCGGCGGACTGGGATATCTCGCCCTCACTCGGGCACAACGGGCGGGTCGTCGCGACTTGCCGTCGCCTCAGGCCGCGCTCAACTCAAGCGTCTAGTCGGAAAAGAGAGCATGCAGGCGATCCTGATCCACGGCATGGGGCGAACTCCGCTCTCGCTGCTCTTGCTCGCGAAGCGGCTGCGTCGCCATGGCTTCAGCGTCCACCTTTTCGGATATTCCACGCTGCAGTCCTTCAACACCTGCGTGGCTCGCCTCGCTGCACGTGTGCGAGCGTTGGACACCCAGAAGCCCTTCGTTCTCGTCGGGCACTCGTTAGGCTGTGTCCTCATCCGCGCAGTGCTGTCTAGGCTGGAGCCGATTTGCCCCGTCGCATGCTTCTTTCTTGCGCCACCCAGCAGGGTGACGAGGGCCGCTCGATTCTTTGCGAAGAACTCACTCTATCGTCTTCTTACTCGTGACTCCGGGCAGTTGCTGGCGGACGAAGCATTCATGGAATCCCTACCAAAACCCGCCGTTCCAATTCGCATTCGCATATATGCCGGCACGGCAGGATTCAGGGGCAGATTCTCTCCGTTCGAACACGAAGCTAACGACGGCATCTTGGCGGTTTCCGAAACACCGCTCGACGCGGATGACGACGTCATTCACGTTCCCGCCATTCATACCTTCATCATGAACTCCGTCATTGTTTCCAGAGATATCGCCGCGACACCTGCTGCGCTTCAAATTTCGAATCGAGACCCATAAGGTGCAATGGCATCCGGCGATTCAGCGTCGAGAGCTTCCTTCAAGGGATGGAGCGCGTGCATGACCGGCAGCGTCTTGCCACGTTTCTCGGCGATTTGCTTTGCCGACAAACACCGGCTTTCGAATTCGGACTTCGATCGCTGCGAGCTACTCGCAGCGCCAGCTGCCAGTGGCGAGTCGCGCCGTGTCGGATGCCGCCGTGCTCCAGCTGCCTTCAGCGTTGCGCGTCAGGCGTATCGCGATGCGCGCCGCGGCTTGCGCGGCGCGCGCTGGCACATCGAGCTCGAGATCGAGCGTGAACGGGTCGTGCCAGCCCTTGAGTTTCACGTCGCCTTTGTCTTGGGGCTTTGCCAACACGCATTGCAGCTCCACGCGGGGCCCGGTGGCGTCGAGCGCTGCGATGCGCAACGGGTGTTGCTCATCCAGCGGCGCGAAATCCGCGACGTGCATGCCGGACGGCGAGAGCGCTACAACATTGCCGCCGTTGTGCACAAAAGCGACCTTTCCATTTTTTGGATTGATCAGGAAACTGCCGGGCGCGTCATGGCCGAATTGCACTTCGACGCGCTGGTAATCGCTGCCGGCGAGGCGGCCGAGGTAGTAGTGGGTTTCGGCGTCGCCGTCGGCGGTTTTCGTCGTTGGCTGCGCCCAATCGATGAACTTGATAGCGTGGCCGCCGGCCGCAGTGATCACAAGTTGCTTGCCGTGCCGCGCAACGCTGCGGTTGTCGCCGTCAAGGCGTCTGCGCTCCGAAGCGCTTGCGCAATCGACGGCGTCTTCCTGGCAGCCGAATGTAGTTGCGGAAAACGGCAGCGCTGGATTGTCCTCATCGAGTGCGGATGCGGCGAGAATCGCACTCGCTGCGTCTTCGGCGAGCGGCACTGTCGTAATGACGCGCGTAGCGGGCAATGTCAGCGGACGCGCAGACAGATCGAGCACCCCGGGGGTGTCGAAACGCAGGCCACGGTCGACAGCGGAAGCGGAAGCAACGATGCTCGCCGCAAGCAACAACGTTAGCATTACAACAACTCCGTCATGTGCACAATAACGCGCGAGATGCCGAGCGCAGTAGCTTGTTCACAGTTGCCCTAGCGCCAGCCGCCCTCGCCGATGAACGCCGCCCAATAATATGGATGATCGCTCTGCCCCGCTGCGCGTCGCGTCGCGAGCACGTTGCGCATCGCTGCGGTCAGCGCGCCGGGCACATCGCGATGTTCGACGAAGCGCTGCGTGTACAGCGTCTGCATCAGATCCGCCGTCGCCGCATCGTCAACTTGCCACAGGCTCATGACCACGGTGCGCGCGCCGGCGACGCGCAGCGCGCGACGCATGCCGAACACGCCTTCGTTGCGTCCGATCGGACCCAAGCCCGAGTCGCACGCGGACAACGCGATCCAGTCGGCGTGACGCAGGTCCAGGGTGCCGAGTTCGCCGGCGCTCAATACGCCGATCGGATCGTGCCCTTGCGCGACATCGGCGCCGCTGAATGCAAGGCCGGAGATCGCCGCGGAATTCGAGATGCTGTTCGCGTCCTCGCTCGCGGCAACGACGCTGACACCACGCGTGGCATCAGCCTCTGCGCAGCTGCCGTCGAGACTGAAACCGTGCGTGGCAATATGTATGACGTTCGCCTGCGGCAACGCGGCGAGCACGTTCTCCTTCGTCGCCTGCGCGCCAGCGACGATGCGGATCTGCGGTGCATCCGTCGTGTGCGCCAGCAGCGCTTGCAATCCGTCGAGTTCGCGCGCGGCATTCGGAATCGCGGCGAAGCCCTGGCGCGAGGCACGCAGGCAGAGTGCGCGCGACGCACCGTCGATGGATTTTTCCAATTGTGGAAAATTCGGTGCCCCGGCCAACAGCGTCACGGCCGATGCGGACGGCGGCGCCAGCATGAGATCGCCCTCATGATCGAGCGTGTGCACGCGCGCGCCACCTTCGACGAGATAGCCGCTCTTGTCCAGCGGCAAGGCCGCAAAACTGACGCGGAACAGCTCGCCTTCGGGGACGACGAACAGATGCTGCGGCGCGCTCGCCTCGACGAAGGGGTCGAGCAATGCGTGGCGTAGCGTCAAGCCATTGCGGCGCAGCGCCGCCGCATCCGCGCCTGGATCGCGCAGCCCGCGATACCATGCGCGCACCTGCGCCGACAGCGCGGTGATGTCGCCAACACGACGCAGCTGCGGCTTGCCCTCATGGTGCAGCGCGAAGGCGTACCAGACAGTCGGCGCCGACTTGTCGCCGGCGGCGAGCTCCGTTGCGGCGTCGCCGTCGGTACCTTCGGCAAAGGCGAGCAGCACGCCGTCTTCCGGGAGGTTGTTCGCGAGCGTCGCCACGTCCGGACTCTGCCGCAACGCTTCGCCGGGGTCGCGGCCGAGCCGCAACCATAGCGCGCGTTCGGCATCCTCGGCGCCGCCGCGCAGCTGCTCCATGCGTTGCGGCGTGGTGTTCGTCGCCAGCCACGCTTCACCGAGCGCGCTGTTCGCATGGCGCCAGGCCTCCCATACTTTCGCCAATTCCGGATCTTGCGCCGAACGCGCCGCGGCGAGTCGGCGCGCCTGCGCACGCGCGACGAGGCCGCGCTCGACCATGGTCAGACCCCATGCGGTGGCTATGCTCTGCGTGTCGCCGCGTTCGGCGGCGAGCGTGACGACGAGCGCTGTCGCCGGCACCAGCACGTCGCGATAAGCAACGCTCTGGCGTTCGGAGAACTCGCTCGCAAACGTGCTCAACAGCGCATGCTGGTTTTGCGCGGTGAGCATCGCGTAATGGAAGGCGTCGTCGCTGTGGCCCTGTCCCCAATGCGCGAGCGCGAGGCCGAAATTGAATACTGCCAGCGTCGGATGATCGGGTGGCAGCGAGCGGCCGCGCACCTGCAGCGCACGCGTGAAGTACTGTTGCGCATCGGCATAGTGCTTGAGCGCGAGTGAACTCGAACCCAGGCCTTCGAGCGCGTAGCCGATGCCCGGCGTGTCCTTGCCGTCGGCCTGTTCGCGCAACGCGAGCGCGCGCTGGAAATCGGCGACCGCCGCGTCATAGTGATGCAGGCGGAACTCGGTGTTGCCGATGTTGGCCATGACCACAGCCTGCAAGTGTGTGGTCTGCGCGTCGGCCACGACCAAAGCGAGCGCGGCACGATAATGCGCAAGTGCCGCGTCCGCCTCGCCCATTTCCTGCAGCAGGTTGCCGTAATTTGCATTGATGATCGCCAGATCGTGCGCCGGCGGATCCTTGATCTGCGCGAGCGTCTGTTCGGCGTTTTCGTAGCGCTTGCGCGCGTTGGCGTAGTCGCCGATCTCCTGCAGGCCCGCGCCGATCATCGCTTCGGCCTTCGCCGCGGGGACGCTGATGTCGCCGGAGCGTCGCCGCGTCGCGGCGAAGATCGATTCGCGAATCTGCAGTGCCTCGCCATTGCGCCCGAGCTGCACGAGCGCCGAAGCGAGGTCGTTGTCCATCTTCAGGCGGGCGGCGCTGTCAGGACCGAACGTGTCGGCGGCAAGTTTCGCCGCAAGCTCGAACTCGGCGACCGCGACATTCTTGTCACCGGAGAAATGGTGGACGTTGCCGATGATGTAGTGCAACTGGATACGGTGCCAGTCCGCGCGGATGCCCTTGAACGGCTGCCATGCTTGCAACGCGCGCTCGGCCGCGTCGCGTGCCTGCTCCAGTTCGCCGTTGGTAAGTGCAGCGGCGCGCGCGCACACGGCGAGCAGTTCGGCCATGTCTTCCGGCGCACGCGCCGGCGCGGCGAGCAGGTCTTTGGTCTGCTGCAGCGCGACTTTCGCCTGATGCGCATCGATCGCCGCTTCCAGTGCGAACAGCTCGCCGAGCGCGCGCCCGTGCGGATGGCGCGCCTCGTAGCGCGCGATCGCGTCATGCAGCGCGATACCGTCAGGCTTGTCGAGTTCCTCGCGCAGATACAGCACGTCGAGCCGCGCCTGCAGCACGTCGGCGGAATCGGCTTTGCGTGCGAGCAGCGCCGCACTGGACTGCGCCGCTTGCGCCATCTCGTCCCGGCCGAGCGCGAGATAGATCGCATCGAGCTCGGTGCTGGCGCGCACGGCCGGCGCCACCCAGAACAAGGCCAGACACAGAGCGGGAAGATATTTCACGAAATCCCCTGATGGAAACCCACCAGCACCAATAGTAGCGCTAAGCGCGATTCGCCGCGGCCATAGCGGACGACCGCAACGGGCAAGGCGACGGATGGGTTATTTTTCGGCGTGCGGAAACGTGTAATGCCAATGGCGCAGTTCACCGGCGCGCGCATTGCGTTCGAGGCGATCGAGCACGCGGCGCAGCGGCGCGCTCGCGACCTCGGCAGCTTCTGGCGCATCGGCCAGACCGAGCGCGCCACGCGTAGCGCCGGTCGCGGTGCCCGCGTGCTGCCAGCCGGCGATCGCCTGTTCCAGTTCGGCCTGTGGCTGGGTTGCGGCTATGACGACGAATTCCTCGCGTTCGGCGGCACTGCTCACCTGCCAAGTCAGCGCACGGCCGTCGCGCGTTCCCGGCAAGCGAAATGTCGCGCCGGCCGCGAGCGGATTGGCGGGCTCCACGCCGTTCAGCGGAAACAGCACCCCGGTATTGCCGGTGCCATCGTCATCGAAAACGTAGACATACACCGGCTGATTGCTCTGAAACTGCAAGGCGAGCCGATCGCCGACTGCGATGCGGCTGCCGTCGGCAAGTTGCGTGCTGCCGTGTGCGTCCACGCGCTGGAAATTCGCCTGGACCTGCCACACCGGCGCGGCACTGCGCCAGGCTACAGCGCTGGCTGCGAGCAGGGCTGCGCCGATCAGCGCGGCGGGCCATACCCAGCGCACCGCGGCGCGCGGCGGCGAAGGCGCGAGTGCGGTGGCAAACGCCAGCGCGGTCGCGTGACGGCGCGCGGGATCGCTTTCCAGCGCCGTTTCGATCGCGCGCATGAGATCTCGCGGTGCGTCGGGCTTGAGCTTGCGCAGGCGCACACGCTCGCCGCGGGCTTGCGCTTGCAGCAGCGCATCGAACTCGCTCTGCGCGTACGGAAATTCCCCGCTCAGCAGATGGAACAGCAGCACGCCGAGCGCATAAATATCACTGGCCGGCGACGGCGCTTCGCCGCGCAGTACTTCCGGTGCCAGATAGCGCAGCGTGCCGGTGACGACGCCCGGATCGGCCAGCTCGAACTCGCGTGCCGCGCCGAAATCCATCAGCACGATGCGGCCGGATACCTCGCGCATGACGTTTTCGCATTTCATGTCGCCGTGCACGAGACCGTGCCGGTGCACCGCGGCGAGCGCGTGGCACAGGTCCAGGCCGATGCCGCGCACTTCCTCGGCCGGAAACGGGCCGTGTTCGGCGAGCAACGAGGACAGCGGCGAACCGCGCACGAGTTCGCTCCAGATGCCGGCGCGGCCGCCATGGATCGCGGCGCCGTAGACGCTGACGATGTTGGCCTGGCGCACGCGCGCGAGACGCCGGCCTTCATCGAGGAACTGGTTCGAGAGCACGCCGGATTCGACTTTGCGCAGCTTGAGCGCCACCTGCAGGTCCAGCAGCGGATCGTAGGCGCGCCAGACTTCGCCTTGCGCGCCGCTGCCGAGCGGCTCGAGCACCTGCAGCGTGCCGAAACAGAAGCGGTTCGACGTCGGCGTCTTCGGCGCGACCGCGCTCACCTGCAAATGACGGAACCCCTGGGCGAGCTGCTCGATCTCGCGCAACCCGCCGAGCGACCCCGCGTCCGCCTTTTCCAACTCGCGCCAATCCACCGGCTGCTCGTCGGCGATGCGCGCGGCGAGCTGCTCGAGGTCTTGCCGATCCTGTGAATTCTGCGGCGGCATGTGTCGGGTCCTTGGCGGCCTGTCGACTACAACGTCGGCCGGACCGGCGACCGAACAATCACGGCGTCTCGCTCCCGAGCAGCTTCGACAGCTGCACGATCGCCCGCGCCACCATCACGCGCACCGCATCCGGCGTGCTGTCGACTTCGGCGGCGATCTCGGGGTAACTCATGCCGAATTCCACGCGCATCACGATCAGGCCCTGCTGGCGCTTCGGCAGGGTCCCCAGCGCCTGCTCGTACGCACGCACGCGTTCGGCACCGACGATCTGCTCGATCAGCGCCGGGGCGTCCGGGTCGCTGATCTCGACATCCATTTCCGAGTGCTCCGGCCGCCGCGCGTGGCGGCGGATCTCGTCGCGCACCTGGTTGAGCAGCGCCTGGCGCAGATAGGCGAGGAACGCGCCGGGCCCCGCACTTTCAAAATGATCGAGCTGGGCCAGCGCCTTGACCAGCGTGACCTGCACGAGGTCGTCGGTTTCCTGCATGTCGCGCACATGGCGCGGCAGGCGGCCGTGCGCCCAGCGCTGCAGCAACGGCAGAAAGCGGCGCAGCAGGCGCTCGCGCGCACCAGCATCGCCCGCGCGAATGCGGCGGATCAGGGCGACGGTCGATTCGACCGTTGCCACGCCACCGTCGTGGTCGCTGTTCTGCGTCATCCCCAGACTCGAATAAAGACTGCAACAGCATAGCGCAGTCGCCTGAATGGATTAACATTGACGTTTTGCCGCAGATGTTCTGTTTATGGCCAAACATCGTTCCCTCGCCCGCCACTTCCTGTTCGCGATCGTAATCCTGCTGGTCGCCGCGGGGCTCGCGGTGTGGCTGTTGCTGCGCGCGAGCCTGCCCCGGCTCGACGGTCAGATCGCCGCCCCGGGGTTGGCCAAGACGGCAACGCTCGAGCGCGACGCGCTCGGCACGGCGACGATCCACGCCGCCAGCCGCAACGACGCGCTCTACGCGCTCGGTTTCGTGCACGCGCAGGAACGCTACTTCGAGATGGATCTGATGCGCCGGCTCGCCGCGGGCGAATTGGCCGAACTCGTCGGCGCCGCTGCGATCGATGCCGACAAGCTGCATCGCCCGCTGCGCATGCGTGCGCGCGCGCAAACCGCGCTCGCAGCGATGACGGCGGACCAACGCGCGACGCTCGCCGCGTATCGCGACGGCGTGAATGCCGGCCTCGCCGCGCTGGCGTCGCGGCCGTGGGAATACTGGCTGCTCGGCTCGCCGCCGGCAGCGTGGCGCGATGCCGACAGCCTGCTCGCAGCCGATGCGATGTACCTGGACTTGCACGATGCGCAGAACCAGCGCGAATTGAGTTTCAGCAAGATCAAGGCAGCGCTCGGCGATAAAGTATACAAATTCCTTGCCGCCAGCGGCGGCCCGTGGGATGCGCCGCTGCTCGGGCCGGCGATGAAGTATCCGGAACTGCCCAGCGCCGCCGAACTCGACTTGCGCCAGCTCGATCCGAAACTCCTGCACATGCCGCCGGCACCGGCGGAACGCGCGGCTACGCCCGGCAGCAACAGTTTCGCCGTCAACGGCGCGCTCACCAGCACGCATTCCGCACTGGTCGCCAACGACATGCATTTGCACTATCGGGTGCCGAGCGTCTGGTTCCGCACGCGCCTGATCTATGCGAACACGCGCCGCAGCAACGAAAGCGTGGACCTGATCGGCGTCACGATCGCCGGTATCCCCGGCCTGATCGCCGGCAGCAACCGCCACGTCGCCTGGGGCCTGACCAACAGCTACGGCGACTGGGTGGACTGGGTGCGCGTCACACTGGACCCGCAGAATCCCGCGCAATACCGCACCGCAGCCGGCTGGCAGGCCCTGCAACAAAGTGAAGAAGTGATCAAAGTACACAATGGCGCCGACGTCAGGGTGAACGTGCGCGACACGCAATGGGGCCCGATCACGGCGACCGACGCGGACGGTGTACCGCTCGCGCTGGCATGGACGGCATTGCGGCCGGGCGGCCTGAACTTCGAATTCCTGCGCATGGACACCGTCGAAACCGTCGACGAGGCGCTGGAGATCGCGAACGCGAGCGGCCTGCCCGGACAGAACTTCGTCGTCGGCGACCGCGCCGGCAATATCGGCTGGACGATCGCCGGGCGCATCCCGAAGCGCATCGGCGGCTACGATCCGGCGCTGCCGGCAGACTGGAGCCCGCCCGACACCGGCTGGAACGGCTGGGTCGACGCGCCGGATTATCCGCGCCTGCCGAACCCGCAGAATCAGCGCCTGTGGACGGCGAATGCGCGCACACTGGATTACGCAAGCCCGGAATTCGCCAGACTCGGCGATGGCGGCTTCGATCTCGGTGCACGCGCCCGCGCGATCCGTGACGACCTCGCGGCCAAGGATCACTTCACACCCGACGACATGCTCGCGATCCAGCTCGACGACCGCAATCGCCTGTTCGAGCACTGGCACAAACTGCTCGACGAAATTCTTGGCAGCGGCGGGGAATCGGCGCCGTTTCCGGAAATGAAGGCACAACTGCTCAAATGGGACGGCCACGCCGCGCCGGCATCGGTGTCGTATCGGCTCGTGCGCGAATTCCGCAAGGAAGTGCTCGACACCGTGCTCGACGGTTTCGCCGCCGCAGTGCGCGTCAAATTCAAGGATTTCGTGCTGCCGAATTTGCCGCAAGCCGAAGCGATCGTCGACGCGATCCTGTTGCAGCAGCCTGCGCATCTGCTGCCGCCCGGTTACACCAACTGGGATGATCTATTGCGCAAATGTGCGCAACGCGTCGGCGCGCGCCTGAGCGCTCAGCCAGGCGGACTTGCCGCGCGTACGTGGGGCGAAGTAAACGCCGCGCACGTGCGCCATCCACTCAGCGGCGCGCTGCCGGGCCTGCATGCATTGCTCGATATGCCGCAAGTGACGGTACCCGGCGACAGCAATGTGCCGCGCGTCGCCGCGCCATCATTTGGCGCGTCGGAGCGTTTCGCGGTAGAGCCTGGTCACGAGGAATACGGCTATTTCCACATGCCCGGCGGGCAGAGCGACAACCCATTGTCGCCGTTCTATGGAGCCGGCCAGGTGGATTGGGTTGAGGCGAAGACGACGCCGTTTCTGCCCGGTGTGGCAAAGTATACTTTGACCCTGAACCCGCAGTGAGTCAGGCCAGCAGCCGCTCGACAATGCGCTGATACAACCGCGGCAGCATCTCAAGTTCGGCGAGTACTATGTGCTCGTCGACCTTGTGGATCGTCGCGTTGATCGGACCCACCTCGACGACTTCGGCGCCGAGCGGCGCGATGAAGCGCGCGTCCGAGGTGCCACCGCCGGTGTCGGCGCGTGCGACGACTCCGCAGATTTCCGAAATCGCCGATATGGCAGCGCTGCGCAGGGCACCGTCGCGCGTGAGGAAAGGCTCGCCGGACACGTCCCAATCCAGATCAAACTGCAAGGCATGCTGGCGCAGGATCGTTTCGGTGCGCTCGCGCAGGCTCTGCGCGGTACTCGCCGTGCAGTAGCGGAAGTTGAATGTCGCTTCGAGCGCGCCGGGTACGACGTTCAGCGCGCCGGTGCCAGCGTGTACGTTGGAAATCTGGAACGAGGTCGGCGGGAATTCGGCGTTGCCGTCGTCCCAGCGCGTGGCGGCGAGTTCGGCGAGCGCCGGTGCGGCCAGGTGAATCGGATTGCGCACCTTGTCGGGATACGCGACATGGCCCTGCACGCCATGCACGATGAGCCGGCCCGACAGCGAGCCGCGCCGGCCGACGCGCACGACATCGCCGAGTTGCTGCGCGGAAGAAGGTTCGCCGACCACGCACCAGTCGATGCGTTGGCCGCGGCGGCGGAATTCCTCCACGACCCGGCGCACACCGTCAACATTGCGCGGCCCTTCCTCGTCGCTGGTGAGCAGCAGCGCGACGGTGCCGCGATGATTCGGCTGTGCGGCGACGAATGCTTCCAGCGCGAGCGTCATCGCGGCAACTCCGGATTTCATGTCCGCGGCACCACGGCCGTATAGACGTCCATCAACAACTGTTGGTTCGAACGGTGCGCTTGACCAGTCGGCCTCGGGGCCGCTCGGCACCACGTCGGTATGCCCGAGAAACACGAATACCGGCTCACCGCTGCCGTGCGTAGCCCAGAGGTTGTCGACATCGCCGAAACGCAAGTGTTCGAGCGCAAAGCCGGCGCGCTGCACACGTTCGCCGAGTAATGCCTGGCAACCGGCATCGTCCGGCGTGAGCGAACGGCGCCGGATCAGTTCGCAAGTGAGATCGAAGATCGCGCTCACCGGCCGAACAACGTAGTAAACAGCTTATCGGTGAACCCAAAATGCACACTGTCGTCTTCAAGCACGACGACGGGCCGCCGCACCAACGCCGGATATTCCTTGATCAACAGCAGCCATTCCGGATCGGACGCAGGCGCCTTGCGCGCCGGCGCCAGATTGCGCCAGGTCATGCCTGCGCGGTTGACGAGCTTGTCCCAACCGCCGGCCGCCTGCGCCCATGTTTTCAGCATCGCCGGCAGCGGCCGCTGTTCACGATAATCGATGAACTCGTGCGCTATGCGACGGCGCTCCAGCCATTTGCGTGCCTTCTGGCAGGTGCTGCATTTTTCCAATCCATACAACGTGGTGGTCATGTACGTTCCCTCGATTCCGGCGCGGCTACGATGGTCGGCAGTGGACGCGCGAATAGCTGGCGCAAGCCGGCGCGCCGCAGCCATGCATATATCAGCGCGCTCACCCCCGCGAAGGCAAGCCAGACCGCGCGCGCGTCCGCTGCTGACGTCAGCAGGTAGACGCCGACAGCGCATGTGGCCTGCAGCGCAAACACGATACCGCAGATCGCCAACGCCCGGCGCGTGGCCGCGAGCTGGCGTGTTTTTTCGTTGGCGAGGACTTTCGCCTGTTCGAGTTCGCAGGCTTGCGTCCCCATGGCAGTTTGCTGCAGCGCTTCGAACAGGCGCTGGGTGTTGGCAAAGTCCTCATCGAGGTTGGCCGCACGATGCACGCGAGCTTCGAAATCCGCTTCCATCTCGGCTTGCGCCTGCGGCGAAGGCGTCATTGGCACGGGCTCGGCGCGGATGCGTTCGCAAAGTTGCCGCGCATGCTCAGCGCGCTCCGTCGCAGCCAAGGGGGACCCGCCCGCGGCCGGACGCGTGTCTGCCGAGAACGAGCTGTTGATCCGATGTGCCAGCGGTGCGACGCACTCGGCAGCAAATTCCTCACCGAGGAATTCAAACACCCCGCGCAGCGCCGCGGCCGGTTGGGCGGCAAGATCGGCATGGCGTAGACGATGGACGAACTGCGCACCAAGCGCTTGCGCGGCCAGCGCGCAGGCCGCCGTCGTGCGTTCCCAGTACGCGTACGCCTCGTCCGCGCTGGTCGCGAGCGGCCCGCCGTGTTCGGGGTGGAACGCCAGCATCGACGCGGCCACCTCATCCGGATCGCGCAGGATGTGGATGAACTTCGCCATCGGGAACAGCTGGTGCAGTCCGCAGATGTACAGCGAATATTCCGGTGTGCCATCGACCCAGCGCGCTTTCGGATCGGTCGCGCTGCGCGATACGCTAAGGCCGGCGCGCACCTGCGTCGGATCACGTTCGGCTACGGCGTGATTCAACCGCTCCAGTGTGCCGCGATGACCGAGAGTCATGCTGTCGATAGCGCGGCCGAAATTCTCCAGGAACTCGGGGCGTTCAATGCCGAGCGCGCTCAACTGCGAACGCTCGCCGCGCGCGCTGCCGCGCGCATGGTGCGCCGCCGCCTGCACCGCGAATGGACCGAGCCAGTCGGATTCCTCCGTCGGCAGAATGTTCGGATGCTGACCGAGGCACCAGGTCAGGATGCTCGTGCCAGAACGCGGCGCGCCGACAACGAAGATCGGTGCGACAGCGTGCTCGCCGTTTACTTTCATCCCCGACTCCCCAGTCCAGGCTACAAACCTATGCACTAGTCGCGAAGCAATTCATTCAATGACGTCTTCGCCCGCGTCTTCGCGTCCACGCGTTTGACGATCACCGCGGCGTACAGGCTATGCGTACCGTCTTGTGCCGGCAAGCTGCCGGCGACGACGACGCTGCCGGCCGGCACGCGGCCGTAGTGAATCGCCCCCGTCGCGCGGTCGTAGATGCGCGTGGACTGGCCGAGGAAAACGCCCATGCCGATCACGCTGCCCTGTTCGACGATCACGCCTTCCACGACTTCCGAGCGCGCGCCGATGAAGCAGTCGTCCTCGATGATCGTTGGCCCCGCCTGCAGCGGTTCGAGCACGCCGCCGATGCCGGCGCCGCCGGATAAATGTACATTTTTTCCAATTTGCGCACACGAACCGACCGTCGCCCAGGTGTCGACCATCGTGCCGGCACCGACATGGGCGCCGATGTTGACGAAGCTCGGCATCAGTACGACGTCGCGCGCGATGTGCGCACCGCGGCGCACGACCGCACCGGGCACCGCGCGTGCGCCGAGCTCGCGGAACTGTTTCTCGTCGAAGCCTTCGAAACGCAGCGGCACTTTGTCGAAGTACGGTGCCGGCGCGGCATCCATCACGCGATTGCCATGCGCGCGGAAATACAGCAACACGGCTTTCTTCAACCATTGGTGCAAGTGCCAGCCGCCTTTACCATCGGGTTCGGCGACACGGCGCGCGCCGCTTTCCAACGCATCGAGCACCTGTTCGAGCGCCGGCTTCAGCACCTCGATTTCCGCGGCGCTCAACTCGCCGCGATGTTCCCATGCTGCTTCGATCCGCTGTTCAAGTTCCATGTTTTTCCTTGGGTGTTTGCGCATCCAGACGCTGCAGCAGCGCTTCGCGTAATGCTGCGCACGTGGTCTGGTCCAGCGCCAGATCGTGCTCGTCGCTGAGCAGGAAAAAATCCTCGACGCGCTCTCCAAACGTGGCGATGCGCGCATCATGCACGCGCACCGCGCGCTCGCGAAAGACCTTGGCGACATCGGCGAGCAACCCCGGCCGATCCGAACACACGAGCGCGAGCTGCGTGCGCGCGGCGCCCGCGACCTCGAACGTCACCCGCGGCGCGATCTGGAAATGCCGCAGCGAACGCGGCAGCGCACGCGCCTGCCATTCGAAGCGATATTCCCGCTGCGCCAGCGCGTCGACGAGCGCGCGCCGCAGGCGCTCCACGCGCGCGGCATCGGCGAGTACGTGACCTTCAGCATCGAGCACAAGGAACGAGTCCCAACAGCGGCCGCCGCGCGTGGTGAATATGCGTGCCTCATGCACGGACAGGCGCATGCGGTCGAATACGGCGGTGACCATGGCGAACAGACCGTCGCGATCCGGCGCGTATACGAATAGCTCGCTGCCGCCGCGCTGGCCGATCGGATCAATCAGCACGAGCGGCGCGCCGGATTCGTGACGCGCAATGCCGGCGGTCTGCCAGGCAATTTGCTCGGCACTGAAACGCAAGAACACATCGTCGGGAACATCGTCCCAGATGCGCGAGGTACGCGCATCGTCGATACCTTGGGCGTGCAGCAGCTCGCGCGCTCTGGCCTGACAGTCGCGCACGCGTTCGACCGCGTGCGGCGGCGGACCGAAGCCGGCGCGCAGCACATAGCGCGCACTCACATAAAGGTCGGCGAGCAGGCGATCCTTCCAGGAATTCCACAGTTTCGCGCTGGTGCCGGCAATGTCGGCGACCGTGAGCAGGTACAGGTAATCAAGCCGCTCCCAGTCGCCGACGTGTGCGGCGAAGCGGCGCACGACGTCCGGATCGGTAATGTCCTGGCGCTGCGCGGTGACGCTCATCGACAAGTGCCAGCGCACCAGCCAGGCAACGAGATCGGCGTCGGCGTCGCTCAGCTGCAGGCGCGCACAGAATTCGCGCGCCTCGTCCTCGCCGAGCTCGGAATGATCGCCGCCGCGACCCTTGGCGATGTCGTGGAACAGCGCGGCGAGCAACAGCAGCTCTGGCCGCAGCAGGCGTGACCACAGTTCGTGCGCCAGCGCGAATTCGCGACTGCAGTCGGCGTCGGCGAAGCGCGCGACGTTGCGCAGCACGCGGATCGTGTGCTCGTCGACGGTATACATGTGGAAAAGATCGTATTGCATGCGTCCGACCACGCGCGCGAACGCGGGCAGGTAGCGCGCGAGCACGCCGCAGCGGTTCATGCGCGCGAGCGCCTCTACGGCCGGCGCACCCTTGCGCAGCAAACGCAGGAACGCGGCGTTGACGTCGGCGTCGTTGGCGAGGTTCGCGCCATCGGCGGCGAGTGCCTCGTCGAGACGGCGCGCGAAATCCGCGCGCAGGCCCTTGAGCTGCGGATGCTCGATCCAGACCCTGAAAAGGTCGATGATCGCGGCGTGACGCGAGCGCAGCAATTCGGGCGGATCGCAATCCAGGCGACCGCCGACTGCGACGAAATCGATCGACAGCCGTTGCGGCGCCGACGGTCGCGCATCGAGCGCTTCTTCGCACCGCTGCAGGAAACGCTCGGTGAGGCGCTCGTTCGCGATCGCCGCGCGGTAGTAATCCTGCATGAACTGCTCGACGGCGAGATTCTGCTGGTGTTCGTCGGCAAAGCCGAACTGCAGCGCTAGCGTGCGCTGGAAATCGAACAGCAGGCGCTCTTCCGGACGGCCGGCGACGAGATGCAGCGCGAAGCGGATGCGCGACAATGTCGCTTCGCCGTGCTCCGCGGCCGCCGCCTCGCACGCCGACAGGATGCCGCGCTCGGCCAGCGCAGCGAAAGTCGGCGCGGCGAACAATCGTCGGCCCAACCAGCGCACGAGTTGCAACGCGCGCAGGCCGCCGGGTCCGTCTTTCAGATTGGGTTCGAGGTTGTAGGCGGTGTCGTTGAAGCGCGCGTGGCGGCTCTGGCGATCGGCGATCTTGGCGGCAAGATATTGCGGCGCAGGCCAGATGGTCGCGTCGGCTAGCAGCGCTGCCAGATCGGCGTCGAGCGTCGCCCCGCCGGCGATGCGGCGCGCGTCGAGCAGACTCGTGTAGACCGTCGCGTCTCCGGCTGCAATCGTGCGGCATTCATCCAGCGTACGCAGCGCGTGGCCCGGTTTCAGGCCAACATCCCACAGGCAGGTGAAGAACGATTCCAGCGCGCGTTGAGCCGGCGGCGATGGTGCCCGTTCGCTGAGCGCGAGCAGATCGACGTCGGAATGCGGAAACAGTTCACCGCGGCCGAAGCCGCCGGCGGCGAACAAGGAGAGCTCGGGTGATTCGCCGACGCACGCACCCCACACGTGGATGACGATGCGCTCGACCGCCCGCGCGCGCGCGCGCGCGAGCACATCGACGGGCGCGGCGGCAAGGAAGGCATCGACGAGCTGGCGGTCGCTATCGCCGAGCAGCTGGCGCAGCGCCAGGCGCGCTTCGCTGGAAACACCGCTGCGCGGAATCGCCGCGGGCAGGCGCGGGAGGGACAAAGCGAACGCGGCAGGCGCAGCGTTCATTGCACGCTTAGGCCGGTTTCGGCCAAGGCGTCAATATTTCGAAACCGGTGTCGGTCACGGCGATGGTGTGTTCCCATTGCGCCGACAGCGAATGATCGCGCGTGACGACGGTCCAACCGTCAGGCAACAGCCGCGTCTGCGGCTTGCCGGCATTGACCATCGGCTCGACCGTGAACGTCATGCCTTTTTCCAGACGCAAGCCGGCACCACGCTGGCCGTAGTGCAGCACCTGCGGATCTTCGTGATAAATCGTGCCGATACCGTGGCCGCAATATTCGCGCACCACGGAAAAACGTTCCGCCTCGACGTGCTGCTGGATGGCATGACCGATATCGCCGAGCGTCGCCCCCGGGCGCACCTGCTCGATGCCCTTGAGCATTGCTTCGTAGGCAGTCTGGCATAGCCGCTTGGCCAACACCGACGGCTCACCGACGTAATACATGCGGCTGGTGTCGCCGTGCCAGCCATCCTTGATCACGGTGACATCGATATTGACGATATCGCCGTCCTTCAACAGCTTGCCCGGACTGGGTATGCCATGGCAGATCACGTTGTTGACCGACGTGCACACGGTTTTCGGAAAACCCTTGTAGCCGACGTTTGCTGGAATCGCCTTCTGCACTTTGACGATGTGGTCGTAGGCGATCTGATCCAGATCCTCGGTCGTCACACCCGGCTTGACGTGCGGCACGAGCAGTTCCAGCACCTCCGCGGCTAGGCGTCCGGCAACGCGCATCTGTTCTATCTGCTCGGGGGTTTTGATGGTGACGGACATTTCGCTGCGACTGGATGGGGAGCCTTAAGTTTAGCGAAGTGGTGCCGGCAACGCCCGCGCGCAAGCACGAAACCGCGCAATTGCCGCGATTCTTTCTCACGCCGCGCGCCTGCGGTAAAGTAAAAACCCCGACCTCGGCATGGAGAGAGCCATGAGAATCGGCGTGTCTCTTGCAACCTTGCTGGTATTCGTATTCGCCGCCCCCCTGCACGCGCAGGTGTGCGGCAATGCCGTGCGCGAGCCGCCCGAGCAGTGCGACGACGGCAATACCCTCAACCTGGATGGCTGCAGCGCTACCTGCACCTTCGAGCAGGTGCAGCGCGTCAATCAGCTGAAAATGCAATTCGCCACGAGCGTGGCGTGTACGGCCAATGCACTCGGCGGCGCCTTCGACAGCCTCGCCCAGCCGCAATTGCAATCAGCAATCGATGCCAGCGTGGCGGATGGTTCGACCTCGGCATTGCTGTATTTCCTAGACTTGACCGATCTTTCGGGGACGTCCGCGCCGAGCGTGACGCTAGGCCTGCTCAATGGCGGCCCATTGTCGACGGCTGGCTACGACGGCACGAACGACGTCGACTGGTGGTACCTGACTGACCCGAGCCAGATCGACGCCATGCGACTGCCACTGAACCTGATGAGCGGCAGCATCGCCGCCAAGGTGCTCGACGGCGGCCCCGGCGCGTTCGGCTTGAACACGAACCTCGGCGGTACGCCGACGACACTGCACCTGTCATCGCTGACGATAAACGCCGCTATCGGTGCCAGCTCGCAGCCGCTGAGCTACGACGGCAGCGCCAGCCGCGGCCACCTGCCGGACGAGCATCTGGACCCGGCACTGACGAGCTTCGAAACCGCAGGCAACCCGGCCAGCCCCGGCGGCACGCTCTGCGGCAACGTCAGTGCGGCGTCGCTGGCGAATACCGCGCTGCCCGATGCTTTCATTGCGGGAGGGAGCAATGCTTGCGACCAGGGCTACTCGATCGCGAATTCCACACTGGATATGCTCGTTGGCGGATGCACGCTCATTGGGTTTTTGACCGTGGTGCAGCCGACTCAGCCCGACCGCAGCGATCCCGCTGCGCCGCCGGCCGGCGGCGGCGGGCCGTACAAGCTGAGTGCATCGACAGCGAGCCATGTCGTCGACACCTGCAAGGACAAGAACAACGCCACCGTGCCGCTGGCAACCTGCCTCAACGCCGCCGCGTACTCGGCGTTCTTCAAGTTCTCGAGCGATCGCGTCATATTCCGGTACGAATTCAACGACGCGATTTTCCAGGACGGTTTCGAATAGCGGGTCCACAGCCAGCGCGCCCACCGCGTAATTGCGCGCAAACCGCTGATCGGGCTATAATTCCGCGGTTCCCCGTCGTGGGGAGCAAATCCGCACACGTCTCGATACCCGTTGTCGGGGTGCTTCGGACAGGCGCTACGCCGCTTGTACCAGAGGTCGCCAACGCTGGGGACGTGGAGGTCTAACCCCGGGCTCGTCGCGCAAAGGTCGCGGCCTCGCCCTTATTTGGAGTTTCATCATGTCTCAAGTCACGATGCGCCAGATGCTAGAAGCTGGCGTGCACTTCGGTCACCAGACCCGCTATTGGAATCCGCGCATGGCGCCGTATATTTTCGGCGCACGCGGCAAGATCCACATCATCAATCTGGAAAAGACGCTGCCGCTGTTCACCGACGCCACGAATTTCGTGTCCGGTCTGGCGCAGAAGCGCGGCACCATCCTGTTCGTCGGCACCAAGCGCTCGGCGCGCGATGCGATCAAGGACGAAGCCGTGCGTTGCAGCATGCCCTACATCAGCCAGCGTTGGCTCGGTGGCATGCTGACGAATTTCCGTACCGTCAAGCAGTCGGTGTCGCGCCTGAAGGAAATCGAGACGATGGCCGTCGACGGCAGTTTCGAAAAGCTGGTCAAGCACGAAGTCATGGGCCTGTTGCGCGAAAAGGAAAAGCTCGACAAGTCGCTCGGCGGCATCAAGAACATGCAGGCGCTGCCCGACGCGTTGTTCGTGATCGATATCGGTCATGAGAACATCGCCGTGCTGGAAGCCAAGAAGCTCGGCATTCCGGTCGTGGCCGTGGTCGACACGAATTACGACCCGAGCCTCGTCGATTACGCGATTCCGGGCAACGACGACGCAATCCGCGCCGTGCAGCTGTACACGCGTGCGATCGCCGACGCCGTGCTCGAAGGCAAGGCTGCCGCGCCGATGGTTGCTGCCTCGAAAGACGAGTTCGTCGAACTCGACGCCGCCGGCAATCCGGTGCCGAAGGAAGCGCGCGAACCGCGTGACCGTGACGACCGCCGCAACAAGCCGGCGCCGCGCGGCAAACCAGCGCCGAGGAAAGCTCCGACCGCCGCCCGCCGGGGCCCGCCGCCGGCGAAGAAGGTCGCTGAGACCGGTGTGGCACGCGCCGAGGCCGAAGTCGCCGCGAACGAAGCGACCGACAAGGACGCGGCGGTTTAATCGGCCAATGCTGCAGGAACCCTGCCGTCATGCCGATGTCGCATGACGGCACGATTATTTGAAATCCACACGACGCGGACCCATATTCCGCGTCTCAAAAGCACGAGGTTCACCATGGAAATTACCGCCAGCATGGTCAAGGAGCTGCGCGAGCGCTCCGGCGCCGGCATGATGGAGTGCAAGAAGGCGCTCACCGAAAACGCCGGCAACATCGACACCGCGATCGAGTGGCTGCGCAAGCAGGGCTTGGCCAAGGCCGACAAGAAAGCCAGCCGCGTCGCCGCGGAAGGCCGCATCGTGCTCGCCCAGGGCCAGAACGGCTCGGCGGGTCACGCCGTGATGGTCGAAGTCAACTCGGAAACCGATTTCGTCGCCAAGGACGAAAACTTCATCAAGTTCTCCGATGAAGTGGCCAAGACGGCGCTGAACTCCGCTGCGACCGACGTCGACACCCTGAAGGCGACGAAGACTTCCTACGGCCCGAGCGTCGAGGAAGCACGCCAGTGGCTCGTCGCCAAGGTCGGCGAGAACGTGCAAGTGCGCCGGCTCGTACGCATCGACGGCAACCACCGCGTCGGCGCCTACGTGCATGGCGGTCGCATCGGTGTGCTCGTGGAAATGAAAGGCGGGTCGGACGACCTCGCCCGCGGCGTCGCCATGCACATCGCGGCGATGAACCCGCCGTACGTCTCGCCGGACCACGTACCGGCCGAGATCGTGACCAAGGAAAAGGAAATCGCGCTGGCGCAGATGAATGACAAGGATCGCGCCAAGCCGGCCGAGATCCAGGAAAAGATGATCAGCGGCAAGATCCGCAAGACGCTCGCCGAGTTGTCGCTGACCGGCCAGCCGTACGTACTCGACACCAACGTCTCGGTTGCCGATGCGCTGAAAAAGGAAGGCGCCGAAGTGCTCGCGTTCCACCGCATCGCGGTCGGCGAAGGCATCGAGAAGGTCAAGGAAGATTACGCCGCGGAAGTGATGAAGCAGGCGGGACTGGCTCCCAAGGACGAAGCGCCAAAAGGCGATGAGCCGAGACACTGAGCACGGTCTGCAATGAGCAAATGAAAAACCCGCGGCCCACCGCGGGTTTTTTGTTGCTGGCTGCTTGGTCTGGGCAAACCGGCGCCGCATAATCGCGCTGCGCTCGCTTGAGGAACCGCAGCTTGCCCGCCAAGTTCGACAATATTCTGGGGACGATCGGCAACACCCCGCTGGTGCGACTGAGCAAGCTCGCGCCGGCGCACGTGAATCTGTTCGTCAAGGTCGAAGCGTTCAACCCGATGGGCTCGGTCAAGGATCGGCTTGCGCTCGGCATCATCGAAGACGCCGAACGCCGCGGCACACTGCGGCCGGGACAAACGGTGATAGAGGCAACGAGCGGTAACACCGGCATCGGTCTGGCCATGGTCTGCGCGGTAAAGGGTTATCCGCTCGTGGTGACGATGGCGGAAAACTTCAGCATCGAGCGGCGCAAGATGATGCGCTTTCTAGGCGTCAAAGTGGTGCTGACTCCGGCAGCGCTCAAGGGCAGCGGCATGCTGGCCAAAGCCGTCGAGCTGGCGCAGAAGCACGATTGGTTCCTGTGCCGCCAATTCGAAAATGAAGCGAACGCCGATATCCATTCGCGCACGACCGCACAGGAAATTCTTGCCGCGTTCGAGAACGAACGGCTCGACTATTGGGTCACCGGCTGCGGCACTGGCGGCACGCTCAAGGGCGTCGCGCGCGTGCTCAAGGCGCAGCGACCGCAGACCACGATCGTCGCATGCGAACCGGACAACTCGCCGACACTCGGCAGCGGCATCGCGCAGGCGCGTGACACCAACGGCACGCCACTCGACAGCCATCCGAGTTTTCGCCCACACCTGATGCAGGGCTGGACGCCGGATTTCATTCCGAAGTTGACCGAGGATGCGGTCGCGCTGAAGTTGATCGACAAGATCGTACCGATAAACGGCGCCGACGCGCTGCGTTGCGCGCGCGAGTTGGCGCGCGTCGAGGGCATCTTTACCGGCATTTCGGCTGGCGCCACATTGGCCGGCGCGCTGCACGTGGCAGCATCCGCTCCAGCAGGTGCGAATATCGTCTGCATGTTGCCCGATACCGGCGAACGCTACCTCACGACGCCGCTGTTCGAAGGTGTCGGTGCCGACATGACGGCCGAAGAACTCGAGATCTCGCGCTCTACACCGAGCGCGCGCTTCGATGCGCCGGCGCCCGCAGCGCCGACATCAAGCGTCCAACCTGCGGCCGTAGCGGGCAATCCCGTCGCGTCGGCCGAGATTGTCGATTTCGTCACGCGCGTGCTCGGCGATGCCGAGCAGCCGCTCGTGCTGTTCGCCTTGGAGTGGTGCGAGTTCTGCTGGGCGGTGCGCAAGCTATTTGCGGCTTGTCGAATCCCGTATCGGTCGATTGATCTGGATTCAACGGCCTATCAACGCGACGATCGCGGCGGACAGATCCGCGCCGTGCTGCGTGAGCGCAGCGGCAGCAAGACCATCCCGCAGGTTTATGTCGGCGGCGAATTCATCGGCGGCGCCACCGAGACCTTCGACGCATTCAAGGACGGACGTCTGCAGAAGTTGTTGCTGGATAGCGGCGTCGCTTTTGATGCGAGCGTCCACATCGATCCGTACAGCATGCTGCCCGGCTGGCTGCATCCGCGGTAATCGGAAGTTGGTGGGCGCGGCAACCTATTTGCTCGGCGGCGGCAATATTGACAGCCCTTCTTTCGCGAGCGCCGCCGGCAGCGCCGTGCGCATCTGCGCAATCTGCTCGCGATGTTCGGCGAAGTGCTTCACGACGCGTGCATCAGCGGCCAGCCCTAGCATGCGCGCACTACCTTCGCGCAGCGGCAGATTGCTCGCGGCGGCATCGCGCGGCAGGTAATACGCGATGATCGCTTCCGCGTCATTGCGCAACTCCGCGGCGATGCCTTGCCAGTCGTCCTGGCTTTCCCAATTCGCACCGTGGATCTGAGCGAAGATTGCGCGCAGCTGGTCGCGACGCGACGCATCGGCCGCGCTGGCGTTGAAGACGCAGCGGCGCAGGTCGGCAAGTTCGCGCAGCTTGACCACAGGCGATGCCGCGGCGCCCACCCATTCCTTGAAACCAGCCGACGTCAACTCACGCGGCAGGACATGCGCATCGACGAGCGCTGCGCGCATCTGCGGCGTACGCCCGAGTTCGTCGGCGGCCAGGCAGCCCCACGTGATCGCATTGGCCCAGTAATCGTGATGCTCCTCGGCACGACGCGGAATCAGCTCGATAGCTTTCGCAAACGCCGAAGCGCGATCGTCGCGTGCATAGCGCAGCCCGATCTCGCTGCTGGCCGCGAGCAGATTGCCGGGTTTGCGTCGCGAGGATTCCGCCAACCACGCATCGGCAGCCGCCGCCTCGCCGAGCTCATTGAGGATGATCGCCAGATCCGCCGGCCCTTCCGGATCTACCGGGTCGTACGGATTCTGCTGCAGTTCCCATGTTACCGCCTGCACAAAGTCGCCGCGCGCGTAGGCAATGCGCCCGAGCATCCAGTAGTTCGACGAATTGTGTGGATTCAGTTGCAGCGCATGCAGCACCGCCGTCTGCGCTTCGTCGAGACGATTGAGTGCGAGCAGCCGGATCGCGCGCAGACGCAGGGCGTTGTCGTTGAGCGGATTGAGCGCAAGCACCTGATTCATTTCCTTGAGCGACGCCCGTGTGTCGCCTTGGAACACGTAGATATCGGCGAGAATTTGGTGCGTGCGCACGTCGCCCGGCGCGGCGGCGACGCCGCGCTGCCCGAACTGCACGGCCAGCACATGCTCGCCGCGCTCCTGGGCGATTTCGCCGCGATAAGCGAGCAGCCGGGCATTGGCGGAATCGATCGCTTCGACGCGCGCGAGCAGCGGCGCGGCGCGCTCGCGATAATCCGCCGGCGCGATCTCGCCGGTCTGCGCCATCGCATACCATGCGCCAACGAGCGCGAGCATGGCGTCGACGTAATTTGGATCGCGCGCCAGCGCTTGCTGCAGCAGGGTTTCGGCTTGTCGATACGAATCGAAACTGTTGAGCTCGACCTGCGGCAGCGCGCGCGTATAGGCGTCATACGCGGCGAGATCTTTGGTGCCGCCCTTGGCGAGTATCTCCTTGGTCTGCGGCAACAACTCGCCGACCAGCGCCGTCGTCACAGAACCGGCGATTTCATCCTGGATAGCGAACAGATCGGACGCTTTGCGATCGTAGTGCATGGACCACAGATGGCTACCGTCGACCGCGCGCACCAGCTGCGCGGTGATGCGCAATGTGCCGCCGGCCTGCTGCACGCTGCCTTCGACGAGGCTGGCGACGCCGAGCTGTGCGCCGATCTTGCGCACATCGGTGTTGGTGCCCTTGAAACTGAAAGACGAGGTACGCGCCGCCACTTTCAGTTGCGGCACCTGCGCCAGACGATCGAGCAGCGTCTCGGTCATCCCGTCGGAAAAATATTCGTTGCTCTTGTCGCCTGACATGTTGACGAAGGGCAGCACCGCCGTGGACCACGGCCCAAGCGGCGCTTCCGCTGCGGCCGATTTTGCCGCGCGCGACTCCGCCGGAGCGAAGTACCACAGCGCCGCGCCGCCGAGCGCAAGTAGCAACGCCAGAATCGAAAGCTCCATGCCGGTTGCGCGTTGCGCGCCTTTCTCGCCGTGGTACCAGGCGAGCACGAGGGCGACGAAAAATCCGACCGCGAGCGCAATCGTGATCCCGCGGCGCACGCTCTCCGGCCAGCCGAACTGCTGACCAATGATGTCGAGACCCTGCAGCAGCGCGAACGCACCCGCAATGTAGGCCAGCGCCCATTGCACGAGCTTGCGTTCCTTCAGGCGCTTGAGGAATTCGTCCACGTTAGGATTGTTGCTGCTCCGGCGTCTGGAAGTGTACCCGTTGTGCGGCGGCAACTTGCAAGTGTCGCGATCGCCTTCAATCACCCGCCACTTCGCGCGCTTGCATCCAATGATAAGCCGGCTTGCCGTCGAGCATTTCTCCGTCCAAGCGAAATGCATACGACTTGCCGAGTGCGGTTTCCGCCGAGCGGGCCAACAGCCGCGTAGGTGAATGCACGGCCAGAAGAACTCGCCCTGGTTTGTCGAAACGCGCGCCGGGCTTCTGGACGTCGGTAATGTCGACCGTGACCAGCCAGCGCGCATCGCTTTCTGCCGCGGCAACATTCGCGGCGCGCGCGCCGAGCATTTCGATCGACCGGACGCTCGCGACGAAGCGTGCCGCAAGCGCTGCATTGCTCCGCGCGCGCACTGCAGACGCCAGCTGACGATAGTCCGCAGTCGACCTCACCGATTGCAGATCCTCGCTGGCTTCGATTTGTTCGAGCAGCGCGGCGTCATAGCTGACAGCTTGTGCCAATGCGCTGATCGATTCGGATATCCGGTCTTGCTGCGCCCGAATGCGTGCCATTTCGAAGTTTGCGCGCGCGATGGACGCCGCCGGCGGCCGCCAAGCGTCCCCGAGGACATGCTCTCTGGCATTGAGGAACGCCAGTGCTGCACCGACGGTTTTCTCCGCTTCGTCCAGCTTGCCGGTGTTTCTCAGCGCTGCGGCCAGATCAACGCGCGTAAGCGCGCGACCGTAGGCGCTGCTGTCTTTGGAATCGAGCAGGTCTGCGTGGTATTCCTCGATCGCTTCCGGCCAGCGCTTCTGCTCGGCGAGAATTTGTCCGAGTCCGTGATGTACGAGGTTGCCGGCGCGAGGTTGCCGCTTCAGGATCGTGCGGTATTCCGCTTCGGCGGCGTCGAGCTGCTGCCGCTCACGGTAGATCGCAGCGAGATTGACGCGCGCGTAGGTCAAATCCGGATCGATCGCGAGCGCTTCGAGATAGGCAGACTTTGCCGCATCCGCGTCGCCTCTTTCGCCATACACCACGCCAAGCGACCAATGCACTCGGGCCAATCGCGGATTGAGCGTCAGCGCTTTTTTCCACAACAGTACGGCGTCGCCTGCGCGATGATTGGCGTACAAAAGATCCGCCAGCTTGACCTGAGCCTCGGCATTGCCGGGCTCGCGCTGCACGATCGCTTCGTACCGGGAAATCTCATTCTGGTTCGCATCTGTCGCCAACTCCGAGGCATAAGCGGTCACTGCGATCAGCCAGGCACTGACGAGGCACAATACCGCCATGCGGCTGAAGTTGTGGCGGCGTAATTCGGGAAGCAGGTTCATCTTCAGGTCGAGTGTAGCGTTTGCGGGGGATCAAACTGCAAGTGTGAAGAACGGGCGGCCTGCATTTCGCCTGCATTCGAACTCGTTTTCGACCTAAGCTGCGAAGATCCTTGGCACTGCGCGTCTATCGAGGAATCCATCATGACCCATCGTGGAATATTGCTTGTTCTGCCGCTTATGCTCGTTGCCGGTTGCGACGCCATTTTCGGTGGCCCGTTCCGTACTCCGTGGCATGCCGAGTCGCTGGCATCCGGCAACACGATCAAGGTCACGTCATTCAATCTCGTCTGGGGCGCCGAACACGACGAGCACGCGCTCGGCAAGGACTGCTTCGCAATCGAATACGTAACCTCGTATCCCGACGCCGATGCCAAGCAGCGCGAAGCCGAAGCAGCCGAGGCGTTCGAACTCGTGCGCCCGGCCTCCGAACAGTGGGGATTTCGCGAGGCCACGGTGGCCGCCATCCCGACGCTCGAACACAGGGGACTTTACGATCTTTACTGGTACCAGCGGCAAGCCGACGGCCACTGGTCACAGAAGGTTATCGTCAGAAAAGGTGAATGGTTGAAAGACTCCTTGTCTGCCACGCCGCAGTAGGAATTCCCTCGCCAAAAAATTCTGCGCCTGTTTCAGTGCGCAGGCGCCGCGGCGTAGCGCGGCAGGAATTGCCGCTCCACCGCATCGGCCAGTTGATCCGGCGGCAGCAGGCCCTGGGCGAGAATGAAATCGTTAAGGGCCTTCAGATCGAACTTCTTGCCTGCGACAATTTCGACGTGTTCACGCAATTGCAGAAGATGCGTGTAACCGTAGAAGTAAGCAGTTGCCTGCCCCGGCGAGCGGAATGTGAAGCGGTCGAGCTCTTCCTTGGCGAATGCCTCGGACAGGCCGACATCGTTGACCATGATCTCGTGCGCGCGCTCGTAGCTGATCTCGCCGAGATTGAGCATCGGGTCGAGCATCGCGCGCGCGGCGCGCTGCAGGCGTAGCTGCAAGGCGATCATCTGACCGTCGGCGGGTTCGTACGGCACCATCATGAATTCGGCATACAGCGCCCAGCCTTCGACATTGACGCTGTTGAACGCGAACAGCGAGCGCGCCAGCGATACGCCGTGTTCGACCATCGCCGAGAATTGCAATTCGTGACCCGGGCGTCCTTCGTGCGCCGTCAACGTCCATGCGCAGGCTTCGCAAGTGAAGTCGTCGTACACCGCTGACTTGTCGCCGGACTTGCCGGGATTGCCGAGCGGCAGGATGAAACTGCCGCGTTCGCCGTGATTGTTCAGCAACGGCGGCGGCATCATATGCGGCGCTGGCTGCTGCGCGGTCTCCGCTTCCGAGGCCAGGCGCATGATCATCTCGCGCTGCGGCAGGCTGACGATGGCGTGCTCGCGGATGATCGCTTCAATCTTGCCGATCACCCCGTGGTAGTACGGCTCGATCGAATCCTTGCCGAGCTGTTTCTTTTTCAATTCCTTGAGCACATCGCGATAATCCGTGACATTGCTGCCGATCGCCTTGGCGACGGTCGGCGCGAGCATCTGCATCTGGGCGCGCGTCTCGACGAACTCGAGTTGCGCCCTGCGCACCAGCTCATGCGGATCGATATCGATGCCGACGTTCTTGAGATTGTTCGCATACAGCTCCGCCGGCAGCCGGAAATCGCTACGCGTGTGCGGCAGCACGGTCGCCTTCACCCAGGCGTCGTGCTCCTGCAACTGTTTCTGCAGCGCGTCGATCGCCGCATCGGCGCCGTCGATCTTGAACTTTGCGTAAAGTTCGCGCACGCCGCTCGCATAACTCTCGCTGTTGGCCACATGCTGCTCGACTTCATCCTTGAACGGACCGAGCAGGTGCTTGTCGGCCAGCTTCTCCTCGAACAGCGCTTCGGCCAGTTTCGTCACCGGCGTGCAGCCTTCGGTCATGCCGACGTAGCATTTCAGACGCACCAGCGCTTTCGCGCGGCGCTCGGCTGCGATCTGATCCTGCAGCAGCAGGAACTCGCCCTCAAAGATCAATTGGCCGACATCACGGTACGGCAACAGATATTTTTCGTCGAGCTTGCTGGTTTCGATACGGCGCTCGGCCGATTTGATCAGGATCGCCAGATCCTGTTTGACGTCCGCATCTTTTTCGCCGTCGAGCTTCTTTTGCAGCTCCATGCGCGCCGCTTCCAGCGCAGCGCGTTCGCGCTGCTCGACGCCCGGTTTGAGGTCGGCGGATTTTTCATCATAGCCGGGCAGGCCGACATAAGAGGCGTACTCCGGCGCGAATTGCGCGATCGCCTTGAGCAGGGCTTGCGCATCCTCGTTGCTTTTGGCGACCCAGGCCGGCGTTGCACTCGCAGGTGCGGAGGGTGGCGCAGTCACAGCCGACGCCGTGGTCAGCGCAAATGCACAAGCGGTAACGAGCAATAGCTGTTTGAACATGCGAATCCCTCCGTCAATGCCCTCGGCGGGAGTGTAAACGCGAAACAGATGTCTTTTGCGCTAAGGCTGGCTTCCGGCAATGTAAAAGTTCGTTTGCATTCCTGCCATTCTGCCGTCCTCTTCAGACAAATCCATTGCGCCTTGCATTTACCTATTATCATGGTTGCGGGGAACGCATCCGGCTGTATTCCAGGATGCAGCACCCATCATTTGCCTGGCTGCCTTGAAATGAAACGGGTCTGTATCCTTTTCGCCGTACTGTGCCTTTCGCTGTCGTTGCGCGCCCACGCCAGCAACAGCGCGCAAGTCATGGCGGATGCGTGCGCCACCAACGATCCGGGAATATTGCGTCTGTTCGACGCGACGGCGTTCATGCTGAATCGCAATGCCCAGCAGGTCGTCGAGAATTCCGATCACACCTATGCGATGGTGCCGATGAGCACCTACACCGTTTCGCCGTACGGCCAACCGCTGGATCCAGCCTCTGCCTACTACGGCCTGCCGCAAGCGCCGACCGGCCGCACTGCCGTACTGATATCGAACAACACTCTGTTGACCGTCGCCCATACGGACCCATTCGCCTACACGACCTACATCTACATTTTTGGACTGCGCGCGCAAAATATCGGCGGAGTTTGCCAATACCCTGATCCCGCGCATATCCCGGCGGAAAACGTGTATTTCGCATCGAAGGATAGCGCTGGCACGTACAACGGCATCGTGTTGAACTCGCGCTCGACGACCCCCGGCGACTATGTCGTCATCACGTTGGACCGGCCGGTCGTCGGCAGGACACCATTGGCTGTGCGCAAGAGCGGCTTCGCCTCGGCACAGGCGCGCTTCGCTGGCGTGTCCTTCAGTCAACGGCTTATTCCGGCCAAGGCGGATCTGGCGATTCAGCACTCCAGCGAGAATTCGCCCAACGGCGTACACATCGCAAATACGTCGATGATGCCCGGCGCCTCGGGTTCGCCAATCTACAATTTGGACGAGGGCGTCGTCGAAGTACTAGGCGCAGTCATCAACTCGTGCGCGTACTTTGCCAGCCAACCGAGCGGGCTATACCTGTTGGAAGAAAATTGCCCGGGCAGCTTCATGTCTGTCAACGGACCGGTGACCGCGATATCGACACTCCCTGGTTTTCATGATGCCGATCTGATCTTCCGGGCGGCGTTCCAGTGAGGTTCTGCAGGTCAGCAACAGCCTATTGATCTCGAAGACAATGGTCATTGTCGACCCCAATCACGTTCGCGATAATGCGCTCATGCACAGGCCTACTCGAATCGCGCGGCGCGCGCTAGCTGCTTTTGCTCTGCTCACTTGCCTCTCGGCAAACGCCACTATTCCGGCGAGCGAGGCGCAGACGCTGACCGACTTGTACAACGCCACGAACGGCGGTAGTTGGACGAACCAGACGAACTGGCTCACGGCCGGTGCCGAATGCCAGTGGTACGGCGTCACCTGCGACGCCGGCGAAACGCATGTTATCGGCCTCGTTCTCTCATCGAACAAGCTGAGCGGCCCATTGCCGGATCTGTCGCCGCTGACCACGCTGCAGGCGCTCAATCTCAGCTTCAACTCCACGCTGACCGGCACGGCCGCCGCGATTACGAATCTGGGGGAGCTGCGTACGCTGACGCTCACCGTGTGTGGGTTTACCGGCACGTTCCCGGCATTGAGTGTGTTTCCGCACCTGCAGACTGTGACGATCAGCAACACCCAGTTCAGCGGCGCGCTGCCCGATCCGAGCGGTCTGCAGGAGCTGACCGCATACTCCATCAGCACGACTGCGTTTAGCGGCACGATTCCGACCATCACCAACGTGCCGATGCTCACGACGTTCCTGGTGCCGGCGAATCAGCTCGTCGGACCGTTGCCTTCGTTTGCCGGGCTCGCCAGTTTGCAGCACCTGTCCATCGCCAACAATCCGCTCGACGTTCCGCTGCCGGATCTGAGCGGTCTCACGTCGCTGCAGGATTTCCTCGCCGCAAGCATCGGCGCAAGCGGCTCGATTCCGGCGATGACCAATCTGCCGAACCTCAACACGTACGACGTCAGCCACAACCAACTGACCGGCGGATTTCCGGTTCTCAACGGCGGCTTCCATCCTGCCAACGTTTCTGTCAACGACAACCAGCTCAGCGGATCTGTGCCGAATTTCAGCTCGCTCGCCTTCGGCTCGCTCAAAGCGTACAACAACCTGCTCAGTGGTCCGCTGCCGCCGTTTCCTGGCGGCGGCCTGAGTTATCTGGATCTGCACAATAACCAGTTCACCGGCTCCGTTGCGGCCTGGAACGGCACCCAGTGGTGGTATATCGACCTGTCCGACAACCTGCTCGACGGCACCGTGCCATCTCTGCAACCGTTGACGAGCCTGCAGCAATTCATTGCTGCGCACAACCAGTTGATTGGCACGGCGCCGGCGCTGCCGCCGAACGTCGAGTTCGAGCTTTACGACATCTCGTACAACGCCTTCACGGGTCCGCTGCCCGTGCTGCCCGCCACCAACACGCTCGTACGTTTCCGCGTCGAGCACAACGAGCTGAGCGGACCCGTGCCGGACATCGCCGGAACGCTGATTCGGGACTATCAAGAGTCTGCGCTATGTCCGAACCATCTCGATCCGCACACGACCACGCAGACACTGCTGGATTGGAACCATGCCGCGAATCTGTTTTTTCCGTTCACGCCGAACTGGTACGACGGCTGCGACGATTGGATTTACGTGCACGGTTTTGAGTAACTCGCGCTAGTTGCTGCACCCGCTCCACCAACATGGGTTGGCATCAATAAACCCGATCAGCGCGTTTTGCTTGGGTGTGCTCTGCTGGTCGAGGAATTCGACTGCGCCCCAGCTGCCGAACTTGCTGTAGCCGCTGGAGGCGGCGAACTGCATGAACAGCTCGCCGCCATCGGCCTTCCACTGATCCAGGTACGTCGTGTAGGCGCTGCCCATGCGCGCATCGCGGTTGGCAGCGGTGAACAGTGCGGTGATCGTGTTGTTGTTTTCCACTCCCAAAATGCCGACCAGATGCTGGCCGCCTTCGTAGCTCACAAGATGCAGGCCTCGCGCTGTCGCTGCGGTGCGCTGCGCCTGTATCCATGGATGCGTTTGGGCGATCGCACCGCCGCTCGGGCCGCCACCGATCTGTCCACCGCTGTTCAATTCAGTGAATAGCGTGTCGAGATTCCAGCTCTGCACGGTCGACACGCTGCTGGGCCCGTCGAGGTAGCCGCCGAAGTACGGTGCGATCGCCACCGCACCGAGCTGATGACCGAAGCAGGGGTTGCCCGCGGTCCAGAAAGGACAATCGGCGGCCAGCGTCTGCGTGTAATCGTTCGCGGCCTGCGCGCCGAGCACACAGGTGACACGCGCCGCGTCGGTGCCGAATGCGCTTTTCCACAGATCGCACATCTGCGCCGTACGCTTGCCAAACCAGTTCAAGCGGCGATCGAAGGCCGAGCCTTGTGCGCCGAACTCGGAATTGCCCTGCGCTTCGACGAACGTGCCTTGCGTGAACTGGCCATTCCAGACTTCGTTAGAATATTCGACGTATACCTCGAGATCGTGGCGCAGCAACTGCTTCACCGTCAGCGCAAACTGAGTGATGTAATCGTCCGTGGCCAGGTGCGGCATGTTGAACCATGGATCGGTGTCGCTGCGATTCGCGAGCTCGATCATCGCCTCGAGCGGCACGCCGCGCACGGTCCAGCGTGCATCGCTGAGCTTGGGGCGGTCGACGAAATCCTGCTGCGTGGAATTGTTCGTGCGCATCCAGTCCATGAAGCGCAGCACCTTGTAGCGCCGGATTAGCGTGAGGAAGTCCGGATGAAACAGCTGCGACGGACCGGTGTGCTCGTCGAAGCCCGGCATCCACACATGGATGTCGCGGATCGGGTCGCCCGCATCGAGCGCGTCGATGCGCAGCATCCAGCCTCCACTCGCGGCGTTGACGTTCAGTACGTCGCGCCCCGGGCTCGACAGCGGCCCATCTTTGCTCGCGGCAAAGAAATAGCTGATCGTGCCCTGCCCCTGATACGTGACGACGTATTGGCCGCTCGGGTAGTGCCCGGCAAAGTCGCCGAAGAAAAATAATGTGGCGACAGCGTTGTAACTCGGCGTCGAGCAGCCCACCTGGCCCGTTTGCGGCGTGAACGAATGCACGTAGCCGTCGGCGTCGAGGTCGAGACAGGCTTCGTCACCCGTGTCGAACACACCGCCGCCGGTCGTGTCCTGCGTGATCCAGGAGCGCGACTGTTTCATGATGTCGACGAAGTTGTAACTCGTCGAATAATCTTCCACGCCGTCGAGGTTCGTGCCGAGCGACGAAGCGAAGTTGACGGGTGGGTCGAAGCCGTTGCGCCAGACTGTGTCGAATGCCGCAGCAGGCACGGCAACTAACGCAGCAAGCAGAACAAGAGGCGCAACGACGGCTGTGTGACGAGCCATGGTGATCTCCCCAGTTCGCGAAAACCAGCGGGCGTTAGTGTACGCTTGGTTTTCTATATTGAAGTTCGACGTTCCGGGGAAATGTATGATCAAGCACTGGTCGGCGGGTCTCGTTGGCGTTGCGGTATCGCTGTTTACCAATCTTGCGACGGCGCAATGTGACGTGGAGATCGCGCGTTTCGACTATTCCGGAGCGATCCAGGGCTACGCTATCCCCTACGACGGCACGTTCTGGATCGAAGCGGCCGGCGCCGAGGGGGGACACCATACGAGCTCCACGGTCGCTCCCGGCAAAGGCGCCTACATCGGTGGGCGGTTCTCGCTGACCAGCGGCACGCAGCTGCAGATCCTCGCCGGCCAGCAACCCACAGCCACGTCGGGCAACGGTGGCGGTGGCGGCTCGTTCGTTACGCTCGCCGATAACACTCCGCTGGTGGTCGCCGGAGGCGGTGGCGGCTCGTCGCAAGGTGCCGATAGCCCGGACAAGGATGGGCAAGTCGGAACGACCGGCGGTACGGGCGCCGGCGGTGGCGGCGCGGGCGGAACCGCGGGCAGCGGCGGCAGCGTTGGAGCCAGTGGATTCCAATCCGGCGCCGGCGGCGGCTTGCTCACCAATGGTGCGGATGGCTGGACCGCCGGCACCGGCGGCACGGCGTTCGTCAATGGCGGCAATGGCGCCGCGGTCAACGCCCCCGCGAATGGCGGGTTCGGCGGTGGCGGCTCCGGAAGCGCTTATGTTGTGGGCGGCGGTGGCGGTGGCTACTCCGGCGGTGGCAGCGGCGGCAACAACGTCGCCGGCGTCGGTGGTGGCGGCGGCTCCTTCAATTCCGGAACCGACCAGAACATTTTCGCGGGCGTGAATTCCGGATCGGGTTATGTGCGCGTCTGTGCGGTCGTCGTCATCGCTCCGGTATCGCTGCCGGACGGCACCTTCGACGCGCCTTACAACCAGGCGATCACGGCTGCCGGCGGTGCCGGCCCGTACACGTTTACTGTCACGGTCGGATCGCTGCCGCCGGGCCTGAGCCTCGACAGCGACGGCACGCTTAGCGGTACGCCTACGGCAACCGGCACATACCCATTCACGGTGCAAGCGACCGACACGGGCACCGGCATGGCATCGCAGGACTACAGTTTGTCGATACAGCAAGCTGCCACCACAACGAACCTGTCGACGGCCTGCCAGACCCAATTTGTCGAGAACCAGCCGTTCACGTTTGTCGCGACCATCAGCGGTACGCCGACCGGTACCGTCGACTTCTTCAACGGGGCTACGAATGTTTGCCCCGGTGTCGCCGTGGTGTCTGCAAGCGCAAGCTGCACGGTGAACGATCTGGCCGTGCAAGGAGATGGCACCGCAAGCACGTTGACGCTCACGGCAAGCTATAGCGGTGACGCCAACTATGCAGGCAGCATCTCGCCAGACTTCAACGTGATCGTGCTTAGCGCTAAGGATGTGGTGTTCCGCGGAGGATTTGAAGCGGAATCGCTCGACTGCCCAATCGAGTGATGCAAGCAGTCGAGTACACGGAGTACGGATCGCCCGATGTAATCCGGATCAAGGAAGTCGAACAGCCCGCGCCGCTCGATGATGAAGTTCTCGTGGAAGTACTGGCGGCGTCCGTAAACGCTTACGACTGGCACTTCTTGACTGCCGATGTGTTCCTGATCCGCCTGATGAGCGGACTACGCAAACCCAGGAAGACCACGCTCGGAGCCGACATCGCTGGCAGAGTGATCGCGATCGGCAAGAACGTCACGCGGTTCCAGCCGGGCGACGCAGTATTCGGAACCGCCAAAGGCGGTACCGGCGGATTCGCCGAGTGCGCGCGTGCTCCCGAAAAAGCGTTGGAATTAAAACCGACGAACATTTCTTTTGAGGAAGCGGCCGCGGTGCCGATCGCGGGACTAACCGCCTTGCAAGGCCTTCGCGACAAGGGCTGCATCAAGCCGGGAGCGAAGGTGATGATTCACGGCGCATCCGGTGGCGTCGGCACGTTCGCGATCCAGATCGCCAAAGCGTTTGGCGCGCACGTAACGGCAGTGTGCAGTACCGCAAACGTGGAGATGGCACGCGCGCTCGGCGCCGATCATGTCATCGATTACAGACGCGAGGACTTCACCGCGGGCAGCAAGCGCTATGACCTCATCTTGGTTGCCAATGGCAACCGCTCGCTCCTTGAATACAAGCGATCGATGAACCCAAACGGCATCTGTGTGCTGGCCGGCGGGTCGGTCGGTTCGATCGGCCAGATTGTCGGCACCATGTTGCTCGCGTGGTGGATTTCAAAAACCGGTAGCAAAAAAATCTGCTCCCTCCTCGCCAGCGTCAAGCAGGAAGATTTGGCCGCGATGAAGGAGCTCCTCGAATCGGCCAAAGTCAGGCCGCTCATCGATCGACGTTACCCGTTGAAAGACGCTGCCGAAGCGCTTCGATATCTTGGACAGGGGCATGCGCGAGGCAAGGTTGTCATAACCATGGAACACGCCGCTCCAGGGTGACCCCTTTTTGCATCAACTGTGGCTACTGGAGATCATGGAGGCAGCATGGGCACGCTTGAAATGCTTGGCCAACCGAAGCAACGATAAATCCACGACTACGGATTTCCGCAATGTTCTTTGAAAGGACTCGCAACGATGCCAAAAACCATTTTCGAAGCTCTGCGCGAAAGCCACGCAATCCAGCGCTCGTTGATCAGAAGGCTTTTGAGATCCGATGTTGGACAGGCGCGCGTAACGCTGTTCACCAGCCTTAGACGCGAACTGGCAGCGCACGAAGCAGCCGAAGAGCGCTACCTCTATGCACGCATCCTGATGGACGATCGCGGCTTGCAATCGACGCGGGACGCGTTGAGTGACCACCACAAGATGGACGAGATCGTCGAGGATCTCGAGGTGAGCGATCACGGACGCCGCGGGTGGATGGCGACGGCAAAAAAGCTGTCCCGTGAACTTCACGACCATCTTCGCGAAGAGGAGAAGATTTTTTTCCAGATCGCCGGCAAGATCCTGTCGGCCCGCGAGAAAATCGCGCTCGCGGGAAAATACGCACGGGAATATGCGCGCATGCACGAAAAGCTGGCAACCGAATAATCGAATTCGGCCCGCATCAGCGTCAGTAACGCCACCTGAAGGGGGCCCGATATAAACCGATTCGTTCAGTGTGGATTGCCGCTGCTCGCGGCAAGGTAGTGACTGATGTCCGCAGCTAAGGAGGACCCAGTCATGTCAACATTACGCGCAGCACTTATCCTCATTCTCGCCGGAGCCGCCACCCCGGCCCTGGCCGATCGAATCACCTGCGAATCACATGGTGGCGGCGCCGAGGCGTGCGGCACCGTGCAGCCGCGTAGCACGGTGCGTGTCGTCAAGCAGCTCAGCAATACGCCCTGCATCGAGGAGCAAAACTGGGGCTTGGGTCCTGACCACGACAGCATCTGGGTTTCCGGTGGCTGCCGCGCAGTGTTCGACGTGCAGCCACCCCGCAACGATCCCACAAGTGAAGCGCAATATCGCGACAGCGAACTGCGCGACGCCCAACGTGGAGACGAGCCGCGTCGCGAAAAACAATTTCAAGACGAGCCGCGCCGCGATGAGCGCAATACCGGCTCGCGCTATGCCCGCGCCGATAACATCCGCACCAACGCGCAAGATGCCTGCATCGATCAAGTGGCCTCAGGCCAGTCGTTCGGACCGGATGACATCACCGCAGGCGATACCCACTGGATCGGCCACGGCATGTTGTCGGTGAGCCTGGACACTCCAGACGGACCGCTGACGTGTACGGTGGACCGCGACAGCAATGTCCAGTCGATCGACCATCGCTAGCATTCAAGGCGAATAGAAGATGGGGTTCGCACCCCATTTTCTTCGTACCATCAAGTGCATTTCGCGCCGTCGCCGTCAGGCAGGCATTGCGGCGGAAAACCATGCACTCGCCAATAATCGAGAATGCCGTTGCGTCTGAGAAAATCCTGAAAGGCGGGTCGCCGACGCAGTGCGACGGTTTCCGGATTCCAGACCAGCAAGTTGTAACTCGATGCCCCGGTCTTGAGCGCACTTTCGAGCGCGGGCAGGGTCGTTGCCGCGTCGGCGCCCGGCAGCATCATGCGCATGAAATTTGGACGCCCGGAGACGCGTTCGGTTTCCGCGATCGCCGCCTCGGCCCGCGCCCAATGAGCCGGCTCGAACAGCGCCTCGGTGACCTCGACATACGCTTCGTGAAATCCGTCACTGGCGGGCACCAGTGAGGCATGCTCGCGCATGCCAACAGCATCGCCGCGCCAGTAGGCGTTGTACCAGCGTGCATAGGCCAGAACCCCCGGTCCGCCCGGTTTCATGTTGACCGCCGCGTCCAGAATCCGTTGCGCTTCATCGTGTCGGCCCAGCGTATCGAGCACGCGCCCGAGCACGACATTGACCTCATAGCTCAGTGGATCAGACGCCTGGGCGACCTCGGCTTCGCGCAACCCCGCATCGAGATAGCCGACTCCTGTCAGCCATTTTGCATAGGCCGCACGCAAAGGCGCATCGGTGGGAGCGATCACCAGCACGCGTTCGAAGATCGGGAAGCAACGCGCCCATTCGGCCGAGCGACAGGCGATCGTTGCCAGCGCCGCCTGCGCTTCGCTCTGATCCGGGTCCAGTTCCAGCGCGCGCCCTGCTTCGCGCGCCGCTTCGGCATCGTCGGTTGCCGAAACCAGTCCCGGCGACAGTTCGTGCACCAGCACACGCGCGAGCAAGCCGTGCGCGCGCGCATAATCGGGCGAGCGCGCGGCCAGGGCGCGCAGTTGCGCCAGTTTTTGTGCGTAGTCGCCACGTTCCAGCCGGTTGAAGAAGAAATAGCGTGCGTCAAGATAGTCGCGGAAATCCTGTGGATCGCGTTCCGAGGACGCTATTGGCAGGCCAAGCTTGAGTGTCAGCGCCTGCGCAACGGATTGCGCGATCTCGCGTTGCAACAAGAACACGTCGGCAAGCTTCCGATCGTAATCCTGCGCCCATAGCGTGCGCCCGCCGGGAAGGTCGATCAGTCGCAGATCGATGCGCAGCGCTGCACCGGATTGACGCAGGCTGCCCTCCAGCGCATGCGTTGCGTGCAAGCGTGCGCCCAGCTGGTTCAAGTCGAGCTTGTCGTCCTGTGCGCGCATCGACGAGGTGTGCGAGATCAGGCGCAGGCCCTCGATATGGGCCAGCCGCGTGATCAGTTCTTCGCTCAAGCCGTCAGCCAGCACGACGTCGTCCGGTGGCGCGCCAACCGTACGCAACGGCAGCACCACCAATGTCGGCGCCATCGCGGCGTTCCCGGGTGACGTAGGCTGGTGCAACCACCAGGCCGCCAATGCCAGCAACAAAATGCCCAAAGTTCCGAGCACAAGCGTTCGTGCAAGCAAACGTCGCGGCGCTGGCCGCGCTTCGGGCGATGCTGGATTCGCCGCGAAAGGCCCCACATCTTTGGCAGCGGACGGTTCCGCCGTGTCTGTCCCCGTGGAACGCTGCGCGCTGCGGCAAACATCGGCGTCGATGCGATAGCCCACGCCATGCAAAGTATGCAGATATCGATGTGCTTCAGCGTTTTCGCCGAGCGCGTGACGCAACAGAGTGACGATTCGGTTGAGCACCCCAGGAGTGACGTGCCTGTGGCCCCAGACCGCGTCGAGAATTTCATCGCGCGTGAATGCTCGCCCCGGCTGGCTGACCAGCAGGACCAGCACCGCGAACGCTTTCGGTTCGAGCGCAGTTTCCCTGCCTGCCACGAACAAGCGCCTGCCGCTCAAATCGATCTCGATTCGATCAAACGCCAGCCAGCCAGCTGCTTGCCCGAGTTCAGTCATGCCCGTCCCATTTTCCAGTTCGGCATGCGCAGCAAAAACTTCATGTAATCAATCGGCTATACGCAGCCAACCGATTGCCCTAAGCATTTCCCAAGGGTTTATCAGCGCCGTTCCAAGACATCCCGCGCTGAGGCATCAAGCTTTACCGGCCGCACATCGCGAAGCTGTCCGCATCGACGCCAAGCGCGTCGATTCTACCAACCAACTGGAGATTCGCCATGAACCTGATGCATATGAGTTTCGCCGTGATGACCTCTGTTATGGCCAATGCTTACGCCGCCGACGCGACGCAACAGCGACTGGCTGCCGTTGCCGTTCGTTCCGACGCACGCTTCGTCATCGACTGCCGCGACCAGACCGCGCCTAGCCTGCGCGCTGTTGCCAACGTGCTCCAGACCAACAACAGCTCGCGCCTCTACTCCGAGCGCGCGCACGCGATGCATTTTGCACATCGCGAATGCATGCGTGGTGCGTTGAGCGTCACGTTCGTGCGTGACGATGCGGCGATCGATGCAGCGTTGGCGATGATCGATGTGCATTGATCATTCCGTCGCTGCCGGCTTCCAAACCGGAAGAACGCGCGCGCGTTCGGCGTGGCGTTCGCCGCGGTGAGAAGATTACGAAACGGCGTTGGAATTAAAACCGGCGAACATTTCTAAAGAAGCAATCGCTTGTTGCAATTGACGAGATTGCCAAATATGGAAACGAGACTGTTGATGTGCTCATGGCTAGATGCGTCTTGCATTTGAGCAATGATTCAGTTCTTTACGTCAAGGACTGGCGAAAGAAGTAGAGTCGCAGTCGATAGCACCGATATGCTTAGTTGCAAACATAATCCCCACCCGCATTCTTGCGGCACAAATCCGGCGCCCCATACTTGTCCCACAACTCGGCAAACCCGAACCCGCGCGCAAATTCGCCGAACGCCGGCAGATGCCGCACATCCTGCCATTTCGGATTCCAAAAATAGTTGAGCACGCCGGCATCGTCGTTGGTCGGCCCCTGCGCGAGCGCCTGCAGCGCGCGCTCGGGTTGCCCGAGTTCGCGCAGGCCGAGCGGGACCCAGATCGGTAACTTCTCCGGCTTGGCCGCGATGCATTCGTCCACGACGGCTAGCGCCTTGGTGCGCGCCGCGGCGTCGCCGCCGTTAGCGCCTTCGACGTAGATCGGCAGGGACTCCGGCGGTGCTTTCAGGCAAACGACGGCATATGGGTTGGCCAACATTCTCTTCACGGTGAGCGAACGCGCGGTCGCATAGTCGCCGCGGGCCTTGGCGATCTGCGAGAAACCGGCGTCGGCGTAAGACAGGCCCGCTTCCTCCGCACGTTTCCACAGGCGTTCGGCCATATCGGTGTCGCCGGCGAACAGGAACTGCTGCGCGCGCCAGTGCAGCGCGTTCGGCAACATCGGATCGATCGCCAGCGCACGGTCCAGGCGCTCGATGCCGCGGCGGGTGTAACCGGTGTTGATCAGCAACTGGGCGTCGTAGAAGATCACCGAGGCGTCGTTCGGTTCGCGCGCGAGTGCGCTGTCCGTCGCCACGCGTGCATCGACAAAATGGCGCTGCTTGCGCGCGAGAAATGCCAGCGCGTTGTAGGGCTCGGCCAACTTCGGATCGAGCGCGAGCGCCTGTCGCGCCTGTTTTTCCGCTTCGGCTTCCGACGCTCCGTACTGCGACCACCCCAGCACATGGACCATCGCCAGCCGCGCGTAGGCAGGTGCATAGTTCGGATCGAGCTTGATCGCCTGCTCCAGCCAGCCGATGGCTTCGCCCATGCTTTTGTAGTCGCGGTGGTTCACCGCGTCGGTGGCGCGCAGGTACAAATCATGGGCCTCGCTGTTCTGCGTCGCCACCGGCACCAGCCGCGCCTTCTGGTCGTCGCTCAAGACGACTTTGAGCTGGTCGGTGATCGCGCGCGCGATGCGCTCCTGCAGCTGGAACACGTCCGACAGGTCGCCGTCGTACGCTTGCGACCATAGGTGCGTGTCGTCGGCAACCTGGATCAGCTGCGCCGTGATGCGCACCTTGTCGCCCTGCTTGCGCACCGAGCCTTCGAGGATGTTGGCAACGCCGAGCGCCTTGCCGATCGCACGCAAGTCTTCATTCTTGTTTTTATAGAAAAACGACGAGGTGCGCCCGGCGACTTTCAGATCCCGCACTTGTGCGAGCGCGTTGAGAATCTCCTCGGCCATGCCGTCGGAGAAATAGTCCTGGTCGTGCGCGGGGCTCAGATCGGAGAACGGCAGCACCGCGATGGATTTCTGGCTGACCGGAACTGCGGGCGCTGTCGGTGTGGCGCTTGCTGCCGGCGGCGTGTCGGCACGATACGACGGCTGGCCTTTGAAATACCAGAAGAAAGCCAGTGTCGTGAGCACCACGGCGACCAGCATAATCGCTCGCGTGCTGCGCGCTCCGGATTCGGGCTTGAAGCCATCAGGAGTGAGTTCGAACGCCCACGCGAATACGATCGTGACCGGAAATCCGAGTAACGCCACCAGTATAAAAATGCGCAATGCCCACGGCGGCGCATCGAATGCGGGGAACCCGATCGATGCGGCCTGTACCGCAAGCCAGGCGACGACCAGATAGGCGCCGCCCACCTTAAACACCTTGCGCCGCGTCAGTTCGGTGAACAGAGTCATGGGCCGAATAGTTTCCTAATCGCAGACATAGTCCCCACCGGTATTCTTGTGGCAAAGATCGGGCGGTCCATAGTGGTCCCACAAATCGACCAAGCCCTTCTTCTGCGTGAACGTCTTGAACTCGGGCAGCGCACGCGCGGCGCGCACCGCCGGGTTCCAGAAAATATGCAGGTAGAGCGCTTCGTTGTTGGTCCCGTGTTCCTGCAGCAGAGCCAGTGTTCGCTGTGCCTCGCCGAGCAGCAGCAGCGAGTACGGAACGAAGGCAGTCAGCCGGCCCGCCTGTGCAGTAACCGCGTTCTCGACTACCACGAGCGCCGCGGCATGGGCTGCTGCATCGCCATAAACGCCCGCCGCAACAATCGCCGGTGCGTCCGCAGGAAGTCCTGAACTGAGCGCGCGCAGACCTGCGGTCAATTGCTGGATTGCTTCCGGCTTGCGCCCGTGCGCGGCCTCGACCAGATGCATGCCTACGCCGACGTGCGCCAGACCGACATCGGCCGCGCGCCGGAATAGCGTTTCGGCACGCGCCATGTCGCCTGCGTATACATATTCGATACCGCGCCAAAGCAGCGCGTTGGGCAGTAAGGGATCGATCGCGAGCACGCGGTCCAACTGCGCACAACCCTTCGCGGTATAGCCGCCGCCGATGGACTGGACGCCTGCCCAGAAATTTGCCGTCACATCGTCTGGGTCCAGGGCCAGCGCACGATCCATCGCGGCGCGCCCGTCGACGAATCGCCCCTCACTCACGTAGACGGTGGACAGAGCCGCGTATGGCTCGGCCAACGAGGGATCGAGTTCGCTCGCGAGTGCGGCTTCGCGCACAGCCGCCGTGCGCGAAGATTGCGTGGCATCCGGCACATAGATCGGTTCGAGAGAATAAATAGCGGCCAGCCGCGCATGCGCCCGCGCGAATTTCGGATCGAGCTTGAGCGCTTGTTCAAGCTCGGCGATGGCTTCGGGAAACCGCGACCCTTCGCGCCGGTTGAAGATGCCGCTCGCCTGCAGATACAACGCATACGCTTCCGGATTGTTCGTCGCCACCGCAACCAGCGGCTTGCCCGCTTCGCCGCTCAGCGCGACGGCCAGCTTGTCAGTGATCGCACGCGCAATGCGTTCCTGCAGCGCGAACACATCGGATAGATCGCCATCGTAGGTTTCCGACCAGAGATGGAAATCGTCCTCGGTGTGAATCAATTGCGCGGTAATGCGAACCTTGTCGCCCTGTTTGCGCACTGAGCCCTCGAGAATATTGGCGACGTTCAGGGCTTTGCCGATCGTACGCAGGTCTTCGTTCTTGCCCTTGAACGAAAACGACGAAGTTCGACCGGCCACTTTCAAATCCTTCACCTTCGCCAACGCGTTCAACAACTCTTCGGCCATGCCGTCGGAAAAATATTCCTGGTCGTGCGCAGGACTCAAGTCCGAGAACGGCAGCACGGCAATAGATTTCTGGTTGATCGTTGCCGCGGGCGATGTTGCCGCATTTGCCTGTACCGCAGCGTTCGGCGAAGTATCGGCCCGATACGAGGGCTGACCCTTGAAGTACCAAAAGAAGGCCAGCGCCGCGAGTGCCGCTGCTAGAGTCAAAATCGCGCGCGTGCTGCGTGTGCCGGATTCGGGCTTGACCCCTTCGCCAGTCAGCTCGAACGCCCACGCAAACACCAGCGCGATCGGAAACCCCAACAAAGATACAAGTATAAAAATGCGCAATGCCCACGGCGGCGCATCGAACGCGGGGAATCCGATCGACGCGGCCTGCACGGCCAGCCAGGCGACCACCAGATAGGCGCCGCCGACCTTGAATACTTTGCGACGCGTCAGTTCGGTGAAGAAACTCATTTGCAGGTGAATCCGTCGGGGCCGTTTTTCGGCGTGGGAGAACACAGGTCCGGCCAGCGATTCTGCTTCCAGTAGTCGAGCAGGCCGATGCGCTTGGCGAAGCCCTGAAATGCGGAGCTTTGGCGCGCTTTGCGCGACCAGGTTTCGGGTTGCCACAACCAGTTGAGATACGCATCCGACAAGCCGCTGTGGCCGTGTTCGTACAAGTCGAACGAGCGTTCCGGTTCACTAAGTTGCAGCAAGAACGTGGGCGTCCAATCGTCTGCGGCATGCGCATCAAGAATCGCCAGCGCGGCGCGGCGTTGTGTCTCGCCCTGATAGCTGCCGCGATAAACCGCTTCCAGATCGGCGGGCGACAATGTCGTGCCCAGACCGCGCGCGAACGCGAAATGCTTGGCACCGGCGTCGAAGTCGCCGACCGTGGCGTCGTGCCACGCGAGTATCAATGTCGCGAACGCCGCTCCGCGATCCTCGATGCGCCGGGCGATGGCCATGGCGGCGGCGACGTCACCGGCGCGCCAGCGCAGCGAACCCTTGTAGAACAGCAACAACGTATTCGCGGGGTCCTTCGGCAGCATCGAATCGATCTGTGCTTCGGCATCGCGTGTTCGCCCGGTCGCGGCGAGTTCATTCGCTGCCCAGTAATTCGCCGCGAGATCGTCGGGGCCAAGCTCCAGCGCGCGCCGCATCGGTTCGACCATCGCGACGTAATGGCGTTGCGAGAACTGGTTGTAGCTCAACGCGGTATAGGCTTCTGCATCGTTGGGATCAAGCGCCAGCGCATTTTGTGCGGCATGATCCGAGGCGTTCCAGTTCTCGCGCCAATCGCTGCTGACGTACTGCGCCAGCACTGCATAGGCGATCGCGAGCTTCGACCAGGCACGCGCAAACTTCGGATCGAGCGCGGTGGCTTTCTGCAACAGCGCGATCGCCTGCGGCAGGCTGTCGCCAACGCGGCGATTGACCAGTGTCTGCGCTTCGACGAACAACGCGTAGGCGTCCGCGTTGGCCGTCGCGACTGGAACCAGTCGCGTGACCTGGTCGCCTTGCAGTACGACCTTGAGCTGGTCGGTGATCGCGCGCGCGATGCGCTCCTGCAGTTCGAACACATCGGAAACATCGCCATCGAACGCCTGCGACCATAGATGCGAATCGTCGGATGCCTGGATCAACTGCGCAGTGATGCGCACCTTCTCGCCCTGCTTGCGCACCGAACCTTCGAGGATGTTGGCCACACCGAGCGCCTTGCCGATCGCGCGCAGGTCCTCGTTCTTGCCCTTGTAGTAGAACGACGAGGTGCGCCCGGCGACTTTCAGGTCTTTGATCTGTGCCAGCGCGTTGAGAATTTCCTCGGCCATGCCGTCGGAAAAATATTCCTGATCGTGACCCGGCGACAGATCGGTGAACGGCAGCACGGCGATGGATTTGGCGCGCGGCTGTGGCGAAGACGCCGGCCGCTGCGCATCGGCGAGCATCGCCGCTTCGCGCCGTGGCGCGAGCGCGAACTTGTCGAAGGCGAAGTACACAAGTGCAAGAATCAGCATGGCGATGATCAGCCGGTCCATGCGTCGCGCGGTCTGCGGCGCGATCGACTCTTCGGGCGTCACCTCGGCGTCGCGCTTCAATCCCTCCGGCGTCAGCTCGAATACCCAGGCGAAGATCAGCGCCGGCACGAAGCCGACCGCCAACACGATGATCAGCGCACGCAGCACCCAGCTCGGCACATCGAATGTCGGCAGCACCGTGCTCGACACTTGCGTGACCAGCCACGCACCGACGAGGTACAACCCCGCCATGCGGATGACGTTGCGGCGCTTGAGTTCGGCGAGCAAGTTCATCGCGGCGGCACCTTGTATTCCGTGACCGGCAGTTTCGTGAACGCGATGAAGCGCGGATCGTCACGGATCGGATCCCAGAGCGGATCGAGCGCGAGCAGCGCGGGCGTGACGCCGCTCGGAATTTCGAGCAGTTCGGGCAGCATGGCGATCGCGCCGTCGCGATCACCTTTCTGCGCGAGAATCTGCGCGAGGGTAATCTTCGCCGCAGCAATTTCGTTCGCATCGTTGCGGTGGTAGTCGATCTGGTGCTCCGCGGCGGCGAGCGACTTGGCCCACTCACGCAGACCGGAATAGACGAGCGGCGACATGGCTCCTGTCGAGGACACGTGGTCGATGCCGCCGGGATCCGCTGCGAACACGCGGGCAAGGCGCTGGAAGATATCGCGCGCAAGGTCGGCATGTCCGGTGTCGCGCTGGGCGAATCCAAGCAGGATCAAGCCGGTCATGTCGTCGCTGGACAACATGGCGTCGGCGCGCTGTGCGGCGGGTTGCATGAACGCGGCCAGCGCCACGGCGTCGCGCCGCAGCGACAGCAATTGCATGCGCGCGTCACCCTCATAGTTATCGTGCAAATCCGCTGGCACGCGCTCGAGCCAGCCCTGCGCCGCGTCGAGCCGGCCCAGTTGCATCTCGACTTGCGCCAGACACGCTCGCGAGGTGGTGTCGTCCGGCGCGATCTTCAGCGCCTGTTCGAGCAGTGCCCGCGCCTCGTCGAACCGGCGCAGGCGCGGAAATATCTCGCAGGCGCCCTGCACCCGTATCGAGACATTGCCTGGTTCGCGCGCGATCGCTTCGCGATAGTGCGCGATCGATTTGTCCCATAGCCCCATGCGTCGTTCGAGGAAGAACAACTCGGACAAGATATTGACGTTGCCCGGCTCCTGCGCCAGAGCTTGGCTGTAGACCTCGCGCGCGGCCGGGAAGTCGCGTTCAACCCGGTACAGATAGGCCCCGCGCGCGACCAGGCTTTCGGCAAGTCGCGGCTGCAACTGGATGGCGGTATCCGCGGCATGACGCACCGCATCGGGCGTGGAGCGCATGCGGTCATAATTGTTCAGGTACATGTTGCTCATCGCAACCGCGGCGGCGGACCAGGCCTGGGCAAACAGCGGGTCCTCGCGCACGGCCAGAAGATAATTGTCGATCGCGAGCACCGCACCGACATAAGAATAGGCGTTGTTGTCCGCCGCCCGGCCGCGCAGGTACGCCTCGAAGGCTTTCGGATTTTCCGTGCCTTTGGCGGAAACGACCTGACGCTCGCTGCCGGTCAGCTTCGCGTTCAACGCATCGGCAACCGCCTGCGCGACCTCGCCTTCGACGCCGAAGATATCGTCGAGCGTGCGGTTGTAGCTCTCCGCCCACAGGTGTTCGTCCTGCGCCGCGCCGATCAGCTGCACGTTGATATGCACGGCGTTGCCGGATTTCTGCACGCTGCCTTCGAGGATGTTCGCGACGCCGAGCTGGCGCGCGATCTCGGCGAGATTCTGCGGCGCGCTCGCGTAGCGCTGCGTCGATGTGCGCGAGATCACGCGCAGCGCACCGATCTTCGACAACTTGGTCAGGATCTCGTCCTGCATGCCGTCGGCGAAAAAGGCGTTCGCCTTGTCGTCGGACAGGTTGGCGAAAGGCAACACCGCAATCGATTTGTCATTCTCGCGGGCGGACCGGGACGCTGGTTCCACCTTCGTCGCCTGCTGCGCTTGCGCGACCAGCGCCGCCTCACGCCGCGGCGCCAGCACGAATTTGTCTGCCGCAAAGTACGCCAGTGCGCAAATCAACACGATGATGATCATGCGATCCATGCGCCGCGCTGTCTGCGGCGCGATCGACTCCTCGGGCTTTACTTCGGCATCGCGCTTCAAACCTTGCGGCGTCAGTTCGAACACCCATGCGAAGATCAGCGCCGGCACGAAGCCGAGGGCGAGCAAGATCACAATGCTGCGCGGCAGCCAGTCCGGGGCACCGAACATCGGCAACACCGTGCTCGACACCTGCGTGATCAGCCACGCACCGACCAGATACAAACCCGCCACGCGGATGACGTTGCGGCGCCTGAGTTCGGTCAGCAGGCTCATGGTTTGTCCTGCGCGATCGAGCGCAGTTGCTTGAGGATCGCACGGTTGTTGCTGTTGAGGTCGACCAGGCGGGTTTCGATGTCGGCGATGCGCAGGCGCAGCAACGACACCAGCTCGCGATTGGCCCGGAGCGCCTTGGCGGACTCTGCGATCACCGCCGCGGACAGCCCGCTCTCGCAGGGATGGTCGAGAGTTCCGGGGATCGCAGCGTAATTGCCAGGTTCGATGTAACGGTCGCCGCAGTTCGCACCCAGTGCACGTTGCACCGCAGTGGGCAGCGTCATCCGGAACGCCTCGCGATAGCGCGATTGCATGCCTTCGCGCGCCTGATTCTCGATGGTGGGAACGTTGTAGAGCCGCATCGCCGTGTCGCGCAGGATCGGATCGCGGATCAGGCCGATGGTACCGGTCGAGGTCAGTTCGTCGTACGTCGATCGACGCCGCAACCGGCTCTTGTACTGGGTCGCGCGGTAGGCGCTGATCAACAGAGCTTCGTCCGCTAGAGGCACGGTTCCATCCAGCGCATTCACCGCTCGCTCCGCGTTCGCCAGCACTTCGCCGTTGTAGGCAATCAGCAACTGGTAACCCCAATCTTCTTCGCGCATGTCGGCCTTGAGGCTGTCGGCAAAGTGCGCGGCCTTGCCCTCCGTTTCGCGATCCGCATTCCAGTTCGACGCCTGCAGGCCGATGAACACACCGATGACGACAACGACCAGTTCGACTACCACGGCCGTCCAGTCCTGCCGGCGCAGGCTCGCACTGAAGCGGCGCAGGATCATGGCGACATTTCCGTTTTCTTCAGCAAGGCATCGAAGTGCGGATCTGTGCGCAGCGGATCCCACAGCGGATCGCGCTTGAGGCGCTCGACCGACACCGATTGGCCTGCGGGAATTGCCAGCAACTGGCCCAAAATCTGGATCGCTTCGTCGGGCGCGCCCGCGTGGGCGTCGATCTCGGCCAGGCCTTCGAGCTGGTAAACGCCGAAGTATTTGTCGTTGGCCAACGAAAACACTTCGATGGCATGTCGGGCAGCGGCGATGGCCTCGGCATTTCGCCCGAGGCAGACCTTCACCCAACTGACCTGTTGCAACAGACTCAGTGAATCCGGTTGCTTCCGCAATTGCGTTCGCAACAACGGGTCGAGGGCGGCACATTCGGACTGCACCTCGGCTCGCCGGCCCGCGATCACCTGGATGGCAACGCGTGCCGCCCGGGCCGTTAGGCGGTCATCGTCGTTTTCCAGCGTTGCCGTATCCCATTGCTTGAGCGCGGCATCGAAATTGCGCTCGTACAGGTCCGGGTATACGCGCGGATTGACCAGGTGATACAGATCGCCCGCCAGCAGCGTGTAATAGGAAACGCGCCAGGGCGGCAGCGGATCGAAGATCTTGCGCGCCCCGGTCACGTCACCGAATCCGAACAGGCGCTCGCGCATCAGGAAATCCTGGCCGTTGGCGTTGTCCGTGCTGATGGCGCGGGCGCGCAAGAACTGCGCATCCGCCTCTTGGTAGCGGCGCAGGATCACCAGGGTTGTGCCGTACTCGTCGATAACGAGATTGTCGCGCGGTGAAATCGCGATCACTTTCTGCAAGGAAGCCAACGCCTCGTTCCACTGGCCCAGGCGGCGATGGACATAGCCCATGCCGGAGAGTGCATCGATATTGTTCGGCTCCAGTTGCGCGGTGCGCTCGAACTCCGCCATGGCGTCGGCGTAATGGCGTAGTCCCCAATAGTCGTAGTACGCCAGTGCCGAGTGCACCGCGGGCAATTCGGGCGCGAGCTGCAGTGCGCGATCGATCCAGGTCTTGACCTCTGCCAGTCGCGCCGGGCCAATGCGCTTGGAGGCCCAGTGCATCGAGAGCCGGTTGTAGGCACGGCGTGCATGGGCCAACGCAAAATCCGGATCCAGCGCGATCGCCTTCTCATATTCGCCATCGGCCGCGTCGTAGTCGCCAACATCCTGGGTTTCGAAAGCTCGACGAAATTGAAATTCCGCGCGCAGGAAGTGATCGTAGGCCTCTGCGTTAGTCGTCGGCACCTGCGCCAGTGCGCGGGTCTCCTGCGGCGAAAGCCGCGCCTTGAGCACGTCGGCGATCTGCTGCGCCACTTCGCTTTCTACGACGAAGACATTCTCGAGTTTGCGGTCAAACGTCTGCGCCCAAAGGTGCGTATCGGTGCGCGCATCGATCAACTGCACGTTGACGCGCACCGAATCGCCGGACTTCTGCACGCTACCTTCGAGGATATGCGCCGCGCCCAATTCGGCGGCGACAATTTTGAGGTTGTCCGGCCGGCTCGCGTAACGCTTGGTGGACGTGCGCGAGATCACCTTCAAATCCGCAATACCGGCCAGCCGGGTCAGGATCTCGTCCTGCATGCCCTCGGCGAAATAGGCATTGGCCTTGTCGTCGGAAAGGTTCTCGAACGGCAACACGGCGATGGATTTGTTTGACACGGCCTGTGCCGCGTGCGCCAGCGCTGCTGTCGCCGGCTCGACGCGCAGCACTTCGCGGCGCGGCGCCAACATGAACTTGTCAACCGCAAAGTACACAAGTGCACAAATCAGCACCGCAATGATCGCGCGATCCATGCGCCGCGCCGTCTGCGGTGCAATCGACTCTTCCGGCTTCACTTCGGCGTCGCGCTTCAATCCTGCTGGCGTCAGTTCGAATACCCAGCTGAAGATCAGCATCGGCACAAATCCGACTGCCAGCAGGATCACGACGCTGCGCGGCAACCACGCCGGCGCGTCGAACATCGGCAGCACCGTGCTCGATATCTGCGTGACCAGCCACGCACCGACGAGATACAGACCGGCCATACGAATGACATTGCGGCGCTTGAGTTCGGCGAAGAAGCCCATGCGCTATTTGCCGGCCAGCAACGCCTGGAACCGTGGATCGGCGCGCAGGGGATCCCAGGCCGGATCGAGCCGCAGCAGTGCAACCGTCATCCCGCCCGGAACTTTCAGTGAACTTTCGAGGGTAGCGATCGCCGCCGCGTGGTCGCCAGCGAGCGTCTGCACCTGGGCCAAAGCCTGTTCCGCGGTCGGCCGCTGCAGCGCATCGCTGCCGTAAAGTTCCACCGCACGTCGAGCCTGTTTGAGCGCGGCTTCCTGTTTGCCCGCAAACGCGTAGGCCACGCCGAGCACGACCGGCAACTGCGAGTCGTCCACCTGCTCGGCCTGTGGCGCGATGCGGGCGATCAACTTTTCGAATGTCGTTTGTGCCAGCGCGGTCTGGCCGGCGACATGCTGGGCGATGCCGAGCTGCAACGACAACTGCGGACCAAGGCCGTTGAGTGCATCGTCGGGTTGCGCGAGCACGGTCTGCAGTTCGGCGATCGCTTCCGGATAGCGGCGCTCGTACATGCGCTGGAATCCCCGGTACAGCGCGATGCCGGCATCGATCGCGGCGGGAGGCAGCTGTGCGAGCATGTGCGCCGCCTCTTCGATGCGACCCTCGGATTGGAACGCCGAGATCTGGTATCCGAGCGCCAACGTGTCGCTCGGAGATATTTCGAGGGCGCGCTCGAGCCAGCGGTGGGCCTCGTCGAATCGGCGCAGGTTCGTGAATGTCTCTCCGCCGATCGATGTCAGCAGACCCGCGTTGCGTGGATCGAGGATTGCCGCTTGTTGCATATGCGCGATCGAGGCATCCCACTTGCCCTCCCGGCGCTCCACCAGACCCAGAATCTGCAGCGCCCGGTTGTTGTTCGGCGACTGTCGCACCAGCGCTGCAGCGACTTTTTCGGCGCTGGCAAAATCGCGTTGCACGCGATACAGGTAGCTGGCCTGCGCCTGCTGCGCTTCATCCAGTTGCGGCTGCAAGCGCACCGCGGTATCGGAGGCGAGCTTGATCGACTGCGCCGTGTACTTGTCGGTATCCACATTGTTGAAATACAGATAGCCGGTGACGATCGCCAGCTGCGCCCATGCCGCGGCAAATTGCGGATCCTGGCGCACCGCTTCGGCATACGCTGCCGCGGCCAGACGAGAATTGGCATAACCGGCGCCGGCCAGATTCAGAGCCCGACCGCGCAGGTACGCTTCGTACGCGGCGGCATTCTCGGTCGGCTTCTTTGCCAATGCTGCGGTTTCCGCGCCGCTGAGCTTCGCGTTCAACGCATCGGCGATCGCGCCGGCGACTTCACCTTCCACGCCGAAGATATCGTCGAGCTTGCGGTTGTAGACCTCGGCCCACAGGTGATCGTCGGTCGCGGCCTTGATCAGCTGCACATTGATATGCACGGCGTCGCCGGCCTTCTGCACGCTGCCTTCGAGGATGTTGGCGACGCCAAGCTGGCGCGCGATCTCCGGTAGGTTGGTCGGATTGCTCGCATAGTGCGCCGTGGATGTGCGCGAGATCACCTTGAGCGCGCCGACCTTCGCCAGGCGCGTGAGGATTTCGTCCTGGATGCCGTCGGCGAAGTAGCCATTGGCCTTGTCGTCGGAAAGGTTCTCGAACGGCAATACGGCGACGGACTTTTCGGTGATCACCGCGATGCTCTTCTGTGGCAACCAGTAGCGCTGCGCGACCAGATACACCACCGCCAGCCCGAGCACGGCGATGATCACGAAGTCCAGCCTGCGTCCGGTGCGATGGGTGATCGACTCCTGCGGCGCGACTTCGCCGGTCTTGACGATGCCTTGTGGCGTCACCTCGTAGATCCACGACAGCACCAGGGCGAGCGGAAATCCGGCAACGATTACGAGGACGATGATGCGTAATGCCAGCGCTGACACTTCGAATATCGGCAGCACCTGCGTTGCGATCTGCACGAGCAGCCAGCCGGAAACGGCGTACATCGCGCCGACGCGATACACATTGCGACGTCGGAGTTCTCCGAAGAACGACCGCATCCACGCCCCCGTTTCCGATTCCGCGCAGGAATCGGCAAGCCAACTGCCGCAGCATCATAGACCAACTGCCGTCTTTGGCGGCTGGAAACCTCAGTCCGGCAGCATGCGCCGCATCGCCTCGGCCTTGTCGAGCTTGCCGATGAGAATATCCACCAGCCGCGGTTCGAACTTGCGCCCGCGCTCGGCGAGGATGAATTCGATGACGCGGTCGCGTTCCCAGGCTTCCTTGTAGCAGCGCTTGCTGCCGAGCGCGTCGAACACATCGGCGAGCGCGGTAATGCGTCCGCCGACCGGGATCTGCGTCGCCGCCAGATTGTTCGGATAGCCGCTGCCATCCCAGTTTTCGTGATGCGTGGCGGCAATCTCCGAAGCAAGGCGAATCAGCGGCAATCGCGATTGCGCGAGCATGTAGGCGCCGCGCTCGGCGTGGGTGCGCATGATCGTGGTCTCTTCCGGCGTGTGCACACCCGGCTTGTTAAGGATCATGTCGGGTATCGCGATCTTGCCGATGTCGTGCAGCGGCGCAGCGAAGCGGATCGCCTCCGCCGCATGCTCGTCGAGGCCGTACTCGCGCGCGAGGAATTCAGCGAGCAGGCCGACGCGCTTGACGTGATTCGCGGTTTCCTGCGAACGCGTTTCCGCAGCACCGGCGAGCAGACAGATCATTTCCATCTGCGAATCGAGCAGATCCTGGTGCAGATGCAAATTCTCGAACGCGATGCCGACATTCGTGCAGAACACTTTGACCAGATGCAGATCCAGTTCGGACAGACGCGACGCACCGGCGACGATCAGCAGGTTTTCCGAATCCTGCGCATCGGTGAAATACAGCACGTAATGATCGCTGCCGAAGACGTGGCGCTTGTTATCGAACGCCTCGTAGAAACTGCGCAATACCGGCTGCGGCAGGCTTTCGTCGATGCGCTGGGCGACGTTCGGCTCGAACTCGCCCGTGGCCGCGGTGACGTGGATCGGACCGGTGACGGCGTGATTCGCCTTGGGCACGGTGCAATACAGCGCACCGCGCTGCAGACCGACGAGCGCGCCGAGTTGCGCCAGCACTGCCGAAGCGAACTCATGGCTCTGCTGTCGCGAGTGAATCTGCGCCGAGGCTTCGACCACGCGTTCCAGGCCCTCGCGCGCGGCCTCGATCGTCATCAGGTCGCGATAGCCGCGCAGTGCCACGAGCACCGTGGTTTCGAGCTTGTGCGCGGTGAGCTCGGTCTTTTCCTTGTAGTCGTTGATGTCGTACGTCCGGATCACTTCGCGCTCCGGCGCCTGGCCTGGATGCCCCGTGCGCAACACGATGCGCGATAAACGGTTCTTCAGCTGCTCGCGCACGTAACGGACCAACTCCAATCCGGCATGCTCGGTCTCCATGACTACGTCAATGATCATCAGCGCGACGTCGCTGCGCCCGGCGAGAATCTCGCGACCTTCGCGCGCCGATCCGGCTTCGATGATTTCCACGCCGCGTCCGTCGAAGTCCAGGTGCTGCAGGACGATTTTGGTGATTTCCCGTACGTCCGGTTCGTCGTCGACGACCAGCACGGTCCAGCGATCCGTCGTTGTCATTGTGTCAATGGCTCCGCTTTTGAACTTGTCTCGTAGATGGCCGCCGGTGCCGCCGCCGCGCTCGCGATCAGCGGCACACGAATGGTGAACTGCGTGCCGTGCCCGGGCGAGCTGCTGCACGCAATCGTGCCGCGCAGCACCTGCGTGACCAGGTTGTACACCAGATGCAGTCCCAAACCAGTACCGCCCGATCCGCGCCGGGTGGTGAAGAATGGCTCGAACGCGCGCTGCCGTATCTCTTCGCTCATGCCCTTGCCGTCGTCGGCAAAGATCATTTCCAGAGTCTCGCCATGAACGCTCGCGTTGATGCGCACGAGTCCCGGCCGATCGGAATCAAACGCATGCATCAGCGCGTTTAGCACGAGGTTCGCGGCGATTTGATACAGCGCTCCGGGAAACGTGTCCAGTTCGATATCCGCCGGGCAATCCAATTCGATCCGATGCGGCGTGGACTTCAGGCGTGGATGCAGCGAGGCCAGCACTTCTTCCAGGTAGCGACGCACTACCACGCGCCGGCGCACTTCGTCGGATTGATCGACCGCGACTTGTTTGAAGCTTTTGACCAGCTGCCCCGCCTTGCCCAGATTGCTCATGACCAGCTCGACGCAGCGCCGCGCGCCGGCCAGTGCCGCGCGCAGGTTCGCTGGCACGTCCTCGCCGAGTATGCGTTCGATCGCAGCGAAGGTCACTTCCAGATGCGACGCCGCGGTGATGCCTATGCCGAGCGGTGTATTGATCTCGTGGGCAACGCCGGCAACGAGTCGGCCCAGCGATGCCATTTTTTCGTTTTCGATCAACTCGACCTGCGTGCGCCGCAGTTCCTCGATACGGCGCTGCAGTTCCTGGTACGCCGCTTTCAAACTCTCCTGCACCTGACGCCGCTGCAACGCGGTAGCCACGTGCAGCGCCACGAAGCTCAACAGTTCCTGATCGCGCGCGCTGTAACCGATGCCAGGCGTATAACTTTGCACGACGAGCACACCGGCGCTGCGGTCGTTCATGATCAGTGGTACGCCGAGCCAGCCGACCGCCGTCGTGCCGATCGATTCAATGGCACCGGCGGCGACCAGTTGTCCGACCTTGGCTGCATCAACGAGCAGCGGCTGGCCCGAATGCAACACGTATTCGGAGAGGCCTTTGCGCAATTTGCGCCGCTGGAACAGCGATGACGGATCGACTTCATCGACGGCATACGGGAAATCAAACGCGCTGTCGTTGTCGACGAGCAAGGCGACGAAGAAATTGTGCGCGTAGAGCAACTGGCCGATCACCGCGTGCACGGCCGCGCAGAATTCGCTGATCGTCGCCGAGGTATTGGTCAGTTCGGCAATGCGGAACAATGCTGCCTGTAGGCGCTCGCCGGCCTTGCGCTCCTGGACTTCGCCGCTGAGTTCGCGGGTGCGCAATTGCACCTGGCGCTCGAGCTCGTCGCGCGCGCGCCGGCGCGTCAGCGCCACCAGAATGTGCTGGGTGACATAACCGAGCAAGGCCAGATCGGAAGAGCCGTAACGTACAGTTTGATCGTAACTTTGCACCACCACTGCGCCGCGCACCTCGGCGTTGGCCAGCATCGGCACGCCGAGCCAGGCCTCGCTGTCGGGGCCGCTCTCGGCGTCGGTATCCAGTGCAAAGCGCGCCGACAATTCGGCGGACGAACCCATGAGCGGACGTCCGTGCCGCAGCAAGGCGACGGTCAGGCTGCGGGAAAATTCGTCTTCATGTATTTCCGCGGCGGGATCCGGCACATCGGTGTCGCGAGTGTCGGCGAAATAGGCAAAACGCAAGGTCTTACGGGTGGCATCGTAGAGCACGATGAAAAAATTCTCGGCATACATCAGTCCACCGACGATGCGATGCATCGCCTGCAGGACTTCATGTTCTTCCCTCTCGCTGCTGGCCAGGTCGGCGATGGCATACAGCGCGCGCTGCAAGCGCTCGGCGCGTTCCAGACGCCGCACCGAGGTGCGCAGTTTCTGTGCTTCGAGCACGCCGGCGACGCGGCGCGCGAGCAGTTCGAGACCCTCGCTCAGGGTCGGGTCGGACTCGATGAGCGCCAGATCGTTCGGCGAGCCTTCGACTTGAAGTACAGCGGACCCGCTGTCGTTCACGCGCAACGGCCAGCAGCGCACGTGCAGGCCGGAACCACTCGCAGACTGTTGCGGCATGCCAGCAGCCAGCGCCTCCACCGCCTTTACAGGATCAGCCCATGCGCGCGCCCGGCGCGGCGAACAACGCAGTTTTTCCGCGGCGACGGTGCCATTCCTGGTCGACCAGAACAGCGCGATGCGCACGCCCAGCGTACGCGCTTGCGCCAAACCTTCGACAGCAGCGACGATCGCGCTGAACTTGTCGGCTTCGAGTAACGCACGAGTAAATGCCGCCGGACTCAGCCCCCTGCGTGGCGACACGCCGGTTTCCGCAGAGCGCGACATCAGCCGCCGGCTCCACGCCAATCGCAAAACCTCACCGAATCGGTCGAAGGCCGATGCATGCGCACCCCCCGTGAGCAAGCCGTGTTCTACTCGTGGCCTGTGCCGAATGCAAGGGAGACCCGCGACGCGCAAGGTCTGCATCAGGGCACGTCGCTTTGATCATCGGCCGCATATCCTGAGGATTGCTCGGCTACAATACGCCCGTTTTGCCTACTGTGAGAGTCGAGCATGGCCGCTGCGCCCCCCTATAAACGCATCCTGCTCAAGCTCTCCGGCGAAGCGTTGATGGGCAATGCCGATTACGGCATCGATCCAAAGGTGCTCACGCGCCTGGCCAGCGAAGCACTCGAAGTGCAACGCGCCGGAGTGGAAGTTGCACTCGTCCTCGGTGGCGGCAACATCTTTCGCGGCGAAGGCCTGGCAAAAGCCGGCATGGATCGCGTTACCGGCGATCACATGGGCATGCTCGCGACGGTGATGAATTCACTGGCGATGCAGGACGCGCTGGAAAAACTCGGCGGCCGCGCACGCGTGATGAGCGCGATCAAGATCAACGACGTCTGCGAAGACTACATCCGCCGCCGTGCCGTCCGGCACCTGGAAAAAGGCCGCATCACGATCTTCGCTGCCGGCACCGGCAATCCCTACTTCACGACGGATTCCGCCGCCGCACTGCGCGCCGCCGAAATCGGCGCCGACCTGCTGCTCAAGGCGACGAAAGTCGACGGCGTGTACAGCGCCGATCCGAAGAAAGTCGAGGGCGCACAGCGCTTCGAGCACCTTACCTATGATCAGGTGATCGAGCGCAAGCTCGCCGTGATGGACACCGCAGCCATTGCGCTATGTCGCGACCACAAGATTCCGCTGCGCATCTATGATCTGACCCGCGAAGGCAATCTGATGCGCATCATGCAAGGCGAACCGATCGGCACGCTGGTCAGCTGACGACGCGCTGAACGAGACGCTTCCACCGGTCGTATCAACGTAACTTTCCTCCATCGGGCGACTCCAACTAGCGGAGACCGAAGTCTTCGGCGTCCGCGGGATGCGGCGCTGAAAATCGCGCGTGGGCTCGCAACGGATGCGGGGCCAGCCACCAGGAGGAAGAATCATGAAAAGTATCCTTGCCGTTCTCGCACTTTGCGCCGCGGCCAGCTTCGCCTATGCCCAGGATGAAGCCCAGACCTATCCTGCGGACGAAGACCCAAGCTATGTTCCCGACGCAGACGAAACCTATGTCCCGGATGAAGACGAAACCTATACGCCGGTCCAGGACCAGACTTATGCTGAAAGCCGAACGCTCGTGCCAATCATCGTTGAAGGCACTGACGTAGATCGCGTCGTTTTCGAATGCGAACCGCCCAATGACGCCGCCGCCTGCGCGAATTTCCACGAGCTGATCCGGGAAAATTTCACACCGCGTGAGATCGGCATGCTGTTCGGCGGATCGACCGCGCACTTTGAATACCCGGTCAACTACGACCGCGTTCGCGAGCGCTATATCGCGTTGCTGCAGAACGTGCGCGACAACGGCATCCCCGTGCCGGTCGCCGATCGGTACTGAACCCAGCACCGCCGCACACAAACGTCCCGCTTCGGCGGGACGTTTTTTATGACCAGGGATGGTCGGTATGCCGAAAATGCAGGAGCAATTTTCGGCAATGACTGTGGGTCGAAAGTCACATTTGTATACTTTTTCTCCATGCCATAAGTCATGCGCAATTTGCAGAAATTGCGATTCGGCGTTACCGACGCACCATTCGTCGCATTCGTTGTAACCCTGCATCGCCAGCTTTCATCTAGTTCAGCGAAGGCCAACGTCTTCAGCATCGGCCGGACGCCGATGCCTTGAGCGCCATGCCCGCCCGTCAACGGATGACCTGCGGCAGGCTAGATGAGGAGTACGCCATGCAACGTTTCACATCCATCGTCCTCGGCGCCGGCCTGCTGGCCATCACCAGTTTCGCCAACGCCGCGGGCCAGCTCGCGTCCGTCAATGTCCAAGGCAGCAACGCGCCGTCGATCGCCGCAGCGTGCGCGCCGCCGAGCGACTCTCAGGAATGCGCCGATTTCCACGCCGCGATTCGCAAGAACTTCTCCACGCGCGAAATCGGCATGCTATTCGGCGCCGCCAGCGCGTATCAGGAATACGTGACCTCCAACGATCGCGTGCGCGCCAAGTACGCGGCATTCGTGCGCGAACTCGAAGAAAGCGGTCTGGCCGTTGCGGTCGCGACCAACTAGTCACTCATCGATTTCATCGCACTCCCCTGCTTTCCGTTCGCCCCGCTCGCGCGGGGCTTTATGGCCAGGGATGGCCGGTATGCCGGAAATGCAGGAGCATTTTCCGGCGCTGGCCAGGGATGGCCGGTATGCCGGAAATGCAGAGCAATTTTCGGCGTTTGTAATCCCCGCGGCGCCTCCCGGAATAACAAGGATGACATCCACGGAGACGCCGGCATGCCGACCTTCAGTTTCGACTTCAATCGTTCCGTCACCAACATCGACATGAGCGCAGCGCGCTCGGGCATTTTTACGCCGGGTGTCACCAGCCTGGATCTGCACGACGACGCCATGCTTCGCTTCAACGCGATCGTGCGGCAATTGAATTCGGAGCACGCTTCCTTCAGCGCCGACCAGATCGCCGGTGCGGCACGGCGCGTGCTGCGCGCCGCGATGAAGGGCCAGGAATCGGCGTTCATCAAGGCGCGCATGCGCCGCGCCGGCGAAATGCGTTCGGCGCTGCGGGACAAGCAATGGAGCATTCCGGAACCGCTGCGCGCCAAGATGGCCTCGATCATCGATTATCTGGACGATCCGAGCAGCCTGATTCCGAACGGCGTGGCCATCGTCGGCCAGCTCGACGACGCGATCCTCGTCGACATCGCCATGGACAGCCTGCGCGGCGAGCTCGAAGACTATGCCGATTTCTGCCGCTTCCGCTGGTCGGAAGCGGCGCGTTTGCAGGTCACCGAAGTGGAAACTGATCGCGCACAGTGGATGGGCGAACGCCAGCGCGAAAAGCGCCTGGAGTTGCAGCTGCGCCGCGTGCGCGGCACCAATTACGCGGGCGCTTCGCCGACGGCCGGTCCGGTGTTCCGGGTCTGCTGATTCAAGGTATGCTCATCGCCAGCGCTGGGAAGGGGAACCAGTCCGGATGGCGAAGTTCGACTCCACGCAATGGAGCCTCGTACTGCAGGCACGTACGGACACGCCCGATGCGCGCGGCGCGCTCGATCGCCTGTGCCGCACCTACCGACCCCCGGTACTCGCCTACATCCGCGGACGCGGTTACGCCGCGGACGCCGCTGAAGATCTCGCGCAGACGTTCTTCGCGCGCTTCATCGAAAACGCCTATCACGCCAGCGCCGATCCCGCGCGCGGCCGCTTTCGCGCCTTCCTGCTCGTCGCGCTCAAGCGTTTCCTGATCAATCAGGATGCCGAAGCGCACGCGCTCAAGCGTGGCGGCGACATCAGCCTGCGTCGACTCGACGATTCGCAGTTGAACGCCGAGGAACTGGCCGCGGAGGGCGGCGGACCTGAGCAGGCGTTCGAACGCAGCTGGGCCGTGGCCGTACTCGACGCGGCGATGCGCAAACTGCGCGCCGAGGCCGAGCAGGCCGACAAGCTGGCACTGTTTGAACAACTGTCCGAATTCCTCACCGAGCGCCCGGACGAAGCCGATTACGAACGCGTCGCCCGCGTGCTCAACCTGCGCCGCAATACGCTGGCCGTTGCCGTGCATCGGCTGCGCCATCGCCTGCGCGAACTCGTGCGCGCGGAGCTCGCACAGACCATCGCTGCACGCGAAGACCTGGAAGCCGAAGTGCGCGAACTGCGCGCCAGCTTGGCCGGCGTGATCGAGTAGACAGATGTAATCGTCCGCAGCGAATCCTGAAGTATCCAAGACTCGAGCAGGAGGAATCGAAGATGATGGCAGCGTCGCAACGGTCCCACGACCGCTTCGCCAACACGCGCTGGTCGATGGTGATGCAGCAAGCGCGCGAGGACTCGCCCGGCGCTTCGCGCGCACTCGACGAACTGGCGCAGCGCTACTGGTACCCGGTCTATGCGTATGTGCGCCGCTGCGGTCACGCTCCCGCTATCGCTCAGGACATCACGCGTACGTTCGTGCACCGCTTGATCGAAGAATTCCAGCGCCGCGACGAACAGCCGCCGCACGGACATTTCCGCAAGTTTCTGCTCGCGCAGCTCAATGCGTTCCTCGGCGGCGACTGGCGCGAGGCGATTGGCGAGGACACCAGCAACGCGCTCGCACCGCCGCCGGATCTGGAGACGCGCAACCAACGCGACAATGCGCAAGTCGCGTCGCCGGAAGCAGCCTACCAACGCAGCTTCGCGTTCGAGGTGCTCGCGCGCGCGCTGCGCCGCCTGCAGGCCGAAGCGCGCCAGACCGGACACGCCGAAATGTTCGAAGCGCTGCAGCAATACCTGTCGCGCGATCCGGTACCCGGCGAATACGAACAGATCGGCAAGCAGCTGCACACCCCACCGCTCGCGCTGGTGCTCGCGCTCAAGCGCCTGCGTCAGCGCTTCCGCGAACTCGCGAGCCAGGAGCTCGCCGACACCGTGACGACGGCCGAAGAACTCAGCGACGAGCAGGCCGCGCTGCACGCGGCGTTGCGGGACAGCCAAACGCCGCAATGAACGCCGCCGGCGACGACCGCCCGGAAAGAGCTGTCGCCGCCGATCCACTGGCGAGCATGCGCTTGAATGCGACGGCGATCGCCGACCTCGCCTTCGGCAGCATGAGCGTGGAGGTCACGTCGGTCGAAGGCCGGCATCTGGCCATGCTGTCCACCGAATCGCTGGAGCTGGATCTGAACGATCCTGCGCAGCGCCAGTTCGGCGACTACGAGTTGTTGGAGCTGATCGGCGAAGGCGGCATGGGCGTGGTCTATCGAGCGCATCAGGCCAGCCTGGATCGCGATGTCGCGGTGAAGCTGCTCGCGGCCGGACCGTGGGCGTCGCGCAGTTTCGTCGAGCGCTTCCAGCGCGAAGCGCAAAACGCTGCGCGCATGCAGCACCCGAACATCGTGGCGATCTATGAAGTCGGATCAAACGAGGAGCTGCACTTTTTCTCGATGCGACTGATCCACGGTGGATCGCTGGCCGATCTGCTCAAGCGCGAAGGCAAACTCAGCGCGCTGCGCGCCGCGCAACTGTTGCGAGTGGTCGCCGAAGCCGTCGATTACGCACACCGGCTCGGTGTGCTGCATCTGGATCTGAAACCGGCGAACGTGCTGCTCGACGAACGCGAAACACCGCACGTGGCCGATTTCGGATTGGCGCGCCGGCTCGAACAGGGCCTCGCCGCGGAAACCAACGAAGTTTCCGGCACGCCGAGCTACATGGCGCCGGAGCAATGTCTAGCCGCCCAGAAAGTCACGCCCGCGACCGACATTTGGGGCCTCGGCGCGATCCTCTACGAACTCGTCACCGGCCAGCCACCCTACCTCGGCGCCACGCCACAGGAGACACTCAAGCGGGTCGTC
>Ga0163163_10000198_pt1 | contig 62120 bp, 60 predicted proteins | sample S65metaG_FD_119766 | JGI IMG/M metagenome (GOLD analysis project Ga0163163, IMG submission 119766) | Switchgrass rhizosphere microbial communities from Kellogg Biological Station, Michigan, USA - S6-5 metaG | ecosystem: Host-associated > Plants > Roots > Rhizosphere > Soil | place: USA...
CAGACCGATGCCACAGAAATTTTCATTAACGGGGAAGCTGAAATTTTTCGCTCAGCGTTGCAATCGGCTGACAGGATCTATCTCACACTTGTACACGGAAATTTTGATGGTGACGCATTTTTTCCTGAATTGGAGCGGGGGGAATGGAAACTGATCAGTAATCGCGATTGCGAGGTGGATGACAAAAATCCATATGCACTATCCTTCCAGGTCCTGGAAAGGAAATAATTATTGATTCGCCATTTATTTATGTATTCTTCCTCTCAATTAGCATTGAAGTATCTTAATTACTACCTGGTCGCAGCCAGCGGAAAGGGTCATGGCATTCATTCTCCTTTCGTATTTGATTTTGTTACAAAAGTTTTAAATGACAGGACAGAGTATGAAGGTTACAACAACATAGAGAGGCTTCGGAAAAAATTATTAAAGGATCAAACGATTCTTGCCATCGAAGACCATGGCGCAGGCCCTTCATTATCAACATCAAAAGAACGATCCGTTTCATCCATTGCCAAGCATGCAGTCAAATCAAAAAAGTATGGGCAGCTTTTATATCGCATGGTAAAATATTATCAGCCTGATTCTATTATCGAATTGGGCACGTCATTGGGAGTCACCACAAGTTACCTTTCATTGGCACTGCCAGGTGGAAATGTTTTCACGCTTGAAGGTGCATCCGAAATAGCGAATCTTGCAAGAAAAAATTTCGAAACGTTATCACTTGAGAATATCAAACTGGCCCAAGGGAATTTTGACTACACGTTGCCATCAATTCTTTACTACCTCACATCCATTGGCCTGGTTTTTATAGATGGCAACCATCGCCGTGAGCCGACAGAAAATTATTTTCATTGGCTATTGGAGAAATCAAATTCAAATTCCATTTTTATTTTCGACGATATTCATTGGAGTAGGGAGATGGAACAAGCGTGGGGACATATTAAAGAACATCCCGCCACGCGTTGTTCTATTGATCTTTTTTTTATTGGTATCATTTTTTTTAGGCAGGAATTCAAAGAGAAGCAGCATTTCACGATTAGGTTCTGACATAGATATATGAGATTTATCCTTGCATTTATTATTTCTGTTCTATGTTTTTCATTGCATGCACAGGATCTTAGTGAATACAAGAAAGGCAAATTTACAAGACAAGCTCAGTATCTACCATATCGTATTCTTTATCCACTGGCTTTTGATCCGGGCAAAAAATATCCACTCTTAATTTTTCTGCATGGCGCTTATGAAAAAGGAAATGACAACGAAGCTCAACTCAACATTGGTGGACGTTATTTTTTAGCGGATTCTAATCGCCACAATTTTCCGGCTGTAATAGTTTTCCCTCAGTGCCCTTCCAATGATGTATGGGCGTACTTCAATGCAGAATTTGATTCGGCAGGCGTTCTGAAGCGGGCTATTTTTCCCTTTCGCAGAGAACCGACTCCTGCCACCTCATTGTTAAAACAATTAGTTGACAGTTTAATGACTTTGTCGTTTATCGATGTTAGAAAAATATATATCGGGGGCTTGTCCCAGGGAGGAATGGGAGTTTTTGATATGGTAGCAAGATTCCCAAATATTTTTGCGGCTGGCTTTCCCATTTGCGGAGCCGGGAAGATTTCTACGGCTGATAAATTTGCGAAGCAAACCGCATTATGGATATTTCACGGCGCGGAAGATGATATAGTACCGGTGCATTTTTCGCGTCAATTTTATCAGAAATTAAAGAAGCTTGGTGCAGATGTACGATATACCGAATACGCGGGTGTCAGGCATGAAAGCTGGATAAATGCTTTCCATGAGAAAGATTTGCTTCCTTGGCTGTTTAGTAAATCAAAAAAATAAGAAACAGATATTTTTTGAACAGTCATCAATATAAATCCAACTCAAAATTTTCTTTATCTTGAACCCTTAAGAAAAGATATGACGATAGGCGTATTGAAAGAACCTTCCGATGAAACGCGAGTGTCGCTACTTCCTGAAGCAGTAGCCACTCTCTCCAGGAAAGGGATCACTGTATCAATAGAAAATGGAGCCGGTGAACGAGCATTTGCCGATAATGAGAGTTATCAAAAAGTTGGTGCACGAGCAAAAAATAGGAAAGAGGTCATTGAGTCCTCTGAAATTATTTTGTCCATTCACCCTCCGGATAATGCTGAAGGTTCGAGTTTCAAATCAAGAATTCTAATCGGAGTTTATTTCCCCCTTTATGAAGCAGCACTTATGCAACAATGGGCTCAATATGGGATCACATGCTTTTCACTCGATATGTTGCCTCGCACAACCCGTGCGCAAACGATGGACGTACTAAGCTCGCAGGCAAATATTGCAGGATATAAGGCTGCTCTCGAAGCGGCGAATTTGTACTCGAGATATTTTCCCATGTTTATGACGGCAGCGGGAACCATTGCACCCGCAAAGGTGCTGATCCTTGGAGCAGGCGTCGCAGGACTACAGGCGATTGCGACAGCACGAAGACTAGGGGCTGTGGTTGAAGTATTGGACACGAGGCCTGCAGTTAAAGAAGAAGTGATAAGCCTCGGTGCAAAATTTATTGAGGTGGAAGGAGCGGCAGATGCTAGCAAAGCCGGGGGTTACGCTGTCGAGCAAACAGAAGAATATAAGCGAAGACAGGAACAAAAAGTAGCAGACAGCATTGCTAAAGCAGATATCGTGATCACAACGGCACAGATCTTTGGTAAAAAAGCGCCGATACTGATCACCGAAGAAATGCTTAACAGCATGCGCAATGGCTCGGTGATTATTGATATTGCGGCGGCAACCGGCGGCAACACCCCCTTTACAAAGAATAATGAAATTGTAAAGTATAATGGCGTTACCATTGTTGGCAACAGCAATTTACCGGCCACCATGCCAAGCGACGCCAGTAAGCTCTATGGCAAGAACATTTTAAATTTTTTACAGCTCATTACTGATAAAGAGGGACAAATAAATTTGAACTGGGATGATGACTTAGTCAAAGGCAGTTGCATTACTCATAATGGCGAGGTTATGAATGAAAGGGTAAAGTCTTTAGTAATGAGTAGCGAGTAGTAAATGGTGAGAGGTATTTGATTTATATTATCATAAGCGAACGACATGAATTCATTTTTAAACTGGATAACGGCTAACCAGCAAATAATTTACATTGTTATCCTCATGGTATTTGTTGGTATCGAAGTCATCGGTCGCGTGCCGAGCGTTCTACATACACCACTTATGAGTGGCGCTAATGCTATTCACGGCGTGGTTATAATCGGTGCTATCATTGTTATGGGTAAAGCGGAATCAGATAACTATCTGGCATTAGTACTCGGCTTTCTCGCAGTGATCCTGGGAACGCTGAATGTGGTGGGCGGGTTTGTGGTAACCGACAGGATGCTTGAAATGTTCAAAAAGAAAAAATAGTTTGAAGCGCGATTGGGTTGATTGGTATGGTACTTAGATCGTTTGCATGAAATAAAATCTTCGAAATGGAGTTTGACATACTTACAATTTGTTATTTGATCGGTTCTGTTACTTTCATCCTCGGATTGAAGATGCTCTCAAATCCTGCAACGGCAAGAAGAGGAAACTTGATAGCTGCATTTGGAATGTCGATGGCCATTCTCGGAACAATTTTCCTGTATAGAGATGACAATGGAAATCGGTTGCATAACTATGGATGGATCTTCGGAGGAATCTTGATCGGTGGGACCATTGGAACACTGGCTGCAAAAAAAGTGAAGATGACCGCTATGCCTGAGATGGTGAGTATGTTTAACGGAATGGGCGGTGCATGTGCCGCTCTAATCTCTGTCGTGGAGTTTAATCGTTTAATCAAGGATTTATCCTTTACACTAAATCCCCGATTATCGGATCTAAGACTAGTTAGCCTTGAGACTTATTTATCAAAAGGAGAGTTATTGATCATATTGATTGGCTTAGTGATCGGATCAATTTCCTTTGCCGGAAGCATGATTGCCTGGGGCAAACTCAATGGAACCATAAAGGACTATTCATTCAAAGGTCAGCATTTATTAAATCTGCTTTTTCTTTTCCTGATCCTTATGGGTATTGTTTATCTGATGATCGAAATCAGCAAAGGTTTTATTCTTGTTGGTGGCGTTCATATCACAACCTTAGCGTGGGTAAAAAGTATTTTTTACGGAGTCTTTGCGTTTGCCTTATTGTATGGGGTCCTCTTTGTGATGCCAATTGGAGGTGCGGATATGCCAGTTGTCATTTCTCTTCTCAATTCTTTTACTGGCGTAGCCGCAGCTTGCGGAGGTTTTTTGTATAACAACAAAGTCATGCTTACGGGCGGTATTCTTGTCGGTGCAGCGGGTACGCTGCTTACTATCCTAATGTGCAAGGCCATGAATCGTTCACTTGGCAATGTGCTCATTGGTTCCTTTGGTGGAGGAAGTGCGGCTGCCGCTAAAAAACAACACGGCGCTTATAAAGAAATCACATTAAGCGACGCCGCCGTAGTGATGGCGTATGCGGAAAAAGTAATGATTGTGCCCGGTTATGGATTAGCTGTGGCCCAGGCTCAACATGCCTGCCACGACCTCGAAAAATTATTAACAGATCGCGGTGTCGACGTGAAATATGCGATCCATCCTGTCGCTGGTCGTATGCCCGGTCATATGAACGTATTACTCGCCGAAGCCGATGTTAGTTACGACCAATTGGAAGAAATGGAACAAGCCAACGAAGAATTTCCATCGACTGACGTTGTACTTATCCTTGGAGCCAATGACGTGGTGAACCCCGCTGCTAAGAGCGATCCTGCTTCGCCCATATACGGCATGCCAATTCTTGATGTGGACCTGGCCAAAACGATCATTGTGAATAAACGCAGCATGAAGCCCGGTTATGCAGGAATTGAGAATGAACTCTTTTCCTTTAAAAAAACATCGATGCTTTTTGGTGACGCAAAAAAAGTCTTGCAGGATTTGATCGCTGAGATAAAACAACTTTGATTCCCTTCATAAACTTCGTTTTTGACGACTATAATCCAATTGAATAAACCAATATAGTTGAGCCCTGGACCAATTTTTTATTTAAAGGGACTCTATTCCAAACTTTCTTTGATAGGCAATCAAAAAGGCAATCACCTCGCTGTATGTTCTCCTGCCAGCGGGCTGATTATTTGCCTGTAAGTATTTTCCATAGATCCAGGTTATGACCGGTTCAACGGGGTTTCGATATTTTCTAAAAAATTTTCTTAGCTCTTCATAATCCTTTTTCACTTGCGGATGCAACGATTGGATGTATTTTCTTGCCCGAGATGAATCGTTCCTATACAATTCGTTTATAGAATAATTGTACATATCAAAATAAACGGAATAACGAAATACCGGCGAAGGATGCAGACGACATGCCAGAAATCCTGCAAAGTTCGCCTCGTTTTCTTTTGCATATCCAACCTGGTGACCGATCTCGTGACAGGCGACAAAAGGCTGTTCAAAGACAGGAACCGTGGTATTTACCTGCCCTTCCCCGGAGAAAGGATTGTAATAGCCCTCGAACCCCAAAACATTTCCCGCATAGCTATACAGAGAAGGTTTAATAGACCGAGGCTGGTAGTTTAGGAAAGAGTATTGTTGATTTGCCAGTTTGTAGGCTTCATAACATTCATGAAAAAGATTTTTCTTTTTGTAAAATGAGTCCCGGTGTGCTGGTCTTACCAACGAAGCATAGCTGTTCAATCGCTGCTCCAGAACATTGGTAAGGGTATCTAATTCTCCTATAGTATAGCTGGTCATTCTAAGATCCAGCTGTTTGGCGATGCCTTTTCGACTGTAATTCAATCCCCAGAGCAAATAAAAAAACACATATACTAAAAGAAGAAAAAATACGATCTGTTTTATTCCTGCAAGCACGAACTGTCGATTCAACTTCTTTCTAAATAAAGCTCTCACAACTTGCCAGGTTTTTACGATCAGGACGACAAGGAAGAAACCATATAAAAGGTCTCCAAAACTGAACGGTATCCAGCCAAGAACGAACCGCTGAATTTTTGAAATGATTGGGTATATCCCATTCGAATAATATCCCTCAATAAAGCCCGAATAGGAGGAAGACAATTTGATCAAAATGGCTAGCAAAATCAGCAATGCCCATGTCCAGATCTTCATTAAATGATTAAGAACAGAGCCTAAAAACTGCCTCAAGGAATTAAAATTTGGTTATCTTCAAAACGCGGGCGTTAAATTAGTTGAAAGGCTTAAATTAATCCAAAATCAGGCTCAATTTTTAGAATTTATCCCCTACCTTTGCGTCCCTCCGAATTAGTCCTCAGGGATCTGAAGTTTTTGGACAAAAAGCGGAACGATGAGTCACAGAAGGGAATACGAGATAGCGTTTGTGGGGCTAAAACCTGGAATTCATGAGTTCAGCTATGAAATCAGGGATAAGTTCTTTGACGAATTTCAACACCAGGATTTCAGGAATTGCAACGCCCATGTGAAGCTGGTTCTTGATAAAAAGAATGGCTTTATGTTGCTTAAATTTGAGCTGGGAGGTTCAATTGAAGTCACTTGCGATCGCTGCAATAATGACCTGCCTATTGAACTCTGGGACGAATTCAACATCATTGTAAAAATGGTGGAGGAGCCAGACTTAATGAATCAGCAGGAAGACGATCCTGATGTATACTATATAAGCCGTACCGAAAGTCACGTGAGTGTCGAAAACTGGATATACGAGTTTATTAATCTTAGTATACCGATGCATAAGACTTGTAACTATGAAAACATGGATGGGCCGTATTGTAACAAAGAAGCAAAGGATATGCTGAAGAAAATGGAAGAGAAAGGGGAGAAAAAAGAGAACCCGATTTGGAAAGGGTTAGAGAAATTTAAAGATCTTGAGAACTAATGGTGTCCGAAGGACTCCTTCGGCGAATTGAGCCACCAATATTCAAGACTGACAAATGACAAAAAATATAAGATATGCCAAATCCGAAACGCAGACACAGTCAACAGAGAAGTGCCAAACGCAGAACGCACTACAAAGCAAAGGCTGCTACATTGAGTATTGATGGTACGACGGGGGAAACACACGTACGTCATCGCGCACATTGGAGTGAGGGAAAGCTGTACTACAAGGGTAGACTGGTAGCAGACAAAACAGGCGAAAAAAAGTAACGTCAATAAATTAGAAATCACGAGTTCCAAATTCCATTGATAGTATAATTGGGATTTGGAATTTTGCTTTTGTCTAAAGACCTTCCCGGAGGATTTATTAATGAATATTGGGTTAGACATGATGGGCGGCGATTTTGCGCCACTGGAAGCAGTAAAGGGTGTATTGCATTATCTATCTGAACAAAGTACCCCTGGTCGCCTTACATTGATTGGAGATGAAGGGCAGGTAAGGGCTCATTTGAGCGACTTACAGGTTCCCACAGAAAATATTACGGTGATTCACGCTGAGCAGGTTATCGACATGCATGAGCATCCTACGAAGGCATTGAAGGAAAAACAACGCTCATCAATCGCTATTGGTTTTCATTTACTGGCATCCGAAAAAATTGATGCTTTTATAAGCGCAGGAAACACGGGCGCTATGTTGGTGGGTGCCTTGTTCAGTATTAAAGCTGTCGATGGAGTTTTAAGACCAACTATTTCCAGCGTTATTCCAAAAGAAAATGGGAAAACCGGACTCATACTTGATGTCGGGTTGAACGCAGATTGCAAACCCGAGCAATTAAATCAATTTGCCGTAATGGGGTCCGTATATGTGCAACAGATTTTAGGTATTGATGAGCCACGGGTTGCACTACTAAATGTCGGTGAAGAGGAAGGTAAGGGAAATATTTTAACCCAGGCCGCTTATCCCCTTTTAAAGGAAAACAAACACATTCATTTTGTCGGTAACATCGAAGGGCGCGATGTTTTGCTGGACTCGGCCGATGTGATCGTTTGTGAAGGATTTACTGGCAATGTGATCCTGAAACTTGCCGAGTCTCTTTATGAGATCAGCGAACGACAAAATCTTGAACACGAATATTTCGACCGTTTCAATTTTGAAAATTATGGTGGTACGCCTGTGCTGGGTGTGGCAAAGCCGGTTATCATCGGTCATGGTATCTCGCATGCCAAGGCATTTAAGAATATGGTCATCCTGGCTCAAAAGATGATCGAAAAAGATGTGATGGCCAAGATGAAGGCTGAACTGGAGGCTTAGCTATGTCTAAAACCTGCCTGCCCGCCACAGGGATTTAGAGAAAGTAAGAATACTACTGTATTTTCCATTACGATGCAAAAGATGATATTGCTATTAATCGGTTTATGGATCTCCGTTTTTTGTTGTTCCCAAACTAATCCTTCATCATATGGTCCCCTAACCACAAGTTATTATTTTGACTGGGGCAAGGATTCGACCGAAATTGTTGTTACTCGATATGGGGGCAGAAATGGCCTTGTAATCGTTCATTTGCATGACGATGAGAGTTCCGCAGCTGAGGCAGCTAAGAAAGTTCTGGTGGAAACAGGAGGCATACTTATCGAGTTGGAGAATAATGGAAAAAGGCTCGTCAATTTCAGAAAGGGCGGAAAAAGGTTCCAATTTGACCCCAATCGCATTTTTACGGTAAAGGGTCGTTCCCAAAATATGCATTTACTAAATAAAACTGTTACCCCTGGGGCCCTAAGCTCAGTAAAATCATTCTCTGCATTCATCATTAAAAAAATTCCAAAATCTGTAGTTACACTGCTGGCCGTCCACAACAATCAGAACGGTAATTATTCCATAAACAGTTATAAGTCAGGGGTCCTTTCAAAAAGTGTATTGAAATGGTATAAAAGCCCTGACCGCGATTCTGATAATTTTTTTATTGTGAACAACAATGAAATGTTCAAACGCGTAAAGAAGAAGGGGTTTAATGCCGTTTTGCAGAACAGTGCGAAGGCAACTGATGACGGCTCTCTTAGTATTTATTATGGTAAAAAAAATTTGGTGTACGTAAATATTGAAACGCAGAAGGGAAACCTGGATGAGCAGGTAAAAATGCTGAATGCTATTTTCAATATTTTGAGATAAAGAGCGCTGATAATATCTTTTCCTCGTCGTTTGTCGTTTATTTTATATATCTTTTCGCATTATCCCCTCTATTTAAGCCTCCGATTTAATTTAATCATTTTAAAAAACCACAATGAGAAAATTGTTTATTCTGATTTTACTTATTCCTGTATTAGGAATAGGTCAGACAAAAAATGTTGTCAATTCAACACGCGTTTTTCCCAAGGCAGACAAAGTTTCCGAGTTTGAAAAGGCATTAACTGCACATGCTCAAAAGTATCACACCGGGGACTGGAAGTGGCAGGTGTTCGAAATTCAAACAGGGCCGGATGCAGGCGGTTATCAACTGACCGAAGGTCCACTAAGCTGGGAAAGCTTTAACGATAGAGGCAATCTTGGAAAAGCTCATACAGATGATTGGAATAAAAATGTGAGTATCTATCTTTCAGATAGGAATCAACAATCGTATGGCATTTATGTAGATTCTCTTAGCACGGTTGCGCTCACAAATTACACGGATAAAATTATTCTAAATCACATGTACCCAAAACCGGGAATGATTAATGGCGCCGTTGATCTTGTAAAAAAGATGAAAAAGGTATGGACGGACGGGAATGAAAATGTCGCTGTTTATGTAGCTTCCGTCTCTGGCGACCCACAAATTATAACCGTTACAAGGCTTAAGGATGGCCTGAAAGAATTGGCTGATGGTTATCGTAAACCAATGCCCGAAAGGTACAATGTGGCATACGGAGCGGGTGCCTGGGATGGCTACCTGGCGGATTACGCAAAAAGCATAGACAGGCGTTGGAATGAATTGCTATTTCGTCGGAATGATTTGGGTTCAAAATAATTTTTAAATACAAAGAACTTCAGCACTTGCTGAAGTTCTTTGTTCACAAAAGTAAATTTTGCGGAACTAGACGTTCTCGATCACCATTGCACTTGCCCCGCCTCCGCCGTTACAAATTCCCGCGGCACCGTACTTCCCCTTATTTTGTTTCAGCACATTGATCAATGAAATAATAATCCTTGCTCCACTTGCTCCCAAGGGGTGGCCAATTGAAACCGCTCCTCCATTCACATTTACCTTAGCCGGGTCAAGATTCATTAACTTGATGTTGGCGACACCTACGACACTGAATGCCTCGTTTAACTCATAGTATTCAATATCGCTCATTTTCAATTTGGCTTTCTTTACGGCTTTTGGTACTGCGAGGCTTGGAGTGGTTGTAAATTTTTCGGGAGCTTGTTCAGCGTCTGCGTAGGAAATAATTTTTGCAATAGGTTTTATTTTCAATTCATCAGCCTTCTCTTTACTCATCAAGACAAGAGCCGCCGCTCCATCATTCATGGTACTTGCATTGGCAGCGGTCACTGTTCCATCCTTGCCAAACGCCGGTTTTAGCCCAGGTATCTTATCAAATTTTACATTCCAGGGTTCTTCATCCTTTTCAAATTTTATCGTTTCCTTTCGGGAAGAAACTTCAACAGCAATTACTTCGTCTTTAAATTTTCCACTATTCCAGGCATTTTGACTTCGCCTGTAACTTTCAATGGCAAATGCATCCTGTTCTTCGCGACTTATCTTGTGTTCCACAGCGGTCAAATCAGCTGCACACCCCATGGCATAGCCATGATAGCAATCTATTAACCCATCCTTAGCCAGGCCGTCGATCAACTTTGTATCACCGTACTTATTTCCCCAGCGAAGATTTTCAACATAGAAAGGAACAGAGCTCATATTTTCCATTCCTCCGGCAACAATGATGTCAGCATCACCGAGCATTATGCTCTGTGCGCCCTGAGCGACAGCTTTCATTCCACTTGCACAGACTTTATTGACCGTTGTACAAATGACTTTGTCTGGAAGACCCGCATATTTAGCTGCCTGTCGTGCAGGTGCCTGTCCGAGATTGGCTTGCAACACACAACCCATCAAGACTTCTTCAACCTGCCCTGGTTGAATGCCTCCTTTTTCAATGGCCGCCTTAATAGCCATAGCTCCCAATTTTGTTGCGGGAACATCTTTCAATGTTCCTCCAAAACTTCCTATTGCGGTACGCACTGCTGAAACAATATAAACTTCTTTCATTGCTGACCTTTAATCCGCAAAGTTAAGATGCAAAAGGTTCATGGAAGAAATGCTAATAGAGACGCGGTTAACTGTGTATTTTTTCCCTGCATAGCCTGTTTGAAAAATTCTCATGCCGGGGTTAGTTCACAAGTACTGCGCCGCCAAATAAAAGAAATATAGTGGCAAAAACGAAGAGCAATATTGATGTTTTGGAAAATCATAACGAGCTTTGGTCAAAATGAAAGATGAAATCAATTAAGGAGGCTGCCAGTTTGTTCATTATTTTTATCAAATCCATAATAAATCATCTAAAAATGGAAAGAAGGGTATCAATATTAAAAAGGTTTCTTGGAGGAATGCTTTTTATAGTTCTTTTGTCATGGAATGTGAATAAAAAACCAATGCGTGAATTCTACCAGCTAACTGTTTATCATTTTAAAAATGCCGGACAGGAGAAAGTGTTGGATAATTACTTTCAAAACGCCCTTTTGCCGGCCTTGCACCGCATGAAAATAAATAATGTGGGTGTTTTTAAGTCCTGGGCAAATGATACGGTACCGGATAAGCTGATCTACCTGTTTATTCCATTTAAATCATTGGAAACGATGGCAGAGCTTCCGTCTAAACTAAAAGGAGATGCGAGTTATGTGTCAGCTGGTTTAGCATACCTGGATGCAGCCTATAACGATCCTCCTTATTCACGGTTGGAGACAATTTTACTCCGGGCTTTTCCTTTAGCGCCGCACATGCAGTTACCGTCGCTGCAATCTGCAAAGAAGGAACGAGTCTATGAACTCCGCAGTTATGAAAGCGCGACAGAGAAAAAATTCGAAAACAAAGTACAAATGTTTAACCAGGGCGATGAAATTGGTCTATTCAAAAAATTGAATTTTAATGCTATTTTTTACAGCGAAGTAATAGCTGGAAATAGGATGCCGAATTTAATGTATATGACGAGTTTTGAGAACAAGGCAGCAAGGGACGAGCACTGGAAAACGTTCGTTAGTGATCCGTACTGGAAGAATCTTTCGACAATGCCGGAGTACCAGGACAATGTATCGCATATTGATATTACTTTTTTATACCCGACGGACTATTCTGATTTCTGATGATCAAAATCAAGATTAAAGACGATTTTACACACCCAATATCCACTCCGTAAATATTTCTCTACAAATTGTGGGTAAGATTCCTCTTGCCTTTTGGCATGTTTGGAATGCAATTTGGTTTATGGAAGTAAACCAATCTTTATGATACCCTTTTGGATATTTGGACTATTAACAATTTTTACGCTTTACTTATACTATATAAGCTGTACTCCCGAATCATCGGTAAAGAGACATGTCGGAAAGTTTAAGACCTGGTGTAAAGAACATTGGAATTCCTCTGTAGATTATCATAGATAAAATCGCGGACGGATCATACATTCAACAAACAAAGCCATTTAACACCCTACGCGGGTGTTTTTTCATTTATGGAAATAATGTAACTTTCTTACACCATGGCTTATGACGAATTTCTTTCAAAACAAATTGATGAATTGATCAAAGGAAAAAGGTGCCTCGGTGTCCACAAAAACGAATTAATAATTCGGTATGCCCCGAAAAAGACCGAAGAAATTAAGGCCGCGAAGAATGTCCATGCATTTTATTTACCGGGCCGGCCAATGAAAGGATGGTCTTTGGTAAGCAGTGAAGGAGTAAAAGGAAATGGATTAAAAAGATGGTTTGACCTTTCATTCAACTTTGCAAAATCATTGCCTCCCAAAAAATAATAAAATGGCACGCAGTCACCACCGCCATAAAAAGCACCACCATCCTCAATATCGTCAGCATACTGTTCCTTCCAAAGTGAAACGCAAAGGTGGCGCGTGGGTTTTCATTATCTTCTTTTCCGTATTTGGACTGGGCATTGGTTATTTTGCAGCAGGCACCCTTGTCGCGATCATCATCGGAGCTGTCGTTGGTGCACTGATTGGGTATTTGATCGGCCACAATCTCGATAGGATGGCAAGTAAGAAATAAGTCGCCATTTATGCTGGAGTTGAACGGAGCGTCGCAAGGGATGATGCTAAAAGACATGGCGATCGGTCACGAAAAAAATTTCGTTTGTTTAGCGCAAAGTTCTAGTTCATTCAAATATTTTGTACAATAAAAAATGAAAACCTGTAAATTGAAGGCTGATTGCTTACTCTTTTAAAATTACTACTGCATGGGAGATTTCCAGGTTAAGAAACAATCCAAAAAATATGATGCTGTAATTATTGGCTCAGGCGCCGGGGGAGGAATGGCAACTTATGTGCTCGCCAATGCCGGTCTGAAAGTTTGTTTGCTCGAGGCAGGGCCAATGTATGATCCGGCAAAAAATTCATGCCAGCTAAACAGGCCGTGGGATTCACCTCGCCGGGGCGCCAGCACCAAGTTTCGCCCATTCGGCGATTTTGACGGGTGCTATTGGGGCTGGGAAATTGATGGGGAGCCTTACACACAGGATGGAGATACAAAATGGGAATGGTGGCGAGCAAGAATGTTAGGTGGACGCACCAACCACTGGGGAAGAATTTCTTTGCGCTTCGGCCCAAAAGATTTCAAAAGAAAAAGTATTGATGGTTTGGGTGAAGACTGGCCGATCGGTTATGAGGATATCAAGCCCTATTATGACAAAATAGACCGCCTGCTCGGAGTATTTGGAACCAATGAAGGATTGGAAAATGACCCTGATGGAATTTTTCTTCCTCCACCGAAACCACGCCTTCATGAATTGTTCATAAAGAAAGCCGCTAATAGTGTTGGCATTCCGGTGATTCCATCACGTTTATCAATTCTGACCAAGAAAATCAACAATGAACGTGGGCAATGTTTTTACTGCGCACAATGCGGGCGCAGTTGTAAGGTGTATGCCGATTTTTCATCATCATCTTGCCTTGTGATTCCGGCTATGAAAACCGGCAATGTTGACCTCATTACTAATGCAATGGCTCGGGAAGTGCTGACGAATAAAGAGGGATTAGCTAGTGCTGTATCTTATGTCAATAAAGACGATGGCCAGGAATACCAGGTTGAGGGAAGAACAATTATCCTTGCAGCGAGCGCCTGCGAGAGTGCAAGGTTATTGCTCAATTCAAAATCGCAACGCTATCCAAATGGCCTTGCGAACGCAAGTAATGCGGTTGGAAAATATTTACATGATTCCACCGGTGCAGGTATGGGGGGAATAATTCCTGAACTATTTGACCGCAAGAGATATAATGAAGACGGAGTAGGAGGGATGCATGTATATACACCCTGGTGGCTTGATAACAAGAAATTAGATTTTCCGCGCGGCTATCATATCGAATACGGTGGTGGTTTTGGAATGCCGTTATACGGATTTCAATGGGGAGTCGAAAACTTGAACGGAAGATACATGGTAAAAGGAAAACAGAAACAGCCGGGTGGCTATGGAGCGTCATTAAAAGAGGACTATCGATTTTTTTATGGTGCGCACGTGGGCATGGCCGGTCGTGGGGAGGCAATAGCCAGAGAAGATAGCTATTGCGAAATAGACCCTAATGTTGTTGACAAATTTGGAATTCCGGTATTGCGGTTTCATACCACCTATACTGATTATGAAATTAAGCAGGCCAAACACATGCATGAAACCTTTACAGATATATTGACCGCTATGGGGGCGATCATAACCTGGGGAGGTGATGATGGTCCCCAGAACAATTGGGGTTTGCATAGTCCTGGAAATATCATTCATGAAGCAGGAACAGTACGAATGGGCAGTGACCCCAAACGGTCGGCGTTGAACAAATGGAGCCAGGCACATGATTGCAAAAATCTTTTTTGTGTGGATGGAGGTCCTTTTGTCAGCCAGGCTGATAAAAATATTACATGGACAATCCTGGCTTTAAGCATGCGAACGTCAGAATATATTGTTGACGAAATGAAGAAGCATAATATTTAACCTTGAGGCAAAGGTTTAATATAGGATGAGGATCATTTGAATATCAGCGATAGTAACACTGATAAATCTCTGTTGTGTCGCAATCACCTGTCTGCCGACAGGCAGGCTTTCATTGTTCTTTTCACGTTTCAGCATCTAAAGACTAAAAACATTAAACGCAAAACGCATGGATCGCAGAAAACTAATTAAGCTTATTACTACAGGAACAATTGCGGCACCGGTAGTGCTTGCGGGTTGTAAAGAGGAAGATAAAAAAGAGGTTACCAAGGAGCCTCAATTCCATCTTGACCGCAATAAAGAAGAACTTGCATATGAAAAAAGTTTGTTGGCAAACGGGAAATTTTTCACCGATCATGAAATGGCAACAATTACAGTGCTGGTCGACATCATAATTCCGAAGGATGATGTAAGTGGCAGTGCAAGCGATGCCAAGGTTCCCGAGTTCATTGATTTTATTGTACAGGATATGCCGCAGCATCAGACTCCGATCCGCGGCGGTTTACGCTGGCTGGATATGCAATGCCTGAAGCGTTATGAGAAAAGTTTTAAGGATTGCAGTCATGATCAGCAAATTGAAATGGTTGATGATATTGCTTATCCTGAGATCGAATACATGGAAAAAGGTAATAAAATAAAAAAAGGTAAAGTAAAACCCGGCATGGCGCAGGGCGTTTCATTTTTTGACCTAATGCGCAATTTAACCGCAACTGGTTTTTATACTTCCGAGATCGGGGTGAAAGACATTGGTTACCTAGGTAATACTCCTAATCAATGGAACGGCGTGCCGGATGATGTGTTAAAGCAATATGGGATCGCTTACACTGAAAAGGAACTGAAAGAATGTGTAAGCTTTGAAAAAACTTCCTAAATAAAATTGCCGAGGACATTAGTCCTCGGCCGTTGAAAATATTTTTTCTTTCCCCTACTTGTTCTCAAAATCAAATTTGTGTTGTTCCTGGTAAGCTCTGAAAGCAACAGGATCACCATAGGGTCCTAAATATTTCGCACCTCCAAAACCAAGTATTGGCCAGAAAATGATCCCTAAAAGAACCAATCCCACGGTAAATCCTTCATCCTTGCCAAAGCTTTTTGACACCATATTGTACAACCAGATCAAAAAAATAATATTTACGAACGGAATAAAGAATAATAAAACCCAAATACCGGGTTTACCGCCAATCTTTGTCATGATGTACATATTGTAAATAGGAATAATTGCCGCCCAACCGGGTTGACCTGCTTTTGCAAATACCTTCCACAGGGCAGCGATCTGAAAAATGGCAAGAATTAATGAACAGGTAACAATGGCAATAATCTGACCTGTTGTGAGAGGGTTGTATTCATAGTCCATAATAGTTTGGTTTTGGTGAAATACAATATAAATAATTTTATCGCCTTTTCAAACCAGTTCAGTCGAGAAAGTATCCGGAATGCAGGTAACACGCTGATCATAGAGTTTGAAAAATATTTGTCAAAAAGTGAGGTCTCATCTCAAAAATTCCGGCACATTTTTTTAATTAACAGTTGTGAATAATTAACTTTAGGAAACCAGTAATTTAATCAGTTATTTTAGAAACGATAAGTTACTTCCTTACACAGTGAAAACACCGATAACGAACCGTCCACGTTAACGGCATTATGAAAACTTAAATTGAAGCGCATTGACAGACACGATCATCAACCTTGAAACCGTAAACCCTATTGAGTTTTTCGGAGTAAATAACGGTAAGCTTGACATCCTCAAAAAAAAATTCCCCCTCTTAAAGATTCTTTCACGAGGCACACAACTTAAGTTGAGTGGCGCTCCCGAGCAGGTGGAGAACGCCAGGGAAAAAATTGATCTCATTGTGCAATACCTTGAGCGTAACGGGCACATGAGTGAAAATTATTTTGAGCAAATACTGGGAGGTGATGATGCTGATGCCATCGATCATTTTATTGAACGTAATCCCAATGACATTTTGGTTTTTGGCCCCAATGGAAAGAGTGTTCGCGCACGAACGGCCAACCAAAAAAAATTGGTTCAGCAAGCAGAAAAAAATGACATTGTATTTGCGATTGGTCCCGCCGGTACGGGTAAAACATACACCGCGGTTGCACTTGCAGTACGGGCATTAAAAAACAAACAGGTCAAAAAGATAATCCTTACTCGTCCAGCTGTCGAGGCTGGTGAAAGTCTTGGTTTTCTGCCAGGTGATCTCAAAGAAAAGATCGATCCTTACTTGCGCCCGTTGTATGATGCCCTGGATGATATGATCCCGGCAGACAAGCTGGGATATTATATGAGCACAAGGACGATCGAAATAGCTCCCCTGGCGTATATGCGCGGTCGTACACTTGACAATGCTTTTATCATTTTGGATGAAGCACAAAATGCTACCGATCTCCAGATAAAAATGTTTCTGACCCGCATTGGAGCAAATGCAAAAGCGATTATTACCGGCGATATCACCCAGGTTGACTTGCCGAGGAATCAAAGGAGTGGACTACAAACTGCTGTTCGCATCCTGAACAACATCGATGGAATTGCTCATATCGAATTGGATGAAGATGACGTTGTGCGCCACAGACTGGTAAAACAAATTTTAAGAGCTTACGAGAAAGAAAGAAAGCAAGACGAGAAAAGGGAGGAACAGAATAGGGGTTAGAGATTTAAATAATAGTCTTTCAGTAATTCTGTAAAATCTTCTTTGTATTGCTGCCGATCATCGCAAATTGAAATTTCTTCAATAAGGGTTTCAACGCGGTCTTTTTCCCGCGCCCCTGCGATCATCATCCGGATATAACTATGCTTCGTTGATTGCTGTACGAACACAATTTTTGAAATGAACAGATCTTGCTTCAATAGGATTTTCTTTATCTCTTCATTTCGTTTAAAAGGAAGCAGCAAATAGAAGTTTCCAGATGGCGAAAGGTTATCCTTTATTACACCCAGTAATTCTTCCAACAGAAGCCCGGAATTATGGTGAGCAACATTTTTCTTCTGATCATTTGATTTGATCTCTTTTTCATAAAACGGGGGGTTGCTTATTATAGAATCATATTTCTTTGAAGAAGTAAGCTTTTTAACGTCATCATGAATGATGGTTATTCTTTCGGCAAATGGTGAAGCCGCGATATTTTCTTTTGCCTGGGCATATGCACCTCCATCTAACTCTATAGCATCAATGTTTGAGAGTGGATTCTTTTGCGCATACATCAGGCTCAGCACGCCAGTTCCTGCGCCGATGTCAAGAACACTTTTCACTTCGCTCTTTTCACTTTGATCTTCGTTAGCAACCCATGCGCCAAACAAACACGCGTCGGTAGTAACCTTCATCGCGCAACGATCCTGGTGGACTATGAATTGCTTGAACTGGAAATAAGAATTGGACATTATACCGCACAAGGTACAAGGCACAAGAAACACAAAACAAATTTTTCAGCCTTGAACCTTATACCTTGATTCTGAGCTTTGCGTGTCACCAGCTGGCTCTTGCATTCGCAGTAACTGAAAGATCAGCAAAATCCTTTTCAATAAATTTATAATAAGCAGTGATGGCGATCATGGCAGCATTGTCAGTGCAGTATTGAAAGGCGGGGATAAATGTGTTCCAATGATATTGTTGACCCATCTGCTGGAAGGCTGTTCGCAATCCGCTATTTGCAGAGACGCCTCCAGCGATGCAGATATTTTTTACACCTGTTTGTACAGCGGCCTTTTTCAGTTTGTTCAGTAAAATACTTACTATGCGCTGTTGGATTGATGCACAGAGATCCAAAAGATTTTCTTCAATGAATTTTTTCTGCTCAACCTCGATAGCAATATTCTCTGGCTTGTAAACATGACTCCTTCCTGCATTTTGAAGAAAATAAAGAATGGATGTCTTTAAGCCGCTGAAGCTAAAGTTTAATTCAGGAATCTGTGGCTCCGGAAAATGAAATCGATTCTGGTTACCTTGTTTTGCATATTTATCAATCAATGGTCCCCCCGGATAGGGAAGGCCCAATAATTTTGCAGATTTGTCAAACGCCTCTCCGGCGGCATCATCAATAGTTTCACCGATCACTTTCATGCGGGTGGGCGATTCGCACAATACAATTTGAGTGTGACCACCGCTCACAGTGAGGCATAAAAAAGGGAAATCCGGTTTTGGATCATCGATCAGGTTAGCCAATACATGCGCCTGCATGTGATGCACGGCTATCAAGGGCTTGTCCAATGCAAGGGCCAATGATTTTGCAAACTGGCTTCCCACTAATAGTGAGCCGATAAGACCCGGCGATTGAGTAAAGGCAATTGCGTCAACAGATGATAAAGAATAGTTCGCCGATGATAAAGCTGTATCGACGACTGGAACTATGTTTTGAATATGCGCCCTGCTTGCAAGTTCCGGGACAACTCCGCCGTATTTTTCGTGAACAGTTTGATTGGCCGTAATATTTGACAGGATTTTTCCATCCCGGCAAACTGATGCCGATGTTTCATCACAGGAAGACTCTATGGCTAGTATAACAATGCTCAATGTTCAATTATCAATGCTCAATAATCAAGATTTCAAAATTACTTGAACGTTGATGATTAAGTATTGAATATGGAAAATTATTTGGAGCGAATTGCAACCACAGGATCCATCCTGGCAGCCTGTGAAGCAGGAATAATTCCGGCAAGCACTCCAACGATAATGCAAATACTTACCGCAGTAACCAAATTACTGCTCGAGATGAATACCGGGAAGTGCAGAACACCCGATAAAATTTTGGTAAGAACAAAAACGAGAAATAATCCCATTAGCCCTCCTATTATGCACAGGAAAGCCGATTCTAATAAAAACTCAGCGAGTATCACTCTTCTCTTCGCGCCAACCGCCTTTTTTAAACCGATCTGGTTGGTACGTTCACGGACGCTCACGAACATAATATTAGCTACACCAAACATCCCGACGAGCAACGATATACCTGCAATGATCCATCCGCCGGTATTCAACGGTCCGAAAATATTACTAACAGCCTCGCTAAAATCATTGATATCATTTAAAGCAAAATCATCATCCTGGGTGGGGCTTAATTTGTGAATAGCCCGCATGGCTCCTTTCAGATCATCTTTCAACGCGACGCTTCTCAAATTATCTTTCCCCTGTACGAGTATCACTGGGTTTGAATTTTTAGCGAACATGATATTCCGCGCAAATTTGTATGGCATGATCACGCTTTGGTCAAACTGCCAGCCACCAATCATGCTTTTACCCTGTTTTTTCACAATCCCGATCACCTGCACTTTTTTCCCTCGCACCTGGACTAATTTGCCCACTGCTATTTCCGGGGATACGAATAATTTCTCCGCTACTTCATTGCCTATTACAATGACCGGACTTCCATGGTCAAACTCAGATGCTGTGATGTAACGGCCATAAGCAATGTCTACCGGCTGGATACTCTGAAATTCATCGCTAATGCCGTATAGATTCACACCCGACAGCGAATTATCTTCATACTCGACATTGTCATTGGCATTGATGTTAAACGCCACATATTTGGCGCTTGGCGTTCTTTCCTTGATTTGCTTTATCTCGTCAAATTTTGGCTCAGGCCGTTTTACAAATTTCCACCAGGGATAATCCGGTCCTCCTCCTGCACTATAGTCCCATTTATCGATGTATATCGTATTGGTGCCAAGGCTCTTGATCTCTGTTTGGATATTATGTTCCAGGCTATTAACAGTAGCTAGCACTCCGATGATGCAGAAGATCCCAATGGTAATACCAAACAGTGAAAGGAAAGTCCGAAGTTTATTCTTCCACAGCTCCTGCATGGCCATTTTAAAACTACTTCCAATAATTTCAATAGTGCGGCGCATGTGGCAAATTTACATGTTAGGTACGGGGCGATAAAAGATTTTATTCGGATGGCCGTCTTTCTTGAAGGCTGGCCCCGTTTTGTTGTTTGGAAAATTTGTCCAATGCTTTACCGGCCAAAAATGCCTTTGATCAACATTAAGGAACCAGTGGCTCACAACTCTGACCTAGTAACCTGTAACATCTTATCTTTGCCCTTCTTTAAAAAATAGTGAATGAATTTTGATCGTAATACGGTTATTGGATTTATAGTGTTGGCAGTTTTATTTGGGGGTTATTTCTGGTGGACCAGCAAGGAACAGTCCGCTGCTCGGGCTGAAAGAGCAAGACAGGATTCTATTGCGAGGGCCAATGCACCAATTGATACTGCAGCTTTAAAAACTGAAACGGCAAAAAATGACTCCATTGCCAGAGTTAAGACTGCAGGCGGGTTTCAAAAAGCAGTCGTTGACGAGGAACGGACAGTCGTAATAAACAACAATGTTCTCGAAATAACCTTTAGCACTAGAGGTGGTCAACCCAAAGAAGTCAGACTAAAAAAATACAACGGACAAGACAGCGCACCGGTAAAACTTGCCAGTTCTGATTTTGATAAGATCGATTATACCGTCAACACAGGAGCCAATTCCAGTGGGTATATCTCAGAATTTAATTTTCACCTTGATACAGTAATTGAAAATGCGGATAAAAGCCATGTTGTTGTATTTGCCTTGCGACCCGATAGTGCGGGTCCATCAATTCGTCACCAGTTCGTCATCAGACCGGATGATTATATGATCGATTTTACTGTACAGATGGATGGAGCTGATAAACTACTAACACAAGGAAATCTGAATTTAACATGGCAATACAAGGCTATTCAGCAGGAATCAGATGTAAGTTTTGAAAAGCAAAATACGCAGGTAGGTTATATCATGGATGGTAATTTCGATTATCACACAATCGGCCGCCGGAGCAGCAAGGAATTTGATAAACCGGTAAAATGGATTGGCATCCGTCAGCGGTTCTTTAATACTTTCTTAGTTGCAAAAAATAATTTTTCATCTGGCAGGATGGAATGGATCATCCCCGGGGATACAGCAAAAACGGTGATGCAATCCATTGCAAATATGAAGATGCAATTACCTGTAGCCGGCTCGGTTTCTGTTCCTTTTAACATTTTGTATGGTCCGGCAGATTTTAAAATGTTGAAGAAACATGAAATGAGTTTTGAAAAATTGATAAACCTTGGACAAGGTGCTTATGCCTTTGTAAGGCCATTAAACAGGTTTATTGTAATGCCGGTATTTGATTTTATTAAGAGCTTTACCGTAAGCATGGGTTTGGCGATCGCGCTGCTCACTATTTTCATCAGAACGATTACTTCCCCGTTAATGTATCCTGGGTATAAAACCAGCGCACAAATGAAGGTTTTGAGACCAGATCTGGCAAAGCTAAAGGAGAAATACCCGGAGCAACAGCAATATGCAATGGAGCAAATGAAATTTACAAGGGAAGCGGGAGTAAATCAGTTTGCGGGATGTTTGCCAGCCTTAGTTCAGATCCCTATCTTTTTCTCGCTGTATAGTTTTTTCAACTCCAATGTCTCTTTTCGTGGCCAGAGCTTTTTATGGGCAAAGGATCTGTCAGCATTTGACGACGTAATTAAATTTGGAGTGAATATTCCCTTATTGGGAAGTCATCTCAGTCTCTTTACCATCACAGCAGTTATTACCAGCTTTCTTATTTCACTATATAGCATGAGTACAACTATGTCACCTGATCAATCGAACCCGGTGATGAAATACATGCCCTATATTTTTCCTTTCTTTCTTTTATTCATATTTAATCGTCTTCCTTCCGCGTTAACCTGGTACTATACAGTCTCTAATATTATTACATTAATACTTCAATTTATTATTCAGAACTATATTATTGACCACGACAAAATTCTGGCAAAGATTGAAGAGAACCGAAAAAAACCAAAGACAAAATCAAAATGGCAGGAGAGAATGGAGCAAATGCAGGAACAGCAGAAGAAAATGAAAGATCTTCAACAAAAGAATCGCCGCTGAGTTTTTTCTTTCTTTCACCATAAGGGTTTTCTTAAAAGCAACTAATTAACTAATTTGCTACGTCTTGTTGCTGGCAATCCTATATCATAAAGCATGAAAGAAAGATCACTGATATTACTCATTCTGTCTCTGTTTTTCCTCACTCCTCTTTTTGCCCAAAAAAAATTCTCAGAAGGAAGTATAGTCTATAATGTGGTCGTAAACACCAACGATCCAAACCCTAAATTGGCAGACGGATTTGATGGCGCCACGAATACAATCTATATTAAAGGAAAATTAAGCCGTTCAGAACTGGTCAGTGTGTTTGGTACCCAATCCACTATTATCGACGGAAAAACCGGAAATGTGGACGTTCTTAAGGAATATGGCGAGAAAAAGTATATGATCAGCATGACTCCTTCTGATTGGAAGGAAGCGAATCAAAAGTATGATAGCGTCACCTTCACTTACCAGGACGAACATAAAACGATCGCAGGCTATGATTGCCGCAAAGCCTCAGGGAAACTAAAAAACGGCGAAACTTTTATTGTTTATTATACGACAGAACTCATTCCTGAAAATCAAAATTTTCAATACAGCAACAGAACTCTGCCTGGTCTGGCTCTTGAATATGAATCTAATCTTGGTAAGAATAAAGTCATATTCAGTGCTTCTAAGATCAGCTTCGATCCTGTTCCTGCTTCAAAGTTCGATCTCCCCAAAACGGGATTCAGACGAATGACCTATAAAGAAAGTAAAGTAGCTGGTAAATGATTAATGATTGATAGTGAAACCAGCATTTTGAGTAGTGATGAAAATCTTTTTCTTGAGAGGTACAATGTAGGTCGTATTACCCTTTTGATAGGTGACGACAGTATTTAAATTAATGTATTCGTTCTTTTGAATGGGATTGATCACCTGACTGCCCCTGAAATTGTAGTTTGATTTTAATGAAAAACTGCCGCGGATTAATGTGAAATTTTCATTTGAAAGAAGTGAACGATTCTTTGGAGTCTTTCCCTTATCACCAAGAACCGCAAAAGCACTGAATGCAGAAACCGCTAATAGTAAAGCAACCGCGGTTCTCCTCACAATTTTTAGTATGGTTGATTGGTTAATTGACATTCCTTACAAAATTAAAAACAAAAATAATCATAAATCCAACCGCTTATCACATCTTTTAATATTTATTTAACGGCCAAATCGAAAAATTGTTACAGAAACCTGTGATTTTTTATCTTTATAGGGTATTTTTCCTAAAATCCTTACATGAAAGAGAATCCTTACCGGGAAAATAGGGACGAGATAAATGAATTATTAAAGCAATTTGACAACTTAAAGACTGGTCGCAGCCACAAATTTCTCGACGAAGAAGCTTTTGAGAAGATCGTCGAATTTTATGATGAAAAGGAGGATCTTCAAAAAGCTCTGGAAGCTGCAGAACTAGGTTCCGAACAATATCCATTTTCTTCTTCTCTGCTCATTAAAAAAGCTGACATTTTATTGTCCCTCAGGCGATATCAGGATGCTCTAAAAATTATAGAGCAAGCCGAACTTTTCGACGGAGGGGACATTAACCTGTATATCCTGAAAACGGATGTTTTACTGGCTCTTGATCAACAGGAAAAGGCCGTCGAATTATTGGAAAAAGCTTTGCAATCCTTTGACGGAGAGGAAAGAATTGAATTGTTATTTGAACTTGCCGACGTTTATGACGACTACGAAGAATTTGACAAAGTATTTGATTGCCTTACATTGGTCCTGGAGCAGGATTCAAATAATGAGGAGGCATTGTATAAAATTTGTTTTTGGACTGATTTTACGGGACGTAGTGAAGAAAGTATCAAACTTCATCAAAAAATCATTGACGATTTTCCCTATAATGAACTTGCCTGGTTTAATCTCGCTGCGGCCTACCAGGGATTGAAACTTTATGAGAAGGCAATTGATTCCTATCAATACGCCATAACAATTGATGAAAAATTTGACTACGCCTACAGAAATATGGGCGATGCCTATATCCGCTTGCGGAAGTTCAGGGAAGCTATTGAGGCACTGGAAAAAGTATTGGAGCTGTCTAAACCTGAAGATGTGATTTTTGAAGCCATCGGCCATTGTTACGACCGGCTACACAATTATGCACAGGCCAGGTTTTACTATCGCAAGGCTTCGCACATGAATGCGGAGGATAGCAAGATCTTTTATAAAATTGCCTGTACCTATTATAACGAAGGGCAGTGGGAGAGCGCGATTAAACAATTGGACAATGCTTTAAAGATCCACCGTCTGCAGCCCGAATACAATTTGCTTATGGGGGAATGTAAATTCCAGGTTGGGGCGTTCAAAGAAGCCATACAATATCTCTCCAATGTGGTTCGGGTTCGTCCAAAAAATTCATCTGGTTGGGAAGCATTGATCCGTTGCTTATACAAGGCCAATTTCCTGGAAGAGGCAAAAGAACAGGTCACGGCAGCTCTGCATGTAACGCATGGCAAGCCATTATTTATGTTCTATCTCAGCAATATCCTGTTTGCCATGGGAAAATCAAAAGAAGCAATCCTTTACCTCGAAAGGGCCATGGAAAAGGCACCCAAGCTTTTGAAACGCTTTGTCGAACTTAATCCGTCCATTCTTCAGAATCAGCAGGTGGTAGATATATTGGCTAAGTTCAAACGAAACAAGTCGATATAAGGGAGTTTTGCCCCTAATTGTTCTCACTTGTGTCTTCAGTCTTCTTCCTTATTTTTGCGCCGCTCAAAAAAGTTACTGTTGATGAATTTTAATCTTACACAAATTCCCGATCGCCACCAAAAACCAAGAACTGCGGGTATTACTATGGTAATGGATAAAGGGCTAAGCGTAAACGAGGCTGAAAATTTTTTAAGCGTTTCCAGCCCACATGTCGATATTGTTAAACTTGGCTTCGGAACTTCATTCGTTACACCCAATTTAAAGGAAAAGCTTGAAGTATATAGTTCTCATGACATACCTGTTTATTTTGGTGGTACCTTATTTGAAGCGTTCCTGATCCGTAATCAATTTGATGATTATATACAGGTATGCAAGGATTTCGGCATCCGCTATATGGAAGTTAGCGACGGATCGATAACCATTCCCCACGCCGAAAAATGCGGATATATTGAAAAGCTGACGAAGTATGGAACTGTTTTAAGTGAAGTAGGCAGTAAGGACGCTGAGCATATCATTCCGCCTTATAAATGGATTGAACTTATGAGGGCAGAATTGAATGCTGGCGCCAGCTATGTGATCGCGGAGGCAAGAGAGGCCGGTAACGTGGGAATCTACCGCGGTTCGGGCGAAGTAAGGGAAGGTCTGGTACAGGAGATTCTTACTCAAATTCCGGAAGAAAAGATCATTTGGGAAGCTCCGCAGAAAGGCCAACAACTTTATTTTATTGAGCTGTTAGGCTGCAATGTAAACCTCGGCAACATAGCACCCTCGGAAGTATTACCTCTGGAATCTATGCGCATCGGTTTACGCGGCGATACTTTCAGTTTATTTTTAAACGACAAGAGCTAATGCGCCTGTTTGGACTGATTGGTTATCCATTAACACACTCCTTCTCCAAAGAGTATTTCGGTGAAAAATTTCAGAGGGAAGCCATTAAAAATTGCCAGTATGAAAATTTTCAATTAGCAAATATCAATGAACTGCCCGAGATCATTAAGTGTCATCCCGACCTGGAAGGCTTAAATGTTACCATTCCGTATAAAGAAGCTGTTTTAGGATTTTTGGACGAAAAAAATGACTTGGTAAGAAAGATAGGTGCGTGCAACTGTATCAAGATAATTGGCGGAAAATTGGTTGGGTTCAATACCGACGTGATCGGTTTCGAAAAATCCCTTCGGTCGCAACTTCGTCCCGACCATAGAAATGCTTTGATTCTGGGAACAGGTGGGGCTGCTAAGGCCGTGGAATTTGTATTGAAAAAGAACCAGATCCACTACACATACGTTTCCCGGGGACACTTGCAAGACAGTATCACTTATGAACAACTTACTCCAGAAGTGATCGACAAAAATAAATTGATCATTAATACAACGCCCGTGGGAATGCATCCAAAGATCAATGAGATGCTGCCTCTGCCTTTCGAAGCGATCACTCCAAAGCACTTTTTATTTGATCTGATCTATAACCCTCCAAAAACTTCATTTCTCAGAGAAGGCGAAGAGCGAGGAGCTGCTATTCAGAATGGCTATGAAATGCTGGTTTCCCAGGCGGAAGAAAGCTGGAAGATATGGAATCAGCCTTCCACTCAGTAGAGATTTAGCCTAATTTGTCCTTAACTTCTTTCGGTACCGCAGCTACCTTTTTTGCCCCATAGTCATAGCAGACCATACCTGTTTTGGCAAGGGCGACCAGTATCCTTTTATCATTATTTTCCTTTTCGAGCTTATAATATACATTGAAAGAAAACTTGGAAATCTCGCTCACCGTAACAGAAGCTATGATTTTTTCTCCGTAGAATATTTCATTTTTAAACTCGACAGCCACGTCGCTCATGATCAAACCTACACCAGCGAAATCTAACTCCTCAAGTCCATAATGTCTCAAATATTGAACCCGCGCCTCATGGAGGATAGACAGGATAGTATCGTTACCCACATGATTCCCGTAGTTCAAATCTGTTATTCGAATCGGAATAATAGTTTCATAATAAAACTTCTCGGGCAATTCAATTTTGATCCTTGCCATTTCCGTGCTTTGGAATAAAATTAAATGAAACCGTCAAATGGAACGGGTTGTTTGTGACTAAAGAAATTCATTCCCTTGATTTTATTGCCGAATCCAGAAAAAAAATATTTAAACCATATTGTAAAGTCGCCCCGAAATATACCCAATGAGCGGTTAGGATTGCCAGGTTGTGCAAAACCGAAAACCCTTAGGGGGATCATGGGGGAATTAAAAGAGTAAAAATACGATGCCAAACAAAAAAATTTTCTTCCGAACTTAGCATCAGCGTTTCAATATCGAAAAAAACTTTTTTACTTTCACAATAAGGTTGTTATTTTGATAACGATATCGAATTTGTAAAGTCATTTTTGATACAGTTTGCAACGCTATCCTCATCCTTCGTAAGCCGGTTATTCTCCTACATCCTTCATGAAGCCCATTTGTTTATTCCGCTGTACCCCTACTCATGAAAATATAAGCCTGGGATCTCCCTCTAACTGAGGCATGAGAAGCTCAGTATTCTAATCCACACCCAAATGAAGATGATGATCAGTTGATCAGTATCCTTTATGATTATTAAGTAGCAGTATTAAAAATCAGTTAAGGTGCAACTTCCATACTGTGAAGAACCAACAGAGAGTCTCTGTTCATTGTAGGAATGTAAAACTTTAACGCTGATTTATGGATGAGAAAAAATGGTTTGCGGTTTATACAAAACCACATTACGAAGAAAGGGTAACAGAAATTTTAACCCGCAAAAAAATTGAGAATTATTGCCCCATTAACAAAGTCTTACGGCAATGGAGCGATAGGAAACGACTGGTAAATGAGCCTTTGTTTAACGATTTTGTATTTTTGAAAGTCGAGGAGAGTTGTCTTTTTTCCCTGAAACATATTGATGGAGTAATCAATTTTGTCTACTGGTTAGGTAAGCCGGTGGTTATTCGTGACAGTGAGATCGAGGCCATCAGGCAATTTATTGATAGATATAATAATATCCAGTTGGAGAAAATTGAGATAAGCATAAATGGAAACAACTACATTGATAACCCAACAGGAGAATATAGGAATAATTTAATCGCATTAACGGATAGGTCAGTTAAGGTCGAACTACCCTCATTGGGATATTTGATGGTGGCTGACACGGAAACTCAGAATGAAGGAACACTTGTGCGGGCTATTACTCCCAGAACACGACTTTCTTATTTCAAATATGCATTTAAGTAACTCAATCTGCATATCTAATCTCGCCGTTTCCTGATACGGAATAATTAAGAATGTTTTTTAAAAACTTTGTGAACACGTTGGTAACTCCACGGGTAACGCTCCATGTTTTGGAGCGTTTTCTTTTTTCAAGACGGATTAAAAACAGAGATCGGTCACTCACTTTTCATTTTTGACTACATTTAATATAAAATGACCGTTATGCCATCCACGAATCGTCGCCGCTTTTTACAAAAAGCAGGAACGTTTTCTGCCACTGCTTTTTTTGCTTCTCTTGCTGAGCCTGCGTGGAGTCGTAATCTCGAAAAAGTTTTAAGAGAATTCGAGGGTATCTCACCAACTGATATCGCGACCGAAGAAGATTTTTGGTACTATATTCAGCAATCATTTACCGGTTCACCAGGATTGATCAACCTTAATAATGGCGGAGTATCACCGGCACCTATTCCAGTCCAGGAAGCTGTAAAACGTTATTACGATTACAGCAATGAAGCGCCAAGTTATAATATGTGGCGGATTCTTGACCAGGGACGTGAACCTTTAAGAAAAAACTTAGCTAAGCTGGCTGGTTGTGAAGCGGACGAGATTGCCACTAATCGTAATTCATCCGAAGGATTGGAAACAGTGATCTTTGGTTTGCAGTTAAAAGCAGGCGATGAAGTGGTAGCCGCTAAGCAAGACTATCCAAACATGGTAAACGCCTATAACCAGCGACAAAAACGCGACGGGATAAAAATGGTATGGGTAAACCTTGAACTGCCCAGTGAAGATGAAAACTATTTGGCCGATCAGTACATAAAGGCGTTTACGCCAAAAACGAAACTTGTTCACATCACTCATATTATTAACTGGAACGGACAGATACTTCCTGTGAGAAAAATTGCAGATGAAGCTCACAAAAGAGGAATTGAAGTAGTAGTTGATGGGGCCCACAGTTTCGCGCATTTTAGTTTCAGAATTCCAGACCTGGGATGTGATTATTTTGCCAGTAGTTTGCACAAGTGGTTGTATGCGCCAATCGGGAGCGGGATGATGTATGTAAAAAAAGAAAAGATCAAAAATATTTATCCGTTGTTTGCCACTAGCGACGATCCGTTAAAAAATGATATTCGCAAATTTGAAAATCTTGGAACAAGACCTTTCTTCATTGAGCAAGCCATCGGTAAAGCCCTTGAGTTTCACGAAATGATCGGTAGCGAAAGAAAAGAAAAACGTTTATGGTATTTAAAAAATTACTGGATGGAAAAAGTGAAGGATGTTCCAAAGGTAAAGATCAATACGTCACTCAATCCAAAATGGGGATGTGCTATTGGCAATGTTGGCATTGAAGGAAAAAAGCCGGCTGATCTTGAGACGTTTCTTTTTGATAAATATAAAATTCATACCGTGGGCATTGAATGGGAAAATATTCACGGTGTTCGTATAACGCCCAATGTTTACACAACGACCGGCCATCTTGATCTGTTGGTAGAAGGGATTATCTCATTTGCTAAAACCTAACGAGTAACAACAAACAAAATTATTTGGCCCTTTCCCGAAAAATAAATCTGCTCCAGGCATCAGCTATTAATATGATCGATATGGTGGGCATTGGGCCATTTGTGGTGATGCCACTCGTTGTAAGTTATTTTCACAATGGCCTGTTTTTGTGGGCATGGCTCTTTGGTGCTTTCACTGCTTTTATTGATGCCATGATCTGGAGTGAATTGGGGTCTGCTTATCCCCTGGCTGGAGGCTCTTACAATTTTCTTCGCATTGGCTACGGTAAGAAATGGGGAAGAATGATGAGTTTTTTATTTGTGTGGCAAACCTGTATCCAAGCCCCGCTGGTAGTAGCCTCTGGTGCAATAGGATTTGCTCAATATCTGTCTTATATTATTGACATGAGCTGGCTGCAGCAAAAATTGGTTTCTGGTGGATTGGTGATTATGGTCTTCATTTTACTTTATCGTAAAATTGAAACAATCGGGAAAATCTCCGTCGCGCTTTGGATTGTCGTGGTCTTAACCGTAGTATGGATCATAGTTAGCGGTCTTTCTCATATCCAGCATTCAGTTCGACTGGCCCCGATCGGAGAAGAATCTTTTTTTCAATATGCTTTCTGGGCGGCAATTGGACAAGGTTCTGTAAAAACGGTTTATAGTTACCTTGGTTATTACAACGTTTGTCATCTTGGTGGAGAAATAAAACGACCGGAAAGAAATATTTCCAGAAGTATGTTCATATCGGTCGCGGGGATAAGCATACTTTATCTGCTAATGAATATAAGTGTAATGAGCGTAATCTCCTGGCAGGAGATAAAACCTGGCGACAAGCACTTAGTAAGCATTTTTATGGAACGAATCTATGGCGGCTGGGGCGGGACAGTTATCACGGTTTTAATATTATGGATCGCACTGGCATCTCTATTTGCCGTTGTATTGGGTTATTCCAGGATTCCTTACGCAGCGGCTGTGGATGGTAATTTTTTTCAGCCATTTTCAAAACTTCATCCGACAAAGAATTTTCCTTACGTGTCACTGATCTTTTTGTGTTCACTTGGATTTATATTCAGCCTTTTACTAAGGTTGGAAAAGGTGATCGATTCCATTTTAGCAATGCGAATCCTTATTCAATTTATTGGGCAGTCGGTCGGCCTTGTCTTGCTAAGGGAAAGGGCGGGAACAAAAAGTCTTCCTTTCAAAATGTGGTCGTATCCTGTTCCGGTCATCCTGTCCATTTGTATCTGGTTATTTCTGTTTATCTCTACAGGTTGGTTTGCGCTATGGGGTAGTTTGATCGCAGTCGGTGGCGTCATAGTATTCTTTATCAGCCAAAACTTGAATGATAAATAATCTTCTCCACTTATTCACATACTTCGCTAAGCCGCCTTTTCGTTACTGTTTTCGATTATTTTTGTCGTTAATCAAACCCGAATGAATGGAGAATCCTAAAGGAAAACTGATAGCAGTTGGAGGAGCAGAGGACAAAGGAACTGATTTAGAACGAGGACAGATATCACGCAACAATCTCAATTTTTTTGAGCTGGGTATTCTTCGCCGTATTGTCGAGGAGGCCGGTGGCCCTTCGGTGCGAATAGAAATCGTTACGACGGCTTCGATCATTCCCAATGAAGTGGGCGAAAATTATTTGAATGCTTTTGGAAAAATTTCCTGCACGAATGTTGGCTTGATGCATATCCGCAATCGTCAGGATGCTATGAAAGAGGAATATCTGGAGCGCATCCGTCGCTGCGATGCGGTGATGTTCAGCGGGGGTAACCAGTTGCGATTGAGTGCAACATTCGGCGGCACCGATTTTTTGGACATCCTTTTGGAGCGTTATCACCATGAAAATTTTGTAGTAGCAGGTACGAGTGCCGGCGCGATGGCTATGAGTAATACGATGATCTATGAAGGCAATGCCACGCAGGCGCATCTCAAAGGTGAAGTAAAGATCACCACGGGTCTTGGTTTTATTGATGATGTTATTGTGGATTCACATTTTGAAAAGCGCGGGCGTTTCGGAAGATTGGCCCAAGCTATCGCTACGAATCCTCAGTGTATTGGTATCGGCCTGGGAGAGGATACGGGCATGCTGATACTCGAAGGAAATAAGATGGAGGCGATCGGTAGTGGATTAGTGATCATTATCGATGGTCATGAAATTGGTCATAGCAATATTGCCGATATCCCGGACGGTAATCCAATAAGTATCGAAAATTTGAAGGTGCACTTTTGTGAAAAGGGTAATGGTTATTGGCTGCGTGAAAGAAAATTCCTGATGGAGGTCAGAGAAGGAGCATTGATTAGAAAACAGGTGAAAGTAGAATAAATAAAGACTAACTATTATGATAAAAGTGGTAAGGAATGCCACAACCATTTCGTTTTCCGTTGTCACTATTATCAATGTTGTGATATTTTTTCACAGGGATAATTTCATCTACCATAAATACGCGACCCAATCGTCTTTATATTCTCCCGACACTCTCAAATGGAAAAAAATCGCCTATAATTATCCAAGCCAAGAATTAGGCGAGGCGAAAATAATTCTTGATAGCTTGGCAGATTTAAAGAATAAATCGACAATCTCCAAAGTGCTGGAAATCGGTCAACTGCTGTATAAGCGCTTTTATAGGCAAAAAGGAATACCGTCATCGGTAGTTTCGAGGGCCAGCCCATTAAATAAATTCAAAATTTTAAGTAATTCTGATTCTGCTCACCTTTGGTGTGGCGATTTTGCATCTATGTTTTCTTTTTTTTGTTGTGCCGAAGGAATTCCTTCTCGCTACATCGAGTTGATTAACCTGGGGGCCCATCATGTTTTAAATGAGTGCTACGTATCCGAAACAGGGACATGGGTGCTAACCGATTTAATGTATAACCATCTCTTGTTGTGGGATAAAACTAAGGATCGTTATGAGAACTTGTTACATTTGAGAGATTCAATGCCAGGTATGTTGATGAGTCTTCAGGCCACCGATAGTTCCGTCATATCACGGCCTTTCTTGAACGGTTTTTATGATAGATTTTTCGGGAATAAAAACCCGATTTATTATTACTATCAGTTAAACCTGTCCGAAGTGTACAAGCCGACGGAGAAAATAAAAAGGTATGTCCTGCCCTTTGCATGGTATGAAGAAGTCAAACAGGGGACTAAAGGTAACTTGCCGTTCTACAGCAAACAATTTTTTATCTTACTGTGGCTGGCTTGCTTCGCTTCTTTAATGAAGAAAATAACCAGGCCAAAAAAATCGGATTATTATGAGAATTTTTTGCAGCGTTCTTATTTTATTCGGGATGGCGTTTATGCCTCAAAAAAAGAAAAAGATAGTATTTTTTGGTGATTCTATTACGCAACAGGGGGTAGAGCCGGGCGGCTATATCAATCGAATTGATAGTATGTGCACGCTCGAAAGTAAGGCTTCACAGTATGAATTTGTGGGAGCAGGGATTGGCGGAAATAAAGTATATGATCTTTATTTGAGAATGGATTCTGACGTGCTATCAAAAAATCCCGATATCGTCGTAATCTATATTGGAGTGAATGACGTGTGGCATAAGGTTTCCTATGGCACAGGTACAGATCCTGACAAGTTCGAGAAGTTTTACAATGCTATTATTAAAAAATTAAAGCAGCGGAATATAAGCGTTGTCCTATGCACACCGGCGGTAATAGGAGAGAAGACGGATTTCACCAATCAACAGGATGGTGATCTGAACAAGTATGCGGCAATCATCCGGGGTATTGCCAAGCAAAACAATTTGGCTTTGGTTGACCTCCGGCAAAAATTTCTTGATTATAATAAGCAATACAACACTGAAAACAAAGAGCAAGGCATTCTTACTCGCGATCGTGTACATCTTAATGCGAAAGGAAATCAGCTAGTGGCTGATGAAATGTGGAAAGTAATCAGTGGCTTATAGATCAAATGAGTTTTACCAGGTGATAATTTTTCTTTCCCTTTTGAACCAATATATATTTCCCATGAAGAAGCAAGGAAGTGTCAATTTTCATTCCTATGTTGTCTACTTTTCTCCTGTTGATGATTACTCCTCCTCCCTGGATAGTTTTTCTTGCCTCGCCTTTACTAGGAAAAATATTTGTCTCAGCGAGGAAGCTCACCACATCAATGCCTGCGTCAAGTTTTACTTTTTCATAATCGGTTTTTATTACACCCTCCATTTGCTCAAGGTCTTGCTCAGAGAGGTTTTCGACAGGTGCTGTTTGATTGGCAAAAAGTCTTTTCGTCGTTTCTATCGCTTTTTCCGATTCATCTTTGCCATGGACAAAGGCCGTTAGTTCTTCAGCCAGCCTTCTTTGTAAAAAACGCTGACTTGCATTTTTCTCATGTTCATTTGTAATCGTCTCAATTTCTTCAAACGATAAGAATGTGAATATTCTTATCCATTTTTCCGCGTCGGTATCGCTTGCATTGAGCCAAAATTGATAGAATTGGTAAGGAGAAGTTTTTTGAGGGTCGAGCCAGATATTACCCCTTTCAGTCTTTCCAAACTTGCCTCCATCCGCTTTTGTTATCAAGGGACAGGTAAATGCAAACGCTTCGCCGCCTGCTTTCCGACGAATTAACTCAGTACCTGTCACAATATTGCCCCACTGATCGCTGCCACCCATTTGGAGCTTGCAATTCTTATTTGTATATAACCAATAAAAGTCGTAGCCCTGGACCAATTGATAGGTAAATTCAGTAAAGCTGATCCCTGCATCGCCTTCTATTCTTTTTTTCACACTATCTTTTGCCATCATATAATTTACTGTAATGTGCTTTCCTACATCGCGAATAAAATTCAAAAAACTAAAATCTTTAAACCAATCGTAGTTATTTACCATTTCAGCACAATTCGGTTTGCTCTTGTCAAAATCCAAAAACTTTTCGAGCTGTTTTCTCACTCCTTCCTGGTTATGGCGCAAAACCTCTTCACTTAACAAATTTCTTTCTTCACTCTTTCCGCTCGGGTCTCCCACCATTCCGGTTGCTCCTCCAACCAAAGCAATGGGCTTGTGCCCGGCTTTTTGTAGATGGACCAACAAAAGAATCGGTACCAAGCTCCCGATATGGAGGCTGTCTGCGGTAGGATCAAAACCAATATAGGCTGAGGTCATTTCTTTGTTCAATTGCTCTTCAGTGCCAGGCATTATATCCTGGACCATACCCCTCCAGCGTAATTCTTCTATCAGGCTCATTTCTTACGATTTGCGCAAAAGTAATGCAGAAACCAAAGCCTTGAAAAGAGACGCAATATTTTTCTAACTAATTCGTTTACAGTCCTTATACTAAAGAGGGTTTTACGATATGTATTTCAAGAGCTAAAGAGTACTTTTGGGGGTGATCCACCCTCCTAAAGAAGACCAAATTTAATAATCGCTTATCCGAAAATGGTAATGAAAATATCCAAACGCCACCTATCCCTCGTTTTGACTATTCTCTCACTTTCTTGTTTTGGTCAATTCCGGAAGTATTCTAATGAATTTTTAAATATTGGGGCAGGCGCAAGAGGACTTGCAATGGGTAGTGCTCAGGTAGCTTCTGTTGAAGATGGCACAGCTGGCTATTGGAACCCGGCCGGCTTGGTTGGCGTAAAAGATCACCCCAATTTAAATTTAATGCATTCTGAATATTTTGCGGGTATTGGAAAATATGATTACGCAAGTGTTGCCTTCCCGGTGCAAAATAACAAACGGGTCATCGGCATTTCAGCTTTACGGTTTGCTGTGGATGATATAATGAATACACTATTTCTTGTTGAACCTGACGGCTCGATCAACTACAACAATATTCAATCCTTTTCTTCCGCAGATTATGCTTTTATTTTTTCATTCGCTCAAAAATTAAAAGAAACAGAAAATAAGCACATTCAGTTTGGAATGAATGCAAAAGTCATTCACAGAAGTGTGGGAAAATTTGCTAAAGCCTGGGGGTTTGGCTTGGATGGAGGCATACAAATGTTTGAGGGGAAATGGAAATTCGGGATTACGGCAAGAGATATTACAACGACCTTCAACGCATGGTCGTTTAGCTTCACGGATAAAGAGAAAGAGGCACTCTATTTAACCAAAAACGATATTCCAGTTAAATCAACTGAAATGACTGCCCCGCGGTTGATTGTTGGCGCTGCAAGAGATTTTAAGATCGGTAGCAAACTGAGCTTGCTTGCCGAGGCAAACTTTGACCTGACTTTTGATGGAAAAAGGAATACTGTTATTAGCAGCGATGCAATTAGCATTGATCCCAAACTTGGTGTTGAGTTAAATATCAATAATATATTTTACCTGCGCGGAGGTATCAATAATTTTCAGAGAGCCCTTGCGGACGCGGACACATTGAACCAGAAAAAAGTTTGGATATACCAACCGAGCATTGGTGCAGGTTTTAAGATCCAAAATATCACAATTGACTATGCGTTTGCTAATCTTGCTAACCAATCAAATCCGTTGTTTACCCATGTATTTTCTTTGAAGCTTGACCTGATAAATGATAAGAATAAAAAGAAAAAATAAACTGTACCTTATAAAATCCTGGCCACCATGAAAAGACTTTTACTCCTGCTACTATTCATATACACAGGCTTCTTATTAAGAGCGCAGGTTTATAATAATGAATGGATAGACTATAGCAAGACTTATTATAAATTCCGAGTTGGTACAACTGGCCTTTTCCGCATTAGCCAGGCAACTCTAAGTTCAATTGGGCTTGGCAATACTCCAGCAGAAAATTTTCAATTATGGAGAAACGGGAAAGAAATTTCCTTATATACGTCCGTACCCACGGGACTACTTGGCGGGGGTGATTATATTGAATTTTGGGGAGAGATGAATGACGGGAAACCGGACAAAGGACTGTATATAAATCCTGATTATCAGCTAAACGATCATTGGAGTTTGCAAACCGATAGTGCTTCTTATTTTCTGACGGCAAATTCTTCAACTCCCAATAAGAGACTGGTAAGCACTGTTAATAACATTGCAGGTAATGTACTTTCGCCTGAGCCTTATTTCATGTATACACTTGGTAATTATTTCAAAAATAAGATTAACGTGGGGAATGCACAGAAAGTGCAGGAAAGCTATGTTTATTCCTCAGCGTATGATAAGGACGAGGGATATACATCAACCGATATTGGAGCAGGAGGTAAATTGAATATTACTCATTCGAATCTAAACGTTTACACCGCGGGTCCCGATCCGACGTTGAGTATAAATGCGGCGGGGAATGCGGTGAATCAAAGATCTTTTAGAGTAACGGTTAATGGATCGCAGGTGGTACAACAAACTATGGATTATTTCGACTATGTCAAATTCCAAACTTCGTTCCCACTTTCGGTGATCAGCACCGGATCGGCGTTAGTAAGTATTATCAATGACGGAACGGGAAGCGCTGACAGAATGGTAGTAGCCCAATACGAAATAACTTATCCGAGACAATTCAATTTCGACAACTTAAAAAAGTTTTATTTTAAACTTCCTGCGAACATAAATGGAAATTATATCGAGATCAGTAATTTTAATTATGGCACTACAGCACCTGTCTTGTATGATCTTACAAATGGAAAAAGATATGTTGCGGATATTTCTACTCCAACCTTAATAAAGATCGCACTGGAACCCTCCTCTTTAGACAGGGAGCTTGTGTTAGTAAGCGAGGATAATTCGAATATTAATTTCGTCACTTCTCTTGAAACGCGAAATTTCGTTAATTACGGCTTACCCGATAAACAAGGAGATTATCTCATAATATCGAATTCTGTGCTGTACAGTGGAACGAACGGCAACAATCCCGTCGAAGAATACAGGCTTTATCGAAGCTCACCCGCGGGGGGTGGTTATAACAGCAAAATTTACGACATCGGTCAGCTGGTTGATCAGTTTGCCTTCGGCATAAAATCCCATCCTTACTCCATTAAAAATTTTATCCTCTATGCTCTAAATAATTACACAATCCCTCCAAAGCTGGTATTTTTAATTGGTAAAGGGGTTAACTATGTTGAATACAGGGCTAATGAAAGCTCTGTGACTCAAACTATTAAGGATAATCTGAATAAACTCAACCTTGTTCCTACATTTGGTTATCCGGCTTCAGATAATTTGTTTAGCTGTTTTATTAACGGCAATATCCCTAACACAATCCCCGCGGTTCCCATCGGTCGTCTTTCAGTTATTTCCCCAGATGAAGTAACAATTTACTTGAACAAAGTAAAAGAGTATGAAGCGACGCAAGCCATCTCTTCACCCTTAATCGCGGATAAAGCATGGATGAAAAATGTGATTCACGTCATTGGGGCTGATGATGCATCGCTATTGACTATATTAAACCAAATAATGGGGTATTATAAAGACATTATCTCCGATACATTATTCGGCGGCACCGTAACCACTTTTGCCAAAGCTTCAACTAATGTTGGAGACCAGATAAAGAGCGAAGAATTGAAAAATCTATTTCAGGAAGGCCTTAGTATAATACTTTATTTTGGACATTCAGCCTCTTCAACGCTAGACTTTAACCTCGACAACCCCAAGGCTTATAACAATCAGGGGAAGTACCCTATATTTATTGCCTTGGGCTGTAACGCCGGAAACATTTATACTTTTGACCAAAACCGTTTAGTTACCAAAAACAGCGTATCCGAAAATTTTGTGTTGACCCCAGACAGAGGATCTGTTGCCTTTCTGGCAACTACAAGTTTGGGAATAGTTCAATACCTGGACATATTTAATACAGCCAATTACAGAGCAATATCCTTTAGCAAGTATGGACAACCTATCGGTGACATAATGGTGGAAGCTATTCGACGTAGTTTTGACGTTACCACCCAGTTTGATTTTTACGCCCGTGTACATTGCGAGCAAATATCATTAAACGGCGATCCTGCTCTCAGGTACAATACGCAGGAAAAGCCAGACTATGTGATCGAGGATCCCTTAGTGAAAGTGTCTCCCTCGTTTATTTCTGTAGACGAAACCAGTTTCCGGGTGGACGCACGAATGCTGAATATGGGTAAAGCTGTGGATAGTAATATAGTGATAGAAATAAAACGCACTTATCCCAACGGCATCACGCAGGTGATCAATAGGGATACAATTGCCGGAATTCGGTACTCCGATTCTATTTCTCTACAGGTTCCCATTATTGCCAATCGTGACGTCGGACTTAACCGGATTACAATAACAATTGATCCTGATAATGCGGTTGATGAATTGTACGAAACGAACAATACAATTACAAAAGATGTAATTATTTATAACGATGCTGCGAGGCCGATCTTCCCGTATGATTTTTCAATCGTTAATAAACAGAATATAAAGCTTGTAGCGTCAACAGCTAATCCTTTTGCGGCGTTGTCAAAATATAATGTCGAAATTGATACGACAGAATTTTTCAATTCACCACTCAAAGTATCAGGAAGTGTCACAACAACGGGTGGCGTTCTTGAATTTACTCCCGGCATAACTTTTATTGACAGCACTGTTTACTATTGGAGAGTGGCGCAAATTCCTCCGCAAGGAGAACCTAAATGGAGTTCCTTTTCATTTATTTACCTGGCTAATAGAGATGCGGGATTTAACCAGTCCCATTTCTTTCAGCACCTGAAATCTACAACGCAGGATATTGACCTTGATTCGAATTCCAGATCCTGGAAGTTTGAAACGTCCATCCAAAATCTGTTTATCAGGCAAGGAACATGGGTTACAAGTGCAGGCCAGGAAGGTAATTTTGCGATTACCGATGGTAACCATTCGAACATACATAATACATGTTGGTTCCAATCTGTAGTGTTTAATGTCTATGACCCGAAAACGTTTAAACCGTGGATGAACACAACTCTTGACCATGTCGCACCGACTGGCCATGGCTTATACGGGAGTACTTCAAATGACTGTTCAGGAGGAAGGCAATATAATTTTGAATACCGGTGGGATTCCGCAACCAGCCGAAAAAGGGCCATGGACTTTATGCAAAATGTGATACCCGATGGATCTTATGTTATTGTTAGAAGTTTTTTGCTTGATCCGGTTACATATCCGCAGTTTGCAAGCCTTTTAAAATATGTTCCAGAATGGCACGATGATCAAACAATTTATGGAGCGGGGCAAAGTTTAGATCAATATTTGAAGAATGCGGGTTTTGCCGACATTGACTCTTTCTATATGCCCAGAAATTTTGTGTTTGTATATAAGAAAAACGATCCTTCCTTTACTCCAAGATGGGTGCTCACCCAGGGTACTTACGATAATACATCGTTATCGGTAGACTGCCCCGTAGTTGATTCAATGGGATTCATTACATCACCCTTATTCGGTCCTGCTAAAGCATGGAAGCAGTTGCATTGGAGAGGAAGCTCCCTGGACTCAACGATGGGCGATCAGCCGACGGTTGACGTCTATGGTGTCGATCTTGCAGGGAATGAAACAATTTTATATCCTGCTCTAGATCAGTCATCACAGGATTTTGATCTTTCTTCGGTCGACCCGAAAACATATCCTTACCTCCAATTGAAAATGCGCAACATCGATACTGCACATTATACTCCTTATCAGCTTAACTATTGGCGCATCAATTATGTGGGAGCTCCTGAAGGAGCGATAGCGCCGAATATTTACTTCCAGATGGATACTACAGTTGACATCGGTCAGCCTGTAAATTTTAAAGTTGCCTTTAAAAACGTTAGTGACTTGCCTTTTGATAGTTTGAAGGTTAAAATGACGATAACCGACAAAAATAACGTTCAGAACATTATACCCCTATCAAGGCAAAAGCCTTTGACACCCGATGATTCCGTGATTTTAAGTACTACTATCAACACAAGGAACCTGCCGGGCATAAATAACCTGTATGTAAATTTCAATCCTGACAACGATCAGCCTGAACAATACTTGCTTAATAATTTCGCCTACAGAAGCTTTTATGTAAAACCTGATAGTTTGAATCCCCTTTTGGATGTAACATTCGACGGGCAACATATTCTCAACAACGACATTGTGTCTTCCAAACCTCATATCTTAATCAAGTTAAAGGATGAAGCAAGATGGATGACCCTGACTGACACTTCTCTTGTCACTTTAAAGGTTCGCTATCCGGATGGCAGTCTGCACAATTTCTATTTTAACAGTATAGATACATTACAATTTACTCCGGCCGGACCGCCCCCCACAAACGACAATACGGCTTCTATTAATTTCCTTCCGTATTTCAAAGATGATGGCGCGTACGAATTGATCATTACCGGGAAAGATGAAAGCAATAACAACGCCGGAGCTTTCGAATACCGCGTGGCCTTTGAAATTATTAATAAGCCAATGATCTCGAATATGCTGAACTATCCGAACCCCTTCACAACTTCAACAGCTTTCGTATTTACATTGACAGGCAGCGAGGTACCACAGAACATCAAAATTGAGATCATGACGATAACAGGTAAAATAGTGCGGGAGATAACGAAGGATGAACTGGGCCCCCTGCATATCGGAAGAAATATCACAGAATTTAAATGGGATGGAACTGACCAGTACGGTGGGAAACTGGGCAACGGAATTTATTTATATCGAGTTGTTACAAACCTGAATGGAAAATCTCTCGATAAATACAAAGCTTCCGGAGACAATACAGACAAGTATTTTAATAAAGGCTATGGAAAAATGTATTTAATGCGGTAGAAATTTTTCGAATTAATCAACAAGAGAGAAGGGAAGAAATTCCTTTCTCTCTTTATTTTCGTGTAATGGCCAGGGTCAAATCACAAATATCTGCAGCGTTACGAAAGCTTCGCTTACTTTTTGTTGCGGATAAAATCAGGTATAGGTTACAAAAGAAAAATTTTGAGAAGGAAAACAGAGTGTTCCGTTTGCAAAACCCCGGGCTCGCACTGCCTCCTGATTTTTCGATCTATGAAACATACACATTAAATCTCAGGGAGTACTATAATGATGGGCTTTCTACAGCAAAAGAAATAGTTTACCGCATACAAAAGCATCGGGATGTATTGCGGGGGAGAATATTGGACTGGGGCTGTGGCCCTGGGAGAATTGTCCGCCACCTGCCTGCTTTATTACCGGGGACGGAAATACATGGAACAGACTATAACCAGGAATATATCGATTGGTGCAAGCGTGAATTAGATGACATCAAATTTTCCGTGAACCGCATCGATCCTCCTACGAATTATTTGGATTCTTTTTTTGATGCTGTTATCGGTGTTTCCATATTCACACATCTTTCTGAAGCCAGCCACGTAGCCTGGATGAATGAATTGTACAGGTTAACAAAACCGGCGGGCATTATCTTTATTACAACACAGGGCGTGGCCTACCGTTCAAAGCTCACGGCAACTGAGCGATCGCATTTTGATAAAGGTTATTTGGTTACACGCCACTATATTAACGAAGGAAATCGCCTGTTTTCCGCTTTTCAACCTCCTGAGTTTATAAAACGCATTGTGGCTGACCAATTTGAGATTGTTGAATTCTTTGCCGGGATTACAAATAATAATGAGGCCGCGCAAGATCACTGGGTATTAAGAAAATCAGGGTAGAAAAAGTTGTTTAAAAAATTTGCATCAACTAATAAATCGCTTTTAGTCTTTGCTATAATCTAAATAGACATCGCGAAAACGGAACTACTGTCTTTTCAAAAAAAGTGAATCCGATTTGAAAATAAAATAGTTTGTCGTTTCTTTTTCCATTACTATATCCATTTTATTCAATACCGGTAGAATATGTTCAAGCTCTTTATCTCTTTTTAGCACAAAAATAACTTGACGCCCCAACCACAAACTATCAACCTGACCCCTCTCGATAAAGGCACGATAAGAAATTTTTTTATCAGCCACAAAAGGGGTGGTGAATGGATGTGACAGCCACGGATAAGCTTTTGTATACACAGTACTTAAGTAAGAAATGGTGCCATCATTGCTAATGAGTAGGGTGCGCTCGGTGCATTCATTATTTAACAATGTGAATACTTGCTCCTGCTCCGAATTTATATAGCGTGAATCAGGATGTGCTGCTCGTGAGGCTACATTTAGAGAAATCCAGGTAAGATTGTCAACAAAAAATATGAGGGCTATGAAGATGAGACCAAGCCGGTGAAATCTTGTTTTCATGCTAATATTCAGTCGCTGAAGGGTTGGCAAACCTAACAGGAACAGGCTTGTCCATATATAGCCCCTTGTAAAATGTATAGGTTGTCTTCCTTTCATGAAAAGATCATGATTTGCCAGCAAAAAGGCTATTATAAACCAGCAGAGGAAAAGCCTTCTTGAACTTGTTTGAAAAAATCTTCGAAAGTTTTCTCTCCTAATGGCAATAACGGCGAGCAGGCCAACCAATCCATAGGCCGGAAGTGCTCGATAGAGACCCAATCTCCATTTTAAACTATACTGGTCAGCCACAGAGCGGTGATCAGCAAATTGATTCAAATAAAAAAAATAGTAGTATATATATAAGGCTAAACAAAAGATGACTGCTAACACGAACCCGCGAGGCAGAGTTGTTCGGTCAATAAGGAGTTCAATAAAGATCCAAAAGCATACAATCCCTATTAACTCCAATCCTGAAAAGGGGTGTGACAGTAAGAGTACCAGCATCAAAACTGAGCCGCCTATCCATTTTCTTTTCAGCAAGCAGTATACACATCCTAAAAACAGAACATGGTAATAGGCCTCGCAGGAAAAAAATAATGATCTGCCAAGATTCAAGCCCCACCATCCATATCCTGGGTCTAAAATAAAAAGGTCTTCAACAAGACTTTTGCCATTGTTTAAAAGGAAGTGAAGAATAATACCCGCCAGTGCCAACAAACCTCCCCCCCATGCAAAGAGCCAAATAGAAAAGATTCTGTATCTATTTCTTTCGAGAAGATGATCAAAAATGGCAATCACGAGCCTGAAGCAAATAACGGAACAAATAACAGTAAATGTGATCAGGATCCACGATGCAGGGACTCCGAGTTTCAGTAAAAGCGCAAAAAAAAGAGTTTGTGGCTGAAAATAGATGGGCATTAGAGTCTGGGCATTGAAGGGATTGGAATATTGCCAATGAAAAACATTGCTATCGAGATACTGCTTTGCATAGGCGATATAAGAAACATTATCATATTGAATGAAGCCAGTTGGAATTAAATCCCCTGAATGATTAAATAAGTACCCCCCAAAAAAGATCAGCATTGGTGAGGTGAGAAGGAATGCAAGGCTCCAATTCCTTATTTCAGGGTGATTCATTTTTTTGTCCATTTAGAATAAATAAGCCAGGCAATGCATGCTAAAAATATTATTAGTGAAATGTAAGCAGCAGCTATTACCGCCGTCGGTCTATAGACCAGGTCTACTCGATTGGGTCCCTTCCCGATCATTATTTTCATAAATGCAACGTTATCCGGGGTGACAGGAATGGCGTGACCATTTACAGTAGCCTTCCAACTGCTGTTATATTGTTGAATGATATGAAATACAGTCGGCTCTCTGTTGTCGATAAGAAAAGAAAATGAGCTGGGAGAAAATTTCAGAAGTGTTGTAATCGCATTTTCAACATACGCAAATTTATGTTCCTTTATTGTTTTCTTTAAAGCTGAATCCTTGAGCATTATTGTATATCGATCATTGATGGTAGGGGTAATAACGTTGTCTTGTATGGAAATAGTTTTTGTATAAAAACTTTTGTAACCATAAACGGTTAGTGAAGAGCTGTCATTTGATGGGAATTCTATATTTTTCCAGGCTAAATCAGGAGGGAAATTTTTAGGAAATGAATTCACAAAGGCGTTAACTTCTTTAGCTTTGTGTTGTGAAATCATGGTGAAAGGCATAGATAAAAAACACATCACAACAACGTTTGCGCTACCGGCATAAAAGAGGAAATCCCGGTTTTTTATCAATACAATCAAAAATAAAAACAACAGTTGCACGAACCCCGCTATAAATAACCAATCAAAAAAGGAAGAGGAGTCGAGAAATCCCTTGATGAAAGAAGTAGTTAAATTTAAAGAGCTTACTCTCTTAAGGTCATGAAAACCGCCGTCAAAAAAAAGTACATAAAGGATAAATAATAGAAGGAGAACGATAGTTGCAACCGCAATTTTTCTTAAAGGCGAAAAGACCTTGGCATTCACATAATGTTCTAACCCGAAGCCTCCAAGAAGGAGTAGCCCCATAGAAGTAAATAGGCGGATAGTGGCCGGATGACGAAAGGTATTTGTTAACGGTAAGATGTGATAAAACAATTTGTGCACGGGGGTTGCACCGCCCAGGCTAAACAAAAAACAGAGAATGGTAATACCAAATATTATTTGTTGGTGGAGGCCATATTTAATTCGCAAGGAGAGAAAAATAAATAAAACAGGCAGAATTCCGACATAGGCATTTCTTGAACTAATGTCGTTTTGAGTATTGAGCTTATAGGATGCTTCTGGGAAAAGATAAGAAACGATGTTGCCAAAGGCAAACGGGTTGGTCTGTGACATCTGCAGACTAACCCCATGCCCACGGTTATAATAAGGTAAAAATTCTGCATAAGAAATTAATGCCGGACTACAAATGACAAGGGTACAAAACAATGCACTTGCTAAGTGTTTTAAAAATCGGAATACATAATTCGTTTTCTTTTTTTTGATACAAATTATTACATGGGCAATACAGGAAAAAAGAAGGATGTACGATGTGAAAATAAAAAAACTGGGGTAGCCCGCTAAAAAAAGAAGTGAGGTGCTTAAAGCCAGCTTAAGAGTATTCAATGAGGCCGGATTCTGAATCGTTCTGAGGAAATATAAAAACGTAAACGGTATGTATGCAGAGGAAGCTATCCAGGGAATAAAGGCTCCGCTATCTATAATGAAGCCGCAACACATGTACGAAATCGAAAGCAACAGGCAAACCCTTTTGTGTAAAGAAAAAAAACGACACATCTTAAAGAAACCAATCCCTGCCACGATTATGTATAAGAGGGTTTCCCATTGTAATACACTCATATTATAACTTGTAAATAGAGACACTATGAAGACTACAGGATTCCAAACGCCGCTTTGAATATCTGAGTGTAATGGCAAGCCGGTGTACAAATAAGGGGACCAAAAAGGAAAATATCCATTTTGTATCGCTTCACTAATATGATAGCGCCATGGAAGAAAATATGTGGTTGCGTCATTTTTTAAGGAAAAAACATTCAGTGTTAACGGCCAGTAGGCAATAAAAGCAGTTGCAATTATTATTATGTAATATTTAATATTACTGCCAACTGATTTTTTTAAATGGCGCATGTTAGAATTTTTCCCAAACAGTCAAAATGCTTTTTCCAAATAAATATAGAAAAAGCGGGTCTGTTATTTTAGAAATCGGGACTAAACATTTATCCCAGAACCTTATTTGAATGCGTGACGGATAAGATTGATGTAGCAAAAATTTGTTAGCTGCAGAAGCAAAGAAGCCCGCACTATCGAGATACCTAATTAAAATCAATTTCATCCCTGGCGGAGTTATTTTTTTCAACTCTTTTTTTTTATACCGCCTGATATGGCCAATTGACCTGTCAAAGTCGCTGAAAAGAAAATTGAAAGCAGGACAGAGAACAATTAGGCGGCCCTTGCCGTTCAAATGCGAAGAAGCCCTTGCCAGTTCTGCGGCGTCATCTTTGATGTGTTCCAGCACGTCTATATACAGAATGGTGTCAAATTTTTGTGTTACGTCAGCAAGCGATCCTTTTTTTACGGAGGTATTTGGAGGAAAGGAATCCGTCTTCTTTAACAAGAGCCTATACATATTTTCATCAGGTTCCAGCACAGTCCATTTTTCTGCTGATCCATCGTTCAGGATTTTTGTCGTTCCTCCAATCCCAGCCCCCACTTCAAGCACGCTTCCGTGAATGAAATGCTGAATTTTTTTTTTAAAATACCTTTTCCACGTTTTCGCTTCTTCAAAAAGCAATAACTCATCGCCACTGTATTGATAGTGTTTACTCATTGCCCGAAGTTTCAACGGAATGAACGTAATCTGTAAAATGATTAGCGGGGATAAATTGCCGCTGACCTCTTATCAGGAGGTAGAAAAATAATGTGAATAGGGATAATAGAAAGCTTTGCAATAGAATGATAAGCATAGAGGAGACTGCCGTCGTAGCCCATCCTGGAATTGCCTTTGTTGTAAACACCTTTATGAAAAGGATGAGCAAAATCGCGATTAAAGAAATAGCGACCATTATTAGAGAAAAAATCAGTAGGCGGGCAGCAACGACCTGGATGAACACACCAAGAGCTCCCAGGCCATGGAGCAAGAGTGAAGTAAAACCCATTTTGGAACTGCCTTCATATCGTTTGCCGCGATGAGATGGTATCGTTGTAAATGGAATGCCGGACAGTAAAATGGCTCCTGCCAAATGATTCCATATTTCGTTGTAAAAAACAAGTTTGTCAATTTCCTTTTTTGGAAGTAACATAAAGTTACCAAATGATATTTTTTTTCCTGTGAGCAAAAAGAACAGCAGCTTATAAAGTTTGTAAAAAAAACGGAAGCCTTTCCCTTCCTGTCGACTGATTCTTTTAGCTACAACAATTTTATGTTCGATGCCAGCTGTTTCTAAAAGTCGAGGGATATCTTCTGGTTTATCCTCTCCATCGCAATCCATTGTGATGATTTGATCAAATGACAGATGACGATATGCATAGGCTAACCCAACGGCAATTGCTTTTTGGTGGCCGATATTTCGATGAAGGTGGATAACCCGGTACGGAACGTTTGTTTGAAATTTCAGATTTGATGCGCCATCATTAACAATCAAAACAGAAAGCTGATTGTTTTTATCGATTTCGCGCAAATTTTCTATTGCAGGTAAAAATTTGGCAAGCGAAGCTTCATCATTAAAAAACGGACAAAGAATGATGGTATGAAGCATGGTTTAAAATTATAAAGCACTAAAATATAGTCAAACGGCTTATCATTCAAACAAAGTGGTCTTTTAATCGAAGGAATTTTATTTCAAAATACTGATAACTAAAATAACCAAGTACATAAGCCAACAGGGTGGCGACAGCTGAGGCAAGGAAATTTGCAGAAAAATCAGAAATATATTGTTCGGCAAAAGTTCTTAAATAGGGGCCAATTATTAAATAAAGCGGCCAGTGTATTATATAGCACCCATACGAAATACGTCCAACAAGCTTCAATAGCGGAATATTAAAAATGAACCTGTAAATTTTGGTCCCGATATTTACGATATCATAAATTAATAAACCAAATATAAAGGCGAAAGTAGTGTATCCGATAATTGCGAGATAGGGCAGTGAGTCATTGAATCGGAGGTTAAGTAAATAAAAAAGAAAATTAAGTATTGCGAAAGAAAAAATCAAAGTAGACGTATGATTTTCCAGAAATCTGAAATTGATTTTTTGCAGTATGGCGATGGCACACCCTATACAAATTCCATCAATCCTCGTAAAGGTATACAGGTTATAATACGCGAAACCCTCGATATGTTTTGTCCATATCCACCATCTCAAACCAATCGTCAGAACTAAAATCAAAAGGATAAAAGTTAACAGGTATTTTGGTTTGCGAAGCAGAAGGACAAGGAGCGGCCACAGCAAATAAAATTGTTCTTCTACAGCTAATGACCATAGATGATTTAGCGAACTTTCATTTGTCGGAGGGTGAACAATGAAAAGCCAATTTTGCAGATATGTCCAAAACCAGGCCTGATGGGCCACATAATAGTCAAATTTGAAAGGAACGCTTCGAATGGCAGGCAAAACAACTAAAAAGATTACAAGGCCTAAATAGTAGACGGGAAAAACTCTCAAGATTCTTCTCCCATAAAAATTGCGAAGAAAATTTTTGTGTCCAACCGTATTGAGTAAAATATCGGTTATCAAAAAACCAGATAATGCAAAAAAAATGTCAAGGCCCAGCCACCCAAAGAAAAAATAGTTGTTGATAAAACCAAAATTATGATAGATAACTACCAGCAAACTGGCCAATCCTCTCAGTCCATCTAAGGCAGGATAATGCGCCCTTTTTGCAGTCTGTTCAGTCATAGATTTGGATAATGACCACAGGGTGGATAGCCATTATTCACTCAAAGATAATTTTCTAAGTATATATTTTCCTATCAGGTCAAATTCAATATTTACCAGGTGTCCCTGTTGCACGGTTTTAATATTGGTGTGCTCGTAGGTATATGGTATGATCGCTACTTTAAAACTTTTCTTTCTTACATTAAAGGCTGTCAGACTGATTCCATTTACACAGATGGAACCTTTTTCAATGATCAACTCTGAAAACTTTTTTCGAAAACTAAATTCGTATTCCCAGCTACCCTGCTTTTCATTTATTTCAATACAGGTAGCGACTGTATCGACATGGCCCTGCACAAAGTGCCCATCCAGTCGAGATTCAAGTTTAAGACTTCGTTCAAGATTGATTATGTCACCAATCTTCCATTCATTAACGTTGGTTTTTAATGCCGTTTCTTGTATGGCGGTCACCTTGTGGCTGTTGACATTCATTTCTTCCACCGTCAGGCAAATGCCGTTATGACTTACGCTTTGGTCAACTCTTAACTCCTGTGAAACAGGGGATTCTATCCAAAAAGACCTGTTCCCGCCATTAATGGCCATATTTTTTATGAATCCCGTTGTTTCTATAATTCCGGTAAACATCCAGGCAAATCTCAAATTCCAAATTCCAAATTCCAAATTCGGATTTCGGATTTCGGATTTCGGATTTCGGATTTCGGATTTCGGATTGAACCGATTATCTTTGCCTCCCTAAAATTGCCTGAGGAGGTATATAAAAATTTATGCTGATCATCGATTCAAAAGATTGCGAAAACATAGACAAGGCGCTCAAAAAGTATAAGAAGAAATTTGAGAAGTCTAAGATATTGCTTCAGCTGCGCGAACGCCAAAGCTTTACCAAACCGTCTGTAAGACGCCGCAACCAGGTATTGAGGGCAGTCTATAAGCAAAAGATTGCAAGCGGAAAGATAGAAGGCTGATCCTGTATATATTAATGATGTTTGACAGCTGCAAAGTTTATAGCTTTGCAGCTATCTTTTTATATACTAGCCTGTGAAATAATATGCCTGAATTAGCCCAGGATTCTATCCGATCATTTCTTGATTACCTGAAATATCAAAGGAGATATTCCGCGTATACTATTCGCTCATATCATGATGACCTTATCCAGTTTGTTGGATTTTTAGCAACACAATACGGGGAAGTTTCACTGGATGCGATTGGACATAATCACGTTCGAAGCTGGCTGGCTTCCATTAAAGAAAGAGATATTACTTCGAAGACTATAAACCGTAAAATATCGTCATTAAAGTCTTTTTTTAAATACCTTGTAAAGACTGGTGTTGTTGCCCAGACTCCGATGCTGCGGGTGATCACGCCAAAGGTCAGTAAAAGGTTACCTGAGTTCATAGGGGAGAGCGATGCGGGCAAATTGATCGGATCCTTAAAGCGTACCGACGATTGGAAGAGCCTAAATACCAGGATTCTGATCACCCTTTTCTATACAACCGGAATGCGTCTAAGCGAGCTGGTAAATCTCAAAGAAAGCCAAGTCGATTTTGGCAAAAAACAGGTGAAGGTGCTGGGCAAGGGCAATAAAGAACGGATCATACCAATAGGGCAAGAAATAGTTGGAATGATCGCCGAGTACATTAAGTACAAGAAAAAGGAGTTTGAATCTGTTGATAACACGCTGTTAGTCACCGAAAAGGGTAAGAAAATGTATACAAAGTATCCCTATTTGCTTGTAAGATCCTTCTTAGGCAGCGAAGTAAAGACGCTCAACAAGAAGAGTCCGCATGTGCTCCGCCATAGCTTTGCCACCCATCTTTCAAATAATGGTGCTGATCTCAATGCAATCAAAGAGCTCCTCGGTCACAGCAGCCTTGCAGCAACCCAGATATACACGCATAATACCATTGAAAAGTTGAAAACCGTCTACAAAAAAGCCCATCCAAAGGCTTGACAATTCTTGCCAAAAGTGATAACAATTCGATAATAAATATTGCCGGGTTATTTGGAAAAAAAAGCTATTGGTGGTAACTTCATAAGGAGCTAAAATCAAGGTCCTATGACAGAAAAAATTCGAGGTTCTTTGAAAGTTCTTTATTTATTGTTTCACTGTTAAAATGCGATTACCATGAACGTTAACATCCAAACAGTACATTTTGATGCGGATAGCAAATTGGTAAAACACATTAATCAAAAAATGGGGAAATTAAACAATTTTCATGACCGTATCATTAAGGTAGATGTGTTTCTGAAACTTGACAACGTAGTGCATAAAATTAAAGACAAAATCGCAGAGATCAGGATACAGATACCAAGGCACCAACTGTTTGTAAAATCAACCAGCAAATCATTTGAGCAATCATTTGACGATGCATTTGAATCAATCGTAAACCAGATAAAAAGAAAAAAACAAAAGCAAGCCGCGTAAGTTTCTAACTCAATTTTTTTAAGACCTCTTCGGGGGTCTTTTTCTTTTGATTTTCAGCATAAAAAATTCTTCAAAATATTTTTCAATTCCCAAATTCCTTTACCTTTGCCTTCCCAAAATTTGGGGGTAGTTCTTTATTGTCTCCTCCGCTGTAGCTTGAACCAAGGGCGGACATTTAACTAATAAAATGCCACTTTAGCTCAGCTGGTAGAGCAACTGATTTGTAATCAGTAGGTCGTTGGTTCGATTCCGACAAGTGGCTCAGATGATTTTGGATTGCCGGGTGCGGATTTTAGATTTAAATCCAAAATCGTGGATCATAAATCTGGATCAAAAGGGCAAGTAGCCAAGTGGCCAACGGCAGCAGACTGTAAATCTGCCCTCTTACGAGTTCGGTGGTTCGAATCCATCCTTGCCCACAGTTCTTTTTTTGAAAATTTGGAAAGGCAGATTGGGAAATTGATTTACAATCTTAATTTCATCCCTATAGCTTTGGGAGCCAATAGAACTTTTCCTAATAACAATGCGGAAGTAGCTCAGTTGGTAGAGCGACAGCCTTCCAAGCTGTAGGTCGCGGGTTCGAACCTCGTCTTCCGCTCAGAATTGTCATTAGTCATTAGGTCAGTAAGTCAGTGAGAAGATCTTGACCAATGACCAATGGCCCATTGACTCAATGACTTTAAAAGCCGTTGTAGCTCAGTGGTAGAGCACTTCCTTGGTAAGGAAGAGGTCAAGGGTTCAATTCCCTCCAACGGCTCGCAGGTGAATTCCTGCCGGCCGGTAGGCAGGAATTCTCATCAATGGCTCTGGGATTTTTGAAAGTGATTTTAAGCTAATCTCGGCAGAGCATCCCGACATGTCGCCAAGGTCGTGAGCTCAAGTCTCATCATCGGCAAGCTCAGGATGGTAATGGTGAGTGGCGAAGAGAGGTAAAAGAGTGCGACACAACGGAAGCTAAATAGTAGTCCCGAAGGTTCGGGATTGCCGGAAACATAAATCTAAATTTGTAAAAACAACCTAAAACGGAATAAAATGGCAACTAAAGAGACCTTTAAAAGGGACAAACCACATCTGAATGTGGGAACGATTGGTCACATTGACCACGGTAAAACAACTTTGACCGCTGCTATCACAACTATACTTGCAAAGAAAGGTTTAGCGGAAGCTAAGAAATATGATGAGATCGATGCTGCACCTGAGGAAAAAGAACGTGGTATAACTATCAACACGGCTCACGTTGAATACCTAACAGCCAATCGTCACTATGCTCACGTTGATTGTCCAGGCCATGCCGATTATGTAAAGAACATGATCACTGGTGCTGCGCAGATGGATGGAGCTATTCTCGTGGTTGCCGCTACGGATGGTCCGATGCCTCAGACAAAAGAACACATTCTTTTGGCTCGCCAGGTAGGTGTACCGCGCATGGTTGTATTCATGAATAAAGTTGACCTGGTTGATGATCCGGAGTTGCTTGAACTGGTTGAAATGGAAATTCGTGACCTTCTGAACTTTTACGGTTTTGATGGCGACAATACTCCTATTATTAAAGGTTCCGCTACGGGTGCTTTGGCTGGTGAAGAAAAATGGGTAAAGGCTGTTGAGGAATTAATGGCAGCAGTTGATGACTACATTCCATTGCCTCCTCGTCCTATCGATCAGCCATTCCTTATGTCTGTTGAAGATGTGTTTTCAATTACGGGCCGCGGTACTGTAGCGACCGGCCGTATCGAAAGAGGAAAAGTAAAAACAGGTGAAGGCGTGGAAATAGTTGGTTTGATTCCTCAACCATTGACCTCGACAGTAACGGGTGTTGAAATGTTCCGGAAGATTCTTGATGAAGGTGAAGCAGGTGATAACGCCGGTTTATTGCTCCGTGGCATCGAAAAGAAAGATATCCGCCGCGGGATGGTTATTTGCAAACCCGGATCGATTACCCCGCATACGGATTTCAAATGTGAAGTGTATGTTTTGAGTAAAGAGGAAGGCGGACGTCATACCCCATTCTTTAACAAATACCGTCCTCAATTCTATTTCCGTACAACGGACGTAACGGGCGAAGTAGAACTAGCTGCAGGAACTGAAATGGTGATGCCTGGTGATAATACACCATTGACTGTAAAATTGATCCAGCCAATAGCCATGGAAAAAGGTTTGAAATTCGCTATTCGCGAAGGAGGCCGTACAGTAGGCGCAGGACAGGTAACTGAGATATTGAAATAAAAGAGCTGCGAACTACGAGCTTTTGGCTTGAGTCGCATGCGTTTGCAAAGGATTTTATTATCTTTGCGACATAAGTTTAAAAAGCTGTTAGCTGACCGCTAATAGCTTTTAGCTTTCTTACGGGCATAGTTCAATGGCAGAATAGCGGTCTCCAAAACCGTTGATGGGAGTTCGAATCTCTCTGCCCGTGCTGATAAATCGAAAAAAAAGTAACATGAACAAGATCTCAACTTATTTTAGAGAGAGCTACAAAGAGTTGATGGAAAAAGTAACCTGGCCAACATGGGCCCAGCTGCAACAATCCACAATGATCGTGCTGGCCGCTACGTTGGTTATTACTGGATTGGTGTGGGTAATGGATTTTGCGACGGGTAATGTTTTGAAACAAGTTTATAAATTCTTTTTTTAAACAATGGAAGAAGCAACAAACACTCAAAGTACGACTGAACATCAGGAAACCAAATGGTATGTGTTGCGTGTGGTTAGTGGAAAGGAACGCAAAGTAAAAGAGTATCTTGATAAAGAGATTTCCCGCGGTGGCTGGGGCGAAATTGTAAAACAGGTTTTTTTGCCAGTTGAAAAGGTATACAAAGTGCAGAACGGAAAAAAGGTGATGCGCGAAAGGAACTACTATCCGGGTTACGTGATGATAGAGATCGGTGAAGGCAAACTAAGTGATGACCTGCGAGACACGATTAAGAATACAACCAATGTTATTCACTTCCTCGGAAAGGAAAATCCAATTGCCTTGCGGAAGGCTGAAGTGAATAAGATGCTTGGTAAAATGGACGAGATGGCTGAGGCCGGTGGTGTAAGCATGAGTGAGCCATTTATCGTAGGGGAAACTATTAAGATCATCGAAGGACCATTTAATGATTTTAATGGAGTGATCGAGGAAGTAAACGATGAAAAGAAAAAGCTGAAAGTAACAGTAAAAATATTCGGCCGCTCAACACCTGTCGAACTCAATTATATGCAGGTAGAAAAGATCAGTTGATCCAAATTGACGGATAAGGGTTTCATTTCGATTTTGTTCCTGCGATTCCTTATCTGACATATCAGATACTTTATTGCAACTATAAAAGCTGTGGTCAAATGCTGCTGACCCGTCGGCTAACATTTTTTATTCCTTCAGAGATAAAACTTGGCGTAATCAGAAATATATTGTTCAAGCTCACCAGCGAACGATGCAGACCCGGTTAAAACAATCTTAAAAAAATTTTATGTCCGTTACTTATGACAAACGGTAACAAACCTTTATCTCATACGTCTAACTTTGCAACAGCAAACCATAAACCGGCTATAGCGTAGAGCCATGAGAAACAAGCAGAGTGCGCAATTCATTGTTGCGATATTGAGCGTTATCATCTTCCTGCCTTCAGTTGTTTTGTCTCAAAGTCCTGCTCCAAGAATATTACCTGCAAAAAGAACCATGCAGCGCGTAAGGATCGATGGGCTGCTTACGGATAGCGCATGGAAAGATGCAGCTATGATGACCGACCTTGTTGAATTTCGGCCAAAGATCGGGGATAAAGAAGAGTATAGCAACAGAACTGAAGCCTGGTTAATGTATGACGATGAAGGGATCTATTTCGGCGGTTATTGTCATGAAAAAACAAAAGACAGCATAGCGAGTGAACTGGTGGGTCGGGATGGTTTTGGGACAAATGACTACGTGGGAATTATTTTCGACACTTATTACGACAAATTAAATGCCTTTGAATATTTCGTTACTCCGTTAAACGAACAATGGGATTCAAAAATGTCGCCACCTCCGACTCCGAACAGTAATTCTGAAGACTTTACGTGGAACTCGGTCTGGCAGAGTGGGGCCGTGGTCCATAATGATGGATGGAGCTTCGAAATGTTTATTCCCTATTCAGCCATTCGCTTTGGAAAAAAAGATGTGCAGACCTGGGGATTTAATATCACGCGAAGGAGAAGAAAAACTGAGGAACAATATACATGGAATCCCATCGATCCGAATGTAAATGGTTTTCTAACACAGGAAGGCTTGTGGGAAGGCATTTCACATATTAAACCGCCACTGCGGTTGCAATTCTCTCCTTATTTTTCTGTTTATGCGAATCACTATCCTTACAACATACCTGGCGTGAAAGATTGGACAAGTCAGGTAAACGGCGGAATGGATGTGAAGTATGGAATTAACCAGGCGTTTACTCTGGATGTTACGTTAATACCTGATTTTGGACAGGTGCAAAGTGACAACAGGGTGCTAAATCTCACTCCATATGAAGTAAAATATGTTGAAAACAGGCCATTTTTTACGGAGGGCACTGAACTTTTTAATAAAGGAAATTTATTCTATTCAAAAAGGATAGGTACTTATCCGTCATTTGTTCATGAGCCGGATGCCGGTGCTGGCGAAGAAGTAATAAAATATCCCCAGGAATCGAAACTCATTAATGCTTTTAAGGTTTCAGGAAGAACACAAAAGGGACTCGGCATCGGATTTTTGAATGCCATTACGAATGCACGTTACGCTACTATAGAAGATACGGCAACACATCAAACCCGTAAATCCCTGGTTGATCCACTTTCAAACTACAATATTTTTGTGCTTGACCAGACATTGAAACACAACTCAAGCATTTCGTTTGTGAATACAAGTGTGATAAGGAGTGGAAGCGATTATGACGCAAACGTGTCCGCTGGGTTATTTGATTTTAATGATAAAACAAATACATGGAATGGTGGGGGAAAAGTGTCGATCAGTAATTTGATAAATTATTTGCCAAACGGTAAAACTCAGACTGGTTATAGTCATAGCCTTTATTTCGGTAAAACAAGCGGCAATTTTGTTTTTAAAGCTACACAAGACCTCGCGGATGATAAATATACCAGTAATGATTTTGGCTATTTTGCTTTGAAGAATTTCCTGGACCATTCTGTATGGATGCAATATCATTGGTTGAAACCCACCAGCTGGTATAATAATTTTCGCATCAATGTCAATGCTTATTATTCGCGGCTTAGTACTCCAATCACTTACCCTGATTCTCCTTATTTTAAACTTCCGATGTACCGAACTGCAAATTTTAATATAAATGCCAATAGTCAATTAAAGAGTCTTTGGTTTGTCGGCGCGCTGGTTGGTTATGAGCCTGACAATAATAGTTTTGATGAGCCGCATTCGGACGGGCATTTTTTCCGTGCCTGGGGTGATTGGTTTGTCGACGGATGGGTACAATCCAACCAATCAAAAAGATACAATGTCTATACCGAGCTTCTATATGTAAGAAGAAATATATTCAAGAGCAAACGGTACCTGCTGACTTTCCAGGAGCAATTCCGTTTTAATAATAAGTTTTCTATCACCCACAGCCTGTCAGCAGAGCCCCAGACAGATAATGTCGGGTACGCAACGTTTGATGTTTCTGACAATAAAATAATCTTTGGAAGGCGGGGCAGGAATACCATTGAAAATATTTTGACCTTCAAGTATAATTTCAATGACAAAATGGGGATCAGTACCAGGATCAGGCATTATTGGAGCAAGGTTGATTACAAGGAATTTTTCAATTTAATGGCTGATGGTAGCCTGCAATCCAATACTACATTTAATGAAAATGAAAACCAAAATGTCAACTACTTTAATATTGATATGACATACACCTGGCAATTTGCTCCGGGGAGTTTTTTAAATATTGTATGGAAAAATGCTGTTACCGATATTACTGACCAGGTGGAAAATAGATACGTTAAAAATTTCGACACCACCATGAATGCTGACCAGAACAATAATTTCTCACTTAAGGTGATTTATTTTTTGGACTATTTGAGTCTTAAAAAGAAAAAGAAGCCCTAACACCGTTCCATCTCCAATGCGGCTCTGGAATATTTATATTGTCAAAATTAAATTTTGAACGATAGGTCTTAGTAAAAAAAGTTGTTAGCCAAAAATTTCTTGTAAGAAGCACGGAGGGTTTTATTAACACAATGTCCGGGATCAAATGGTACCAGCGATAACCATTGCTTTTGAAATATTGCAAACATTGGGACAACATTCCCAGTTCGTCGGCAGCAACTTTTGCAGCGCCACGTTGGCAACTGGATTTCAGAAAGGGTTTAAGGATTCTGGTCTTAAATCCGTAAGTATATAAATGATCCTTTATCAATTTGTAGTTCTGGTATCTGGACCGGACATCTAATTGAGCCATCAGGGGCAGAACCACAAGGGGACTTAAAACTAAAAATTTCATAAGAGTCGGGTCATTAGTAAGCCAGGAGGGGACGTCAAGAATATAAAAAAGAACGAAGGAAAAGAATAATTCTATCAGGGTAATAATATGTAAAAGGTATCCGACTTTTAAATAAGAAATGATTTTAAATCGCATTCACCTTATACTTCAGAATAAATGCCAAATTTAAAGAAAAGAAATTGGCGTTGCATTTAACCTGATACTTTTTGAGAAGCTGCGGATCTTGCAGTGCAGTCTCTCTTGTACAGGATTTCTAAGGATCGGCGGCAAAGCATAAAATGCTGAAAAATATTTAGTCAAACAGTTCCCCAATTCGGTATTGAGCCTTATCTTTGCGGCCCCATAAGTTCTTTTAGATCCCACAGTTGGGAGAGGAATTTGGGAGACCAAGTAATCTGCCGACGCAGAAGAAAGGTCGTTTGAACCAATAAATCGTAGAAAATGGCAAAAGAAATCACTGGCTTTGTAAAGCTACAGTGCAAGGGTGGCCAGGCCAACCCCGCACCTCCTATCGGTCCTGCATTGGGTTCCAAGGGTATCAACATCATGGAATTTTGCAAACAATTCAATGCACGCACCCAAGACAAAATGGGTAAAGTACTTCCCGTTATTATCACAGTTTATTCAGATAAGAGTTTTGATTTTGTTATCAAAACTCCACCGGCAGCTGTTCAGTTAATGGAAGCCGCAAAAATTCAAAAAGGTTCAAAAGAGAGTAATCGTACCAAGGCTGGTAAAGTTACCTGGTCACAAGTGGAAACAATTGCAAAAGATAAAATGCCCGACCTGAATTGTTTCACTGTCGAAAGCGCTATGAAAATGGTGGCTGGTACTGCTCGCAGCATGGGTCTTACCGTAGAAGGTAAAGCTCCCTGGGAAAATTAATCTCTGACATTTTAAAACGAATTGATCATGGCATTCATTAGTAAAAAAAGAAAAGCGGCCGCAGGCAAGCTCGAAAAAAATAAGGCATACTCTCTGAAGGAAGCTTCCGCGTTGGTAAAACAGGTCAACACTACCAAATTTGACGCCTCTGTTGATCTTCATATCCGCCTGGGTGTTGATCCAAAAAAGGCTGACCAGGCCATTCGCGGTACAGTTACACTGCCGCACGGAACCGGTAAGACAAAAAAAGTATTGGTGCTTTGCACACCTGATAAAGAAGCCGATGCAAAGGCAGCCGGCGCTGATTTTGTGGGCCTGGATGAATTCATTCAAAAAATTGAAGGAGGCTGGGTTGATGTTGACGTGGTGATTGCGACACCTTCCGTAATGCCGAAGATCGGTAAACTGGGTAAAGTTCTTGGTCCACGCAACCTGATGCCGAATCCAAAAACAGGGACAGTGACAAATGATGTGGCTGCAGCTGTGAATGAAGTAAAGGGTGGTAAGATTGCTTTCAAAGTTGACAAAGCCGGGATTGTTCACGCGTCCATCGGTCGGGTAAGTTTTGCTCCGGAAAAAATTGCTGAAAACAGCCAGGAATTGCTCAATGCGATCATTAAGGCAAAACCTTCTTCAGCAAAGGGAGCTTACCTCAGAGGAATCAGCATGGCAAGCAGCATGAGTCCTGGTATTTCAATTGACACAAAAGCATTTGTTCACTAAAGCGATCTGATATCTTAGTCTGATCTCAAAAACTCATAGTATGACAAAAGATCAAAAAAATGAAGTGATAGAATTGCTGAAGGGCAAATTCTCCCAGTATAGCAATTTCTACGTTACCGATACCGAATCACTGACAGTAGAGCAAGTGGGTAAACTGCGTCGTGCCTGTTTTGATAAAAAAGTGGAAATGAAAGTGGCGAAGAACACCCTTATCAAAAAGGCACTTGAATCATTGGATTCTCAGCGCTACACGGGTGTCTATGATTCTTTGCACAATGTGACTGCGTTGCTATTTTCCGAAAATCCAAAGGATCCGGCAATCATTATTAGTTCATTTCGCAAGGAATTGAATAAGGAAAAGCCTGTATTAAAAGCAGCTTTTATAGATGGGGATGTATTTTCTGGCGATAATCAATTGAAAGCACTTACAACGCTGAGAAGCAAACAGGATCTTATTGGTGAGATTATTGGGTTGCTTCAGTCGCCTGCAAAGAATGTTATTTCGGCATTGAATGCGGGCGGTAAATTAGCGAGCCTTGTAAAAGCATTGGAAGAAAGAGCGGCAAAAGCTTAAGCTATTTTAAATTTTGGATCGGATTTTTGTTTAAAAACTTCGTCCCGTTTCAACGAATCTAAAAATCGTAAATCCTAAGTCTCCGGGTATAAGTGGAGACACAATATAAACGTCCGCCGGATCCATTAAAATGGAAAAGAAGGCGGTTATTAAAATGTAAAAAAATGGCAGATCTTAAATCATTTGCTGAACAATTAGTAAACTTGTCAGTAAAAGAAGTAAACGAATTAGCAAAAATTCTGAAAGAGGAATACGGCATTGAGCCTGCAGCTGCTGCAGTAGCTGTTGCTGGTCCTGCAGCCGGCGGTGGCGCTGGTGCTCCTGCAGCTGAAGAAAAGACTTCTTTCAACGTAGTATTGAAAGCGGCTGGTGCAAACAAGCTAAACGTAGTTAAAGTTGTAAAAGATTTAACCGGTTTGGGTTTGAAAGAGGCAAAAGAATTAGTTGATGGCGCTCCTAAAAATATAAAAGAGGGAGTTGCTAAGGCTGAAGCTGATGAAATCGCAAACAAGCTGAAAGAAGCGGGTGCTGAAGTTGAGATAGCATAAGTTATCGATATCCCGATTTTAGTATCGGATTGAAGTTGCTTAATCAAATTACTTTTCCAAGAGGATAACCCCGACGTCGTCGGGGTTATGCTTTTTTTACAGAGCCAGGTAAAATTTGACTTTATCAAATATATCAGTTGTGATCAAGGATATCTTTTTCAAATCCTCCAACGATGAAAAGGCTCCATGCTGGTTTCGGTACTCCACAATCGCATTCGCCAAGTTCCATTTCAGATAAGGATGGGATTTCATCTCTTCTTTAGTGGCAGTATTGATATTGAATTTTCTAACAATGCTTGCTTCAACCTTTAAGAATGGTTTTATTTTCAGGAACACGGAATCAGGCAAACCGTATGTTTCTGCGATTTGGTCTGCAGAGTAAAATCCTCCCAGCTTATCTCTAAAATTTACGATCCTTGATGCTAATTTGCTTCCAATACCCGGTAAGGCAATAAAAGCCGCAGTATCAGCTGTGTTAATATCAACAACAACTAACCTCGGCTTCGTGGTAAAAGTTTCTTTTCTAGATTCAGATTGTTTATCTCCCGGTGATTCGGCCCTCGTGGATGTTATCCTTATGTAGGGCTTTAGTCGTACATAATCATCCGGTCGAACACCATAGATTTTTTTCAGATCCTCTGCCTCAGAGAAATGGCCTCCCTTCTTTAGATAGTTTTGGATGGTGCTTATCGTTTTTTCCCGGATCCCCAATTTTTTCCAACCACCAGCTGAGAGGGTATTTGGGTCAAAATCAAAGAGCTGTCCCTTCGATGCGAAGGAAGGCTGACTTGATGGTCTAATATATGCCAAGTCATTCGTATCAGGCTGATCGTTCGAATCATCCGATAGGGTCATTAATTTTTCTGCCGCATGAACCCAGCTTGTATCAGGAGGAATGGTCTGTGGCGCCAGGGGTCTCGAAAGTTTAGGAAAAATCCATATGCCAATGATGACAATGATGACAATCAGGAGACCGATCCTTTCCTTACGGGTGAACACAAAATAGCCCCGCAGGAACTCTTTCCATTTCATAAGCAAGGTTTCCCGAATCTACGGTAATTTGCTTCTTCCTAAACGTTCTGCTAAAGATTTTATGGCTTAATGTTTGTTGGCAAAGTTTTCTTGTTCGTAAGTCTTTATTCCTTACCTTTGCGTTCCTTTAATTGGCCAAATACATTTTGACGTTACCAATC
>Ga0163163_10000200_pt1 | contig 61946 bp, 68 predicted proteins | sample S65metaG_FD_119766 | JGI IMG/M metagenome (GOLD analysis project Ga0163163, IMG submission 119766) | Switchgrass rhizosphere microbial communities from Kellogg Biological Station, Michigan, USA - S6-5 metaG | ecosystem: Host-associated > Plants > Roots > Rhizosphere > Soil | place: USA...
CAAAGAGGACGACCCACTTAGCGTTTCCGAAGCTAAAGCCAGAGAATTATACGAAGAAAAGCTCAAACAGATTGCCGAGCGCAACATCGCCGACTTTGGCAAAATCAAGATCCTAAAAGGAATGTACGGCCCTTATGTGACCGATGGCAAGAAGAACGCCAAGATTGATAAAACCATTGACCCTACCAAGTTAACAGAGGTGGAGGCCAAAAGAATACTCGAAGAAGCCCCAGCCAAAAAACGTTTTGTCCGCCGCAAGAAGTAGACAGACGCTCCAACACGGGCGTACTTATTTATCCACAACAATGACAGATACGCATAGTTGTATTTTAGCAATACTGGCATAAACCGTTTGTGCTAAATACGCTATTTTCTGCTAATATATGTATTAGTGAGTTAAAGTTCTTGACATTTAAAAACTTAGCTGTTAAAATAACACTATTGAAAGGTGTTTTATACACCAAATATTGTTTAAGAAAGAGAGCTTGATCGAAATGGCAGATTCCACCCCTGTAACACCTCAGATAGAAGCAGTCGTAAAAGATGTATTAGCTACTATTGAACGCGAAAGAGAACGAGAGATCGTATCTCGCCGTTTTGGTCTTTTTGATCGTCGTGAGACCCTCGAACAGATAGGGGAGTTACTTGGGATTACCCGCGAAAGGGTAAGACAGCTAGAAAAAAGCGCCGTTACCAAGCTTAAGGCCAGCGCCGCCAAAGGTGATGTGCCTCATATTTATGCCACAGAAGAAGCTATCTTGAACGAATTAGCAGGGATGGGCAGCCTAGCCCGTGTTAGCGATCTAAGCGCTAAATTAACCAAAGAAAACAACAAACTAGACCAAGCCCGCGTCTCTTTTATCTCTCTGTTGTGCCCAAAACTAGCGGTTATTGAAGAGAACGATAATTTCTACCACGCCGTCGGTATTGCAGCTAAACACAACGAAAAGGCCATTAAGGACCAGGTAGGTGCTGTTGTTGAAGCCATCAAGAGCATAGGTGAGCCAACTACCGCCGAAGCTATCGCCGAAAAGGTTAAAGACAGCGATGTTGCCCATGTTAAGGCACTAGCTAGCGTCAGCAAGCTAATTGCCACCCTAAATGGCCGCTGGGGCCTTACCAAGTGGCCCATGGTCAACCCAAAGAACATCCGCGACAAAATATATGTAATCTTGCACGAAAGTGGCAAACACATGCACTTTAACGACATCGCTAAGTCTATTAAAGACTCTGCCTTCAAGCGCAAGGATGTTACAACCCAGGCAATTCACAACGAACTGATCAAGGACGATCGATTCGTATTGATTGGTCGCGGTATCTACGCTCTAAAAGAGTGGGGCTATAAAAAGGGAACCGTTGCCGATATTATCACCGAAGTTCTAAAGAAGGCTGGGGAACCCCTCCACCGCGACGAAATCGTTAAGCGCGTACTTAAAAACCGCTACGTCAAAGAAACTACAATATTACTGAACCTACAAGGCAAGCCACAGTTCAAGCGCGTCGCGAAAGCCACCTACACACTCGCCGACGCTGAATAAGGTTTTTTAGATAAAAATATATGAAATTTCGCGGTCTCGAATTGCCCATGTACGAGACATCAGAGGTGTGCATGGCCCACAATGGGGACCTGGCAAATTTTATTTCTGACTCTTCTAGCGATACTATAGTTCGTCATGTATCTCTTGATACGGAATACGCTCATCCAACCAAGGGGCTAATGGGGGTACTAAAGCTTGTCGATCACCACTGGGACCTTCTAAGCGAAACCTCTCCTGAACACTTATCAGTAGTAGAACATAGCTGGGGCCTGGCACCACTGCCTGAAGGCCAAAAACCTTCTAATATGTTTACAAATGCCGATCTAGTGCCTGATGGTCTGATGCTCGTTGCTGAGGTCAAAGTTATAAGACCGGCAGACGGACTTACGAAAAAAGATGACAAAAAAGTTGAAGATATATTTGTAAAATACTTTAAAAAGAGAAAGTCAGGAAAACCTTTTCTGTTTGACCTTCATCCTGCGCAGTGCGTCAGACGAAAGAACAGTGGACCTGCAATATTCGTAGACATCGAGCCTAGGCTTATGGTTCGCCGATAGTACAAAATACGAACAAGGGTAGTAAGTTAATACGAACGATATAAAGCCGCCAAACCAGGCGGTTTTTTTGATTTTTAATAAAACGGGCAGGGATTAGAAATTTTTAAAAATTTAAAAGAAAAATGTGGGCCGGACGAGCCTAATTGAAAGCCGGCAGAGCACAAACGGGAACATAGACATAACGTCGTACAATGTATATTTTGCGACTCTAATATTAGATAGATAGTTGATTACGCATACGTCTATAACAGGGGTGTAGGAACACGTTAACTAGAAACCAGTAAATAGTAACTAGTAAACTGCTCCTGGAATGCCTGTCATAACACGCCGCTATTTCCTAGTTTCTGAGCTTTAGCTCACATTTGCTTATGTCGTGAAATACTGCTCTAGTTGTACTTTTCACGGCCAAAACCCAAAAATTTTAGTCCCCTACCACTCTGCCCTGTTTTAGGTATTTGACATTTTAAATATTATATTTTAATATACTTTTTCTTAGCATCAAACATAAATATGAACATTTTACGAACACTTGCCCTAGAGGAGTGGGGGACTATTTATAGAAAACTTTTTCCTCTACCCTTACGTCCATGTAGGTACTGGGTGCTAGCCCGCTGTCTTTAGCCGCTAGAAAGGCCCCTATTTGCAGCCGGGCGTCCCCACTGCTCTCGGTTTTAAGATAATAACTAATATCTTTAATGTGCACGTCTATTTCATAGCCACCGGGCGGCAGCGTCAGACCGCTAATGGTAAGCTGTTTGGCCGCAAGCTGGGCGCGGATGTTATTAATAAAGTTAATCGTTGCAGAAGTCAGGGCTTGATCGCCAATAGCAAGTTTTACGCCGCTTTGGTCCTGGACGGTTGGAAGGTTGGCTAGAAGTCCGCTAGCTAGCTGGTTGGACTGAGAGACTATTTTGCCGGTAGTGTCTAAAACATATGAGTTTGTTTTGGTAGTTAAAACCAGTGCCGGCTCGCGGGCATGGACTGTAACGGTTGGGCGGCGACCTATGATTGGAATCGAAACAGTGGCAAGATCAAATTCTGGGAATTGTTTAGTTATGGCGGCTTCTGTAGGGGCAGTGTCTAGGGTTAGTTTACTGTGATTCCAAAGCGAGGAACCCAGAATAGTTTCAATACCTTTTTCGTAGGACTGGCGGCTTTGGTAGGGCGACATTTCGCCCACGAATTTTACTATCGGATTTGTTGATAATGTTGTACTATATACTACACTTAATAATATTACCCCTAGTGCGATCAAAGTTGGCACTAGTCTTAGCTTTTTTAAAAACGACTGATGCTGCTCATTGGCCTGCCTGGCCCTAAGGCTATCCCCTTGCCTAAGCTGCTTTTCGCCAGCGTAATAAGAGAACGCCGGGCGGCTACGATCACCACTAGCTGGTAGTCTTGCTCGCGGTTCGGCTTTTTTGCGGAATAATTTACGCACTGCCCTGTTTTCCCACTGCAAATGAATCAACTAACAATTTGGCTAGATCGGCCGCGGCGTGTGGTTTGGCCATATCATGCAGTTTGCTGGCCAGTTGTTTAAGCTCGGCCCGGTTTTCTAGAAGCTGATGCAACGCCGTATAAAGACCTTCGCTATCTCCGTACGGTACCTGTAAAACGACGCCAGATTCGGCCAGATGACGGGCGTTAATCCCCTGGTGATCCCCGGCCAATCTCCCCGGTACTAAAATAGTGGCAATCCCCTGCACCGCTAGCTCGGCGATCACTGTGGCCGAAGCCCGACTAACCACGATATCGGCTGCGCCAGTGTAACGATAGACATCGTTTACAAAACCTTTAACGACCACTCGGCGCTGCTCGTCAGCTAATAATTCTTTTTTGTAGCCATTCAGAGCTTCTCCTAGTTTGGCCTCGCCAGCGATGTGGGTAACACCTAGGTCTTTATGCTGTTGCATTAGACGGCCAATAACGCTGATAAAGTCGTCGTTGAGTTGGCTGGCCCCTTGGCTGGCCCCTATAACACCGATAACGACCTTACATTCGTTAAGCCCCAGATCTTTACGGTATTCAGCTCTAAGTTCAGGAGTTACCAATTTAAAGTCGCTTGAGATCGGCACGCCGGTGTAGACGGTTTTATTTTTCGGATAATCATAAAATTCGGCCGGCATGCCAGTAGCGTGCAGGCTTGCCCAGCGAGCGATGATCCTATTTGCCAAACCCGGCAGAGTGTCGGAGTCATGAGTTATAAATGGTATTTTTAAGCCTGCGGCCGCCAGGCCAACTGGCACGCCAACGAAACCTCCCTTGATAAAAATGCCATCTGGCCTGAGGCGTTTTAACAGTTTACGGGCTTGGGTATAACCAGCACAAAGGCGGCCAATATCGCGGGCGTTTCTAGCATGGACGCCAAAATTGAACAGCCGCTGCAGTCTGGTAAGGCCAGCGTAGCGCCGGTATTTGCCAGCCGAAACTTGATGGACTTCGGAAATAGCTGGCTCATCCTTAAATAACTGGGCAAATTTGGCCTCTTTTTCGCACACTGCGATCACAACCACAGAAGGGTCATTTTTTTTGAGTTCCCTAGCCACCGCCAAAAGTGGGGTGATATGCCCGCCGCTACCGCCGCCAGTAAGCAGAATCTTCATTCTTGTTCTCCCTGTCTACAGATTTAAGCGTACCATAACTGCTATACCTGGAAATTTGAAATGCTAGGCCCAGGGCGCCAGTCACGAACAACAGGCTGGTACCACCGTAGCTAATAAATGGCAGCGTAATCCCCTTTAGTGGCAGCAAGCCAATCATGGCACCAATGTTAATTATGGCCTGAACGCTAAACCAAGCCAGCATGCCAATCATCAAAAAGCCGCTAAAATCATCGGGCGCCCGCTCGGCGATTTTGCTTAAGCGGCCAAAAAAGACAGCGTAAATACCCAATATAATCGTCATACCTATAAAACCGAATTTTTCGGCCAAAATAGCAAAGATTGAATCGTTTGCAGCCTCTGGTAAATAGCCGTAGGCTTGGACGCTACGGCCTAACCCCAAACCAAACATTCCACCGGAGCCCACGGCAATTAAGGCTTGGCAGGACTGATAGCCTGTGGTTTGGCAGTTGGCGGCCGGGTGCAAATAAGTTAATAAGCGTTGACGACGATATGGGATGGCCGAAATTAGCAAAATAGCGCCAGCGGCCACCACTGCGCCGATAGTTAAAATTCTTTTTAGCGGCAAGCCGGCCACAAACACCATAGCGCCAATCATACCTACCATTACGGCTGTTGAGCCAAAATCGCTTTCGAACAGGCCTACCACCACGGCGATTAGCCCTAAAGCTATGGCTAGTGGCTTAATACTCTCCTGATAATTGTTGAGCTTGCCTTCTTGCTTGCGTCGGGCCAACATATCGGCCAGCCAGATAAGAAGTGTAAATTTAGTGAGTTCGGCAGCCTGAAAAGAAATACCGCCAATCTGAATCCAGCGATAAGCACCATTAACCTTAGAGCCAAATAACTGTACTCCAACCGCCATTGCGAATGTAAAGAAAATCAGGGGTTTTATGACTCTTCGCCAAGCTTTGTATGGAATCCGTGACAAAACCAGGAAAGCTACGATGCCGAGCCCAATGGCCAGCAGCTGTTTTGAGACATAATAAGCCTCGCTGACATGGTTTAACTCGCTAACACCAGGACTTATCGCATAAACCACGACCAAGCCAATCCCAAGCAGCGCTGTGGCTAAGAGCGGCAACCAATAATCGGGCCGGTGCTTGCGTTGGCCGCGTTCTTCCAGATTTGGTCTTACTCTTGCTCGCCCGGTTATCATTTTTATCTTTCTTGTTTTTTTCAGTTTTTTTATTATCTCATTCAGCTTAAAGGAGTCACGTACAATAGTGCAGTTTGGACGAAAACCAAGCAAGAAAACCGAGGCGTACGGAAATGTACGGTGAGGGTTGCTTGTACAGGTTTTCGTTCAAAATGTGCATTGTACGTGGCTCCTACTTACAACTGTCTACCAAAGAAGAATAGTATTAGACCTACCACGCCCATCACCTGCCCTATAATCCAGAATCGCATAGTGACTTTTGTTTCTGGCCAGCCCATGGCTTCAAAATGATGATGAATTGGCGCTATCTTAAAGATCTTTTTACCTCCACGGAGTTTTTTAGACAAGATCTGTAATATGCTAGAACCAGCCTCGGCCACAAAAATCAGACCAATTACCGGCAGAATTAAAACTGTATCTGTTAGCATTGCCACCACGCCCAAGGCCGTGCCGAGCGCGAACGAGCCAACATCGCCCATAAAAAACCGCGCAGGAAAAATGTTAAACCAGGTGTAGCTAAGCAGCGTGCCAACAATCGTCAAACAAAAACCAGCGATACCGTAGTGTTTTTCCAAGAAGGCGATAATAGCGTACATAGCAAACGCAATAGCCGAGAGCCCACCGGCCAACCCGTCCAGGCCGTCGGTTATATTAACGGCGTTGGCGGTAGCCACCACCACAAACACAAACAGTGGAACGATTAGCCACCCCAGGTGAAGTGGTGTTGAAATCAAAGGAATATGAATACTATTAACATCGAGCTTGTCATAAAACCACCAGCCGCCAACAAGCGCCACCATTGTAATCAAAAATAGTTTAATTTTGGCGCGCATACCGGCAATACCGCCCGTACTATGAATATTCAAAACATCGTCGACTAAACCAATTAGCCCTGCCCCAGCCATTGCCGCAATTGGCAGCCAGGTTTCGGTACGTTTTAGATTGGCCAGCAAAGTGACTAAAACCGCCGCCACAACAAAAATAATGCCAGCCATGGTTGGAATATGGCGCTGGTGCTTTTCGGCGTGTAACTGGGTATAAACTTTGGCTACTTCACCACTGGCGGCATTGGTACGGGGTTTTTTCCACCACTGTCTTTTATAAGCCAAGGTTGTATAGATTGGCGTTAGTAGCATGCTTAAAACAAAGCCGGCAAAACCAAGACCTAAAATTTTAATAAGTGTGTGCGATTCTACTATTATTTCTACTGCTTGAGACATAGTGTTTTTATTGCCTGTTTATGGTCTTATTATAGCATTACTCAAGACTTGGGAGTTAGGCCATAGTTATTAATTAACATGGTCACTAAATTTGAAAAAATTGGCGCGGCCGAAGCAGCACCGGCATTACCGTTAATCTTCGGGTCGTCTACTCTTGAGACAATTACATAATCGGGCTGATTGCCGCCGACAAAGCCAGCAAAAGTACCAGTAAAACGATCGGTGTAATAACCGCCGGACGGATTAGCCACTTGAGCACTACCGGTCTTGCCACCTATCCGATAACCTTCTGGCAGATGTGGCATGCTATAAACGCCGTGGTTAGTGGTAAAAACGCCTTCTAGTAAACCCGTAACTTGATCACTTATCTGAGGGGTGATAGATTGGCGTAAAACTTTTGGTTTGGTTAAAGTTGTTTTGCCGTCGGCGTTAGTAACCGATTCGACAACATGCGGCTGGTAGTAGTTCCCGCCGTTAATTACGGCTGCATAAGCGGCGGCCATTTGAAGCATTGTGGCGCTCATACCTTGGCCAAAGGAAGTGTTGGCATAAACTACATTTAATCCATAGCCATGATCTGGATCGGGCACGGTACCTTTGGCTTCACCTGGCTGATCAATCCCTGTTAAAGTCCCAAATCCAAAATGATTGACCATGTAATCATGCCAGATGTCCCTACCCTTTTGATTGATATTATTATCGTCCCGCCCCATAAGTTTAAGTAGATGGATGGCGCCAGTATTGAGTGAGTAGCTTAAAAAGTTGGCGATACTACGCTGTTGCGGCCCGCCATCCTGCGCCACATTGCTAATAATTGTACCGTCGATGTTATCTTTGGCCGGATCGTAATAAGTGTATGTTGGTGTAATTACACCTTCGCTCAAAGCTGCCGAAGTCGTAAGTAGCTTCATAATTGAGCCTACTTCTAAGGGCGAACTAATGGCTGGGTCGGACAGAGTTGAGAGATCGGAGATATCTTGAAGTTTAGATGGATCAAAACTGGGATAATTAGCCATAGCCAAAATCGCGCCGGTATGAACATTAATAATTAAAGCGCTGCCAGATTTAGCCTGAGCGTGCTCTAACCCATCTTTTAGAATTTGTTCGAGTTGGCGCTGCACGTCTATATCTATCGTCAGGTTTAGTTGCTCGCCCGGAACAGGGTCGGTAACAATATTGTCTTTATTTGATACCAGCGGCACACCTTGTGCATCTGTAATAGCCTTTAACTCGCCTGGTTGGCCACTTAGTTTATCATTTAAATACTGTTCTACCCCATACTGCCCTTCACCGTCGTCATTCACGAAGCCAAGTACTTGGGCGGCCAATGCTCCTTGAGGATAGGTGCGATACTCTTCTTCGCGTGTACCAATACCATTAAAATCTAGCTTGGCGATTTTATCACTTTGGTCTTTGTTCAATTTTTTGCCTAAGACTACATAGCGCGTACCTTTGGTTTGAAGTAAGTCGCGGAGTTTATTAACGTCACCGCCAGTAATTATTGCTACTGCCGAGGCTTCTTTGAGTGGGTCTTTTACATAAGTTGGGTCTGCAAATAGGGTGTACTTCTTTTCGTTAAGTACTATTGGTGTTTCGTTATCGCCGTCGTGAGCATAAATTGTGCCGCGTTCAGCTGGAATTTCGTATTGTTTTAACTGAGACGACAATGCCGCTTTACGGTAATAATCGTGCTTAATGACCTGCAGATAAAATAGTCGTATTACAAATACGGCGCTTATAAATAACAAGAAGCTATAAATAATACGGACGCGTTTAACAGCGTTAACTGGCGCGGTGGCCGGAACGCTGGACTTATTGGGACGATTTTGGTTAAACGGCGTGACGGCTGGCAAGCTTTACTCCTTTTAAGGGTCAATTCTGAATTACGGAGGTAGGTGCTACGGAAACGAGGCTGTTAGAAACGGTACTAGCTTGAGCACGGTCAAGCGATGCAAGGCGAGCCGAGGCTACTTCTAGCTCATCATGCTCACTTTTAAGCGAGGCAGCCTGATCACGAAGCGAGTTAATTTTGTAACCAAAAGCGTTAGTTTTAGTAACCTGTGTTAAGTATAAAAGACCTAAAATGCAAGCCAACACAATTAATATAATCGTGTTACTTATGGGGCCAAAACCGGTGTGGACGCGCTTAAAGCTGACGGCATTTTGATTGCGCGAAGCATAGCGCTGACGACCCATAGCGAGCGATGATGAATATGTCATATTTTTGTTTTTGCCTGCCCTATGTTCATCATAGGGTTTGTTTTTGTTTTTTTAGTTTTATGTTTACCCTGTATTTATTTCAGGGGTTTACCCTATGTTTATCATAGGGTTTGGCCCGGTAGAACAGTTGCCTGTCCTACCGGTTTGGCGTTACCTAAAGTTAGAGTACTCTGACCCTAACTTTATACGCTCGGGAGCTGCTTTTTACCGTTATAGGCATTAGCCTCTCCTTTCTGTTTGTTTATTTTTGCTACGGCCCGTAGCTTCGTGCTACGTGCTCGCGGATTGAAAACTAATTCTTTTGCCCCTGGCACAACCGGTTTTTTGGTGAGTAGTCGGAATTCGGTATCGTAACGGTCACCGGCGATATTGTTGAAGTACTGCTTAATGATTCGATCTTCCAAACTATGGAAGCTCAAAATCACTAAACGCCCTCCCGGGGCAAGCAGGTCCACCCACAACGGCAAAGCTGTTTTTAATAGCTCTAGCTCGTTATTCACGGCAATCCGGAGCGCTTGGAACGTTCGGGTCGCCGGATGAACTTTGCTATGCCCCGGCCAAGCCTGGGCAGTAATATGGGCAAGTTGTAACGTTGAGCGAATAGGACGATTTGAGATTATCCTAGACGCAATTTGCGAGGCTTTTGGTTCCTCTCCATATGTCCGAAGAATATCTATCAGATCAGCCTTGTTATAGGTATTGACTATAATTTCGGCCGTTAGTTCCTGACGGTTATCCATCCGCATATCGAGTGGCGCATCTTGCTTAAAGCTAAAGCCACGACTTACCTCATTAAGGTGCGGCGACGACACGCCTAAATCCGCCAACATAACATCGAACTTACGATTATCTCGTAGCAGTTCTTTGGCTGCGCTCACATAATCATTATGTATTATCTGAACGCCACTACCTTGGAACTTTAAAACAAGCTGGGCTACGGCCATCTCATCACGATCGACGAGCACCGAGCCTGCAGCAAATAAGGTGCGATCCAGTATTAATGACGCGTGCCCACCGTACCCGGCCGTTAGGTCAAGGTAAGATTCCTTTTCCTTGGGGTCTAAAAATGTCAGCACTTCGTTTTGCATAACTGGTATATGCCTGCCTGCCATATCTTCTTTAGAAGATTCGGCGGGCTGTTGGTCCTTTTGATCCCCTTGTGAGGTTTCATTAGGAAAATTTTTGTTTTTGGATTTTTGCATGTATATCTTGTAGTTTTTGTTTTTACAAGGTCACCGAATCAGCAGTCAACTTTTTGTTTTTTTGTAAGTTTTTGTTTTTGTCGAACGTATCCATTTTCTTTAGCAGCAAAGATAAATACGAGAGTCGGTTATGAAAACCGCCTATTATCTTTACCTGGAAAACGGACTGTCTTTAGAGACTTTTTAGTGAGGTGGAGTTTTGGGAGGTGTTTTGTTGAAGAAAGGTGCGAGGGTGTTTAAAAGTGGTTGGCCCCATTATTTCCCACTTGTTGGCTGCCGATTCGCTAACCTCGAATCGAGCTTTTTGCTTTTTACTTGCCCTAGTTGTTAAGGTTCTTTAAACACCTGGTATGACACACGGCATTGTTAGGCTTTTGCCTGCAAACGCCAGTACCGGCCAGCACGGACAGCTATGACTTCCCGGGTTATACCGGCATAGTCTAGGTGGTGTTGCTCTAAGGTTATTCTGCCTTGCTTCTCGTCCATGACGATTTCCAACCTGCCCATACGGAATTGAACGTTGAGGTCAGCCGTTTGCTCGTCCAGGATATTTCCCTTCAGACTAGGCTCAACTTCTTCGTCCCAAACTTTTTTGGGATACAGGTGAAGGTAGGTTTTAAAACCGCGAGTAATGACTACACCGCCGGTAAATTCGTGACGCAGCTCAACTGGAATAGTCAGCCGACGTTTATCATCGAGTTTCCGTTCGAAGTAGTCCACCTTTGCCCTTCAGTGTTAATGATTTTTTCCCTGTCGGACCGTGCAATGCTGCATAGCGTTGTGACGGGGTTTAGTGGTTTTTGTTTTTTTGTAATGTGGCGTAGCTATTTTGGCTACCCACATTTACCCACTTAGAGCATACTACCCACTACTACCCACTTGCAAGTGTTTTACTGCTTATTTACAGAGAATCAACAAGGGTTATCCACAGTTTTTCTGAGAACATGGCTTATACACAACCTGTGGTGTACTGGCTAACTTTAGATACGCTAGGCGCTTTTAACCCTGGGGGTGTGTGCTAGCGGGGGCTAAACATACCTAAGTGGAGCCGGGATATGGTCCGATGAGACCAGTCTTATTAAATAATTAAAGGCTCAGCGGCCATATCACCGCGCGTGAACGGCCCCCGAAAGTACATACCCCCAGGGTTAAAAGCGCCACACGCAGATTGTGCTAGGCCTTTTTGAGAGTTTCGAGTTGTTTGGCCCACCATTTGGCACTCGGGCGAATTTTCCTTTTCATACCATTTTCGCGGTCAACTGCTACAAGTCCAAAGTGCGGCCACCAACCAAAGGCCCATTCAAAATTATCCACTAAGCTCCAGTGGGTATAGCCAATCAGTTCCACGCCCGCCTTTCGAGCCCTAATAAGTGAAAGCATGTTTTCTTTAAGCCACCACTGTCTATACTGATCTTTGTCATCGGCTACACCGCTTTCCGTAACCATCACAGGCTTGTGGTAACGAATCCATAGTTTAGTGGCTACTTCGCCCATTCCGGCCGGCTCCATATACCAACCAAGATCATTGGTAGGCGCTTTTGGATTAGAAAGTTTTAAACCATCAAAATGGTTTGTAAAGTAATAATTAAAGCCAATAAAATCCACTCGTCGTTTGCAGCGGTCGTAGAAGTAATAATTGCCAAATTTATCGGCAAATTTAACAGCTAATTTACTAAGCAGGCCTGGGGTTTTAATTTTATTATCGGCCATTTGGATAGCCGCACTGACTTGAAGATCTGGGTTGTGCTTTTTTAGAATTAGATAAGATAATTTGTGGGCTTTCACGAGCCTCAAAAACATCGGTAAACGCTGCCATAGAGGATATTCTGGCGGGACCGGAACACCGCCGTTCCACTCTGGATAAGTTACATAGATATTTGGTTCGTTTAAAGTCAGAACGTATTTAACTTCGTCGCCAAACTCTTCGGCCACTTTGGTGACAAACTTTAGGAAATAGCCAATATTACCATCTTTACTAAAAGCACCCTTCTCTTCAAACCAAACTGGATGAGTCCAGTGCCAAAGGGTCATGATTGGTTCAATATTGCGTTTCTTCAGTTCCGCCAAGTAGTTGTGGTAATGATCAATCGCGGCTTTGTCCCATACCCCTTCTTCGGGTTCTATCCTTGACCATTCAATCGTAAAGCGAAAAGAGTTTAGGTTTAGACTGCTTAAAATCTTAAAATCATCTTTGTATTTATGGAAATGGTCAACACCTTTACCGGAAACATAATTTTCGGGATCTTCGGCCTCTTTTTTGAACTTTTCCCAGTGAGTGTTTTTGCCCAGGCGCTTTTCGGCATCCTTAGCTAAATCTTTGGCATGTGCTAATTCCCAAACCGTCCATTGGTCATAATTGCCACCTTCAACTTGGTGACCAGAGGTGCTTGCTCCCCACAAAAAATCCTCAGGAAATATAGCCATTAGCAGTATTATACCCCATGAAACAGGTTTCATGGGGACCCCAGGATAAACCTTATCTTCTTCTATCGTCTTTTTTGACAGGGTTACAGCTCATTCCACTCGTGAAAAAGGCCGGCAAAGCCGGACCTTTTTCCATTCCTTAAGGTAGTCTTAGTCCCTAGCGAACACCGCACACTGGAGAATACGCCAACCTTATTGCAGACTCTAGCGCCATTCTTGTTGCCTCGTTGCAATAGTGAGTCCAGGCAAAGAAAATACCGTTATTCGCATTGTCCCTCCATTGCTGTGTACGATCGTGCGATGAGACCCTTGCGCGAATATCACCTGATTCACCAGCATCAATAACAACATGTTGTCCACGCTCGTTTAAAGTCGTTATCACATAAACACCCGAAGTGCCCATTAACTGACTATTACTTGTGAACGGTCCATTAAGAAAATGTCGACCTAAGTGTGTCGAAGTAAACATCTTAATTTGCTTCCTCTCTAGTCTTTAGTTGTGCAGTTCGACTAAAACTGCTCGACTTTTAGGGTTTTTTGTTTCCTGGCCCACCTCAGTGAACAAATACCATTTTTAATTTACTCCTTTTTAAGCCTAAGCGCTACATGTGGTGTGTATAGTCAGTGGAAAAACTGTGTATATAGCGCTTAAGGAGTTAGTAGGTCGTCGCCGAAGTGTTTCTTAAGACGACTACGGATACTGCCGGGGTGGCGGCCCATTAGGTTGCTTATTTGCTTTACGGTGTTTTCGGCGGCGAAGAGTTTGATTAGTTTGGCGTCTTCGGCTTCGGCCCACGATTTATAGGCGTTCGGGTAATCCTCACGCATTTTAGCCAACTTTTCGGCCCAATTATTAAGCTTTTCTTTTGGCTTTTTGACCTCTACTTCTGGTTCCGCTTTGCGCTTTTCCTCTGCTAGTTTCCATTTTTCTATAATTTCCTGGTTGTCGCGAATGGCGGCTTCGCTCCTGGCCCGCAGTTCGGCGTCAATTTCGCGCGCCAGCGGGCTAACTTTGAGGGCCATGCCGTTAAAACCGTCCAAAATAAGGTGCTTTAGGCCGCGCACGCGGCTTAGCGCCACATAGCCCATGCCCTCCACAAATGCCCTTCTGAGATCAATCCGGGCGGCGTCCAATGTCATGCCTTGAGATTTATGTACGGTAATTGCCCAGGCTAAACGAAGTGGGAACTGGCTTAGTTGTGCTCGGCGCTTTTCGCCATCCACTAGCTCCCATGTATCTGGTTTCATAGTAATTTCGCGGTTATTTAACAGCTGGACAATTGGGTAATCACTGCCAGCCTCAAAACCAATTACCGTGCCGAGCGAACCGTTTACATATTTCTTTTCTTGGCTGTTCTTAATGCACATCACGATCGCGCCTTTTTTGAGCTGCAATACTTGAGGCGCCAGGCACGAACGCATCAAATTCTCAACATATTGTTTGCTACCGCTAGTTTCCATAGCATACTCATGCACTTTGCCAGGCAGTTCGGCCAGATGCTCCAGGTTAATTTCGTCCACATCAGCGTTCGTAGTTAACAGCCTGGTGCGCGGCGTGAAAGGGTCGGCCACTACCCCTGCTCTGTTCTGGAGTGAGTTAAGCTGGTTACGGGTTAAAAACCCGGCTCTAATGCCGTTTAAAATTTCGGTATAAACATCATCGTCGGTTTGGCGGTATTGTTTTTCAAGGTAGCAAACCGTAAAGGCGCCGCTAGCCCAAGCCTGCGAAGCAGTTACAAAACTGCCCGCCCTGGAGTCATGCCGGCTAACTGGTGGCAGCTGAAAAAAATCACCCGAAAGTACTACTTGCATGCCGCCAAACGGCCTGTCGCCACCCCTTACCGTCCTCGCCACTTCTTCGACCATGTCGAGCCGAAAATCGTGCAGCATGCTGATTTCGTCTACAATCAAAATATCGGTTTTTAAGATAGTGTCCATGCGGGCTTTGCTGAGTTTTTGGAAAAAGCCGTGACCAAGTTCGTCCCTAACGCCTATGCCGCTCCAGGAATGCAGCGTATTGCCGTTTAGGTGTGTGGCCGCCAACCCAGTGGTGGCGGTAATGGCAATAGATTTACCCTCGCGCCGAGAGCGCCGAATAAACTGATTCAAAACGTAAGTTTTGCCCGTGCCAGCAGCACCGGTCAATAGTACCGACTGCCCCGACTCCAATATGGCTAATGCTTCATTCTGCGTCATAGCAACAGTCTACAGTACCGCCCCACTCGCAGGCAGTCAAGAATCTTATCTACAACGATTTTTAACGAACGGAAGGGTCTGTCCAAAAGATGACTGCCCCGGCTGCCGCCACAGCTAAAGCAGGTATTAAAACTACTCCCAGGCCCGTATACATGATCTTCTCATTATCATCATAAACACTATTATCTTTCGCTTCACTCAGCTTTGTAAATGCGTTAATAACAGAGGGTGCTGTTGCAGAGGCAGCTTGAGCTATTTCGACATGAGTATCTTGGGCGCCGCACGTCATATCTAATAATTGCTGCAAATCGTCTGGATTTAAAATAGCAGTTTTGCTCGAAAGACTACCGCCCAATACCCCTCTTTCACAAACTTCACCAGCACCTGCCGCTGCAATATAACGCGCTTCAACGCTCGCAACAACTTGCTCCGCCTTTGTAACCTTTGAATTTGGCGTGTCGTTTTGTCCCTCTCCAACCAAATAGCCGGCATAGGCGCACGCGCTAAGTGTGAGGGCACTGACGCCCATGAAAATACGTTTTCCATGCATTCGATGGCTAGGCTCGCCTTCCCGGTACCGATTTTGGCTCATAAGACAACATCTTACAGCATAGCTCTATAGTTGCAATCATAAGGGTTATTGAGAAAGAAGCATTAGGCGCTAACTATTTTTTGGCGGCTGGTTTTTTGAAGCTGTGGTAGCTTAGTTCACGACGCTTTTGATCTAGTCTTATTATGTACTTATCGAATGGCTTTAAGAGGCTGGAATACTGCCAGTTTGGCGCCAATAAACTATCTAATTTATTCTGTTCTACCAGATATTCGACCAATCCATAAAAGTCGCCATCACCAGACACAACCACCGCTTTATTATAATTTGGCATTTCTTTAACGGCGTAAAGCACCAGTTCGGCGTCGACATTGCCCTTGGTGGCTGGGCGTTTATCTTCGGCGGCTTTTTTGTCTTTTACGGCCTGGGCGTCGGTTTCGTCAATCTTTTCGTCGATATGAAACATATCGAGCGTTGGCTTTAAAACTATCAAATAGCCAAGTTCGTGCATCTGGTCATAAAGCTTTTCGTTTTCTGGCATGTAGCCAATAAACATGTATGCTCTTTCAACCTTATGCACATCGGCCAGATAGGCCCTGAATTTACGCCAGTCCATTTTCCAACCAACTTTTTGAACACCAAGATTGAGGTTTTGGCTATCAATAAAAGCGTAGTTCCCTTTTTGGGCTGGTGGTTTTGACTCGGGCTTTTTATTTCTTCTGATCGGTCTCATTCATTTCCTTACGGTTTCATCGCTCCGATTATGAGCGCCATAACCATAACAGTAGCAAGCTCATGAAAAGCGTTTATAAGTGTTAATTTCTTGCGGCGGCCTTCAAAAGTATCGTGCACATACAAACGGGCGGCGGTTAAGCCAAGCCATAGCCAAAACGCGGTTTGTAAGGCGTCGCTCATAAAGCTGTTGCCAAAGAAACGGTTTGCCAAGAAAGCGACGTGCGCTAATACATAAGCGGTGACCAAAGAAGCTACAAATACTGAGCCATACATCCAAACCATAGCCCCAGGTGTGGCGCCACGCATTTTGTCCGGCTTTACACCTGTCATTTTCATCCATGGCTTGCCAAACATGCCTGGCATGTACCACAAAGAACCTACGACCATGCTTGATACCGCTGCGAGCACTACGGCCCAAGCGTTTACTTCTACACCGTTCATACCGACCCTCCTTAGAAGATTATTATGGCTCTCAGTATGCACCCCCGGATATTTTTTGTCTACATTGTGCCGCTCATGATGGCAAGAACATTCCCATCCGGGTCCTTGAACCAAGCCATCATAAAATCGCCCATGGAATGTATGTCACCATCACGTGTCATATGCGGCATATCGTAATGTTCAAAAGTGACGCCTTTTTTTGAAAGCTCTTCCGCAACCGCCTTAGCGTCATCAACCTTCCAGCCAACGCAAGTTGCCTGCCCTTTACCGGCAGTATCCGAAACATAAACCATCACCTTGCCTTCTGAGCTTTTGAAGGTCATTGCCCCTTCATTTTCGTCTACTAATTCCAGCCCAAGGGTACCACCATAAAAGTCTTTACCTTTGGCCATATCACTAACAGCCACATTTGCGAACATTTTAGCGTCTCCAAGCAACATATCGCCCTCCTTTGTTTACAATTTAAGTATGCTCCAAAATAAAATATTGTCTATGTCGCCAGGGCAAGATGCGGGAGGAGCTTGGGTATTATGCGATTAGGCCTATTCGAGCATGCACATCATCATTGGGCAATAAACCCTCTTGCTGGTTCCGTATAAGTAGTACTGCCCACAGCTGTTGCAGCCGCCTGGCGTTATTGGATCACTGGGATAAGGTTCTGGGGCCGGTTCAACAATTGGCAGTGGTGTGCCGTCTGGTGATGGGTCAGTTTCGCCGGTAGCAGGAGTTGGCTGATCTTGATTATTTCCCTCTTGGGTATTATCTGTATTTTGAGTGTCGGATGTATTTTGGACAGATGAAGTTGTAGGCGCAGCAACCGAAGTTTGGGGTGATACCGCATTACTAAAACTCTCGTTTTCAGAATGATCGCCTACAGGGTGAACTGGTTTGACTTTTAGTTCTGTTTTGTTTAGAGAATCTAACGACTGATTAGCCGTGGGCTGCAAAGCGGTAGAGCCTGTTCGTAGTGACATTGTTACCAAGATTAGGATAATCGGTACCGAAAGTAGAAACCATTTCTTCTTCATCACCAAAACTCCTGTTTACGTTTATACTACACCATAATTTTAAGAAACAAAAGAGCTGTGTTCTAGATACCTTTTATGCTTATGCGTAACACTCAGGTGTCGCGATTCGGCCACAATCACCAACGCTGCCGGTAAGTAAATCATAAAAGTCAGCCCCCTACTGCTATGCAGCCAATCCAATTTTGCCCCTAATCCGGGTACAATTTTATAGACCCTACCAATCAGTTGGGTAGCTGGAAATGGTAGATCGGTTCGGCTGTTACTATCACCTTCTGTCACCAGCCGCCCAGTTTGATAGTTAATGTCGACCAAGCGGTGTGTTACCACTACTCGTTTATCGGCTGGGCTGCGGTAGCTTACAATGTCGCCAGTTTTTAGTTCGCTCAAAAACACTGGTTCGGTCAAAACTGCATCACCTTTTCTAAAAGTTGGCGCCATACTGGCAATTTAGACGCTCAACAACCTATCACCCTGATGATGTAAATACAATGCAGCAGCGCTGAATCCACCGACAGTCAGAATTAACAGAGATACAATTAGTAATTTTAACGGGCTTCGCATTGTTTATTGGGCGGTGCCGGTAAATACAAAATCAATGTTACCTAGCGCGGCACCTGTGCCCGTAAAAGCATCAACTGCCATAGACACTTGAATTTTGTATTGATAGAAAGTCGCCGGCGGCAAAACTTCTGTTAAGGCCGTACCTCCACTGGCGTAAGTACTAATTAAGCTAGCCAAACTAAAGGTCTGGGTAGCGCCACCGCCAACGCGAGTGATAATTACCGAGACTTTACTAAGGTCAACATTACTAGTATTAGTTGGCACCGAGCTAACCGCCATTTTAATAAGGCTGTTGGTGGTACCGTAATTTTTAAGGAAGAAAGGATAGCCGGTCGTAGGAACGGCTGCACCGCCAGGTACAACGCTAGAAAAATCAAATCCTGTGTGCGAGCTAGAGTAGGTGTTGTTGTCAACGCTAATACGGATATCAGCGGTGGCGCTTTCGATTGTATTGCCAGTTAAAGTCGCTTCCTGACTTTGCAGCGCCGCAAATGTTACACCGCTTACTATTGCTAAAACTACTCCCATGACCACTACTGCCCTAAGAAATGGTCGAAAGTTAGACTGCCTGCGCATACTAAAACCTCCCTGTTATATTAGGGCTATAGTCGCACCAGGATAAATTTAAGTCAATACTTTTTTAATTTTGTCTATTTTAGTATAAACGTAAGCTTTTTACTACTTGTTGCGGTGTATTCTAAAAAACCTGCGAAACTTCCACGGTAATTTTTGATTTGTCACATCGTTTTCAGTCGCTCTTAATATAGCCCTGTCTACATATTCTGTATTGGCCGCCGGTGTAGTATTTGGTTCAAGAGTTTCTGCATACTCCCGCACCACGTCTATACGAGGGTCATCGTCAGTTAAATCAATTGGTCGATTTGTTGGCGTCTCAACAGGCGTGGGCGGGATGTTCGGACTAAGATTTGGTAATGGTAGGCCTTGTTCGCTTGGTTCATTAACTGGCGGCAATCCTGGCTCGGGAGGCGGCAACTGGTTGTTATCATCCGAGCTAGTCGGCCCGCCTTCGTTAGAGCTCACTGATTTTTACCCTTTCCTGTTTAGTTGTATCGCGGTCTCGTACAGTAACAGTGTCGTCTTCTAAAGTGTCAAAATCAATGGTGATGTGTTTTGGCACCCCAATTTCGTCCGAGCGCCTGTAGCGTTTACCAATATTGCCGTTATCGTCCCAGATCACCGAGCCATGCTGCTTTTTAAGCATGTCATAAACTTCTTTAGCCTTCTTAACTAGTTCCGGTTTGTTCTTGAGTAGTGGCGAAACCGCGAATTTAACTGGGGCCAGATGAGTTGGCAGCTTCAAGAACACTCGCTTCTCGCCGTTTTGCTCGTCTTCGCAATATGCGGTTGCCAAAACGGCCATAATTGCCCGCTCGACACCAAAACTTGGCTCAATCACGTGTGGCACAAACTTTTCATTCGTGCCCTTGACGTTATAATCCATGCTCTTGCCACTCACGCGCTGAATATTCATAAGATCAAAGTCGGTGCGGTAAGCCAGGCCAAGCAACTCTTTGCGTCCATGTGGAAAATCAAACTCAAAATCAATCGTGCGCTTACTGTAATGTGCTCGATCTTCATCTGGCACTTCAAGTTCATGCACTTTTTCTTTCGGTAAGCCCAAAGCATCACACCATTCGTGAACTTTCTTGACCCAATCTTCAAAAGCCTCTTTCCACTGATCTTTATGGACAAAATATTCGATTTCCATCTGCTCAAACTCACGGCTGCGGAAAACAAAATCGCGCGGGCTAATTTCATTTCGAAAAGCTTTACCCTGCTGTGCCAAACCAAAAGGTAAATCAGGATAAAAGCTGTCAACAACGTTCTTAAAGTTCGTGAAAATCCCTTGCGCGGTTTCAGGGCGGAGATATACAAGCGAAGTATCATTATTTGACGAGAATTTGATGGTCTCGTTTGTTTCTAAAACTTCACTTTTCGCTGTGCCGGCTTTCATATCAATACTGGCATTAATATGCGCACCGCCTCCAACGTAAGTTTCGTCAACTGGACCTATGTGAGTTTTAAACATCATATTAAAACTACGCGCTGGACCAAATGTACCGCTCTTGCCGCAAGCTGGACACTTGCTGGTATCAATCTGATCTTCGCGGAAACGACTTTTACAGTTACTGCATTCAACCAAGGGATCAGTAAAAGTATCAACATGCCCACTGGCCTGCCAAACCTTCTGGTTCATAAGAATTGCCGCGTCCACCCCAAACATGTCGTCACGGTCGTCAACGAACATCTTCCACCAGAGGTTCATAATATTGCGCTTTAAAGCCACGCCGAGTGGACCGTAGTCCCACGTACCACTTAAGCCACCATAAATCTCAGAGCCTTGGTAAATAAAACCGCGGCGTTTACATAAACTGGCCAACTCTTCTAAAGAAACATCACTCATGTTGAACTAATTATAGCGGTATATAACAGTTTAGAGCAATGGAGCGCGGTCTTTTTAAGCCGCTGGATCTTTTTGGTTGCCCGTTTGAACGTTTGTAGCTAGTTCTTGGATGTCGTTCAAAGGATGAGCGTTTGGGTTATATGTTCCCTTAATCGTTACGTGTGAAAGCACGCCATCTGCTGTAACGCCAGGTACTGGGTGATAACCATGAAGCATTTCGTCAACCGGATCACCACTGCGAATTAACTCGGGATAAAATATGTCTGTTAAATTAAGCACTTCGCGAGCTGGTGTGATAGGTTTTCTGCCCTCAAGTTCGGCTCTAAGATCGTCTGTGAATGCCTTCATTTCAATCGGTCTTTTTGGATCGGTAGTTTCTAAATCGGTGTCCCAAACATGGCGACTTTCATCATATAAAACTTCTTTTGCTCGAGCGTCGCGGCGAGCTTTAGTATAAACCTCATTTTTTTGCTCTAATATAGCGGCTCTCTCCGCTGCTTCTTCTGGAGTGTGATGACGACGAGTGTGTGTTAATTTATTTTTCATAATTACTCTGCTATTATAGCAATCATAAGCGGTTTTGTCAATGTTGTGATCTAAAAACTTACAAGATATTGCCTCGACATTTGCCTGACCAGTGGCGTTAGTTCACTCAAATACTTTGCCAAATCTTTGACACTAAACAGAGAGCCAGGCGGATTATGGCCAAGCAACCTTAGTAATTTAACATGATTCAAACTGAAAGGCCCAGAAGGAGCCACGAAGAAAGCCATGTCATCAAAGCTGAATTGAAGGCTGTCATTTGAGCTCATTTGACGGCCTTTTATATCATGGGTAAATTCCGGTAAATGGCCCAGCAGGCGCATTAGGCGCAGCAAAAACGAGGCTTCGGCGAGGTCTTTTGGCGTTTCTAAATTATCAAGAGCCTCTAGACTGCTAAGCAGTAAATCATAGTATTCTTGCCCGCCCTCGTCTTCTAGAAGTTTGCTTAAAATCTTTAGGATTTCGTAGCCCAGCATAGTTCGATCGATATCTTTTACAATTTGGCCGTAGTGGGTTTGCAGCCGGGTCGAAACCAGGGTTTTAATGTCACTTTTGCCTTCTATATAGGTAATGGTGCAGACACTAAACAGCTCAATGCCGCCGGCTAGTTTACTTTTTTGCTTGCGGACGCCTTTGGCGATTACCCTGACCTTGCCCATTTCGGGCGTTAAAAACGTAATAATCCGATCGGCCTCGCCATAATCTATCCGACTAAGCACAATGCCTTCGGTTGTTTGCTGCTTCATGATTTAAGGCGTTTTTGCTTACTCGGAACCAATAGTTTCAGGGTGCGGCCTAATTGTTCTAGGCTAAGTTCGGGTTTGTATAAATAGGCGTTAACACCCAGTTCTTGAAGGGCGCCATCAGAAAGTCCGGCAGCCGATTGCACCACCGAGCTCATTAGAATTACCGGCACATTCACCCAATCGCTATAAGATCTAAATTCGTACAAAAACTCGACGCCGCTATGGCCAGCGAGGAGTAGTTCCACAATCACCACATCTGGTTTTTGCTCATCGGCGGCACCAATACCGGTTTGGGCGTTTAATTTCCAGATAACTTTATGGCCTTCGTTTTCTAGATAGCCTTTGTATTGATTGGCGAGCAGTCGGTTTGGTTCAAGAAGTAAAATTATCATACTAAGCTGAGTTGGCCGCTGGATTGCAGGGTTAGGGATAAGCCATTCTGCCCACCATAACGGCTAACTTTCATCGGGCTTTTCAACCGAGCCAGAAGCGCGTCGGCCACAAATACGCCAGCGCCACTGCCGGCCGTAAAGTTGCTCAGCGGTTGGCGCGCCAGGCCTTTTAGAACCTTGGCCTGCTTAAATAACTGGGCGCTTAGGGTGTCGATATCGCTGTACATGCCGGTGCTCATGCCTTTGCTGGTGCGCCGGGCGATCAGGGTTAGCTTGCTGTGGTTTTCTTGTTGGCTAATGGCCTCTATAAATGCGTAACCTAAACTCTGAAGAGCAGTTCTAAGCACATCGTGGCGGCCCATTACTGGTCCATACTTGCCTTTTATTTGCAGATCCAGCTCGCAGTCGTGGGCGCGAGCATATGAATCTAAATCTTGAGCGGTGTCATAAAGAATTGAGCTTAAAGAAACAGGTTCTAGCGGCAATTCCGATGCCTGTTGCAAGCGGACGTTCAATAAATAGCCATCAATTAGTTTCAAAGCCGATTCACTGGTGAGCGTAATGGTAGTAAATAGCTGCTCGAGCTCGTTTTTACCAGGGTGCAGACGCAATAATTCAGCAGCGTGGGCAATCTGGACAAAAGGTTCTTTTACCTGCTCCGCGAGTGACGCGAATAATAAACCATTTTCCACTTCGAGCCGGCGTTTTCTTGCGGCCATAATACCTATCAACCCCTCGCTTGTTTGTCATGACATTATACCACGAGACGTATATGGTATTTCGTATGACGTATTACGTATAAAGCCCATGTTTTTACACGTTCTACGATATACAAGATACGTTATACGATTCCTTATGGGACAAAGCTTAAGCTTGGCAGTATCGTATTATTAAAATCATTCAAGAAGTCGCTGCCCTCTGTCCAAATTTCTAGGGTCTTATCACGCAGTGGCAGCATAATCATGGTGCCTTGTTTTTTGCTGGTTATTTGACCAGATAGAGTTGAACCAAGCACACTTGGCACTTTTTGTGCCCTAAAAGCAGCAGCCTTAACAGTGTTTTGTTGAATTGAATTACCATAAGCCTTAAGAGTTGTGGTGTAGTCAGAGTTAATAATCTGGATCCTTAAAGCAAAAGCGTTAGCAGATAAAATGCTAGGTACAAAATTAGGACTAAAATAGCCATCGACTAAAGCGCCTGAGTTGGCAGATGATTCGGCCACGTAAGCGCTCCAGGTTTTTGCATATTGAAACGTCACGCTGCCATATGTAGAAGGCCCAGTGTAGGTTTTTAGCGGTGACTTTTGCTCTTCTGCAAAAGCGGCGTCTTTTTTGACGTCTTCGGCCTTAACCGCCACGGCCGCGGCATCGGCAGCCTTTTTATCGCTGTTATTTTTGTAGTCCTGGCGACCCATAAACGCCCAAATACCAAAGCTAAGAGAGCCAACCAGCAGCACAATTACGATTACAAACGGTAGGACTAGTGAGCCTTCGGCATTAAGCTTACGCATATTCGGTTATATGGTAGCATATTGCTTCGCCATTGACTGCACTGTTTATGAAGCGTTCCCGATTAACGACGGAGGGCTCAGGGCCCAGAGATCAGGGCTCAGTCTTAGACTCTGAACCCAGAGCCCTGGGCCCTGAGCCCTATTAATAGCGGTACAAAAACAGGCCGTTCTTTTCTTGGATAATTTCGCGATTAGGAATTCTGAAAGCGTGGCTGACTAGCTTGACTGGAGATTTAACTTCTTTGATAATTTTTGTATCCAGTTTTTTCATATATTTGTCAAGCAAAAACACATAGATAGCGTCACAGTGCGGGAGGTTTACACCCCAGTAATTCCGGCATTTAAAGCTAATTAAGTCACGGTAGCGCCAGTTCCTAAGTTGGCTGTACAAAACCAGTAGCGGATTAAGCTCGTAGCCTATGCCCCTGATGCCTTTTTTAGCGGCGTAGCGTAGAATCCGGCCATCGCCACTGCCTAGCTCCAGCAAAACCTGCCCTGGTTTTAAATCCAGTAGCTCAAAAGCGTCTGCGGTGCGTTTTTTTAGCGTTGGCAAATATGGCGCCCCAAAGGCGATCACAAAACAAAAAATCAATACCAAAAATATGATTACGAGAATAAGTATATTCATAAGTTAAACGTTAAAACCTTCGTATAATAGTGCAGTTTGGGATGAAAACCGAGCACAAAAATTGAGACGTACAAAAGGTACGTTGAGATTTTTTGACACAGGTTTTCACCCAAAATGTGCATTATACGAAGGTTTTAGTCAAATTTGGCTTTAAGCTTGGTAATTTTATTTTCGGCGTTGCTCAAGTGCTTTTCCAGTTCTTTGATTAGCTCCATGCCCCGTTCGTAGTGCTTCATGGCGTCTTCGACACTAATATCATCGCTCTGAAGTTCGTCCAGTAGTTTATCCAGTTCGGTTTTTAGCTCTTGATAGGTTGGTTGTGGTTCTTTTGTCATAATGTCTTTCCTTTCCTGAGCCCTGGGCCCGGAGCCCTCTGCCCTCTTCCTCCTATTGTACCTCGGCTTTAACAGTTCCGTCTGATAATAAAACTTCTAACGAGTCGCCAGTTTTGGCTTGAGATTTTTTACGCACAACTACACCGCCTTTTTTAACCACAGCGTAGCCCCGCTTTAAAACGTTTTGCGGATTTAATAATCCCAGTATATTTTTGGCGTGAGCGATCTCTTCTTTTTGGTAGGACAAAATCCGCTCCACAGCCTGGCTTAAACTTTCAGCTTGTAAGCTCAAATCTTTTTTGCCGCTAACCACCGTCTGCAACAATAGTCGGCCAAAATCATCTCTAACAGCCTGCAATACCCCGATTATCTGTAAACGGTCCGGTACCAACAGTTCGGCGGCGTTACTTGGCGTGCTGCCGCGCACGTCGGCCGCCAGTTCAGCCAGGCTGGTGTCTATTTCGTGCCCAATCGCTACCAGGGTTGGAATACGGCTGACGGCCACCGCCCGGGTGACAGCTTCTGTATTAAAAGTTTGCAGATCATCGGCGCTGCCACCACCACGGATTATTATTAAAACCTCCGGCGGCTCGCCGCTTGCGTTAAAATGCTCGATGGCACGCACAATCTGCCCAGCGGCCGGTTCGCCCTGCACCTGCACATCAGCTAACTCTATTTGTAGCCCGCCCCAACGCGCGGCCAAAATTTTTACAAAGTCAGCATAGGCAGCCGATTCGCTCGATGTAATTAGGCCAATTCGCGCTGGAGGATATGGAAGTAGTCGCTTTCGGGCCGGTTCAAACAAACCTTCCGAAGTTAGTTTTTTTAAAAGTAGTTCAAAAGCTTTTTTTATCGTTCCTTCGCCGCTTAAAGCAATCGATTGGATTGTAACGCTAAAACCATACAGCGGGTGCAACCGTGGAGTGCCAGTCACCCGCAGCACCATGCCCTCCTCCAGTGGCCCGGGCAAATTATAAACGGTGCCAAAAAACTTAACACTGGCAATATCATCTTTTAAATCAAAATAAACCCAGCGGTTTTTGCTAACCCTAAAATTATTTATTTCGCCCTCAATAATCACGCTTGGATAAGCAAATTCCAGAGTCTGGTTTACCAGCGCTACAAAGTCGCTAGGTGATAATTGGATAGGTTGAACTGTGGTGATCATTTTTCAACTGCGTCCCGTCTCCACCAGATCGTTTTAGGGCTTTTTGGTACAAATAATAACCTATTGGCAATGAATAAAGCATATTAAGCACGCGGTAGACTACTGTAGCAGAGAGCGCCAAGGCTTTATCAACACCAGCACTGGTTAGAGTCGCTGTCATTAAGCCCTCATAAATACCGACGCCACCAGGCAAAACCGCTACCAACCCCGCAAAGTTAGCTACGGCGTAAGCAATAATGATCGCACCCGGGTTTACCAATGTACCAAAAGCAGCATAGACGGCATAAATAGTCAGAAGATCGGTGACATTAACCAAAAGCGCCCAGAAAAATGGCCGTTTAAGTTGGCGCCAGTCTTTTGCCAAAAGCACGTAATCGGTGTGCAAATCGTCCATGGTTTTTTCGACTTTATCGATGCTAATAACCTCTTTAGGGTGCTTGCGGCGGAAGAAATTAACCGTTTTGTTTAAAAGCCGCGGCAAAAAACTACTAAAAGCCTTGATGCGCCCAAGATCGCTAATGATATAAATCCCCACGATCACACCAAACAACGTTAAGAAAGCAATCGAAGAGCTAATTAAAATCGTCAGCGGGCTGGTGTGGCGCTGCAAGGCTAGCATTAACATGCCTAGGAACAAAAGCCCCAAGAAAGAGATAAAAGTTAGAGCAAAGCGCATAATCTGCGCCAGAGTACTTTTAGCAGTGGTAATTCCCTGCTGCTTCATGCGCATACTAAAGTAGCTAAAACCGCTAACGCCGCCGCTCGGGAATACATGGTTAACAAAGTTTAGTTCTAGCGTAATGGCATACATCGTCCGTGGCCTCAGCTTTTCGCCCTGGTTCTTAAAATAATCCATATACAACCGTGCCACGGCGTAATAATTAAGCGTTTGCAGCGGAATCATCAGTAGCAGCGCCGAAGCGTTTAAATCGCCTAGCTTTTTAAAAGCAGCTATGACGGCGGTGCGCGAAAGTACAACTAACAGCAACAAAGCGCCAATAGTCAGGACATTAATCCAGAACTTAAAATCTTTTCTGAGTTTTTTGGCCATTTAGATATAAGTATAGCGTATAAGGTAAAAACAGGGCAAAGTGGACGTTCGTGGTCTTTTCGGACATGAGCTTATTGGTACTAACCCATCCTAAGTGGAGCCGGTTCGGTGCAACGCGGAGATGCTATGGTTTTTTAGCAGCTCAGGCGTTGCACCGTCCGCGCGGGAACGGTACCAATAAGTTCATGTCCGAAAAGGCCTGCAGGACTAGCCTCAAAAGTTGTTATACTTAAAACAATATGAAGAGTTTACTGATTTTAGGGCGGCAGCCAGCGCTTGGCCTGGCCGAGTTGGAAAGTTTGTACGGCGCCAAAGTGCTAAAGCCGCTTTTTCCTAATGCCGTATTGGTTGATTTGCCTGCCAAAGAAATTGATTTTAAACGCCTCGGCGGCTCAATCAAGCTCACTACCGTTTTAAATATCCTTCATTCCACCAACTGGAAAGATATCGAGGTTTATTTGCAGAAAATGGTGCCCGAACACCTGCAGTATGTGCCGGCCGAAGGCAAATTTCACTTGGGCCTGAGCGCCTACGGCCTAAAAGTCCATCCTGGCGACATCAATTCGACTGCCCTGCGCTTAAAAAAACTAATCAAAGAAACCCGCCCGGTGCGGGTAATCCCAAATAAAACCCAGGCTTTGAGCAGCGCTCAAGTAATTCATAACCAGCTAACAGGCGACACCGGCTGGGAACTGGTTTTTTATCGCAACGGCCAGGACACAATCCTCTGTTTAACAGTGATGGAACAGGATATCGAGGCCTACTCCGCCCGCGACCAAAACCGCCCCAAGCGCGACGCCAAAGTGGGCATGTTACCGCCAAAACTGGCCCAAATCATTATCAACCTTGCGGTTGATAGGGTTCAGGGCTCAGGGCTCAGGGCTCAGTCAGACAAGATCACAATTTTGGATCCTTTTTGTGGTACAGGAGTGATCTTGCAAGAAGCGCTACTTATGGGCTACTCAGTATACGGCTCTGACATCGAACCGCGTATGGTCGAATATTCCTTAGAGAATCTAGACTGGCTTCGAATACGTATGAATGGTGATTATGACATAAGGCTAGAGCCTGGCGACGCGATCAGGCATAACTGGGCCCTGGGCCCTGAACCCTCTGCCCTGGTTGTTGCGGCCGAAACATATTTGGGCAAACCGCTGAGCCGCGAACCAAACGAAGCGTTTTTAAAGCCTATCATAGCCGAATGTGACCAAATTCACCGCGGATTCTTAAGCAATTTTGCCCGCCAGGCCCGTCCAGGCACACGTTTATGTTTAGCCGTGCCGGCTTGGCGCTACAAAAACGGCTTCAAACACCTTAAAACCCTTGATTATCTACGCGAATTAGGCTATACTCGTATAGATTTAAAGCTCGCTCCGGCCTCGGATTTGATCTACTTTAGACCAGACCAATTCGTCGCCCGCGAACTAGTAGTATTAGTAAAGGATTAGCTAAATGTCACATGTCAAAGCCGGTGGAACAGCGAAGAACATACACAATAATGCGGGTCAACGCCTAGGCGTTAAGCTATTTGGTGGCGAAAAAGTCACCGTTGGCCAGGTTATCGTCCGCCAAGTTGGCGCCACTAAGCGCGCTGGCGCTGGCACCAGTATGAGCCGCAACTTTACCATTCACGCCGCCCGTGACGGGGTCGTAGCTTACGAAAAGCGCAAAATCCGCACTTTTACCGGCCGCTCGGTCATGCGCACCGAAGTCACTGTTAAATAGTAAATCTTAATACGCTGCACATCTTGGGCGAAAACCTGCGACGAAAATTCTCCATGTATGTCTATATACACTCCGAATTTTATGCTCGGTTTTCATCCCAAGCTGCACAGCGTATTAAGATTTACCTTCCTAATGAAAAATAGAAGCCCCTCCGGACGAGGGGCTTTTTGTTGAAAATAAAATCTTGTTTTTACTGAACGGGCGCCGGCGTTTCGGCAAAAGCGGTATCCCAAGTTTGCGGAAACGCTTCTAAATGATCGACAAAGCCTTTCAAAGCCAACGAACGATCGTTATTCATCGCCACTGTGGAAGTATCAATGTGCACCGTTCCGTTTATTGAATCGAGGTCTGTAAAGGTATATTTCCCATCTCTGCTAAATGTGAACTCCATTTGATCATCAGACACAGTTGTATCGCCAATTTCGACCCGCCCCAAAACAATTGTTTGGTCAGGATCATTAGGGTTTTGCACATTATGGACTGGTCGTAAGTTAACTGTTCTTTCATCAAAAATAGTTTGAGGAGTCATGTTCAAACTATCACTTCGTTCATTTTGGCGGTTTTGGCCAAACGGCAACACAACTAATTCAATAGCTTCTGTATTATAAGGCCCGCCATTTCTGCCTTCGTGTGCCACCAATCCAAGCGCACTATGGCCAACAAAAAAGACGTCAAGTAAACGGCTCATGGTACCGTCCTCTCGAGCTTTTGAAACAACAAGCGGAGTTTTTCTCCTGAAATTGTCTTTATATGCTTTATCAGGTTCAAGAAAAGTTCCATCTGGAGCACCATTTGTTCCTATTTCATCTATCAGGTTCCTGATGTTATCCATGCTGCCAGGGATGGAGCCATCTCCTAGCATTAGATCATAATAGGCCTTACGTTCTTGGTTCTGGTTAGCCAATTTACCTATCCATTGAGCTAATCTACCTTGTTTTGGTTGTCTGCCTTCGGCTGGTGAAACGTTTGGATGTGTTTTCATAATTACCTTTATATATTAGCATAAGCGAGCTGAAATGTCAAGCTTAACGCTATGCTGGCTTGTGATTGAGCGGCTTTATTTTAGTTATATCTTGCCCGTCATGCAAAAAGCCATCATGTTCCTTTGCATACCTAAGATCACTATCGCTAAATCCCAGGCCACGGGGCGTATAAATTTCCAGCTGTGTGGCATCCAGGACCTCCCGAGCTTTTTTACGCGCGGCCTCGGTTTTCGCAGTACGAGTTTCTGGATTAGCATCGTATACATCAATCATACCTACTAACTTATCTTTCCAGTCCGGATAATCGCGTAAACGGTTATAATCACTCATTTCAGATTCAATAATTTCCACTGCGTAGGGGCCGAAAATATTTTCAATTTTAGCAATCATTACTCCTCGATCAACATTGAAAAACTTCGCGTTAAAACGATCTTTCTCAAGACTAGGGTCTATTGCAATAGCCGCCTCCCAAAACATCAGTGGTCTTTCGTAACTGGGCGTTGATTTGTCAACATGACGCCATCTAATATCCTCTTGGGCACCCTCTTCTAGCAATATACTTCCCGTTTGTGATCTGAACTTTGACTCATCACCTATTGCTGGCGTTACGCTAAGACCAACTCCCACCACATAATCAATGCCTTCAAGCTTAGAACGATAAGACGCGGCGTGCATTAATTCGTGCAAAATATCGCGTTTTAGTTCAATCTCTGGCGTCCAACCCTCTCGCTCAGCGCCTGATCGTATTTTATTTGGATCAACCAGCATTATATCCTCTCCACTCATGAAAACAGCTGTGGCTTCTGTAAATTTGTAAACCCTGTTTTGAGTCAGCAGATCATCAATTCTAACCTCGTTCAAGCTTTCGATTCGCTTAGCAAGCGTCTCGCTTACTTTCTCTTTACTTATGCCAAGTGTATCTGCATAAATGCTTAACTTATCTACAAGTTCAACCTTAAGCTCGGGTAACATTTCGTTGGCCTTATCATATATTTCTTTTACAGAGCTTTTTGCCAGATCAATTTGTTCACTCAAGGCCATTTTGTTTGCGTCAGAAGGCGCCGCTAAATACGTTTCTGGGAGTTGCTCTACAACTTCTACCCCTGATTTAGCTAACATTCTGTCAACTGATTCTTTAACAAAATCATAAGTCTTTTGATTATAAAAAAGGCTGTTGATTATTTCGGCATTGGGTTGAAACCCAGGTCCTACTATCGGTTTAGGAAGAATATGGGTGACTTCTTGAGTTGGATCGGCATTAAATGTATGCATATTTTTGTTGTTATTGGTCATCAATAATATTAGCATAAGCGTGCTGAAATGTCAATAAGGTGTTAAATATAAAAAATACCCCTTTCCTGCTGGTGGGGTATTTTTATGCTTGATGATTTCTGAGGACTATTAGGATTTCGGGAAATTTTCTATGCCGCCGGGCTGTAACGGTTCGGGTTCTTGCGGCTTCTGCTCGCCAAAAGCAGCAGACATATCCATATTGCTCATAGGATTTGAAGGATGGCCAGGCACACGGCGAGGATCGCCCATAAAGTTAATATCTTTAACAATACGGCTGTCGGGGTCGACATTGTTAACTGCGTCTTCGGCGACTTCGGCGACAGGACGCTCAAAGCCAGGTACTGATGTAATAAGCTCAGGAACCAACTGTAGATTACCCGTTCTTGGTGTTGAACCGGGGGCGGAGTCGGTTACTCCAGGGTTCGTGGTGTCCGGAGCGGAGTCGGTTACTTCGGCAGGCTGTGGAACTAATGACAAATTGGGTCTTATGCCGCTTTCGCCGCCAGGGTCATCACCTACAGGGTCAGCATTTATTAAATCTTCCGGCATTTTAGGTGGCTGTCTTGTGCCTTCGTTACTCATTTTTTATTTTCCTTTTTAGATTCCTAAATGATGTTTGATTTTTTCGATTACGTCGGCAATTACGACTTGAGATTTTACAAGATAATCATCGGCGCCTAAACTTTGGGCACGCTGACGATCGCTGTCTTGGCTAAGAGCTGTAAGCATAATGACTTTAATGTTGGCAGTAGCTGGAGTGTTTCTTAAGATATCGAGCACATCAAATCCGTTAACCTGTGGCATCATGGCATCTAGTAAAATTAGATCTGGCTTAAAATCTATGGCGGTTGCTAAAGCGTCTTCGCCGTTGGGAACGCGCTTAACTTCAAAACCTTCGGCGTCCAGACGTGTTAAATAAACTTCGGCAAGACCATCGTCGTCCTCGACGTACAAGATTTTTTTCATATGGCCATCGGATGGCGGTGCCGGTGCAGCGGGCTGAGGAGGTTGAGCGTTATTATCCATAGTGTTTATGCTACCAGCAGAAACGGAAACTAGCAATTAGTAAATAGTAACTAGTCTGAGAAAAATCGCTGGAAACCGATCACTAATTCCTATTTTCTATTTACTAGTTACTCTTTAAAGCAAAGCTTTGATAAAGCCATTAAACATCGGGTGCGGTCTATTCGGTCTCGATTTAAACTCTGGGTGGAATTGGCTGGCCAGGAAGAACGGATGATTAACACCTTCGATAACTTCAATTAGATGGTTATCAGGCGACAGGCCGCTTGGGCGAATTCCCCAGGCTTCGTATTGATCTCGATAGTCGTTATTGCACTCGTAACGGTGGCGATGACGTTCCACAATCATATCTTGGCCGTAGAGCTTGCGGGCCAGGCTGTCTTTTTCTAGCTTGCAGTCATAATTGCCTAGGCGCATAGTGCCGCCGGTGTTTTCTTTACCCTCTTGGCCGGCCATTGTAGTAATAACTAGATTTTTGGCGTTAGGCTTGAGTTCTTTGGTTGAGGCATCTTCGACGCCAGCGTTTCTGGCTGCGGCAATCACTGCCATTTGTAGGCCCAAGCATAAACCTAAGTACGGCACTTTGTTTTTAAGAGCGTATTGGGCGGCACTAATTTTGCCTTCTAGACCTCTTTCGCCAAAGCCGCCAGGCACCACAATGCCGTCACAGCCTTCGGTAGCTTTTTTAATATCGGCATGTTTGCCGGCGAGTTTTTCGGCATCTACCCACTTAATAACAATGTTGGTGTCGTTCCACCAGGCAGCAGAGCGCAAAGCTTCAAACACACACATGTAGGTGTCTTGATTGTCCATATATTTGGCAATAATGCCAACCGTCACAGTTTTCTTGTAGTCTGTTTGGGCTCTTTTAACAACTTCACGCCAAGCTTTTAGATCGGGTCGCTTGACCTTGATGTGTAATCTGTCGGAAATAACTTCGGCAATATCGGTGTCTTCCAAAGTTAGTGGCACTTCGTAAATACTTGGGGCGTTTGGCAACATGGCAATCGCTTTTGGCTCTACACCGCAGAAAAGACTAAGTTTGCTGCGCACGCTTTCAACTGGCATAGTTTCGCTTCTGGCAACCAAAATATCGGGCTGGATGCCTAGGCCGCGTAGTTCCCTAACCGAGTTTTGGGCTGGTTTGGTTTTGGTCTCTTTGCTGGTACCTAGAAACGGCAAGTAAACAACATGCACATACAAGCAGTTTTCGCGGCCAACTCTTAGGCCAAGCTCGCGGACGGCTTCGACAAAACTTAAGGATTCGTAGTCGCCAACGGTACCGCCAATTTCCACGATATGGACATCAAAGCCTTTGCCGGCCTCAATAATATAATCTTGAATAGCGGCGGTTAGGTGCGGAATAATTTGAACATCTTCGCCCTCGTATTTGCCGGCGCGCTCATCCTGTATAACTTTTAATAGAACTCGGCCGCTCATTAGTGAGCTGCTGCTGGTTAATTCTTGATCTAGGAATCTTTCGTAATGGCCAAGGTCAAGATCGGTTTCGGCGCCGTCACGTGTTACAAAACATTCGCCGTGTTCGCGCGGGTTAAGAGTACCGGCGTCGACGTTTAGATAAGGATCACATTTTTGGAGGTTAACTGAGAGACCGCGAGCTTTTAAGAGGTTTCCGATGGAGGCGGCGGTAATGCCCTTTCCTACTCCGGAAAGCACACCACCTGTAACAAATACGAACTTAGTCGCTTTGGCCACGCCTCTATAACTCCTCTCAAGGTTATTATTGTTAAATACTACCCTAATCTTTAGATTCAAGCAAGCGGTGACTTACTAAAAGCAAGAGATTATTCGTGCATACCACCAAATGGATGAGCAATATTGTAACGTAAGACAGTAAACGCAATATGACGAGACCGCTCATCGACTGCAGTAAAGCGACTCCTGTCGTATATAGCAGGTAAGATAACCCTGCCAATCCCGCTTAGACTATGTTTACTCGAAAGCTTTTTACTCGTGGGCCATAAAAACGGCCCTTCTTGACCATCACGCGTGGCTACAACAGTATGAGTGGGGAGTGTAACTGGATAATAGTACATTTCGGCTCTAATCTGCCCTACAGTTCCAATGCCACTGCTTACTGCGTTTGCCATGAAGGCAAACCCACGAAAATGTGGGCCAAATAATTCTTCTTTTTCAGTACTAAGTTTTGCTCCAAACCTGCCCTTGTAGCCCCTTTCTGAAGTCGTTTTGTAGGCCTGAATAGGATCTTCTAGCGCCGTTAGTTCTATATTCTGCATCGATCCCCTAAAGTCTGGAATGACAAAATGCGATTTAAGAGGCATGCGACTTGCCCATTTATCCGGATCAAAATCGGGCTTTACGACAGCAACGATATAATCCTCAAAAGCAACCAGTTGATCCATGTTGTCGAACGTGACAACATCACCAGGTTGAAGTGCATCTATAGGGCTTATCGTTGTATCAGATGATTCATGGCTGATCATATCCATATTATAATATATATCTACTCAAATGTAAATAAAAGATTAGTTCTTTAATTGTGAGATAGCTGCGTCAAGCTGAGGGTCTTGGCCGGCTTTAATGTCGTCGTCGTTAATTTTTACTTCTTTATCTGGCTTAATGCCTTCTTTATCAATATTTTTGCCACCAGGAGTGTACCAGCGGGCAATAGTGACTTTTAGCAAACTGCCATCGCGCAAGTTAATTGGCTGCTGTACGCTGCCCTTGCCAAAGCTTTTTAGACCTATTAGAGTCGCGACATTGTTGTCTCGTAGCGCACCAGCAGTAATTTCTGAAGCGCTGGCACTGCCACCATTAATTAATACTACGGTTGGTATGCCCATAAGTGTTGGCACGCCAGAAGCTGTATAGCTTTGGATAATTTTACCGTCGCGGCGCTCGGTCAAAACAGTCTTGCCGCTTGGTAACCAAAGGCTTGAAACACTAACAGCGGCTTCCAGCAAACCACCCGGATCACCACGTAGATCAAGTACTATACCTTTAACATTTTGGTTTTTGAAATCTGTAGCGGCATCGTGAGCCAACTTGTTTGTATCATCACCAAAGCGGCTGATGGTTAAGATACCGATGCCTTCTTGAACTTTGCTTTTGACACTTGGCACGGTAATGGACTCACGCGTAACGGTAATATCTTGAGCAGTCCCATCACGAACAATTGTAAGTTTTACGCTAGTACCGGCTTTGCCGCGGATAACTTTAACGGCGTCGTCGATGGTCATCCCACTAGTGTCTTTGCCGTCAATCCCAGCAATAACATCTTTAGATTTTAGCCCAGCCTTTTCGGCTGGATAGCCAGCCAGTGGCGAAATGATGATAATACTTCCGGCGTCATTTTTGCCAAGTTCGGCGCCGACCCCTTCAAACGTGCCATCCAATTGACCATAAAAATCTTTGGCATCTTTAGGATTAAAATATTCGGTATATGGGTCACCTGTTGCGTTGGCGAGGCCTGTTTTAATACCATCTAATAACTTGGATTCATCTAATTTGCCATCGAAATTATCTTTGATTGAGCTATAAATAGTATCGACCGACGAATAATCTAAGCGATTTGGTAAAGTTTTGTTGGCGGACGAACCACTAAAACCATGAATGCTGATTCGGCCATTACCAACCATCCAACCTAATACAAAAACCCCGGCTATAACTACAACAGCCAGCGCTTCCCTGCCAATTAGCTTACGGCGTTTTTTTGGCGTGGAACCGCCGATAGGTCCGTTTGTTTCAATTACCCTCATAGTCGCAGCTAATTGTACCATGCCTGTTATGGCTTGCTGGCCAAAACTGAGAACGATTTTAGCGGCGCAGTTTTTTCTTGGCTAAACGAGTAGCTAAATACAACTTGTAGCGAGCTTTGGATAGTGGGAGATCCCAGGTGCCAGCCCGTTCTTCGTGATTACCGCCAAATTCGCTTTTGTATTTGGTAAAGCCGGCCCAAGGATGATCTTCGGGGGCATTAATCGGGGCGGCACCATAAAAATCAAACTCTTTCATGCCCTGATCTTTGGCGCGAAGCATGGTAAACCAATCCAGTCCAACGCCGGCTTCAAACTTTCGGGCCTCTGGGTAAGACGAGGCATAGACGCGGCTAATTACTCCTCCAAAATTATTGAGCACCGTAGCCGCAAGCACCTGATTTTCCGGCCCATAGGCCAAATTAAGTTCCATCATGCCCCGTGGCATTAAAACTTCGGCCTGTTTTTGATAATAATCATCTGGGTGCGAACGAGACTTAGTGCGCTCCTCGGTAACGCGCAGCATATCAATAAATAACTTCATGTCTTTAGGGTCGCGCGTCGCCCTAAACTGAAGGCCTCTGGAGGTACCACGATTGATTAGATTGCGCTTATTTGGCGTCAGGCGCGAGCGCATTGACTCTTCATCGTCCAGCAAGCTTACAATTGAGAACTTGGGGTTAATGTGCTGAGGGGCGGCTTTGATATCTTGGTCGAGAGCTTTTATGTCGGCTATTGGTTTAAGGGGCTCGATTCTTAACCAATGGACAGCATGAGACTTGGCAGCGGCTTTTAATTCTTTGACTGCCATTTTAAGAGCTTCCTCGTTAGACACAGTTGGGCCGTAAGGCACAAGCCAGTACTTGCCTGCTGGCGTAACATGCTCAAAGCAAATTGCCGACCAGTTCTCGCCCCGGAAGGCGTAATAAGGAACGCCTAAAGATTGCTGAAACAGAGCCCAGCCAAAAGATTGCAGAAAGGAGGCGTTTAAACGAAGTTGTTCCGCATCCCAATTTTCATCCAAAGTTACTTCTGACATTTGACCTTAAGTATAAAGCTTACGCAGTCTCCTACAAAATGGCTAAGTTAGGCCAGTACCCTACTGAGGGCCGTTCACGCGCGGTGAGGTGACCGCTGAGCCTAAGGTCTCATCGGATCACCTCCCGGCTCCACTTAGGTATGTTTAGCCCTCATTAGGGTACTGGCCTAACTTAGCTCGTCTATCTAGAAGTGAAAAAACAATAGGTTCGGCGTAACCTTCAGATCCATCTCGCTGTACATACCAGGTTGCCAGTTATATTGGCTAACGTGTAACCAACCGTTGCCATAGTTCGAATCAATCATAACAACGTGACCAAGTCCACCAATTGGCAAGTAAGCTATCATGGCACCATCTGGGTTATGATCAATCGTAGCGACACCTGCAAGTGAACTTGCCCACTGATTAGCATTGCCGCGGCCAGAAAGGTTCGGGATTGTAGCGCCACGCTGTGTAGCCGCCCAGGCTACGTAGTGAACACACTCACGCGCAGAATATAGGCCCCATGGGTCCCAGACAAAAGCATCCAAAGGCACATTGCACCAATCGCTTGGATAACCACCGCCACACCTTACACCACCCGTTAGATTTTTATAGACTATCGAGCTACCGGTTTGGCTCGTACCGCCAGGGCCGCTAATTGCCAAGATGGCTGCCGCTTGCTGACGTCGTAAATCACTGATTTTTGCATAATTTGCCTTAAGCTGACTGTTCAGGGTGCTCTGTTGATCTTGATTAAGGCTTAATAGGCTGTCCTGCTGAGCTTTTTGGGAGGCTAGCTGACTTTGCAGCGTCGTTTGCTGAACTATTAAAGCCTTTAGCTCATCTTGCTGAGCTTTAAGTTGAGACTTTAGGGTAGTAACAGTATCGAGTGTAGTTTTGATCTTGTCTTTGACGGTGTTACGGTACTGCTCTTTATCAAAATAATCACCAAGATCTTTACTGGTTGCTAGCATTTCTATGGTCGATATATCGCCTTCTAGATACATAGCTTTGATGTTTTCGCCAAGGATTTTCTTTTGCTGGTCTAATTCGGCTTGAGCAGCATCGATCTTAGTTTGAAGATCAGCACTTTTAACATTGTTGGAGTCTATTTGAGCTTGCAAACCACTAATCTGCACCTGTAAAGCATCAATCGTGGCCTGTAGCCCATCTGCTTGTACCTGCAAAGTATCTTTTTGGGCTTGAGTATTGTTGTTTTGATCTTGAAGCTGATTAATTTGGTCCTGGAAAGAATCGGCACGGACAATAGGCACTCCAAAAGCGGTGCCAACCAGAAGCATTACCGATGCAAAGACGGCGGTTTGTTTAGATATCCTGAAAGATGATTTTAAGCTAGTTTTTCGCATATTTTTGTTGTTTTTGCGATAGTTCAATAATAGCACGAATGCTCCATTTTGGCAAGATGCTTATGTATGCCTTGCCGGGCCTTTAATTATACCATGCGCGTAGGGCTCAGGGCCCTGAGATTAGGGCTCAGCAAAGACATGTCTTCCCGCTTTCGACTGAGCCCTGGGCCCTGAAACCTGAGCCCTTTTATTTTCCGTGCTTTACCCTTAGATACCTCTGCGTCGCAACAAAAGAAGAACCTACCCCAATAATCAGTCCGAGTAACAGTTGGGTGCCAACAATCGTCCAAAAATGTTTGCCAAAGTAAGCGCTGGCATAATTTAAATCGATTAAATAACTGGTAATACCGAGTGAGCTGGGTTTAATTGAGAAGAAAGCGTTACAAAATACAATCGAGACCACGGCTGAGGACACACCAATCAACAAACTTTCAACCAAAAATGGTCCACGAATATACCATTTGCTAGCGCCGAGCAATCGCATAATACTAAGTTCGTCGCGACGGTTAAAAATAGCCATTTGGATAGTGTTAAAAATGATTAATACGGATATGAGGGCGAATACTATAACCCCTACTACACCTGCTCGACGGATAAAGGTGGTCGCCCGAGCGATGTTATCGATTGCCTCTTTACGATCGCCAGAATATGAAGTTTGGTCGGATTGTAGTTTTTGGACGCTAGGTTTTTCTAAATAAGCTTTAATTGGTGCAATCTCGTCTGGGTTAAAAACTTTAACATCCAGCGAAGCCGGTAAGGGGTTGTCGGTTTCGTTGATGGCTAGTTGTAAATCAATATTGTCTTTGTTCTGTTCGATGTAGTTATTTAAGGCCTGATCCTTTGAAATAAAAGTGACTGATTTAACGTTTTTGATCTGTTTGAGGTCCTTGCTCAGATCATCGCGCTGAGTCACTGTGACGTCGTCTTTTAAATAGACAGAGATGTCGATTTTGTCGCGGATTTGCTGAACGGTATAGCTAAAAGTGGCATTGGCGATAACAGAAAACAACACAATCGTAAGTGTGATGATCATTACGGCCATAGCGGCGGCACTGAGCCATGCGTTGCGGACAAAGTTATTAGTACCACTCAAAAATACTCGCGAAAGTGTGGTTAGTTTACGCTTCATGACTTATAGCTTCCGCTGGAATGATCGGATACGACTTGGCCACCCTCGATAGTAATAACACGGCGTTTTAGCTTGTTAACAATATCTTGGTTATGGGTGGTCAAAAGCACGGTGGTTCCGTAGCGATTAATTTTTTCAAGTACACGGATGACGTCCCAGGCGTGCTTGGGGTCTAGGTTACCGGTTGGCTCGTCGGCAATAAGAATTTTTGGCTGACGAACAATAGCACGGGCGATAGCTACACGCTGTCGTTCCCCACCACTCAGTTCAAGCGGCATACTTTTTTCTTTGCCTTTGAGACCAACTATTTCTAAGACTCTTGGCACGGTGTGACGAATTTCTTTGGTGGAGATTCCGATAATTTCAAGCGCAAAAGCGACATTTTCAAAAACATTTTTGTTTGGCAGAAGCTTAAAATCTTGAAAAACAACACCAATACGGCGACGCAAGCGTGGCACGTCTTTGTCTTTGAGCTGCTCGTAATCAATACCGCCAACAATAATCTTGCCGCTGGTTGGTTTTTCTTCACGTGTTAAAAGTTTTAACAGCGTAGATTTGCCGGCACCGCTTGGGCCAACAATAATCACGAATTCCTTTGGCTCTATGTGGAGAGAGATTCGATCAAGCGCGGCAGAATCGGAGCGTTTGGAATAACTTTTACTTACCCTATCAAGAAGTATCACTTTATTAGTATAGCAAATTGCTGGTGCTAAAAGCCGCGAAACTCTAACAAACGCTTATTGAGCTTCATATGGCGGACGATCAGGAGAGTTGCAGCCACAACTAGCGCTCCGCCTATAATTGAGCTTAAAAGTACGGCTGTGCTTTGGTTTAGTCTAACCCAGCGTTTAAGAGGTGAAAAAGCGTTTTGTTTATTGGACACCTGCAGTGTGGTCGCTTCGTTAATGACTGTTCCATTTAGTTTTGTGATTTGCATGGTAATGCGATGAGCACCGTTGCTGAGCAAGGTTGTATCTAAGGCAAAACCTGTGGCGGTTGGCATCATATTACTATCAGCAAAATAAACTACTTTAGAGATTGTGCCCGGGTTTTGGCTGACTGTCGTACTAGCAACAATAAGGCCACTGACCTCACTACTGGTAGGTGGTGGGACTTCTGTCGCTCCGGCCGTGCTAACAGTTGCAGCCACGCCCGAAGATTCGCAGTTGGTACCCAGATCTACCGGTATACAATCAGTTTTTACGAGTAAAATACGGTCAACTTTTACGCCAGCGTTTGTGCCAATAAGCTTTAGGCTGTTGCCGCTAGCTTTTTCAAAATCATAGCTAATTTTTCTGGTCGGTTCATTGTCTTGAAAAGATACCCATGACCACTTGCCTACTTCTATGCCTTTGCCGCCCACTTCATAGCAGGCGCTATTATTGATCTCGAGTCGATATTGATTGCTGGTGGTGCTTGGTACTTGCAGCCTGGTCCAAACCGTGTAACTTCCGGCTGAAGGAAGGGTTGGAGCCTGCAGGGTCACCGCGCCGTAACTATTGTCGTCGCTCTGGCATGCAGCTAGTACTTTGCCTTTTAGAGGTAGTAGTAAAGTTGCGATTAATAATAGACAGAGAGCTAACTTCTTCATGCTAATGGTTATTATAACGTATAAAGTATTACGTATAGCGTAGAACGTATATGACAAAGAACCGGAAGAAACATACGTGATACGGCATACGAACTACGTTATACACTTATATTAGAGTCGGTATAGGCTTCTAGAAAGCTGTCTAGATCGCCGTTAAGAACGCCTTCGGTGTCGCTAGTTTCGTGATTAGTGCGAAGATCTTTAACCATTTTATACGGGTGCAATACATAGGAGCGGATCTGGTTTCCCCATTCGGCTGATTGGTTGGGTCCTTTTAAATCTTTGATATTTTCGAGGTGTTGTTCAAGTTGTAGTTGGACCAAACGTGAACGAAGTATAGTCATGGCGGTTTCGCGGTTTTGCAATTGGCTACGCTCGTTTTGAATAGCCACGGTTATGCCAGTTGGAACGTGAGTGATACGGACAGCTGAATCTGTAGTGTTAACGCTCTGGCCACCCTTACCACCACTTCTGTAAACATCAATTTTTAAGTCTTTTTCGTCGATTTCGAGAGCGTCCGGCTTATCAACTTTTGGAATAATCTCAACTTTGGCGAAAGAGGTCTGGCGCAAAGAGTCGGCGTTGAACGGGCTTAAGCGCACCAAACGGTGCACGCCGTTTTCGCCTTTTAGTTTGCCATAGGCCAGCGGGCCGTCAATTTCAACCGTAACGCTCTTTATGCCGGCTTCTTCGCCGGGTGATTCTTCGATGGTCGTCAACTTAAAATTATGGGTTTCGGCCCAGCGCACATACATTCTAAGCAGCATCTGAGCCCAATCCTGCGCGTCTGTGCCGCCAGCGCCGGCGTATATACTTAAGATTACGGCGTCATTATCGAATGGACCGTTAAAGCGCAGCTCACCTTTTAAGTCATTAAATTCTTTGGTTATTTTGCTCAGCTGCGTTTTGAGTTCGTCTTCTAGTTTCTCGTCTTTTAGCTCGGCTAGTTCTTTAAGATCAGTGGCTTCGCTCTTAAGTTTTTGCCAAGGTTCAAGCCGAGCTTTCAAATTGGCCTGCTCTTTCATAATGGCGCCAGCTTTTTGGCCGTCACTCCAAAAATCCGGAGCTTCGCTTTGTTTAGTTAAATCTACAAGTTTAAATTCAAGCTTTTCAAGGCCACTACGATCCCAGGCCTCCAAGATTTTCTTCGCCTGTTCATTAATTTGTTTGTGTAGTGGTTCCACGACTAGCCATTATAGCGTGTAATGGGTATAGCTCATCCAGCCGTGACTGAATTTGATCACTCAAATCCGCATCTTTGGCCTCAATTGCTCCCCAAAGAATGTTTAGGCCGACGGAGTAAACAGAGACCGGGTCGGCAAAATCAATTTCCTCTAGCGCATACGGATTATTAGCATAAATATCTCTTAAGCCCTCGCAATATCTATAAAGGTCTAAGTATTGGTCAGGCGATCCAGCTAATCGGCTAAGAGTCCTAGCATGTATAGGTTCTAGGCCGTCAGATTCAAAAGATGGCAGGATTTCAGTCATGGTTAAAATACTATATAACTTTTTTACTTCTTATGCAAAACTTACTTTTCCCAGAGTGGTGCTAGCTGTTCGTAGAGTTCGTCGACGAATTCTTTGCCCGCGCTGCCCAGTACGCCAAATACCCAAGTTTTGTCTTTAAACATCAGATCGGTCGTTTTGATAATTCGGGTTTTGGTGATGGCCTTGATGCGCTCCGGAATTGCGTAATAATCGTCAACTACGTCTTCAAAATAGTAACGACCGGTATAGCCAGCGGCAGTGCCAGCCACGGTTTGACCACTGCGTTGATAGCGCCCGAGCATATATTGTTTGGCGGCCTCGATGTCGGCCTCGACAATATCACCTTCCCTTACCCTGGCTAATTCTCTAACGATAATTTCAAATAAAGCTTTGGCATTACTTTCCTGAACTTGAGCGCCAAACCACCAGGAAACATTCTGGGTTAACTGGTTAAAGCCGGACGACATATGATACAGCAGGCCTTTTTCGCGGGCGGCGCCTAAAATACGCGAATATAAAGTTTCGGTTAGCATAGTGTTGATTAGCTGGCCGGCATCCCAATCTTCTTCGCTCAACTTTTCTAGATGAAAAGTATCCAGAATAAAATACATGTTTTTGACACTTTGGTTACGAACGTACAATGGCTTAAGGTCTTTGATTGGTTCCTCTACTGGCAGTGGAATATGGCCCCTGCCCTTTGGTAACCCTATTTCTTCTAGCATTCTTAAGATTGAGGCGCGGTGGCCTTTGATGCTGCCAGCGATCACAAAACGCATATTGGTGGTGGTGTGGGTGCGCTTGTAATGCTCTTCAATATCAGTCTTGGTGTTATTTTTTAGCAGTTTTAAGCGCTCGCGGTCGGTCATGCCTTGGTAGCCACAGTATTTACGCATCGCCAGGCTTAGGTGACGGAAATGATTGTTGGCGCGGCCGTTTAGTTCTTCGCGGACGTTGCCCATTTCGGCTTCAAATTCTTCTTGCAAAAAGCGTGGCGAGCTTAAAGACAATATCATCAGGTCAAGAATTCTTTCCCATTCAAAGGCGGCGCACTCGGCTTCGTAAGTGATGTCATAAACACCGGTGCTGGCGTTACTATAGGCGCCGTTTTTTTCGAACTCGGCCTGAAAAATACGGGCTTTAGGGTGAATTTTGTTGGAGCCCAACATCATGTGTTCCATTAAGTGCGGCGTTTCCCACTTTTTTGGATCAACCAAATATTCACCAGCCCGAAAGTTAAATTCAAAGGTCATGACCAGCGCGTCAGGCACATCAATAAGTAAGCCTTCCGCTCCGTTCTCAAGTACTACTTTTTCGACAGTATGTTTCATATTGATAAAGGGTTCAGGGCTGAGGGCCCAGGTTTCAGTATTTTCGACTGAGCCCTGGGCCTGACACCTGAGCCCTACTTACGTTTTTTGCCTTTCCTTTTGTTACTTCGTTCTTTTTTGCGCTGTTTTTGTTTTTTATTTTTCGTGGAGACTGCTTTAGTTGCGCTCTTTTGGCCGGCTGGTTTAAAGTCGGTTTCTTCGAATTCATCGGCGTCTAAAATCCTACTGGCATTATCTACGGAGCCTCTAGCAGCTCTTGTTAGTTCGGTTTCGGCTGCCCTATCAAGTTCTTCCTGGCTGACCGGTTCGGCGTTAAACAAAGTTCTAAGCACATCGTGGCGCAACTGTTCTTGCATAGCTGCAAATAAGACTTGTGATTGACGACGATATTCCACCAATGGATCACGTTGACCAACACTTAACCAGTGAATTCCCTCACGCAAGTGTTCCATGCTTTCAAGGTGTTGCATCCAAAGTGTGTCTAGAACTTGCAAATAAACATCACGCTCAACTTTACGCAAAACTTCATCGCCAAAAGCAGCTTCGCGCGATTCGTAAAGTTCCTCGGCTTCAGTTTTTAGAACCTGTTCAAACTTACTAGCTTCAGCATCAAATACTTTGTCTAGCGTTTTCTCTTCAAATGGGAATACCTCTTTGACAATCGCTTCAAACTCATCGCTCATCGACTGAGGCGATGCAACTAAGCTAGCAGCTTCTTCTTTGATAAACTCGACGATACGATTTTTTATGGTGGCTTGCAATAAAATTTCGCGGCGCATAGTGTAAACGGCCTTACGGTGACGGTTCATAACATCGTCGTACTGAACGACGTTTTTACGCTGATCGAAGTTAAAACCTTCTACTTTCTTTTGAGCCGATTCCAAACTCTTGCTAATAATTCTGTTTTCAATTGGAATTTCGTCATCCACTTTTAGGCGCTCCATGATGGCGCCAATTCTCTCGCCGCCGAAAATACGCATTAGGTCGTCTTCGGTGCTAACAAAAAATTGGCTTTCGCCAGGATCGCCCTGACGACCTGAGCGGCCGCGTAGCTGGTTATCAATTCGCCTTGATTCGTGCCTTTCTGAACCCAACACAAACAAACCACCAAGCTCTTTTACATCTGGATCCAGCACGATGTCGGTACCACGACCGGCAATGTTGGTTGCCAGCGTAACGGCACCTTTTCGACCGGCTTTAGCAACAATTGCGGCCTCGCGCTCGTTGTTTTTAGCGTTCAAAACTTGGTGCGGCACTTTAGATTTAGTTAGGAGTTTACCTAAGGCTTCGTTCTTTTCGATAGAAACTGTACCGATCAGCACTGGCTGGCCCTTGGTATTAAGTTTTTTAACTTCGGCCACGATCGCCTTAAATTTGCCGGCTTCGGTTTTATAAATTCTATCTGGGCGGTCTTTACGTACAACCGGGCGGTTTGGCGGAATTTCTACCACGTTAAGCTTATAAATCTGATGGAACTCTTCACTTTCGGTCATGGCGGTACCGGTCATACCACTGAGTTTTTCGTAAAGTCTAAAATAGTTTTGGAAAGAAATGGTCGCCAGCGTCATTGATTCTTCCTGAACTTCAACACCTTCTTTGGCCTCAATCGCCTGGTGCAGACCTTCGTTATAGCGACGGCCTTTGAGCATACGGCCAGTAAACTCATCAACAATTACTACTTCGCCATCGACGCTAACAACATAGTCTTTATCGCGTTTAAATAGCAGTTCGGCCTTCATGGATTGCTCAAGGTGGTAAATATTTCGAATGTTTTCGGTTGAATAAAGGTTTTTAATACCCAAGATTTTTTCGATTCGTTCAACACCTTCATCTGTTAAAATCACGGTGCGGCGTTTTTCATCAACTTCGTAATCATCCGGTTTTAATTGACGGACAATCTTCGCAAACTGCCCATAACTTGCACCACTTGCTACAGCCGGAGCCGAAATAATTAAAGGCGTGCGGGCTTCGTCAATTAAGATTGAGTCGGCTTCGTCAACAATCGCAAAGTGCAAATCGCGCTGACGCAGTTGGTCGGTCTCGCGCACCATGTTGTCGCGCAAGTAATCAAAACCGTACTCGTTGTTGGTGCCGTAAGTAATATCGGCCTGATAAGCTTCTTGGCGAGTGCACGGACGAAGATGCCTAAAGCGCTCGTCGTCGTGGCTGTCGTCGGTAAAAGATGGATCATAAATAAACGACTGATCTGGAATAATTACACCAACGCTAACACCTAAGAATTCATAAATTGGACCCATCCAACCGGCGCCAATTCTGGCTAAATAATCGTTAACCGTTACGAAGTGCGCACCCTTACCAACTAATGAGTTTAAATAAAGTGGCAAAGTCGCCACCAAAGTTTTACCTTCACCAGTTTTCATTTCGGCCACACTACTTTCGTGCAAGGCGATGCCACCAATTAACTGAACATCAAAATGACGTTGCTTTAGCGTACGGTTGGAAGCTTCACGTACGACGGCAAAAGCATCAGGCAAAATTGTATCGACGGTTTCTTTTTCGAGGCGCTTTTTTAGAACATTGGTTTGCTCGCGCAGCTGTTTGTCGGTCATTTTTTTGTATTTAGGTTCAAGCTTATTAATTTCAACGACTTTACGGCGCAGTCGCTTTAAAGTTTTAGCTTGTGGATCCCCCAACACACGTTTTAACAAACGATTATTCATAAGATCAGTCACTCTCCAGTAATATAGTCCCTACATTGTAACCGATTGTTAACGGTTTTTATAGGGGTAATTTTTACTTTATGACTGGCGGCGCAAACGACTTGATAAACGGCGCAATAATTTTGGGTTGGCGTGCTTTTCTTTGTATTTTTTGAGTTGTGTCACCAGCTTGTTCTCTACCAACCCAATCGCCTCTGGCATAGTTAAAGTGGATTCTTTAGCGGTTAGGATTTCGTGCGGCAAATGTAGAATAATTTCGGCCGTGGCCTTTTTATTGCCTTGAGTAAGAACTTGTTTGAGGTTGGCTTGGGCGTGGGCACTCTGCCGTGCATGCTTTGGAATATAGCGCTCGAGTTTGTCTACACTTTCTCTTAAAAGGTCGCGGATTTGGTCGTCCAAAACAGTATGCACATCTGTTATTTCAAGTTTAATCATTAAACCTCCCTTTTTATTGTTTAAAGAACTTCTCGGCCACCAAGATACTGACGTAAGACCTCTGGCACCCTAACTTTGCCATCATTGGTTTGATAATTTTCGATAATCGCTACCATACCGCGACCCATTGCCAGCGCTGTTGCATCGTTGGTATGTATCAAAACAAGATTTTCAGAACCAGCCTGAGCTTTGGTTCTGGTGTTGAGACGACGGGCTTGATAGTCTGTCATGTAATCGGCGGTGTGAGTCTCGCGGTATTTGCTTTGGCCCGGCAACCAAACTTCAAAATCAACCCCGCTAGCATTTGGTTTACCAATATCAAAAGTACATTTTCTGAGTCTTTGATACGGCAGTTTTAATTGATTTAAGATGTATTCTTGAATAGCAATCATAAAGCGGTGTTCTGCCAGACCATCTTCGGCGGTTGTAAAGCTTTCCATTTCGGCTTTATCGAACTGGTGCATCCGAATAATGCCTTCCATGTCTTTGCCGTAAGTTCCCGCTTCTTTTCGGAAGCTGCTAGCAAAACCAAGATAGCGCAGCGGCAACTCGTTTGCCGGCAAAACCTCATTGGCGTGCATACTTCCAAGCACGTGTTCGGCACTGCCCTGTAACCACAACTCTTCGCCTTCGATCTTGTAACGATCATCGCGTGGTTCCAGCCGATCCATGGCGTCATACATTTCTGTTTTGAGCATCAGCGGCGGCAAAATTGGGATAAAAGGCTTGTCGGAAACATTGTTTAGACCAGCCTCATCGGCTATTGCGCGCAACTTTTCTTTGTCTGTCAATACATCTGTAAGCCAGTTCAAAAGTGCAAACTCAAGCTTAAAAAGATCACCTTTAATATAGGCAAATCTGCTACCGCTAACTTTGGCGGCACGTTCTTTGTCTAGCCAACCCCTGGCCTCGGCAATTTGAGCGTGGTTTTTTGGTTCAAAATCAAACTCTGGTTTTTCACCTCTTTGATACTCAACTACGTTTTCGTCTTCACTAGCGCCAACTGGCACATCTTCTAACGGCATGTTAGGAACGTGTTTTAAAAGTGCTATATATTTATCCGACGTATCTTTTAAATAGCCTTCGCGCTCGGCCAGTTCAACTTTGAGTTGCTTGCCTTCATCAATTACTGATTGTTCTGGTTTGCCTTGCATTTTGGCAGAATTTTCGTTGCGTTTTTGGCGCAAGGCTTCAACTGTTGACATTAAATCACGGCGCTCTGAATCTAGTTCCAAAAGTTTTTTGATATCAACCGGGTAGCCCTTTTCTTTAGACTTTCGCTCCACCAGCTCGGCATTGTCTCTAATAAATTGAATATCCAACATAAATAACAGTATACAGTTTACAGCTGACAGTTTACAGTTTTTGTATTATTTTTTTAGATGCTTTAGGGTCAGTTCGGTGCGCTTTTTAGCGTATTCGCAGAATTCGCATGGGCCACCCATAGCGCTCATGCCGACTTTTGGCATGTCTCCATCCATACACTGTTTCATTTTTACAACAGTCGGTTCTACCCACTTATCACTACCCTTATATGGGATAAGTTTGGTTCTAAACTCTACCCTGTCGTTAAAACCATCCAGGTCCATTCTGCCATTAGCGTAAACAAAATAGCCAGTGTCATTAACTTTAAAGCCATTACGGCGCAGCAACCACTGGTAAACCTCAAGCTGCCTTTTATAGGCTATCTGCCAGTCACTATCAATCGAAACTTCGCGGTCTTTGCTGGTGGCTTTATAATCCACCACAATCAAGTTGCCCTTACCATCTACCCAAACATCGTCGATGCCACCAAAAATATGCAAATTGGTTGGCTCGTGCAGCGTTGTTACGCCAACAAACGTGTCCCGCCAGTTATCGAGGTTTTCGTGCTTAAACGGCGTGGCTTCCACTCCAAATTCAATCATCAACGGATGTGGTTTTTTTTCTAAACGGTATTTATCAAACTCTTTTTTAAAAAGTTCATCAATGGTTTTGTTGATATTAAACGGCGGGCTGTTTGGCCTGGTAATTTTCAAACGAACATCCAGCCAAAAACAGCGCTGGCACTGCATAAAAAGTTCAATTTTAGAGCGCGAAATTTTAAACGGCGCCGTTTGCCCCGGTTTGTACGGTATGTTCCGTTCCTGCCAATATCCCATTCAGTTATTGTATCAGTTTCGTGATGGCCGCTATTGCGGCGGTTTCGGCGCGAAGGGTTAAGTTGCCAAGATGCAAGCTGCTTAAATTATTATTTTTGGATAATTCCAGCTCAGCTTCGGTCCAACCACCCTCTGGGCCTATGAAAATGCCTAAGGGCATTTTAGAGGGTTCCGGGCTCAGGGCTCCGGCCTCAGTAGTTTCGTCGCAAATTAACAGTGTAACTTTGTCTTTATATTCCCTGATTGCTTCTTCTAAAGTTAGCGGTTCGCGAATGTGCGGAATATCACTGCGGCCACATTGTTCGGCTGCCTCAATGGCAATTTTGCTAGCCCGTTCAGCATTAAAACCGGTTTTTTCACTACGTTCGGCCAAAATAGGCACAAAATTGCTAACACCGAGTTCGGTGCATTTTTGGATCACCCAGTCGTTTTTGTCTTTTTTGAGCAGGCTCCAAAATAAATAGATGTGTTTAGACGGTAGCTTGCGCTCAAATTCGGTAACCATTTCTAGCCTGATGGCATCTTTGGCAACCTCGGCAATTTTGTAAAGTCTTTCGGTTTCAAGGCCATCAAACAACACCACTTGGTCGCCCTCGCGGTAGCGCAGAACTTTTAGCCATTGATTACGCAACTCGGACGATTTGCACCAAATAGTCTTATCCAGCTCAAGACTTTCTGGCGAAATGTAGAAACGATGCAATCTCATGCTTATTGGGTCATTAAGTCGGTATGAGAAGTAGTTGTACCGCTACAATAGTCTTTTACGTATGTATAGTATTCACCGCTTGGATCGCAATAACTTGATTCCATAGTGCTGGAAGAAGGCGCAGACGAAGAACTACTGCCTGATGGGCTCGGCATATAATCGTCGGGTATGCTTGGCATATTGGTGTAATAGTTTGTTACAGTTTGGCAGTTTTTGCCCTTGGTATGAGTTGTACCAATGTAAAGCGTTGGCCCATCACTTGGAGTGTAAAGACCTCCAGAACTGACCGAACCAGGCATGCCGGTTGCTCTTGAGATAGCGGTTGTGCTTAATGTACTAACTAGGCTGCCACCAAAAGTTTTGGCATTTTTGTAGGTTACGCAAAATTCGTAAGAATCACTGGTTTTCTTGGTATAGCTAATTGTTGATGGCACGTCTTTGATATCAGCTGCAGTCAATGATTCTGGCACTGTTCCTTTGCCTTGAACATAAGAGTTTAGCTTTGTGGCAATTTCGTTAGCTTTTCTTTCGGTTTTAGCATCACTACGAGCGCCAACGCCTAAGCTTACGACATAAACAGTAAGTCCGGCGGTAATTAGGCCTAAAACCAAAAACCCTAACTTTATTTTTGACATAATTACTTCTTTCCCCACTTCATCGAATGGTTTTCGAACCAATAGTAAAGGAAGATGGCTTTTGCAACGACTAAAATAACCAGGTATGAAGCAACGTGCTTCCAAACTGAACCTGTTTGTTCATTGCTGATAATTTGCATTAAATAATAGACCAGCGATATAAGCGTCACAACTGACACCACGAAACTTACAAGCTGAGTTAGCTGCGCGAAACGACGGCGCGAAGCTTCTAGTTTTTGAGCTGGATTGGCCGCCTCTTGTCGCCGAAGGCGTATAAACAGCCAAGCAAATAATGGTAAAGTTACCAGCAATACGGATAGCGGATATGTTAAGGTTGTAAATTCTCGACTGCCATTAATGAGCGATGTAGCCAGAGATACCAACGAAATTGACCAGCCAGCCAGCATAAGCGTTTGCATGGCGTATTCGAGCCCGCTGACGCTTAAAACTTGTACCACTGGCACAGGAGCCTGTGATTTGTTTGATTCGTTGTCCATGTCCCTTTTAACCTCCGTTAATTATTTCAAGTATATCCCCGCTCTCAGGTAAAAGCTACAGTTTAATGTCTAGTAGTTCGGAGGGTTTATCGATTAGGAAGTTGGGCCGCCATTTTTTTAAGATTTTTCGTGTATTAAAGCCCCATGCAACAGATACAATCTTTAGACCAGCTAGCCGAGCAGCTTGAATGTCGCGGGTTTCGTCTCCAACATAAACAGTCTGACGTCTTTTTAGCTTATAAGCATTTATGATTTTGCGAATGTGTTTTGATTTAGTAAATGGGCCGGCACCAGCATCAATGGCTATGAAACAATCTTCTATCTTCTCGCGCTTCAAAATTGCTCTAACACTTTGTTCGGTGTTGGTTCTTGTTGTAACTATGAATAATTTGTCCCCTCTGTCGTGCAGAGTTTTTATAGTTTCGGGCATATCTTTGAAAATTTTTAGGCCTGGCATGAGAGCATGTAGATCCGCCATTCCTTCAACAAAAAGTTTCGGCAACTGCCACCAACGCACATCGGCCTTTTTAAGTGCCCGACGCGAGCTTACACCACGTAGTTCTTCTATTTCTTCTGGGCTTAAAGGATTGTCGGCATCACGCAGGTTTTTGTTAAACACGGCGATATAGGCTACGAGGCTATCGATTATTGTGCCGTCGAAATCAAAGATGTAATTCACAAGAACAGTTTACAGTAAACAGTAGACAGTAAACAGCTAAGCTGCTGTCTTAACTGTAAACTGTATACTGTCAACTGCTTACTGGAGCGTAAGCGATATGGCACATGCCGCGGCCAGTGCGTTCGGTGAATTTTTGGTGGTAATCTTCGGCTGGCCAAAATTCCGTGGCTTTGGTTATTTCGGTGACAATTGGGTCTTTGAAGTTTTTAGCCGCTTCCTGCTTAGCTTTTTCGGCCTGCTCTTTTTGTTCTTCGCTAGTATAGAAAATAGCGGTTCGGTAGCTATCGCCTATGTCTGGACCTTGGCGGTTCATCTGGGTTGGATCATGCATCCTAAAAAATTGTTTTAAAAGCGTTTCATAACTAACTTCTTTTGGGTCAAAGCTAATTTTGACAGCTTCGGCGTGGCCAGTAGTATGTGTGCAAACATCTTCGTAACTTGGTTTTTCGGTATGACCACCGGTGTAGCCTACCAGAGTCTCCTTGACGCCTGGAACTTGGTCAAAATAGTATTGAACTCCCCAAAAACATCCTGCCGCGAAAATTGCTGTTTCCATGCTACTCCTTACTTATTTTAGTTAAATTACCATTGATAATTATTGGTGCCATGCCGGCCACTTCTTCGTAGTTTTGAGCTTCCTTATTAACTTCATTTAAGAGGTAAATTGGCTTTTTAAGGTAAAATCCTATGCCCATTTCTAGCAACACATTTGAACCGATATAGCCTGGCTGGCCGTGTTTTTCATCATTAACTATAAGCAGCAAATTACCTTCTGAAATTTCTTTAAAATGCTCACTCATCAGCCTGGCTTTTTCTTTGAAATCTTCAGGATTTTGGTACCAGGTTTTGACCGATTCTACTCTGTAATCTTTGGTTTTGGCCATCTTGGCGGCGGTTTCTGGCACAACAGCCTTAAAGCCAAGTTTTTCTAATTCCGCGGCCAAAACGTTGATATGTTCGTAAAACGCCACACTACCGCACAAAACCACAGTTTTCATTCCCTTAGTCTACGCTTCTAGTTTTAGGCGAGCAATTAGCCAATCCCGTGGCAGGAGGCTCAGGAACCAGCCAGCGCGCGGGCCGGAATCTTTGCCGATTAATAACTGATATAAACTAACAAACAGCATTTTGCCGTCCATACCGCCCTGCTCTTTAAATTCGTAAATGTCTTTATGGAACCATTCACCGTCGGCGTCTTTTGGCGCGGCGGCGACTTTTTCGGCTAGTTCCGCGAAATACCTTTTTTCTTCGTCGCTAAAATCACCAGCGCTAACTTTGTCTTTAAGGGTAAATTTAATCTCTTCAGGCGCCCATTTTTCTAGCCAGGCATCGATGAATTTTAGCTCGTTCTTTATAATTTCTTGGTCTTGTTTAACAATCTCGGCGTGTTCGGTGCGCTTGATGATTTCTAGTGTTACATTAACGTCTTTTAGGGCCGCTTGGTAACTGGCCACCAAATGCGAAAATGGCACGCGGCTAACTGTGCGCTCTTCGTTGCCACGGGTACAGATGAATAAGGTATGTTTTTCGTCCTCGTCTAGATCGTTTCTAGCGCTGAGCTCAGCGAATTCGTCCACCAGCTTAACGGTGCCATCAATTGGGTCAAAATAAAGCCGTTTGGCAGGCTCGGCCGAAAGAATAAAGTATCTAAGCACTTCGGCTGGCAAGACTTTTACAGCTTCTTCGGCCGAAACGCCGGTGCCTTTGCTAGCGCTCATTTTTTTGGTGTCGCCGGCTCGGTTAATAAAGTCATATGGCACTGGCAACGGTTCTGGGGCGTCGTAGACATCTTTCATGATCTGCTTGCCAGTATCAAACGACCCTCCGGCACTGGCGTGATCGCGGCCAAATGGTTCAACACCAACTTTCATCAGCCACCAGCGGCCCGGCCAATCTAGGCGCCAATCTAGTTTTACGCTGCCATCGTCATATTTGGCGGTGCCTTCGTTGCCCTCTTTGTCTCTATAGGTCAGGCTTTTCGCATTGGTATCGATGCTGACAAATGTACGGTTTTTTAAGTAACCGTTTTCGTCCATCACCTGGATTGGCGACCAGTGTTCGTCCAGCTGGCGGCCAGATATAGTTTCTAAAGCTTTACGCGCCTCTGGCAGCTTTGATAAAACTTTTTCGATTGCGGGCACAAAAAAGCCGGCGCGGTATTTTTCGTGGCTATGAATAACTTCCATCTCTACGCCTAAAACTTTAGCGCTTTCTACGAAGCCGTTGAGGAAAAAATCACCATACGATCCACTAGTGCCATCCGGCGCCGGGATATCACAAAGTGGTTTGCCTAAATATTTCTCATATTCAGCTGGAATATTAACAGGGATTTTTCTAAGGCCATCAAGATCGTCAGCGAACTGAACATGCCTGGCTTCGCGGCCGCGGCGGCGTAATTCTAACAAAATCGCGTCGCTGGTAACGATTTCGCGCAAATGCCCAATATGGTAAGTACCCGAAGGCGAAGCACCCGACTCAATCAGGATCTCGCCTTCTGGCTGTTTAGCGACAATTTCGTCAACGAGCTTTGTTAACCAACGCATATTTACACCTTATTTTACAGTAATTGCTTACTATTAAGAAGGCTTCCTTATGCCAAAGCCCCGGAACCCAACTTTCGTGCTCTTCGCTCATCGGCTGGGTTAACGGCTTCTACGAACATCGGTGATTGTGGCCCAATACGTGTCCAAGCCGGCCGGCTGGCGTCAATAGACTCCCGCGCAGCTCCTTGGCTGGAACAGCTCATTATTCCGCAAACTGCACCTTCAATGCTTACTACCGTACTCTGACCTTCTGGGCTCGCTGGGCCTTCGGCCACTGCGGCTAGTTCTAATTCTTCTATACTCATCATGACAAACTCCTTCTAAATTAATTGTTTGAAAAATAAAAATCCCCCGGACGACTGCCGGGGGTGTAAATTCTTTTTTGGTAAATAAAAATACGCTAGGCAGCCGCCGAGAGATTAGTATTCTTATTATTTGTTGAAAAATGTTTCATAACCAGTAGCTAATATAGCAGCATTTTAAGAAATGTCTACGATTTTATGTATCAATTTCCCTAGCGCCGGCCCAGATATTTTGGAATTGCACCATAAACAGATTAACAGCGGTTTTATTATCGGTCACAATACTAACGCGATTTTCGGTGTTTTCGGGGTCGCTAAAACTTAAGAGCGCCAAGCGTCGGTCAAAAATCATAACATGAAAACCACGCTCACTGGGAGCATGTCGCACCTTTACTCCCGCATGCTGCCATTTGCTAATAATGTGATAATTCTCGGCCTTAAGTTGCTGGACGGCGTGCCGAATTGAAACCCCCCGTTTGATGGCCGACTTCTGAGCTTCGTAAAGTGATTTTGTAAAAGCAATCCCAATCGCATAAAGCACAATTTCCTGCTTAGCCTGCGCCGCTAGGTCTTCGTATTTTTTGTACATTTCTTGGCGACCCACGATTAGTTCCAAGTGTTGATTGGGGGTCGCTTCCCTTGTGATCGTGCCGAGAATTTCCTGCAAAGTTTTTTGATGAGTACTAAAAGATGATTCAATGCCCAGGTTTAACGAATAGGCCTCAAAACGCATCGGCCTGCCAGATAATTTATGAATAAGCCCTAAATTCTGAAGTTCATATGCCAACCGATAATTAGCCGATGGAAAATTTTGGAGTTTATCTGCCAGTTCGCTCATAGTTTGCGGTTTTGATTTTAAAAGGTGCTGGTACATTTCGGCCGCGTCCTTACTAACGCCAATGGTCTTTAAATACTCATCAACTCTTTGCTTTTCAATAGTTTCAGCCACGAATGTATTTTAACATATTTTTGTTAAAAACTATAAGAAAACTATTTATTGTAATTGGCAATGGCCTTATGCTTGATTAGCTGGAATAATTTCAGTAAAGGAGTTAATATGTTGAGTTTTAGTGAATGCTTACGCTTTCCCTACGGCGAACTGGAGGGTTCGGAAATTGCGCTTACCTATTTAGGACACAAGACAATGCACAACACAGATCTTATGGGAGCACATCGTAATGGCCGCATTATGTCGACGGCAGGTTTGCACGTAGTAGGACAAATGCGCCGAGAATACAGTGGCGCCTGTGTCTCGGAGGGAAATTGGCAAAGTATGGCAGGATTTTTAGTACGTGACTGTTTATATTTAGCACCCGACAACACTGTTGCGGCTGGGTTTGTATGGAGGCACACCAATGACGAGAGAACTTTTCAAGAATCTATTGATATGACCTATTTCGGCGGCGCAGAAGTCATAGCTTCTCTTTTGGATGCAGCGTATGGATTAGAACCTAACTAATGTCGACAATTTTATACTTGGTAGTTTCGGCGGGGGTTTTGATTTCGACTTCTTCGCCGACTTTTTTGCCCATTAGGGCCTTGCCGATTGGGGATTCGTCGGAGATTTTGCCGTTTAATGGATCGGCTTCAACTGTGCCAACAACCTGGAATTCTTTAGCCTTGCCTTCGGCACTTTTTAGCTTAACGGTAGAGCCTAAAACAACTTTGCTATCGCCTTTTGGCGCTTTGATGATTTCGGAATTTTGAAGGATATGTTCGATTTCTTCTATGCGAGCCTCGTTGCGACCTTGATCGTCCTTGGCGGCGTGATATTCGGCATTTTCGGTTAGATCACCCTGAGAGCGCGCAATAGCAATATCTTCGGCTAACTTTGAGCGATTGTCACTCAATTTTTTTAGCTCAACTTGTAATTCTTCGTAGCCCGCACGAGTTAGATGAAATTGCTTCTTCATTATGCTTATCCTTTAAATGGATGAAAAAAACTGCTGGCTTTTATATGCTGCCAGCAATTAACACCTGCAGTATATCAGCCTGATTATTTAATATCAAAGAACTTTTAACAGCTCGGCTTCGGTGAGCATTTGTACCTCTGTTTCGGTACGCTTTTTTAGCTCAAGTTTGCCAGATTCTATGGTCTTTTGACTAACCACAACCCTATAAGGAATACCGAGCAAATCCGCATCGGCAAACTTCTCACCGGCCCTAGCGTCCCGGTCATCGTACAGTACGCTGATTCCGGCAGTCTGTAAGCGTTCGTATAGCGCGTCGGCGGCCTTTATGGTATTATCGTCCTCCCCCAATCTTGCTAGATATACTTTGTAAGGCGCGATGTTGACTGGCCATACCAAACCTTTTTCGTCACCTAGTAACTCTGTAATTACGCCAACCAGGCGCGATGGCCCAATGCCGTAGCAGCCCATAAGTACATTCTGTTCTTTGTCGTTTTCGTCTCTGAAAGTAAGGCCAAGTGGTTTAGAAAATTTGTCTTTTAGGGTAAAAATATTGCCAACTTCAGCGGCCTTAACTTCTTCTAAATCTTCACGTTTTAGGCCAAGGTTTTTTAAGACTTCGTCGTTATTAACTTCTTCATTAACAGCAATGCCCTTTTTGCGATCCAAATAAATCGTGTCTTCGCCGGCCTCGCAAACTGTCTGAAATTCATGGCTGAACTGGCTAAACATGCCCCCGCTGGCAAAGGTTAGAAATGTTTGGTCATCTATGCCCAGGCGCTTAAACACTTTGTGATAGGACTGCTTAATTTTCTCGTACAATTCCTCGTGTTCTTGATCTGTTCTGGCAAAACTGTAAAGGTCTTTCATTAAGAATTCACGGCCACGCATCACTCCACTTTTGGCGCGAGTTTCGTTGCGGAATTTGGTTTGGATTTGGTAAGCCAAGAATGGCAAGTCTTTGTAAGAACTAACATATGGCCTTAGAGCACGAGTTAAAGGTTCTTCGTGGGTTGGCGCCAGGCCAAGTTCGGAATCGTTTTTTAGCTTAGTTTTAAACCAAACGTCGACTTTTTCGTCGTCCCATCTATCTGTCGCTTGCCAGATTTCTGGATCTTGGAGAGCTGTTAATCTAAGCTCTTGTCCGCCGATGGCGTTCATTTCTTCGCGGATAATCTGGTTGATGTTTTCAAGGACTTTGAGGCCCATTGGCAAAAAGGTATAGGCTCCGGCCATTTCTTTGTGGATGTAACCAGCGCGAATAAGCAGCTGGGCGTTTTTAGCGGTTTCATCGGCAGGCGCCTCTTTTTTGGTTTTGGTAAAAGATTCTGAAACTCTCATGGTAACGGTTCTTTCTAAAGTTAGATTAAAATGTCAAAAATTAAAGAAAATAATAGTACTACCGCACGGGCGGCATTTGAAAAGAAGAGCGAATATTTGCTTTCATCAGAGACATTGTACCAGATGAAAAGGGTTTAGCGTATAGCGGTCAGGGTTTAGTCTCAACACCCTACACGCTGACCGCTGTACCCTGGTTTTAGAATCTAGCGTGAAACAAAGCTACGAACGCGACACCATTTTTCAAGGCATGAAGAAATATCCCGGGCCAAACACTGCCGGATTTTTCACGCAAGTAACAAAGCACGCATGACAGAGTAAAAGTATCAAGCGCCGCGACCCATAATAACGGAGCACCACTGCCAAATTGTAGGTGGGCAACGCCAAACAGCAAGCTGGTTGCTATAACTGCATAGCGCAAGCGGAACTTTTGGCGCAGCGAACTAAATAAAAAGCCGCGGAACATGATTTCTTCGGCTATGGGCGGCAAGATAACTAAAGAAGCAAATACCAGATATAACTGGCTGCCGGCGGCGCCATCAAAGCCGATTTTTTGCGGCTGATCGACATTAATCAGGTTGGTGTAATGGCTGGCAACCAAAACTATAATTAAGTAGGAAATAAAATAAACACCGTAGCCAGCCAAAGCGTAGGCTATATCACGGGCGGCAGGCTTTATTAACCCAATTCGCTTTAAAGCGATCTTGGCGCGCTTGAGCAGCTGCAAAACCATCCAAACGGCGAATGATTCGGCCATGAGGATATAAGCAAATTGAGCGATAACCGAATTCTGAACCCAGCTACTACCCTGGTCTGATGACCAATTTTTGAGAGATGGATAAATAGATATTAAAATACCGGCTACAAGCTGACTGAGAATAAACACAACAGCGATTAAGACCACACTAGTTAAAGGATCGCGCCTGTAAAAAGGCTGCTTTTGAGATGGCAAGCCTTGTGGCTTTGTCTGATCCTTATTATTCATCAAATCTAGTATACCTTACCGACACCACGTGGATGCAGTGTTGGATTGGTGACGAGAAGCGGACCGAGACGTATTTAACATACGTTGAGGGAGCATCGCAGGCACCAAGCCAGCAATGCGCCACGTGTGTTGGTAAGGTTAGAAGAACCGCCTGATGTCTACTATTGTTATAACCGCGAATAAAACCATCAAAACCGCAAAACCGGTACCATGAATCCTCTCTTCGGTTTTCTGCTTAAGATCCTTGTTAAACGCCCGATAAGCCAGCATGACAAACAGTCTACCGCCGTCCAGCGCGGGAATTGGCAGGACGTTCATGATGGCTAAAGTTAAGGAAATAACACCTACTACAAATAGAACCAGCCCAAAGCCTTGATGAGCGATGTCATAAAGCACCGTGAATATACCAACCGGGCCTGAAACCTGGCTGCTAGCCTGCTCCTGGCCGTTCTGACGAGCCGATTTGTTGCCAGTAAAGAATCCAGCCGTTAATGAACCCAGGCCTTTTATAGCCGAGCCTAAGCCTTTAAGCGTCGCCACTGTAAAGTCTTTGCTAACGCCCACAGCCACAATTGGGGCCGACCAAGTACTGCGGCGAATCTGAAAGCCGGTTTCGGCCGAGTATGGCGCTACGCCAAGATGCGGCGAAGTTTGATTTAGCATCACATCTTTATTTTCTAGTTTATCTTTGTGCTTAAAAGCCACGCTGACTGTTTCGCCCGCGAATCTGTTGGTTAGATCAGCTAGTTTATCTGGCTGGTCAACAGTTATGCCGGCAATCGAAACTATTTGGTCGTCTATGGCTATCCCCGCCTGATCAGCTGGCGAATCTTTTCTAACTGTACCAATTTTTACAACACCTTTGTTGTCGACGTCTTTGATAATTTTGGTGTCGCTTGCCACTGTGTATTGGTTATTAATCAGTTTTGGCATACCAATGACGGCCACAATCGTGAAGATTACTAGTGCTGCGAACAGGTTCATGACCACTCCTGCCAACATCACTTTACTTTTGGCCCATGTACTGGCGGCACCAAAAGTACCTGGTTCTTTATCGGCGTCGTGCTCCCCTTTTAGCTTTACAAAACCACCAAGTGGCAGCCAGTTTAAGCTATAAATCGTGCCTTTTCTCTTAGCCAAAATCTTGGCGCGCGGCGGAAAACCAAGACCAAACTCTTCTACTTCGATGCCGTTGCGCTTAGCAACTAAGTAGTGGCCCCACTCGTGGAAAACTACTAATCCAATAAAAAAGATAATACCCAGGACAAAAAAGAAAACTGCCATTGGTTCTATTATAGCGTATCGAGCTGCGCGTTGCGCGTTGCGTTTTTCGCTCGGAGCTTATTCAGCATACTTGTGAGCATTCTTTGCGTGTAATCAATACTTTCCAGGATATCTTGGACACTAATGTCAAAAAGAGATTTTGTTAAAAGCACTTGTGTTTCTAATTCAGAAAGTGACCCTGCTGCAATGCCGCAGAAGTGAATATATTCCGGCAGATTATTTCTCTTATACCCCTCCGCAATATTTGAAGGCACGGAAACCGCAGCTCTTTTCATCTGCGACGATAGACCATATATCTCGTCTTTGGGGAGAAGCAGACATAATTCATAAACACTTTTTACTAATCTCATCGATTCTTGCCATACGAGTAAATCTTTATGAGATTGTGTCTTATTATTCGCTACGCTCATCGCTCAACGCTCCTCCCGCACCTTACACCTTCATAATTTCGGCTTCTTTTGTGCGCGCCAGCTCGTCTACGGTGGATTTGTACTTGTTCATCATGTCGTCAATCTGTTTTTCTAGCCGCTTGGCTTCGTCTTCAGAGACAGCTTTGTCCTTTTTTGCTTTATCAATGCCATCCATGGCGTCGTGGCGGACACCACGCATGCTGATCATGCAATCTTCAACTTTGCCACTCAAAGTCTTAGTGATTTCGCGGCGGCGCTCCTCTGTTAAAGCCGGGATTGGAACACGCACGACGCGGCCATCGTCACTTGGGTTTAGGCCTAAACTTGGATTATCGCGGATAGCGCTAGCAATTGCTTGAATATTACTTGGGTCAAACGGGCTAATCTGCAACATTTGGGCCTCTGGAGCCGTAACCGTACCAACTTGAATCAGCGGCATTTGAACACCATAGGCCTCAACCATCACACCATCAAGCATACCGGGGTGCGCCCGGCCAGTGCGGATTTTTTTGATCTCATCCTCAAAGTGTTCCTGGGCTTTTTTGAATCTTGATTCTGACTCGCTGATGATTTGTGATGGCTGCATTTACACTCCTTTAGGTTTTACTTCTGGTATAAGCACTGAGTCTACAAAGTTTACAACCCGCGTATTACCTGCTGCGTCTGGGACAGTAATTGAATGATCAACAAAGGTGACCTCAACCATGCCTTCAGGAATTGGGCCTGGCACACCAACAGCGAGCGCTCGACGGATGGCATCGTTTTTCTCTGCCTCAGTAGGTCCTGATCGCTTTTCTCCCATAGTATTTTTAGTATAGCTCAGAACCTGGGAGGACTCTAGTTTTTGGTTTATAGGGATGCAGAATGGTGGCGCTGGTGAAGCACGGACTGAGCCGTATCAAAAAATACGGTGAAGGAGTACTGGAACCGGCAACGCCATTATGCGCCCTAGAAACAAAAACTAAGCGACTTCGCCAAGGGCGATGCGGCTAAAGCGGCGGACAAGGACGTTTTCGCCCAAGCGCGCGCCGTGTTCTTTTACGAACTGGCCAACGGTGATGTCTGGGTTCTTAACAAATGGTTGGTCTAGCAAACAGCGTTCGGCAAAGTGCTTTTTAAGCATGCCACTAACGATGTTTTCGATCATGTTTTCTGGCTTGCCTTCTTCTTTGGCTTTGGCGGTAAATTCTTTCTTGGCCTTTTCTTGGACATCGGCTGGAATGTCGTCCATTGAAACAAATTCCGGGTTGCTGGCGGCGATGTGCATAGCCACGTCTTTAACTAAATCTACAAAGATCTCATTGCGGGCAACAAAGTCGGTTTCGCAGTTAATTTCTACCAAAACGCCAATGCGGCCGTCGTGGTTGTAGGTGCCAATTAGGCCCTGGCGGGCTTCGCGCTCACCACGCTTGTCGGCCTTGGTCATGCCTTTTTTGCGCATGGCTTCTAGCGCCTTGTC